>CXWJ01024615.1_pt1 | contig 12946 bp, 14 predicted proteins | sample 590841 | NCBI WGS metagenome assembly CXWJ01 (sample SAMEA3498367, study PRJEB10139) | wastewater metagenome | biome: wastewater treatment plant; material: activated sludge | place: Austria | collected 2015-01-21 | reverse complement strand
TCCGCTACCTGGACATACCGTTAAGATCGTGGATGAAGATGGAGAGCAGTTATCAGAAATGATGGTTGGTAGTGTTCTGGTACATGGTGATAGTTTAATGACTGGTTACTATAATAACCCTGAAGAGACTAGCAGGGCACTTAAATCTGGTAACTGGTTAGATACGGGAGATATTGGATTTCTGTTAGGAGGTGATTTATTTATCACGGGACGCCGAACCGATGTCATCATTGTCAATGGACGTAATATCCGTGCACAAGATATAGAAGAATTGGCGGAACAACAACCTGAGGTCAGGTCGCGCGAAGCTTCTGCATTTGGTGTAGACAACAGTGAAGATGGAACTACAACTATTGTTCTAGTAATCGAATGCAGACTTACTTCTGTGACAGAGAGGCAATCGCTAACAATAAGATTGCAACAGCTTGTTTATATGGCTTTTGGCGTTAATTGTGTTGTTGAGTTAGTACCNNGAGTTAGTACCACCGCATACTTTACCAAGAACTTCGTCTGGAAAACTTTCACGTTTTGCTGCGAAACAAGGATATATTCAAAGAACAAATCTAACGGGGCAATTATTTTTTGTAGAGTCCGGCGATAGATAAAAAGCATGCCGAAATTAGTAGCTGTGACAGGCGCTACTGGTTTTATTGGTAAAGCCTTAGTACAGCGATTGGTTCAGAGTGGTTGGAAAGTTCGAGCGCTTACTAGGAGTGGCAGTTTTTTAGAGAGTGAAGCAATCCAATGGATTCATGGTGATCTTGACAATTTAGCATCGCTACGTCATTTAGTGAATGACGTAGCGTTTGTTATTCATTGTGCCGCTACAGTAAGAGGCAACTCTTTCAGAAAATTTGAGCGTATCAATATTGAGGGTACCGAAAATCTTTTAGGAGCGATGACTGAACAAAAACAATGGCCGCGATTCCTTCTCATATCATCTTTAGCTGCAAGAAATCCTGAGTTATCCTGGTACGCTGAGAGTAAGTTTTTATCTGAGCAACTACTTACTCAATATTCTGACCAATTGTTGTGGACAGTTTTTCGTCCTACTGCTGTATACGGTCCTGGTGATAAGGAGTTAAAGCCGCTTTTTCAGGCAATGCGGCGTGGAGTGCTTCCTGTAATTGGAGGAATTCATAATCGATTTGGTTTGATTCACGTTTATGATTTGGTTGCAGCCATTGAGGCTTGGCTAGCGTCAGAAAAGCCTATCAATGGTATTTTTGAACTGGATGATGGTACGCCGGGCGGGTATAGTTACCAAAGTTTATCTGTTTTGGCGCAACGAGTATGGAAATGCCCTGTTCATTGTGTCACGATACCAAATTTTTTGATTCGAAGTATCGCTTTATCAAATCTTTGGCTTGCACGCCTATTTCATTATTCTCCCATGCTGACACCAGGAAAAGTTAATGAATTACAGCATGACGACTGGGTATGTAATAATGAACCTTTACTCAGTATGCTTTCTACATGGCAGCCGAATATTCGTTTGCAAGACGTATTATCTGAAATAATCTAACTTTGAAATTTAAATACACTGAATTAATTTATGAGCGAAAGCAATTATGATGAGATCATGAAATTACTTTGTGATCGTCTAAGTGGTTTATCAAACTCTAGTATACAAATTACACCCGAAACAAACATCATTAGCCAGTTATCGATCGATTCTATTAAATTACTCAATTTGATTATGGAAATTGAAGATACATTTGATGTTTCAATTCCTATTAATGCATTAACAGATGTTCAGACTGTTCGCGAGTTAGCAGATCTGGTCTATAAAATTAAATCAGCATCATAATGAACTTACTTGAAAAATTAGATGCATCTGCTGCGGCAAGAAAAGCGCTTTTGCCTGATGGTGTTGGCGCTTTTGGTATTCCAATAGAAGAGGTTTATTCGGCTACAGAAGCTCGGATTGGCGATCGGCGCGTACTTCTGCTTGGCACTAACAACTATTTAGGACTGACCTTCGCGCCTGAATGTATTCGAGCTGCTCATGAAGCAATCGATAAAGAGGGTACGGGTACTACTGGGTCTCGGATGGCAAATGGTAGTTATTTTGGCCATCGCTCCCTAGAAAGAGAATTTGCAGATTTTTATCAATGTGATTCTGCGATTGTCTTTACTACCGGCTATCAAGCAAATTTGGGCACTATTTCCGGTCTCGTAGGTCCTGGGGATACTGTGCTGATTGATGGTGATTCCCATGCCAGCATTTACGATGGCTGTGTTTTAAGTGGTGCAGATATCATTCGCTTCAAGCATAACGATATGGTTGATATGGAAAAACGGTTACGCCGCTTGGGTAATCGTGTTGAAACCACGTTGATAATTGCCGAAGGTATTTACAGCATGCTCGGAGATCAAGCACCCTTGACTGATATTGTTAAACTAAAGAAGGCTTATGGTTGTATTTTGCTTCTTGATGAAGCGCATTCCCTCGGTGTGCTGGGCGAAACTGGTCAAGGCCTTGTAGAAACAACCGGACTATTGAAAGAAGTCGATTTTATTACTGGCACGTTTAGCAAAAGCCTATGTAGTATTGGCGGTTTTTGTGTCAGTAATCATCCTCAGCTTGAGCAATTACGCTATGTCAGCCATCCCTATATTTTTACAGCATCGCCATCACCAGCAACGATTGCTTCGACTCGTGCTGCATTAGAGTTATTGCGCAAAGGTAGCCATTTGCGCAAACAATTGTGGCAAAACTGCACACAGCTTTATACACGGTTAAAGGAAGGAGGATATTTACTTGGCCCTCATCCTGGTCCGGTAATTGCTGCTATTGTTGACACACCGCGCCAAGCACTATTACTTTGGCAGAATTTGCTTGAGCATAATATTTATGTAAATTTAATCTTGCCTCCGGCTGCTCCAGAGGGTAAATCGCTCGTGCGATGTAGTGTAAATGCTGCACATACTCCAGAGCAAATTAAATATGTAGGCGATACTTTTTGTAAGTTGCATAGTCTACTATGTACAGCAAGCTAAGTTTTTGGTAAGAATCAATAATAATTAAGTGTCTGTTTTTTTAAACAAAAATACTCGGTAACACCTGGATATTTTTTGTTGCAGATAAGAACTAAATGGTTTGTCATAGGGTGGTGCTATGAAAGTAAGGCAAGTATTGGCGGTAATCGTATTTCTTTTGTTATTTCATGGTAATTCTTATGGAATAGCCATAGTGTACGATGGGTTTCAATGCCTCAATGCGATAAACGCGAATGACACCACTGTTAGCAATACTCCAATACAAAGTAGATTTGAAGTTATTGAAGATGTTGGAGAAGGCATGTTTCGTCTGAATTTAACGGGAGGCATTCCTCGTATCACCAATAATAATCAGAGCGTTTGTATTGATAATGTATCCGCGTTAGGATATTCAGGAGTCCCCGAAGTTGATGGTCTGCCCGCGCCGCTACAATCAATTGATGCAACAGCTTATTTCAGCGGAAAAGATCTGGTGATCGTGATCAATTCATTGTTTACCGATCTGAGTGCCAGAAGAGACTCTTTCGTTTCATTCTTTAGTACAAGCAATATTTTTGCAATAACCAATACGCTGTTTCTCGAATTTAACTCCCTAACATCTGCATTCCACTTAAACAAGATCATACATAACAGGGGGTATACCCAAACAAGCAGTGGTTCTACCAACTTTATTCCGTTTCTTGAAACGGTCCTGCCATCTTTTAACGATACACCGCGAGATAAACCCCGAATCTTGACGCCAGTTTCCAGTATTGACTATGTATTGGAATAATCGACATGGCTGAGTCTTTTGATATTTGACTCATGTGGTTTGGTGTCAGCGATCAGTGGTGGTGTGTTTTCTATAATCATCCAAATACGTTCAAAATATTTGCTTTTTATTGTCATTGATTAAATTGTGCGATGAATCTCCGGTCAATATGATTTTTCCATAGCCAGGCCCACTTTCCGTGCGCGTATAGCGGCCCCCAGGAAGCGACAGCATGACGATCCCCTGTTGTTAATAGACTGAGAAAATGTTTTTGTGGCTTAAAAGCGAGAAGTGGGTAATTGCAGGATGCAGCCACGAGATTATTAGCTAGAACAGGTCCTTGTCGTACTGCATAAACGCCACTTTTGGGTATGGACATAGGGATAAAATTAGCGCAGTCACCAACAGCAAATACATCGGTGTGTGAAACACTGCGCAGATATTGGTCAACTAGAATAAAGCCATTGTTGTCGCATTTTAATCCACTTTTAGCAACCCACGACTGAGCGTCAGCATGAGTGGCCCAAACAGCAAAGTCATAATTGAGTGTAATATTATCGTCAACTATCAGCTGATGCTGGCTGATTGCATTTACGCGCTTCCCTTTGATCACTGTGATTCCAAGCTTTTTAAAGTAATCATTGAAATACCGCTGCGTACATTGATTGTAAGAACTTAAAATGTTTGGGTGAGCGCAAATCAACATAAAATTCACATGCTGTAAGGTAGTATGGCTAAGCTTATAGTGAATAGCGAGTAGTATTTCAATGCTCCCGGCACCACCACCAATCACGACAATGTGTTTCGGTTCATTAGTGGATTGGGCAACTTGAAGCCATTTTAACCAGCTTTGCAAGAATTGCTTGAGGGGTTTTATGGGACAACCGTAACGGGTAGCGCCTTTGATATCATGTAACATTGGCTGCGAACCAATGTTGAGTGACAACAGGTCGTAGTTAAGGTGTGAATGCNNTGAATGAAAGTAATTTTGGCTTGATTGCATAACTTTTGTAAATCAATGTAACAGTCTTCAGGAAGATAGTGACCAGAAATTAATCCGGGCAGCATTCCTGAATATAATGTGAATTGATCGCTGCAAACAAGAGAAATTCTGATATTTGGCGGGGGTGGATGTATGCCTAGTTGTTTGACAGCAATAATATGGCTGTGACCTCCGCCAATTAGACATATATCTTTTTTTTCATAAGCTTGACTTATCATTAACTTTATTAAGATTGCGTTATGACTAGAAAAGTGTGATAGTTCACATCGCAGTATTATAGGTTAGTCCATACCACTATCATTAAAATTAAAAATTTTTATGGCTTCGGGATCGGTCGACCAATGCATTGAAGTTATTTGAATTTGTCATTAAAGTACATGTTGCGTATTTAATAACTTTTAAGTAATTGTAATTACTCATGGAGGAAAATAATGAAGTTTACGAGAATCAAAGCATTAGTTGCTTATGCTGTTTTGTTGTCGTTGGCGGGATTGTTGTTTGGATGTAAGCCAATTTTCGAGAAGAAGCCTCTTCCTGGTAAAGAGACCAAAGAAGAAACAGCAGCACCAGCAGCACCAGCGCCTGCCGCAGCGGAGCCACCACCTGAAACAGAAGAAATTCAAAGCATACAAAGTTTGCCAGCGACTACAGAAGCGCTCGATACAACAATAGCAGCGACTGAAGGAGTACCTGTCGAAGAAATCGCATCAAGTGCTGCTTCAGCACCAGCAGCTGATGATGGTGATGATGTTGTAAAAATAACTCCTGCTATTATGAAGAAAGTTCAGCAGGCTCTTGTAAATTATGGATTTAATCCTGGTCCTGTGGACGGTGTTAGTGGCGCTAAAACAGTGGCTGCAATCGAAAGTTTCCAGAAACAAAACGATATTCCTGTCGGTAAGTTAACTAAAAGAACTCTACGTGCACTAGGTGTGGATTTTTAGTTATATAAAAATTTTGCAGGTACGCTAATACACCAAGAGCTTCTAGTTCTTGGTGTATTTATTTTGGCTATGTCATCATAAGGTGTTGGTCTCTCCCAAAACCTAAAGCAGCAAATAGAATAGAACGTGCTGATAAAGAATCTGCAGTACGCTCAATCATTCTTCGCCACCCGAGATAATTTTCCAGATAGCGAGTAGCAACGCCATGGAATCTGTTAATCCACTGCTTAAGGCGACTATCGTAAGCATTGACGTTTTGTATGTGGTAAACCTTGCCAATTACTCTAATACCGGCACTTACATTAACTGGCCGATGTGTAACACCAATTTCTCGCGCTACTGCTGCGATGGCACGCTCACTATCGGAACAGAGTATGGTATCGATTGCCAGTAGTGGCTTAAGAGCCGCACTGATGTGTGTTTTGTCGATTTTTCTCAACACAAAATCTGCTGTGCATCCTGTCCGATCTCGGCAGATCAAAACCGGAACCTGTTCCGATGACAATCCACGCTTTGCTGCCTTGCCGCCACGCTTGCGCGATGCACGTGTCATGCCGCGCTTCTTGCCTTTGAACGATTCCAGAAAGAAAGTCTCGTCTGCTTCAACAATGCCGGCCAGGCTTGTCGCCTTTTGTGCTTGCGGTAATGCAAGAAAACGATGACGCCAGCGAAATGATGTGTTGCGATGCACTGAACATGCATTTGCACTATTACGTATGCTGCGCCCCTCCGCCATCTGTTGCGCGTAGGCCAACCACTTGTCTTTATGGCGCAACCGCGCAAGCGGGGTTCCTGTTAATGCATTGAAAGTGGCTCTGCATGCGCCGCAGCGATAACGCTGCAATCCATCTGATAATCCCCAGCGAACTATTTTGTTGTCGCCACATTTTGGGCATGCAGGTTTTATTTGAAGGCGTTTCTCGATTATTGCGCCAACTACCTCGCCTTCACCTTGTTTCCCTAAATGCTTCAACACTTGCTTTCTCTGAGCATCTGTCAAGCTCTCAAGCTCTTGTGTTAATTTCTGGAATTCTTCCGGTTTCATTGGTTACATTACCTCTTTGTTTTGCTTGAGGATAGTATATATCAACACTTAAGGATGACAGAGCCTTTATTTTTACATGAGAATTTTTGAAGATAAAAATTAAAAAAAAGTGTGACTGATTTGTTGAATGATTATTTTATATTGCTATAAGCAACTTAAAAAAATTTGCTATGCAGCAATTCATGTTCTATAGTTAAATTTTTATCTAAAAAACTGGTTACAAAATATTTTTAGTATTTGAATTTTCTCCATTGTTTTGACTCGCCCCTAGAGCCTGTAAGTAAGTTTTGCGTCAGTGGTTCTTGTGTTTAATAATTGTAGATATAAATCACAACTAGTTTTTGAAGTACTTTTGGAGGTATTTTCATGGGAGTTCCTTTACGTCAACAGATTGCGGTTGGCAGTTATTTAATTAAACAAAAAATAAAGGGTGTAAAAAAATACCCCCTGGTACTAATGCTGGAACCTTTGTTTCGCTGTAATCTTGCTTGTGCAGGGTGTGGAAAAATTGCGCATCCGGAAGATGTTCTCGATCAACGTCTTTCTTATGAAGAGTGTATGCAAGCAGTAGACGAATGTGGTGCGCCGATGGTATCAATTCCTGGTGGTGAGCCACTGCTACATAAAGAAATGCCAGAGATAGTTGCGGGTATTATCAAACGCAAGAAATATGTTTATTTGTGTACAAATGCATTATTGTTAAAAAAAAGGATTAATGACTATACACCATCACCGTATTTGACATTCTCAATCCATTTGGATGGTATGAAAGAACGTCACGATGCTTCCGTTTGTCAGGATGGTGTATTTGATCGTGCGGTAGAAGCGATAAAGCTGGCTTTAGATAAGGGTTTTAGAGTTACTGTAAACTGTACATTATTTCAGGGCGAAACGCCCAAAGATGTAGCTGAATTCTTGGATTACGCAATGGAATTGGGCGTTGAAGCAGCAACGATTGCTCCGGGTTTTAGTTATGAGAAGGCGCCTCAACAAGACGTTTTTATCAAAAGTCAGGATACCAAGGTATTGTTTCGCGGCATTTTTGAACTAGGCAAAAAACTGAAACGGAAATGGAGATTGAATCACTCAGCCCTTTATTTGGACTATTTAGCAGGAAATCAGGATTATAATTGTACTCCATGGGGAAATCCGACTCGCAATGTATTTGGGTGGCAGAAACCGTGTTATTTACTATCCGATGAAGGTTACGCAAAGACATTTAAAGAGTTGCTTGATGATACGCCTTGGGAAAAATATGGAACTGCAAATAATCCAAAATGCGCTCAGTGCATGGCACATTGTGGTTATGAGGCAACAGCTGTTGAAGATACACTGCAGCATCCATGGAAAGCGTTGATTACATCATTAAAAGGCCCTAGAACTTCAGGTCCTATGGTAGCTGAACCTACTCCAAAGTGGGTGACCGAAGAAAATAAAACACCAAAGAAACTGGATATACCGGTAACAGTGATTAATAAATAAAATAATTAGCAATTTGTTTTTATTAGCTATTTAAGCTAGAGATGATAACGGAATTGGTATTATATCTGTCAATTCTTGGAGTTTTGTGCTGGTGGGCATTGATACTACTTCCATGGCATCCTTGTCGCATACGTGAAAAATTAGAAGTTGGAATTCCAGAAAATACTAAAGCGCTGTTAAGTGATATCACAGTATTGATCCCGGCACGTAATGAAGGTCCTTATATTCGACACACAATAAACAGTGTGAAAGCGCAAGGAAAAGGCTCCTGTATTATCGTGATTGATGATCAATCACAAGATAATACAGCACAACAAGCTAAGTTGTGTGGTGCAAGAGTCATATCGGGTATTGCACCTTTACCAGGCTGGAGCGGAAAGTTATGGGCTCTGCAACAGGGATTGCAAGAAGTTAGAACACCTTATACGCTTTTGTTGGATGCAGATATTATTCTTACTCCTGGAATTATTTGTGAATTAAGACAAAAAGCGCAGTTGGGGAATTTTGCGCTGATATCATTAATGGCTGAACCTCCTATGAAAAATTTCGTAGAGCGTTTATTAATGCCGGCATTTATTTTTTTCTTTAAATTGTTATATCCTTTTGGACTTGCAAATAAGTCAACTTCACGTGTTGCAGCAGCTGCCGGAGGTTGTATTTTAGTGGAAACACAAGCATTACGAACAATAGATGCTTTTGATAGCTTGCATGATGCATTGATTGATGACTGCACTTTAGCGGCACACATGAAGCGGGCTGGTTTACGTACATGGATTGGATTGAGCCATGCGGCACGAAGTCATCGCGGTTACCATGATTTGAAGCCGATTTTGGAAATGGTGGCTCGTACTGCCTATACACAGTTAAGATATTCAGTTGTCTTGCTTGCCGCTTGCACATTGATAATGTTATCAATGTTCTGGGCAGCGCCGTTGTTTTTTTTATTGCGACCAAGCTCAGAAATTTTCTGGGTAAGTTTATTGGCATGGATAGCAATGTTTATTTCTTACATGCCAACTTTAATTTATTATAAACGTTCTCCACTTTGGGTATTTGCATTGCCTATAATTGGCACATTGTATCTGGCAATGACCTGGACATCAGCGATGCGGTACTGGGGAGGAGAGCGTGCTTGCTGGAAAGATCGTCACTATGAAAGTAAAACTAACAATTAAATTAATAGCATGGTACTTGATTGGGATAATATCGTTGTTTACGAATATTGCTGTCAGCGCGTCCAATTCAGTGACTGAGAGCCCTNNGCCCTGAACAAGTCATTCAAAAGTTACAATCTTCCTTACTTCAAGTGATGCGTGACGGAGAAAAATTGGGGTATGAAGGGCGATTTAAATTCCTTGAACCCGTAATTGATCAATCTCATGATATCGAGATGATTATCAAAACGATACTTGGTGCAACTTACTGGTCCCAATTGGATAGTGAGCAAAAAAAACTGATTATTGATACTTTTCGCCAATTGAGTATTGCCACTTACGCGGGGAGATTCACTCATCATGAGGGAGAGCAATTCGAAGTTATTGAGCAACGCGATTTGCCACATGGGCAAATGCTGGTGCGCAGCCAATTAACCAAGTCTGATGGCGGTACAGTAAATTTTGATTATGTTCTACAGCAGGCAGAAGATCGTTGGCGTATTGTGAATATTTTATTTGATGGTGTGAGTGACCTCGCAATCAAACGTGGAGAATACCGTGCAATTATGCAGCGGGAAGGATTTCAGGCGCTGATTGAATTGCTTAAGGAAAAAATTGTTCAGGCCAAACAAAATTAATGCATGTATCTTTTTTATTTACGCTGTTATTGTTTCTTTGGTACGTATTAAAGCAGCAGCAAAAAAACCATCCGTTTGATGGCGATTAGGTGATAGCTGCAAAAAATTACCCGTGTCGAGCGATATTTTTTGTTGTGATAACAATTCTGCGCAGCTTACTAATGTAAATTGCGGATGCGAAGCCAGGAAATTATCAATGACAAATTGGTTTTCTTCGGGCAAGAAGCTGCAAGTTGCGTACACCAGCAATCCACCCGGTTTGAGTAAATCGGCCGCAGCAGCAAGGATAGCACTTTGTTTGATACTTAATTCTTGTATGCTTTGTGGAGTTTGACGCCACTTTAAATCGGGGTTGCGTCGTAGTGTTCCGAGCCCGCTACAGGGCGCATCTACCAATACCCGGTCTATTTTTCCAGACAATCGTTTGATCTTGCTATCGTTCTCGTTTGCGATGCGTTGTATGTGCAGATTGGATAATCCTGAGCGTTTTAAACGGGGCTTCAGATTGTTTAGTCGTTTTTCAGAGATATCGAAAGCATACAGGCGTCCTTTCGAGTGCATTAAGGCGCCGAGATGCAAGGATTTTCCACCCGCACCGGCGCAAAAGTCGACAACCATTTCGCCACGCTTCGGTGCTAGCAGATATCCAAGCAATTGACTGCCTTCATCTTGCACTTCTATTTTTCCAGAAAGAAAAAGCTCGTGATGGTTTATCGCGGGTTTTCCGCTTAAGCGGATACCGCAAGGTGAATAAGGCGTTTCTTGCGCTGCAATACCATCTTGCTGAAGAATTTCAAGTACCTGGTGGCGTTTTGCGAGAAAAGTGTTAACTCGAAGATCAAGGGGTGCAGGCTTCTGTAACGAAAGCCCTAAATCAAGAATGTCAGCATCCGTCATGAATATTTGTAATTTTTCAACTAGCCAACCAGGAAATTCTGCTTGGACGGACAACGGCAATGTCTCCGGTTTGAATGCTTTAACTTCGGATAACCACGTGGCTTCCGTTTTACTAATCAATGAGGTTAATTCGCGCAGATTTATTCCATGAAATTTAGCTAAATAAGCTAGCACTAGCGCACGGGGTGTTATTCGCTCGATAAGGCTTTCAAGCAAGAAGCGATGGCGCAATATGCCGAAAACTGTTTCAGCAATAAATGCACGGTCTTGTACGCCATACATTGGATTTTCCTGAAAAAAGCGGCGCAAGATTGCATCGGCTGGAAATGCCAGAGGAAGTATGGTTCGTGTAGCAANNTCGTGTAGCAACAATTGCGGCATCGAGTTGGGCGCGTGAGAGAGGCATCGGTTTCCTAATGAATGATGTGGCAAGCTTGAGTGGATTTAGTGATCGGGTTTATAGCTGATACTAATGCCGGTTACGATTTTATCGATTTCCCGTCCATTATCTTCGACGGAAACAATACGAACAGGCAGCATGTGATTGTTAGGTGCAAGCCATAATTTTCTTTTTAGCTTAGAGTTTCTTTCCTCTTGTCGAGTCAACACAATGGCTTCCATTTCACCAATAGCAGTGTTGAGTATTTCTTTTGTTACTTTGTAATGCGATAGTCGCAGACTATGCCCGTTGGTGACATACCGATCAACATGGTGCTTTGGAAGTGGGGCAAACATGAAGTTGTACGATAAACTTAGACGGTCCAGCGTACCTTCTGGTAATTTTTCTTGTACTTGATGACCATTATGTTGCAACGTGATGGTGTGATTTTTCCAGTCAAATACAGCTTCGCTCGGTTCCTTTTTTCCACGTTTTTCATAAGCGCGAGTAGGTTTTAATCCTTGTTTTGTGATGAAACCTTCACTGTGTCGCAGAATGCTATTAGGCTCAATGATTTTGAAAACGCCTGTTGCTTGTGCTTCGCTATTGATAATGTAGCTATAGCCACTATGCGTGTGCTTAATTTCCATCACTTCATTGATTTCTCCTTGGCCGATATCCGTTGTTACAGTGTAACTAATCTCAATGCGTGTCGGTATATCGGTTGCAAATCCTGGGTAACTAACCATCCACAATAGAAAAATCGTTGAAAGAAATTTCATTTGGGTAATCCTGGAGAATAAAGTACTGTTTCACAACTACTTGAGTCTATAATTTCAGCGTGATTGCCAATAAATCTAATTCGATCTTCGATAAACCATCGTACTGCCTGAGGGTAAATACGATGCTCTTGCTGTAAGATCCGAGCAGCACGCGATTTCTCAGTTTCATTGGGTAATACCGGAATTGCAGCCTGGATCACTATAGGCCCGTGATCCAGCTGAGGCGTGACAAAATGTACGGTACAACCATGAATTCTAATGCCTTCTTGTAATACACGAGCATGTGTTTTTAACCCGGGAAATGCTGGCAATAAGGAAGGATGAATATTCATTAATCGGCCTTGATAATGTTGTACAAAGCGATTGCTGAGTATACGCATGAAGCCAGCCAATGCAATGAGTTTAGGCTGACAGGCATCAATTTTTTCGGCTAAAGCTGTATCAAAAGCCTCCCGATCCGGAAAACTACGATGATCCAAGGCCATGGTCTTGACGCCATATTTTTTCGCAAGTGCTAAGCCTTCGGCCTGTGGATTGTTGCTAATGACGGTAATGCGATCCATTTGAAACTTAGCTTCCAACAGCGCCTGCATATTGCTGCCGCGACCGGAAATAAGAATAACCAATGATTTCATGAAGTTGCGAAAAATATCCCTATTTACACAACGATGGTAGCTGCCTGATCGATTCTACGATGTTTGATTTCACCGATTTCCCATACTGTTTCTCCAGCCGTTTGCAAGCTTTGCATGGCTTGCCCGGCATTTTCTGGAGAAATGATAATGACCATACCAATACCACAATTAAACACACGTGTCATTTCGTGATCAGCAACATTTCCTTGCTGTTGTAACCAAGGAAATAGTGG
>CXWJ01002561.1_pt1 | contig 12953 bp, 11 predicted proteins | sample 590841 | NCBI WGS metagenome assembly CXWJ01 (sample SAMEA3498367, study PRJEB10139) | wastewater metagenome | biome: wastewater treatment plant; material: activated sludge | place: Austria | collected 2015-01-21 | reverse complement strand
GACTAAACCAGCAGGAAAATTAATAAATAGGAACGTCATGACGACGGGCAGCATCAACATCATCTTCGCCTGGGCTGGATCCATCGTCGTGGGCTGAATCTTCTGCATCACCATCATACTGATTCCCATGATAATGGGCAGAATGTAATAGGGATCCTGAACGGACAGATCAGTGATCCAGAGGCCCAGGGGTGCTTGTCGAAGGTCGATCGTCATGTAAAGAATATTGAACAGGGACACGAACACCGGCATTTGAAGGACCATCGGGAGACAGCCCCCCACAGGATTAACCTTATGATCGCGATACAGCTTGATCAGCTCACGATTCAACCGGTCACGATCATCCTTGAACTTCTCTTGGAGTGCAGCCACCTTCGGTTGGATCGTCTGCATCTGCTTCATTGATGAGTAGCTCTTGTACTGCAAGGGGACGAATAACAGCTTGATGGCAACCGTCAATAGGATGATGGTGACACCGTAATTATGGGTATACTCGTTGATGGAACGAAGTACGGAGAAGATTGGTTTGGCGACGGCCCTCACCATGTCCCAGCTACCGAACAGAAACCATCCGAAGTCAATCGTATCTTCAAGACGGATATGTAGGTTTTGAAGCATGTCGAATTCCTTCGGCCCCGCAAATAACTGTAATGTGAGCGGTGCACCAGACGGATCGACACCCATGCGAACGCCGGTAGAGACTAGTTTTTCACCCTGTTTCTTCGGCCAAGCTGAGGTACTCCCTTTTGGAATCAGTGCAGACATGAAGTACTTGTCCTGCAAGGCAGTCCAAGCCAGTGCCCCTTTACGCTCCGTGTCGGATTCCGGGGCATCGGTGTCCAGCTTGTCGTCGATCAACGACACCGTCCCGACAGAGCCGATGAATCCCTCGCCCCACTCCACCACGCCGAAATTGGTGCCCAATTCCACTTTCAAAGGCCCTGTCAGTCCTTTGGACGTCAAGCTGATGTCAACGATATAGCTGTCGGCATGAAAGGTGAACTGTTTCTCAATGCGTATGTCGGAGCCGGGGTTGCCGTAGTGGAATGTGATGTGGCCGATTGGGTGTTCGTGGTCTAAGGTCGTAAAATCCTGCTCTACCTTGTAAACGCTTTCCCTCAATTCCTTTGCAAGTGTCGCGTCGTCTGTTGTGACGGTGAGGGGGTCAGCAAATTTTCCTCCTTGTCGAACGAGCTGGACAAAAGATTTCCCATCAGAGCTGCTGCGATAGCGTTTAAGCTCCCAGCTTGTCAGCACGGCTCCTCTGGACGTGAACTTGGCACGATAAAGCTCAGTCTCTACCTCAACCGATGCCGCGGCGACTGACGCCATGCGAGCGGATGACGCCTTTGGATTATCAATCAGGGGTGCACCAGGTGACTCCGGGGTTTTCCCAGCCGCAGGAGTTGCCGGCGGGCTTCCGGAACTGGTGCCTGGAGCAGAGGCTACTTCATCAGGGGCTGATTCTGCGGAATCTGAGACGGTTGGAGGCGGGAGCAGGCCCAATCCTTTGAGCGCATACTCATATCCAAAGACAATCGTGGCTGAGAGTATTAAAAAGACAACAAGGCGCTTTTCCATGTGGAGAATATACTTTCGTTAATGATAATGAGGCTTGTATCACTACCTGACTGGATCTTCCCCTCCAGGATGGAAAGGGTGACACTTCAACAGTCGGACACAGGCCAGCCAGAATCCATGCCATGCGCCGTATTTGGCGATCGCATCCGAAGCATAATGCGAGCATGAAGGATAAAATCGACAAGTCGGACCATACATGGGTGAGATCACCAGACGGTATCCCTTTAGCATCCATAGGAAAACTTGTTTCATGACAATCTCAATCAGGGCGAAGAAGGCTCATGCGTGCGAGTGCTGCCTTCCAGGCTTGGAGTAAATCGGTCCGCGACGACAAGAGAACATCCCTTTTGGGGAAGACAAGGATTCCACTTCCTGAAACCAATCCCGAATACGAATCTCTCACCAACTCGCGGAACACACGCTTCGCACGATTGCGTCTGACGGCATTCCCAAATCGTCTGCCAACGACAATTCCAACCCGACTCGATGTATGGTCCATCTTGCAGGCCAGAAGGTTGAAAAGCGCCGTCGAAATTCGACGCCCATGATCCTTGACGGCTTGGATATCTCGATGATTCCTTAAAAAAATATCATCACGCTTGTATGTCTTGGGTATTATCGGACAAGGGGGTGTGCTTTTGTCGTGTCCCATCCGCTCATGACCCCGGGGAAGACTGTAACTGGTAGGTGGGCGTACGCTCAACAAGAACGCAAGAGATTGGGGAGCGACACGAAGAACACCTGCACGACCCGAGACGATAGGCCTAGACAGTCAATCGAGCGCGTCCTTTCGCGCGCCGACGGGCCAGAACCTTACGACCGTTTTTTGTGCTCATGCGCTTTCGAAACCCATGTTCACGCTTTTTCTTTAAGTTGGACGGCTGTTGAAATGTAAACGACATGGTTCCCCTTTCCTTCCAAACCGCAACGAATCAAGATCAAACGAACGGTGAATTATAGGGGAGGCAGAGGGGTCTGTCAATTTCATGGGCGTACGGCTGGTTGTAGATAGTAAGGACACCATAGTTATTCTGTCCGATCTGATTATATTGAGGCGATTTTGCGTTCGCTCACCAGAATGCCACAAGATCAAACTAGTCGGTACGATCCTATTCAGTGTAAGTGTTTGAAATTGAAGGAGTCATGACTCACGAACAACGGTGATCGGTGGCACCAGGCTTGCTCGTTCGATTAGGTGTGTTAGTATGCCGACAATCCAAAGTCTGATACGCTGGCCGAATCTACCTAACATCTGACTCATCAAGGAAGACGTGGGATTAACTTCCCTTTCAGAAGCGAATCCATTAAGGAGGATCCATAGCATGGCGAGAAGAGTAGCCCTTGTATCGATAGCCCTCACTCTATCACTGACGGCAGGGTGTGCGGACCCACCAACCCAACAGGTCCAAGAGGCTGAAAAGGCATTGAAAGAAGCACAGGAGAGCGGGGCGGCCACGTATTCTGCGGAGGAATACGCCAAGCTTGAGGGGACACTGGCGGCCATGAGGAAAGAAGTCTCCGATCAAGAAGGGAAATTCGGACTGTTTCGGGACTACGGCAAAGCGCAACAGCTCTCTGCTTCGGCCAAGGCCGAAAGTGACCGAATAAAGACCTCGTCGGTTCAAAAGAAGGAAGAGGCCAAAGCCGCAGCCTTGCAGGCTCAACAGGTTGCAGAAGAGGCTGTGAGAGCGACCCAAGATCTCGTTGCCAAGGCGCCGGTTGGGAAGGATCGGGCTGCGGTGGAAGCGATCAGGAACGATGTTGAAGGCTTGAAGTCATTGCTCAAGCAAGTTCAAGCATCAATCGACAAAGAAGATTTTCCAGCTGCCCAAACTCAGGCCAAGGCCATTCACGATATGAGCCAAGCTGTTTCAACCGAAATACAAAACGCCCTTGCCAAAGTAGGGAAGGGCAAGCCCGGACGGAGAAGATAATCACAGTATGGAGGGTGACCGAACACATAGGGTCTTTGCCGTAGTTCTCTTCTGTACGGCCGGCTTGGTCGGTTGTGTGCAAGCCGTTCCTCCGGACCTAGTTGCTGCTGTAGAAGCCATCGATCACGATCTCATTGTCCTGCGCGCTCCCGAAACCGCTCCCGAAGAGTATGGTCAGTTCGTTCGGCAATGGGCGCTGCTAAAAGCACGCACCCAACTGGACGACGACGTAATCCGTTGGCCCTGGGAATCAAGCGAGCTTGAAAGTGAGCTCCGCTGGCTCTACGTCATGGGTGAGCGTACCGTGTCGCGACTGCACGATCGGCAGGTCTCGCAACAAAGTGTGATGCAAGCGAAGGTGACGCGCCTAGAAGCCCAGCTTCGCAACGTCGCAGCCAAGGTTGAGGCGATTGACGGACGCATTCTGCTCGGAGAAAAAGGCATTCAGGCCGAACTTCTCGTCAAACAGGCACGATCGTTTTTCGAGCAAAAAGACTACATGCGCGCCATGCAGGTGGCGGAGAAGGCCGATCACGCCCTCAAAGTACAAACGTCTGTACTTAGTCAAGAATTGGGGCGTTACGCTGACGAGAATCGGATCATCTATTGGCAGACCTTGGCCAAACAGACGATTGAGTGGTCGCGCACGCATCAGGCAACCGCCATCGTGGTCAGCAAGGCCGAGCGAGAGCTGAGTGTCTATAAGGGTGGTCGGAAGGTGGTATCCTATCCAGTGCGCTTAGGGTTCAACGGCATGCTCGAGAAACAGTTTCAGGGAGACGGGGCCACTCCGGAAGGGCGCTATCGTGTGACCGACAGACGGGGGCCAGGCCAGACGCAGTTCTATCGAGCATTGGCTCTAGACTACCCTAATGTCGAGGATCGACGGCGCTTCCAGCTTGCAAAGCGGTCGGGGAAAATTTCTCCGTTCAAAAGTATTGGCGGTCAGATCGAAATTCATGGTGCAGACAATGAACGGCTGGCGCAGACTCTCGGGTGCGTGATGCTCGATAACTCCAATATGACGGTTCTCTATGAGAGCGTCCCGGTTGGGACACCGGTTACCATCGTCGGTGCGTTAAGCAAGCAAAATGCAGTTGCATCGGCATTAGCGCAACTCGACCATAGCAAAGAAGAAATCTGAGCGTAGACCAATGGGGCGAATCCTTCTTGCAGCGTTCGCAGTCATTCTCATCCTCCTCCTGGCGATGTATGCTCCGACGACCACCTCTCCCACATCCGGTACAAGTCATGAGATTCATCCGGCACCAGTTGAAGATAAAGCCTCCCTTCGTACGCTACAGGCCAGATATAAGACGCTTTCCAAACAGCTGGCTCAACTCACGCCTAACCAGCCTTATATTTTGGTAGATACAGCCCGAAACCGACTCTATGTGAAGCGTCAGGATGAAATCGTTCTTGATGCCATTGCATCGACTGGCAGCGGGACGATTCTTGACAAGCCCGGTGAAGGCAACAATCAATGGGTGTTTGACACGCCGCGAGGGGAATTTCTCGTCAAATCCAAATTGACCAATCCCACATGGATCAAGCCGGATTGGGCATTCGTCGAAGAGGGGCTCGCTGTTCCACAAAATGCTGTGGACCGTGCCGAACAGGGAGTACTCGGTGACTATGCACTCGGGTTCGGTAAAGGATACTTCATCCATGGGACGCTCTATACCAGGCTATTGGGAAAGAACGTGACGCATGGGTGCATTCGGCTCAACGACAATGATCTGAAAGGTGTCTACAAACTCGCTCGAGTGGGAACACCGATCATGATCTTTTAATCCACTGAGAACGCGCAGACATTGACGATGAACTTCTGCGCCATTCTTCTCCTGCTCGCACTTGCCACACCAGGGTGGGGAAAGGAACCCGAAGCCTTTCCCGATCTGAATCCCAATAACCTGTATGAACTCAAAGAAGCGACACGTGTTCTGGAAGAAGAGCTCAAACTCGCGGCCCGTCCGCAGACGTATCTTCTCATTGATCTGAGTGCGAGCACGATTCTCATTAAAGGTCGCGGAATCGGTCTTCACCAAATTCCCATCGCGACATGGTCGTCAGGACCGCAAGAGGCCCTAAAAGGGGTCCATCGCTTGATGGCACGGCCACCCGTCGTGAGGAGAAAGATTGAACCGGGTGCAGCTGTCGAGCAGGAACCGATTTCTGTCGCGGACATGCCGACCGACTATGTCCTGACATTTACGCCGCCTCTGAGCCTGACTGTGGTTCCATCTGTGGCCAACGACGGTCTTTTCCGGAGTGCTGTCCTGCTCGGAAAAGTCGGATGGCATAATATGCAGGATTGGGTCGCTCAGTTCTTTGCTGACCAACCTGTCGAGCCCTCGTCCTCTCTGCGGCTGACCCTCACAGCCGATCATGCCCAATCGTTGGCATGGTCTCTCGTCGATGGAATGGCGGTTGTCATTCGCCGTTCTTCAAATAAATAGGAATACATAGCATGTCGTTCAGGTTGTCTTTTTGTCGATGATTCCATAAGATACAAAAACGAATCGTCCCGATCTCAGCAACATCCTGTTGAACTAGGAGGTCGATGTCTATGCGCATCAGCGACAAGCTGCCGCCGTTGTTCCGCGCAACCGTCCAGCCAGTCCTTGAAGTACTGAATCGTGATCAGGTGATCGAACGGATCTGGTCGAAAGACCATCGGCTTTGGAAACCGGATCCCAAGGAAATTACTGATCGGTTGGGGTGGTTGACGGTCCAGGACCAGATGCGTCAACAGGTCGAGCTCCTACAGTGCTGTGTGGCGGATGCAAAAAAAAACAGTATAAAGGATGTCGTGTTGCTGGGGATGGGTGGGAGTAGCCTAGGACCCGAGGTTTTTCGTACGGCGTTTGGACCTCAGAAAGGAGCTCCACGACTATGGGTGCTTGATTCGACGATTCCGGGGTGGATACGCCAAGTCACCAAGGCTATCTCTCCGGCACGGACGCTCTTTCTGGTCGCGAGTAAATCCGGGGGAACCATCGAAGTGATGTCGCTCTTCGCACACTTTTGGAAACTGGTGATGAAGGCGAAGGGGAATCAGGGAGGGAACCAGTTTGTCGCGATTACTGACCCAGGCACGGGTTTGGAAAAGATGGCGAAAGACTATGGGTTTGGTGAGATTTTCTCCAACCCCGCTGATATCGGTGGACGCTATTCCGTCCTGTCCCTCTTTGGGTTGGTTCCGGCGGCCCTTCTTGGGGTGAATATTCCCAAACTCCTGGACCGGGCTGCCGGTATGGCTGAACGATGCCGGTTATCGACAGACATGCAGACCAATCCCGGCGCGTATCTGGGTGCCGCGATGGGCAGCCTTGCGAAGACTGGCCGTGATAAGGTGACGGTCATTGCGTCACCGTCTCTCACCACTTTCGGTCTCTGGGTTGAGCAGCTCCTCGCAGAAAGTACAGGCAAGGAAGGGACAGGCCTCATTCCCATCGCACAGGAACCGGTTCTGAGACCGACTGCGTATGGAGCCGATCGATTCTTCGTGTACCTCAAGTTGAACAGAGAGAAGAACGCAGCACTCGATCAAGCCGTACAAGCACTGGTGAAGGCTCATCAGCCGGTTCTGCAATTTAATCTCCGTGATTGCTATGATCTGGGCGCTGAGTTTTTCCGATGGGAGTTTGCCACGGCAATTGCGGGCCATGTCCTGGGCATTCACCCGTTCGACCAACCTAATGTCCAGGAAAGCAAAGACAACACGAATCGAGTGCTTGAGACTTTCCAGTCGACCGGGAGGCTGCCGGATCAACCCAACCATCAGCCGAAGGAAGTGGCCAAGGCGTTGGCTGGGCTCCTTCAACCAGGAACATACCTGTCGGTGCTTGGATACACGACTCCAACCCGTCCTCTCGAAGCAGCTGTCGGTCGGCTCCGCCGTGCACTCATGTCTACATACTCCGTGGCCACGACATTTGGCTACGGACCGCGCTATCTCCACTCAACAGGACAACTCCACAAGGGAGGACCGAATACCGGTGTGTTCCTGGAATTAGTGGATCGCATGGCTCCTGATCTGCCTATTCCTGGGAGACCATTTTCATTTGGAACCTTGGCGAATGCCCAGGCGAGCGGAGATCTTGAATCACTCCGTACGCACCATCGGCAGGCCATACGGGTACAATTGGGAAGAAATCCCGTGACCGTCGTCGATGCGATCGCGGCAGCGGTAACGGGGACTCGCCGGTCTGGTCGGCGTACAGCAACGAGGAAACCTCATCGGAAAACGCGTCGTTGATATGGCGGCCATTCCGGACATCCGCGTTGCGGGCTCGGTTCAGGATTGGGCACACCAGGTTGCTGCGTTCATTGCCTCCGTCAGTGAACGGGCCATTCTGGCCAATGGGCGGTTCATCATGGCCCTTTCCGGAGGCTCGACTCCGAAGACACTCTATCAAACCCTCGCATTGCCAGAGTGGAAGACCAGGTTTGAGTGGCAGAAGATCCATTTCCTATTCGGTGATGAACGCTGCGTCCCTCCAGACCATCAGGACAGTAACTTCAACATGGCGCAGGCCTCGCTTTTCCATCCGTTGGCTATTCCACCAAATCACATATTCAGGATGAGGGGCGAGGGTGAAGACCCTTCACCTGTCGCTCGGGAGTACGAGCAGACCATCCGCCAACTAACTGAGACTCAACCGCCTACAATGCCTCGGATCGACCTCGTTCTGTTGGGTCTGGGTGACGATGGGCATACAGCGTCGCTCTTTCCTGGGACATCTGCCTTGCAGGAGACAAAGAAAATCGTCACCGTTGGCCAAGCTCCCACGGGGATCCGATCCCGCCTGACGTTGACCCTAGGTGTGTTGAATCAGGCAGCTATGGTACTGTTCCTCGTGACCGGCAAGGGCAAAGCCGACATGGTCCGTCGGATTCTCGAACCGACATCCGAAGAGGATCGGTCTCTGCCCGCTGCTCAGATCACTCCAGAATCCGGACAGCTTGTCTGGATGTTGGACCAAGCGGCTGCAGCAGGGTTGACAAGGCGACGGCCACAGTAAGGAGATATATGATTCTCGCGGGAGATATTGGAGGAACAAAAACCAACCTTGCACTCTATGAGTGGACGAACGAGCGTGTGGACCCGATTCGGCTGGAGAGTTTTCACAGCGCCGACTATACCTCGCTGGAGGACATCCTGTCGGAATTCCTTACCCCACCGGAACCACCAGTGGCGCTGGGCCTGGGCGAATCCAATATCAGTGAGAAACAAGGGCCACAGACCACGTCAGAGGCGAAGGTCACAGCCGCGTGCTTCGGAATTGCAGGACCGGTCATCGACAACCATTGCGAGACGACCAACCTCCCGTGGGTCGTGGACGGACTCACGATCGCAGATCGATTTGCAGTTCCTCGCGTGCAGTTGCTCAATGATTTGGAAGCCACAGCGTATGGCATCCTGTCGCTTCGTCCGGATGAATTGGAAGTATTGAATGCCGGCAATCCACCTAAGAAACGACAAGCGCTTGCCCTGATTGCGGCTGGGACAGGATTGGGTGAGGCGATTCTGTTTTGGGACGGCAAATCATATCGCCCGATGCCGTCAGAAGGAGGACATGCGGATTTCGGGCCGAACAATGATCAGGAAATCGACCTTCTTCGGTATCTGCGGAGCCAATATCTCCATGTCAGCTATGAGCGAATTTTGTCTGGGCCAGGGCTCCACGCGATTTATGAGTTCTTGCGTGATACGAAAAACAATGAGCCGACATGGCTCATGGAAAAAGTGAAGGCCGGTAATCCGGCGGCGGAAATTGCCCAAGCCGGTCTCCAAGGCCAAGCGGAAATTGCCACGCAGGCATTGGAACTTTTTGCGTCAATTTATGGGGCAGAATCCGGAAACCTTGCCTTGAAGGCGCTCTCGCTGGATGGGGTGTATGTGGGGGGTGGGATTGCGCCGAAACTCATTACAAAACTCAAAGACGGAACCTTTATGAAAGGATTCCTGAACAAAGGCCGATATAAAAAATTGCTCAGTAAGATGCCGGTCAAAGTGATCATGAATCAGCAAACGGCTCTGCTGGGTGCAGCGTCCGTAGCCAGTGCCCTGTCGCCCAAGCCAGCATCATGACCTCCGACGATCTCGACCAACTCAAAAAAGCGGCTGCAACCGAGGCAGCAGAATTCATCCGTAACGGGATGGTGGTTGGACTTGGAACCGGCTCCACGGCCAAACATATGATCCGAGCCTTGGGGGAGAAGGTTCGGGCTGGTATGACCCTGAGAGGGGTTCCGACATCTCAGGAAACGGCGGCTTTGGCGAAACAAGCCGGCATTCCCCTCCTCGACGCGGACAACCGATGGGAGATCGACGTCGCCATCGACGGGGCTGATCAGGTCGATCCACAGTTGAATCTCATCAAGGGTGGAGGCGGCGCCCTCTTAAAGGAAAAAATCGTGGCGGCCTCAGCCAAACGATTCATCGTGGTCGTGGACNNTGTCGGGCGGACGGATGTGCTGATCATCGGCACCCCCCAAGGTGTTCGCACGGTGTCTGCGCCTGGGAAGTAGCCTGTTGCTCAGTCGGCGTCACCTTCTCCTGATTCTCCGTCGATACACGCGCTTCCTTCTGACCATCCCGATAGCGTATACATTTCCTCCAGCAGCAGTCACCCATGCCACGACAACGACCAGATCAAAAGGTGAAGACGTTATGCCTGACGAGACTCAGACGGTAGACCCTTATCGACTGCCGCGCCATGTAGTTCCGACTCGGTATGAGCTCAGGCTTGAACCGGATCTCACAACCGCGACGTTTATTGGCCAGGTGACGATCACCCTCACGGTACACCAGACAACACAAACGATCATCTTGAATGCTGTCGATCTCGTCATTGATAGCGCGCGGCTGGAAGGACAGGATGGGCATCAAATTGAAGCGACCACAGAATTGGACCATTCTCTCCAACGGGCCACACTCTCACTTGGAAGGCCCATTTCACAAGGTGCTTGGAAGCTCTACCTCTCGTTCCATGGGGAACTGAATGACCAGCTCCGTGGATTCTATCGCAGTACCTACAAGGACCAGTCAGGAACAGTGCAGACGTTGGCCGCCACGCAGTTCGAGGCGACCGATGCGCGTAGGGCCTTCCCATGTTGGGATGAGCCTGATTTCAAAGCGGTCTTCGCCACGACGTTGGTGATCGATCCACAGCTCACGGCTGTGTCGAATGCCGCGATCGTTTCCGAGTCGACGGAGAACAATAAGAAGGTCGTCCGATTTGCCGATAGCATTACCATGTCGACCTATCTGGTGGCCTTCATCGTGGGACGGCTTGCGGCGACGAAACCTGCTTATGTTGGGAAAACGCCGATTCGACTCTGGACGATTCCTGGCAAGCAGCCGCTCACCCCCTTCGGGCAAGATATCGCGGCAGCGTCGCTCAAGTTTTTTGAAGACTACTACGGGATCTCCTACCCCGGAAATAAGCTGGATCTTCTCGCAATCCCGGACTTTGCATCAGGGGCCATGGAAAACCTCGGCGCGATTACGTTTCGGGAAACTGCGTTGCTTGTGGATCAACGTATGGGAACACATGCCGAGCTTGAACGAGTGGCCGACGTGGTGGCGCATGAAAATGCCCACATGTGGTTTGGCGATCTTGTCACCATGTCTTGGTGGAACGGGCTGTGGCTCAACGAAGCCTTTGCGACCTTCATGGAAATGCTGGCGGTCGATGATTGGAAGCCGGAATGGAAGCGATGGGAGAGTTTCAGCGTTGCACGAGCCGCCGCGTTCTCAGTCGACGGGTTGGTGAGTACGAGACCGATCGAGTACCCAGTGCGTGCCCCTAAAGATGCAGATGCGATGTTTGACATCTTGACGTATGAAAAAGGGGCATCGGTCCTTCGGATGTTGGAGCAGCATATCGGACCCACCGTATTTCGTGATGGGGTACGACAGTATCTCCGCACCCATGCCTATGGCAATGCTGATACGAAGGATCTGTGGACGTCGCTGGGCGCGGTGGCTCATCAACCGGTTCCTGAGCTGATGGACGGGTGGATCTTTCAGCCGGGTTTTCCATTAGTGACGGCGGAAGTGCAGGGGAGTCAACTGAGGCTCTCGCAGCAACGATTCACCTATCTCTCGCAGGAATCGACCACTGAACAACTCTGGCAGATCCCGATTCAGATTCGTTTCACTATCAGAGGTCGTACGGAACATCACAAGCTGCTGTTAACGGAACGGGAAACAAATATCGACCTCCCGGCTGGCGTCACCTCAATTTTTGTCAACGAAGGGGGCCATGGTTTTTATCGAGTCCGCCACCAAGGGGCGCTCCTACAGCAACTCCTTGATCAAGGCCTTGAGCGCCTGGCAGCCATTGAACGATTTGCCCTCGTCAGCGACGCCTGGGCCACCACCATCGCCGGGGTGACACCACTGCCGGAGTACCTACGGCTCACTACCCATTTCGAAAGTGAACGAGACAGGAATGTCTGGGCGGTGCTGCTGGAGTCCTTCTCTTTCCTGAACCGGATCATTTCAACTGAGGATCGCGCGGCGCTCGAGACATTTGTCTGTACTCGAGTAACGCCAGCAGTCACGGAATTGGGTTGGGATCCCAAGCCTGGAGAATCAGATATCACGAAACAATTGCGCGGAGACCTGCTCGGCGCTCTCGGGAAGCTCGGCAATGATCGAAACACTCAACAACAGGCTGTGGAACGCTATCGGCAATACCGGACCGATCCGACAACCGTAGACACGAACGTCGTTCCCGCCCTGGTTAGTATCCTGGCGCATACAGGAAACGAAGCACGGTATGAAGAGTTCTCCGAACGCTATCGGACTGCCTCGACTCCACAAGAAGAGCGACGCTATTTGTTTTCGTTAGCGGCCTTCTCTCATACAGAATTGCTCGGTCGTACGTTGGCTCGAACGATCAATGGTGAAATTCGTACACAGGATGCGCCATTCATCGTGGGAGGCCTCCTGACGAACGTCTATGGTCGTGAACAGGCTTGGAAGTTTGTCAAGACCAATTGGGATCAGATGGACCGACTTTTTCCGAAACAAGGCCTCAGGAGGATGTGTGGCGGCATCGTCGGTTTGGCAACCTCGGAGCTTGAGGAAGACGTGCGCAGCTTCTTTATCTCTCGCAAGATCGATCTGGGTGGAAAAACGCTGGAGCAGTACTTGGAACAACTCCGCGTGGCTGTCGCGTTCCGTGAACGGGAGGGTGCCACACTGCGGGTGTATCTTCATGATCAACAGTCAGGAGTCTCATCATGATCAAGCATATCGCGTTTACCATGTATCCCGTGACCGACATGGTGCGAGCCCGTCGGTTTTATGAAGACACGCTCGGTCTCCGCTTGACGCGGCGTGAGGCGAGTGGGTTTGAGTGGGTCGAATACGATCTCGACGGTGGAACCTTCGCCCTCACGGACCTCAAGCAAGGAGGG
>CXWJ01020916.1_pt1 | contig 12958 bp, 11 predicted proteins | sample 590841 | NCBI WGS metagenome assembly CXWJ01 (sample SAMEA3498367, study PRJEB10139) | wastewater metagenome | biome: wastewater treatment plant; material: activated sludge | place: Austria | collected 2015-01-21 | reverse complement strand
CAGCAGATCCGCTCGGAACTTGCCGAGGAAGTGATCGAGTTCATCCAGAACAACGGCGTGGTCCCTTGCCTGGCAGCCGTGCTGGTGGGAGACGACCCGGCCAGCGAAGTCTACGTCCGGAACAAACGCGGCGCTTGCGAGGCCGTCGGCATCGAAAGCAAATTGCACCGCCTGGGCAGCGACACCACTTCCNNGGCCTCCAACTGATCGCCCGGCTCAACAAAGACGAAGCAGTCCACGGCATCCTCGTGCAATTGCCGTTGCCGCCGCAGGTAGATACGACCCGCGTGCTGCTGGCAGTGAACCCGGCCAAAGACGTGGACGCCTTTCATCCGGAAAACGTGGGGCGGCTGGTACAAGGCCGGCCGCGATTCTTGCCCTGCACGCCGCAAGGTGTGCAACAGCTCTTGCTGCGCAGCAACATTGAAATCGCCGGTCGGCACGTGGTGATCATCGGCCGCAGCGATATCGTGGGCCGCCCACTCTCGATCATGCTTTCGCAACGTGGACCAGGCGGCGACGCCACCGTCACTCTCTGCCACAGCCGCACGACGAACCTCGCGGCCATCACGCGCCAGGCAGACATCCTCATTGCCGCCATCGGCCATCCGAAGTTCATCACGGCCGAAATGGTGCGGCCCGGCGCAACGGTGATCGATGTCGGCGTGAATCGCACAGCGGAAGGCCTCTGCGGCGACGTCGATTTCACCGCCGTAAGTGAAGTAGCCGGCGCAATCACACCCGTCCCCGGCGGCGTCGGCCCACTGACCATCGCCATGCTCCTGCGAAACACCCTCCTCGCTGCCGAGGCGCTGGAAAGCTAACGCTTGAAGAAACTTCGAGCATCAACGCCCAAGATTGGATAAGGTGACGTCTAACGTTCCTTCGGAAGGAGTTGTAGTGAGGATTACTTGCCTGCGGCGCGCTGACGGATCGCTTCGTAGAAGAGTACGGCGGCGGTGGTCGAGACGTTGAGGCTATCGGCCAGGCCGTGCATTGGAAGACGTGCGGTCACGATATTGTCGCCGCTCCAGGCCTCGGTCAGCCCGGTCGCCTCGCTGCCCAGGACGATGGCCACTCCGCCGTGGAGATCGATTTGCGTGTAAAGTGCGCTCGCATCCGGCCGGGCTGCCACCGCTCGTATCTTGTGCTGCCGCAGCCAACTGGCCGCTTCGATCGCCGTAGTTTCGCAGACGTTGGTCCGGAACACGGTGCCCAAGCTGGCACGAATTGTGTTCGGGTTGAATAGGTCGGTCCGGCCGTCGGCAATAATGACCGCGTCGAGGCCGGCGGCGTCGGCGCTGCGGAGAATCGCGCCCAGGTTGCCCGGCTTTTCGATCCCTTCGAGGATAGCAACGAGCGGCTCCGGTGGCAGGTGCAAGTCTGCGAGTGTGCGCGACGGCATTTGAGCAACGACGACGATGCCCTCTTGTCGAGCGCCAAAGGCAAGCTTGGCGAAAACGTCCGGAGCGACAGAAAGTATCTCCGCGCCAGACGATTCCAACTCCTTCACGATTTTTTTGGCGTCAGCCGATTCGCACAATTCTTCGCAAACAAACGCTTCCGTGCAACGAACACTAACCGCGACTGCCCGCTGGATCTCTCGTATGCCGTCAATCAAAAAACGCCTTTGGCGCTGGCGGTCGCGGCCCTCGCGTAGACGTACCGCATCTTTGACGCGTTGATTCTGACGACTGGTGATGCGAGACGTGCTGGACATATTCCCATAATCCGTCGCTGGGTCGATGGCTGTCAACGCTTGCAGCCTCACTAAATGATTTGCGCGACCTAATTATTGTCAGGCTCGAAGAGTCAAAGCTATAGTAACGGCATGCACGTTTTCACCTACGGAACATTGATGTATCCAGAGGTCTGGCAAACCGTGGTTGGCCAGTCCTTTGAAACGGTTGGTGGTACGATTCCCGGGTACGCTAACTTTCGTGTTCGCAACGAGGTGTTCCCCGGAATCTTGGCAGCAGGGCTGAATAAATCCGTGCGGGGCCTCGTCTATTTGGATGTCGATGAAGCTTCCATCAAGCGGCTCGACGTATTCGAAGGCGACCTCTACGATCGCCTGAGCCTGCAAGTCACTTGCGAGGACGGACACAATCGCACGGCAGGCGCCTACGTCATACCGGAGAAAAACCGCTACGTTCTTACAGACGAGCTATGGCACGGCGAAGAGTTTATCGCCCGGGGCCACTTGGAAGAGTTCATTCGCCGATATCAGGGGTTTTCGCGTCTGGCGGAGAGATAGGAGACGACGATTCGGGCGGCGGATCGTTACCAAAGAGGGCTTCATAGATGACTGCGCCTTGCTTGTAGTACAAATAAGCTCCCACCGTGACGAGCGCCAAAACCACCACCAGCGTGGCCGTCATTTCGGCGTGGCGAATTCGATTCGCGACGACATCGCCATACAAATAAGCCAGACCGAAGAAGAGACTAACGACCAGCGTTGCGCAAACGAGGTCGTACATCAAAAATTTCCGAAACGGCATACGCACGACGCCGGATGCCAAGTAGACGGGACCGCGCACACCCATCAGGAAGCGGGAAACGAACATCACCTTGAAGGCGTGGCGGTCGAGTGCTTCTTCGAACGTCTTCCCTCGATCGACTCTCAGCAGTTTAGCAATGCGAGGGTGTCGGTAGAGCAGGCTATGACCCCAGCGGTAGCCAATGGCGTACATGATGCTATCGCCCACGAGTGCTCCTACCAGGCAAGCCAGAAGGGCAAGTTCCCATCGCAGATGCCCCTGAGCGCTAAGCACGCCGGCCAGCACAATGGCCACTTCCTCCGGCAAGGGTAGCCCGCAGCCGGTCAGCACCAGAAACAAGGCGATGCCGAAATAGCTGCTGGGATGGAAGAACGATGCAATCACGAAAATTCTGTCCGTCGCGTGAAATAGCGGTCTCGAGAGAGAGCCAGCACCTGCCCACGGATTGTATCGGCAATGGTGCGAAACGACAGACGGGAATTCGAGATCGCCGCGTGATTCGGCCCGCAATGGGAGCGACAGCAAGCGAGCGTCGCAATTAGTGATCGGCCAATTGCTGCCACTGTCCGTCATTCAAGCCGAAGGCGAAAATTTGCACGTCCCCCTCCCGCTCTGCTGGACAAACGAGCAACGCGCCCAGCTCCGGCCGGGCGGCACAGAAGGCCGCAACCTCCTCTAGGCTCATCACGTAAAACGCCGTGGACAAGGCTTCAGCCTCCGTGGCGGTGGGAGCAATCACGGTGGCAGAAAATTTGCCTTCTGCCGGGTGCCCCGTGCGCGGATCGATTATGTGTCCGTACCGTTTCCCCCGCCGCTGAAAGAATTGCGTGCCGGAGCCCGAGGTTGATAAGNNGTTGATAAGCATTGATCGCTCAAGCTGAACTCGACGAGGCGTTCGGCTGGGCGGAGGGGATGACGTACTCCAATCGTCCAGCCATAGCCATCGTGCCCCGGTTGATCTCCGCGCGCCAGCACGCTGCTCTTGCCGCCGTGGAGCAGATAGTCATCCACATTGCCGTCGGCCAACAGTTCGGCCATGCGATCGAGCGCGTAGCCTTTGCCGACGCTGTTGAGATTGACCGACAGGCCAGGCCGCCGGAAGAAAATTGTTTCGTTCGCTTCGTCGAGTAGCACCTGGTCGATATCGACGAGTGCAAGCGCAGCAGAGATTTCGGCCTCGCTCGGCACGCGGCCCTGCCGGCGCGAGAAACCCCAAGCGGCAGAAAGAGGACCGCTGGTAATATCGAGCGCGCGGCCCGTCTCGCGACAAATGCGGGCGACTCCTTGGAAGACGCTAAACAAACGTGATTCGACCGCCGTCGGGCCGACGGCGGCTCGTTCGTTGATCCGCATAACCTCGCTTTCTGCGCGGTAGACCGTCATTTGGTCCTCCAGCGCTTCGACAAGGTCCAGCGCGGCGAAGATATACTCCATCGAGTTGTCGTCGCGATCGGCGGCGATCTGCACTTCCCATTCGCAGGCCATCGCGCGGCGGCGAACGCTCACAGTCAACGAGCTACGGTCTTGCGTCAGTGGTCGTAATTCTGATTCGCCGCCTGCAGCTTCGGTTGGCTCGGTCGGTGACGAATCCGATTGCCGCACCGCATCCGCGAATTCACGAATCGCGGGGCGGCCTTGAATGAAGATGCGGCGCGTAGGGAGGTTGGAGGCCATCGTTTCATTGTATCGTAGCGCGTTGGGTCAAACACCCTGCCCTGGCATCGCAATGCGACTTTCGCCATGATGGTAGGCGGGCAGAAACTAGGTATTGGCAGGTACTGGTCAGGTGCAGGGGGGCGTATTTTGTCGAATGAGTTGATCATTAGCGTCTCGGGCCTGCGGGGCATCGTGGGCGACGCGTTGACGCATGACGTGGCGGCCCGTTACGCGGCCGCCTTTGCGGATATCTTGCCGGCTGGGCCGGTTATTGTGACCCGCGACGGCCGTGCGAATGGCGGGGAGTTGGTGCCCGCCGTTGCGGCCGGTTTGTCTCAGGGCGGCTCGCGGCGGATTTTGGACGCCGGGATTGCCGCAACGCCAACGACTGGTGTCCTGGTGCGAGAACATCATGCGGCGGGCGGCGTCCAAATTAGTGCCAGCCATAACCCAGCCGAGTACAACGGGCTCAAGCTGTTTTCCGCGGAAGGCCGCGTGGTGCCGGCGGCAGTTGGGGAGCGAGTACTGGAGCAGTTTCGCAAGCGGAATACGGAAAGCCCTGGGCTCAACATCCAAAATCCAGCATCCAGCATCCAGCATCTCGGCGAAACCACCGCGCCCCATCTGGCCTTGGTGGAGCGAACGGTTGACGTCGAGCGAATTCGCACGCGGCGGTATCGCGTGGTGCTGGACGCCAATCACGGTTCGGGCAGCTTGCTCGGCAAGCGGTTGCTCGAACGACTCGGTTGCGAGGCGACTATCCTGGGCGGCACGCCGGACGGGTTATTCGATCACACGCCGGAGCCGACGGCAGAAAATCTTGCTGGCGTGTTGAAGCGAGTCACGGACAGCCGCGCGGACATCGGTTTTTGTCAAGATCCAGACGCAGATAGGCTGGCCATCATTGACGCATCTGGCCGTTACATCGGCGAGGAGTTTACGCTGGCAATTTGTGCCGACCACCTGCTGCGGCAGATCCCAGGGGCCGTCGTGACGAACTGCTCGACCAGCCGGATGACCGAAGACATCGCTCGCAAGTATGGAGTGCCGTTCTATCGCTCCGCCGTGGGCGAGGCGAATGTTGTCGATGTGATGCTTGCGCGTGGCGCCGTGCTGGGGGGCGAGGGGAATGGGGGCGTGATTGATCCGCGCGTGGGTCTGGTGCGCGATAGTTTCGTCGGCATGGCACTCGTGCTCGACGCGATGGCGACCCGCGAACTACCAGTCGCCGCGTTGGCAGATGAATTGCCGCGCTACTCCATCTGCAAGTCGAAGATTGGCTTGGTGCGGGAGAAGTTGGATGCTGCCTTTGCCGCACTCGAGCGTCACTTTAGCGACGCGACGTCTGACAGGCCGGACGGATTGCGTCTCGACTGGCGGCGCGCGGATGGCACGGGCGCATGGCTCTTAATTCGCGCCAGCAACACGGAGCCGATTGTACGCGTTTTTGCCGAAGCGCAGACGGAAGCGGAGGCAGCGCGGCTTTGTGATGAAGCGGCTGCGGTAGTGGGCGCGATCCGGTAGTTTTTTTGCCCACTTTTATTTCTTGCGAGAGCCCCTGCGAGTAGGAAAAATCGCCAGCAGCGTCAGAGAGACCAGCGCCATTGTTCCAGGCTCTGGCACAGCAACGGAGGACCAAGCCAATCCATAGAGCTCACGATTGGCGTCGCCGTAGACATCGAACAGTTCTTCTGTCCAGCGGACTCGGAGTAAATACTCGCCGGTGGTGGGGATGGAAAACTGGAAGTGTTCCACATTGTTATAAATGCTTCGCGACTCGGCGACCATCTGACTTGCCACGCCACCAACGGCGTGCCACAGTTCGAGATCGAGTTTATCGTAGCTGCCGTCAAAAAATCCTGTATCGCCCGAGGTTCGTCGATCTCTAAACCAATCGAGCGTGGCCGTGAACGAATCTCCCGCATTGAGCAGTTCATCAATCAAATAGTCGTTCGTGATTCCCTGGATAACTTCGCCAAAGTCCCAACCGACTGCGTTTACGGTGCCGAGCACACCGTGCGTGAGGCCGGCGATGTCCGTGGTGCCGCTTAGAAATTGGTCGAAAGCGCGAGACAAGTTCATCCGGCCGCTGCCGACTCGATTATCCAAGGCTTGCGTCGTGAGTACACCTCCGAATCCGTTGGGGTGGGCCAATTGACCGTTGTTCCAGCCAAGCGTTTTGTCAGCTGAGTTCATGAGAATAGCCTTCATGACGCGCGCGTCGCGCGCGTCTGGCGTGGAACTCAAGCGAGTGTAGGCTGCGTCGTAGAGTAGCGCCGCGCCGCCCGCAACTGTGGGCGCTGAGAAACTCGTGCCGGAAACATTGCGGGCGTACCAATCGGGGCCGCCGGTCGGGCCGTTGGCGGGGCCGAACAATGTGGGACCGTTGCCGCCCGTTTCACCGCCGTAATAAGCCATCGAAAAGCTTTCGGCTGGGGCGGAGATATCAATCACTTGCCGAGCTTGGCTGACAAAGGTATTGACCGGATCTGAGTAATCGTTGGGGCCGCCGTTGCTGAAGTAGCTCGCCGTATCGAACGCGCCCCCATTCGCGCCAAGTCCGGCGACTGTGATTGCGTTATAAGAACTAGCCACACCAGGCACCTTATTCGGCCCCGCGCCGCTCGGGAGAGTGTTGCCGGCAGGAACCGTCATTAGGGTACGGGAGTTTTCGTTGATGAGGGCATCAATAGTTCCTGTGAGTTGACTCGTTGCGGTGAGTCCGCCAAAGTCAGTGCCGGTAACGTAGCTCGAGTTAACGACGTCTGCCGTTCGCGTGCCGCCAGCCCCAGTCACACCCGTGATGAACGCCGCGCGGTAAGGTCCGTCAGTGGAGATGCCGCTGAAATCGAGATTAAAACTGCCCGTATAGCGAGGGAAGCTGGGGCCGCTCGGCCAACCGGTAGCGATAGCTCCCGAAACAAGCTGAGCGTCTGGTGCCATGCCGCGCTGGTAGTTGGCGGTGGGGTCGCTAGGACGGCCGCCCATCACCATGCCGACCCAGGTAGCGTGCCGATCGATTTCCCCCGCACCGTTGGAGCTGGTGGGGATCTGGCCAACGTGGCCCAGCGTTTCATGGCCGCTCCAAATGTAGCCTGCTTCGATGTTGGCCATCACGACGTTCGTGCCAGTTAATCCAGCATCGTAAAACCGAGTTGCGCCCATTAAGTCATTGACGTCGTATGCGCCGACAAATGGACCTGGCTGGTAGCCGTTCCCTGATGCCAGGTATAAGCCTGAAGTAGCGATGACTTCTGAGGCTAAGGCCGGTGTGGGAACCATCGCACTTACCACCGGGAAAACCATGCACGCCAGGAGGAAAGAGATTGCTCGCCAAGTAGCCTGGTGCAATGAGCGCTGCGCGCAACAAGAGCCTTGCGGATAAGCACAACTAACTTTCCGATTCATTAGATCTACTCGAGACTTAAAATAGATGATGAAGCTGCGTCAGACGGCATCTAGTTATGAACTAACCTGCGTCCAATCGAAGCGAAGATAGAAAAAGCAAGGACTTAATAATTGAGGCGACACTTGCTAGGTGTCGCAAAGATGGGCGTTTTCTGCGAGACAGCGGACCTACGTGGCCCGTCTAAGATTCTGTTCCGTTAGTACACAACTTCTTATCTTACCTGGGGTTTCCAAACTCTCAATCAATTCGTTGATTTCGGGGAACGAGGAAGGGAGTTAAAGGCAGCCGTAGGACCATTTCAGGCAGTAGAGTAGAATAGTCACTCCAACCAATCGGGGGGGGTATTCACTATATTGAGAACACCCGCTCCACATTCCCCCGCAGCACACGCCGGCCCAATTCGATGGCCTGTTCTTCCTTCCAACCCCGATCCACCACGAACCGCTCCGCCAGAATCTTAGCCAAAATACGCTTGTACATCGCAAACTTCGGCAACACGAACTCCAGCTTGTAGGCGTCGCTGTAGTAGCCGATCTGTTTGGCCTGCGGTACCGCCTCCAGCCGGGCGGCGGCGTCCCACTCGATGTAGGTGGGCGTGTTCGAATACCACCAATGGCCGTTCGTCACCACGTTCGGAAAGATCCAGGCGTAGCTTACCAGTTCTTGATTGGTGACGCTGGCCAGAACGGAAATCGGAAACGTGACCTGTGGAAAGGCATTGAACAATTCCGCATACTGAATCAGCGACACGCGGCTGTCGTACAGATCTTGCCCTTGGTACACGCCGCTGCGGTAGACGGCGCGGTTGACGCCGATCATCAAGTCGAACGGCAGCTTGAATTCGGCGCAGAATTCGGCCAAGGTCCAGAAGACGAATTGAGCAAGCGTGTCCTGGTATTGCCAGGCCCCTGGTTTGGCGAGTAGGGTCGAAAGCGCCCGATCCGCGTCACCCGTGGAGCACGCTTTGGGGGCGAATGACGGCGGTAACGAAATCGCGCAGGCCCGCGCTCCCTTCGAGACAAAATGCTCGAAAAGTTTGCTAATTGCCGTCCGCAGTGTTGCGGCATCTTTCACGGTCGTGTTCGTGAACTTCTGCAGCCGATCTCGCACTTCCGGTTTGCTCAAATGAAACACCAGGTCATCCGTCCGCAAGCAGGGGACATATCGCTTGGTGTCAAACCCGGTCAGCGGATCGTCGAATTGATTCGTCAGAAAAATGGCCTCGACGTTTGTGCGGTCGAGCACCTGCTGCNNGTCGAGCACCTGCTGTTCCCAATTGGCCGCTGCCATTTTCTTGGCGGCCGTATCGTACAGTTGTTCCCAATTGTCCGTCGTCAACTGTTCGCCTTCCGGAAAATCAAAGAACTCCCGCGACAATTCCAACAGCCAACTGTATTGAATCGTGTTGCGCAGCGGTTCGATCCGCTCGACCAGCCGTCCCACTTTTTCCTTGGGGTCAAGCCCTGGCTCTTCGATCAGCTCCCGTGGCATGCCGGCCGAGTGGCATAGTTCTGTGTAATAGTGGTAGCCCATAATGTCGGCCAGCGTCTTGGACGCTGCCGTTTTGGGCTCAATGTGCGAATGGGGATCGATTAAGCGGATCGAGTCGAGTTCGGCGTACAGGCGAGAGCGAAGTTGGTTGGACATGGTGAATGGGAACGCCTTTTGGAGTGCGGAATGCAAATTGTGAATTGGCAGGTTAATTTGCCGGCAAGGCCAATGAAAGGGGATATTCCGAGTTCCGGCTCTCGACCTTTCTTATCCCCGATATCCCTCGTGGCAATCCGCACACGCTTTCGTGGCCCGGTCCATGGCCTTCTTGGCCTGCTCAAAATTACCGCGATCGACCGCGGACGAGACCTCGGTCGCCGCGTCGCGCAATTCGCGCGCGTACCCAGCGTATCCTTCATCGTCCGCAAATTCATAACCTGGGCGGCCAATCACGTCTGCAATTATGGCGATCAACTGCGCCTCATGCTTCACATCGTCCGCGTGCCTCTTGAACTCGCGCTCGTCGGCCAGCCATCTTATCAGCCGATCTTGTTGGGCAATGTTCAGCCGTTGCATCAGCGGCGGACGATCGGCCACATTCGTCCAATCGGCCACCTTCTCTCCACCCTCGACTTGAGGCCGTGTGCCGCGGATCAGCTCCTCCAGGTTTTGCTTCCGCTCATCCGCCTCACGAAAGGTTTGATCCGTCCCAACCTTACAATTGCGGCCGGCTCTCGCGAACAAGTCGCGCAGGCCGGGGGCCGCGTCTTGCCAGCGAACCGGCCCGTCGTACTCGCCGGTTACTCCGAACAACACCGCGAGCACGCTGAAATGCTGGCGGCAAAGCTTGTAGGCCTCCCCTTTGAACTCAGTGGGCGTCTTCACATCAACAGCCACCGCTTTGCCAACGCGTTTGATCTCCGTTTCAATCGTCCCGGCGTCGATGAGTTTCGACCAACTGGCACCGGGCGCCACTTCGCCCGCGACGGCTCGCGATGATTCGGTCGGACTGGCGCTCGATGCAACTACAGGCTCGGCCTTTTCGAAGTTTGGCCGCGTTCCAACTAACTTTTCGCGCGCATCGGTGAAGAAAGCATCCAGAACGTCGGCCGGCCACTTCGGCGGCCGCGCCCGCTTCGGCGGCTCTTTCTTAGCTGCTACGGGTTGAATTCGTTTTAATGGGCGGGATGGCGAATCTTCTGCCGAGGCAAGTCGGCCTGCCACTGCGGTCAGCATCAGCGCGATCCCAAGCAAACTTGCGACGCTGCCCCGCTGCTGATCCATGTCCCATGCCCCTCAATGCAAATGAATGCTTCGTCATTATCTTCCAAGGGCCGCGCGGCAGCAAGCGACCGACCAAGTCCGATTTGCCTCGGGACTAGCAGACGCGGCGGCCGTTGTGATACGTTGTTCGCAGCCCGCGACCTACTTTGCAGCGGCATCCCATTCCAAGCACCGCTGAACCAAGCGATTTCACCTAATGCCCGCCACGATTGAAAACGCCCTCCAACTTGTGAAGCAGGCCGCCGCCGATGGCCGCCTCGCCGCCACCGCCGCCGAGAATATTCGTGATTGGCTCACCGAACCGCGCTACGCCGATTACGCGCCCGAAGTCGTCGCCCACGTTACCGAAGGCAAGTGGCAGGCGCTCGATGATGTCTTCTGGACCGTAATCCCCTTCGGCACTGGGGGCCGACGCGGCCGGATGTACCCCATCGGTTCCAACGCAATCAACGATCGCACGATTGGCGAGAGCGCGCAAGGGCTCGCCGACTACGTCAAAGACGCCCTCGGCCCCGGCGCGAAGCTCTCTTGCGCTATAGCTTACGACACGCGGCATCGCTCGCAGCATTTCGCGCGGCTCTGCGCGGAGATCATGACGGCGGCCGGATTCACGGTCTATTTTTTGCAAGATTTTCGCAGCACGCCGGAACTCTCGTTCACGGTTCGCTACAAGCAATGCTCCTGCGGGATCATGGTCACCGCCAGCCACAATCCCCCCAGCGACAACGCGGTGAAAGTCTACTGGTCCACCGGCGGTCAAATCTTGCCGCCGCACGATGAGGGGATCATCGCGCGCGTCATGAACACGCAGGAAATTCGCCGCGCGAATTTCGACGCGGGCTTGAAGTCGGGCGCGATCGTTTATTGTCAGGACGAAGTCGACGCTAAATTTCAGGAAGCCGTGCTGACCCAAGCCATCCCGGGGCCGCGGGCGCTCAAGATCGTCTATTCGCCGTTGCATGGCGTCGGCACAACGGCCGTCACGCCCGTGTTGGCGGCCGATGGCTTTACCGACGTCGAAATTTTCGGCCCCAACGCCAAGCCAGACGGCGATTTTCCGAATGTCCCGGGCCACGTGGCGAACCCGGAAAATTCGGCCGTGTTCGACGCGATTACCGAGCGCTGCCGGGCCGCGCGCGCCGACTTGGCGCTCGCCACCGATCCCGATTGCGACCGCATCGGCTGCGCCGCGCCGCTGACCACCGCGCCCGGCGCGCCTTGGCACACGCTCACGGGCAATCAGATCGGCGCCCTCCTCGCCGATTTCATCTTGGAGAGTTTTCACGACGCGCGCCGGCTCACGCCCAAAAGCTTCATCGTTGAAACGCTCGTGACCACGCAGCTCGCGCGCCGCATCGCCGACAGCTACGGCGTGCGGACCATCGACGATTTGCTGGTCGGCTTCAAATGGATCGCCGGTGCGATCGATGAACTTGGACCGGAGCATTTCATCTACGGCATGGAAGAATCACACGGCTACATGGCCGGCTCGTACGTCCGCGATAAAGACGGCGCGCTCGCTTCGATGCTCCTCTGCGAACTGGCTGCCAAGCTCAAGTCGCAGGGCAAGACATTGCACGAAAAGCTGGACGATCTCTTCTGGCAGCACGGCGTTCACGCCGAAGAAACCATCTCCGTGCAAATGCCGGGCAGCGAAGGAATGACGCGCATGAAGGAAGTGATGACCGCCTTCCGCGCGAGCCCCCCCACGGAAATTGCGGGCGACAAGGTAGCTCAAGTTCGCGATTATGAGCACCAGACCGTCACCCAGGCGGGCGGCAAGCCGCAGCCGCTCGCCGGCCCGCGCGGCGATTTGGTCATATTGGATCTGGCGACCGAGGGCAACTACGTCGCCTGTCGCCCCAGCGGCACGGAGCCCAAGATCAAGTTTTATCTCTTCACCTATACGCCTCCCGAACAACTAGCCAACCTCGAAAACGCCAAGGCGCAGCTCAAGGACCGCCTCGCGCGGATGGCGGCCGACCTCCGAAAATTCGCCGGCGTCTAGGTCCGCAGATTAGTCAATGTCGGGGTTTGGTCCATTTTTCGGCCAAGGGCGACGACTTAACCGCAAGACGTTGACCGAAAACATGGACCTGACCCCCTTGCCTTTGCAGCCCTCCTGCAGCCGCCATCGGTTCAATTGCCCGCATGCGCTATAATGAAGGCGTGCCCGAGGAACCCTCCGAATCGCCGCCCGAGTTGCCCAAAAGCCAGGCCGAATTTTTCGCCCGCGCCGCGGAGAAGGTGCGCAGCAAGTTCCCGTCGGCCCCCGGCGTCTATTTGTTTCAAGACCGGGCCGGCCGCGTCCTCTACATCGGCAAAGCGAAAAACCTGAGATCCCGCGCCGGCAGCTACTTCCTGGCCGCCGCGGCCGGTGACCAGCGGACCACGCAGCTAGTTCACGAGGCCTACGACATCGACTTCGTCGAGACCGAGAGCGAAGTCGATGCCCTGTTGATGGAAGCCCGCTTGGTCAAAGACATCCAGCCGAAGTTCAACCGCGATCTCCGCGACGACAAGAGCTTCCCCTATCTGCAAATCACCACCCACGAAGATTTTCCCCGCGTCGAGGTGACGCGCGAGCCCCGCACCAGTGGCGCACAGCTCTACGGCC
>CXWJ01040913.1_pt1 | contig 12961 bp, 11 predicted proteins | sample 590841 | NCBI WGS metagenome assembly CXWJ01 (sample SAMEA3498367, study PRJEB10139) | wastewater metagenome | biome: wastewater treatment plant; material: activated sludge | place: Austria | collected 2015-01-21 | reverse complement strand
GACGTCGACGTCGACGTCCTCGTCATCGGGTCGGGCTTCGGTGGGTCGGTCGCTGCGCTGCGGCTGGCCGAGAAGGGCTACTCGGTCCGCATGCTCGAAGCCGGCCGCCGGTTTGCCGACGAGGACTTCGCCCGCACGTCATGGGACGTGCGCCGATACCTGTGGGCGCCCCGCCTGGGCTGCTTCGGGGTGCAGCGCATCCACCGCCTGCCTGATGTCGTGGTGCTGGCCGGCGCCGGGGTCGGCGGGGGGTCGCTGAACTACGCCAACACGCTCTACGTGCCCCCCACGTCGTTCTTCCTGGACCCCACCTGGGCGCACCTCGCCGACTGGCAGACCGAGCTCGCACCGCACTATGCGACGGCCTCGCGCATGCTGGGCGTCGTCACCAACCCGTGCGACGGTCTGGCGGAACGGGTCATGGCGCGGGCCGCGGCCGAGCTAGGCGTGTCGCACTCGGTGCGGCGCACCCCCGTCGGGGTCTACTTCGGCCGGCCGGGCGAGTCCGTCGACGATCCCTACTTCCAGGGCGTCGGACCCGCGCGGACCGGCTGCACCATGTGCGGCAACTGCATGGTCGGCTGCCGGGTGGGCGCCAAGAACACGCTCGTCAAGAACTACCTCGCTCTGGCCGAACACCTCGGCGTCTCGATCGAGCCGCTGCGTACCGTCGTCGGTCTGCGACCGGTCGACCCGGCGCGACCCGGTCACGGGTATGTCGTGACCCACCGCCGCTCTGGTGCCGAACGGCGCCGGGGCCGGCACGACGAACGGAGCATCCGCGCCGGAGAGGTGGTCATCGCGGCCGGCACGTGGGGCACCCAGCAGCTGCTCCATGCCATGGCGCGGGACTCGTTGCCCGGTCTGTCGTCACGACTGGGACACCTGACGCGAACGAACAGCGAGTCCCTGGGCGGGGCCACCACCGCGTCGGTGCCGCCGCACGGCGACCTGACCGGCGGCGTGGCCATCACGACCTCCTTCCACGTCGACGACGACACCCACGTGGAGAACGTGCGCTACGGCAAGGGCTCCAACGCGATGGGTCTGCTCGCCACGATCCTGGTGCCGGGTGGGGGTCGGGCACCGCGGGCGCTCCGCTTCGTGGCCGAGGCGATGCGCCATCCTCGCGCGTTCGCGTCCTCGATCTCGCGACGGCGCTGGAGCGAGCGCACGATCATCGCGCTCGTCATGCAGCAGCGCGACAACTCCCTCACCGTGTCGGCCCGGCGCACGGTCCGGGGGCGGGTTCGCCTGACCTCCACCCAAGGTCACGGCGAGCCCAACCCGACGTGGATCCCGGCCGGCCAGCGCGCCATCCGAGCCATGGCAGCCGCCCTCACGGCCGAGACCGGCCAGCCGGCCCGTCCCGGCGGGTCGGTCGGCGAGATCGTCGACATACCCCTGACGGCGCACTTCATCGGTGGTGCCGTGATCTCGGACTCCCCTCGGACGGGTGTGGTCGACATCTATCACCGGGTGTGGGGCTATCCGGGGCTGCACATCGTTGACGGAGCCGCGGTCACGGCCAACCTGGGCGTCAACCCGGCGCTCACGATCGCGGCGCAGGCCGAGCGGGCGATGGCCTACTGGCCCGCCAAAGGCGACCCGGACCCCCGCCCGAGCATGACGAGCTGACCTAGTCGTTGCGCCACGAGTGCCACAGGTCGGCATAGGCCCCCTGTGCGGCGATCAGCTCGTCGTGCGATCCGATCTCGGTGATCACCCCACCGTCGACGACAGCCACCCGGTCGGCGTCGTGAGCCGTGTGCAGGCGGTGGGCGATCGCGATCACCGTGCGCCCCTGCACCACCGCGGCGAGCGACCGCTCGAGGTGCCGAGCCGCGCGTGGGTCGAGCAGCGACGTCGCCTCGTCGAGCACGAGGGTGTGCGGGTCGGCGAGCACCAGCCGCGCCAGGGCCAGCTGCTGTGACTGACCCTCGGTGAGCAGATGCCCACCCGCCCCCACCCTGGTGTCGAGCCCCGCCGGCAGGGCGCTGACCCAGTCGGTGGCGTCGACGGCCTGCAGCGCGGCCAGCAGCTGGTCGGTGTCGGCATCCGGTGCGGCCAGCTCGAGGTTGTCGCGCAACGTCCCGACGAAGACGTGATGCTCCTGCGACACGAGCGCGACCTGACCGCGCAGCTCGGGCAGGGTGAGATCGACCAGCGGCACGCCGCCGACGTCGACCCGGCCCTCGCGCGGCCCGTCGATGCCAGCCAGCAACCGGCCAAGGGTCGACTTGCCGGCCCCCGACGGACCGACGATCGCCAGTCGCTCGCCGGGCTCGATGTCGAGATCGACACCGTGCAGGACGTCGCGACCGGCGCGGTAGGCATAGCGCACCTCCCGGACGACGATCTCGTCGTCCTCGGGGACGGCGCCGGTCGCGGTGCGGTCCGACGGCACGTCGGCGATGCCGATGACCCGAGCCAGCGAGGTGGCACCCACCTGGATCTCGTCGAGCCACGACAGCAGCTCGTCCAACGGCTGACCCAGCAGCTGGACATAGAGAGCCACCGCGGTGACCGTGCCGATGGTGGTNNGCGATGTAGGCGAACTCGACCGCCGGGAACCATTTCATCCGCAGCCCGAGGGTGTACATCTCGATGTCGACGCAGTCACGCAGCGCCTTGTCCATGCGACGGCGGCGCAGCGGTCCCAGCCCGAGCGCGTCGACCGTGCGGGCCCCGTCGACCGACTCGGTGACGACCCCGTTGAGCACCGCGTATGCCGCGCGCTCACGCAGGTAGCCCGCCGGGGCATACCGCAAGTACCACTTGGTCGACCAGACCATGAGCGGGACCCCGACGACGATGGCCAGCGCCACCTGCCACCCCGTGACCAGCGCCGCCACGGCATAGATGACGATCGTCACGACGGCGACGAAGATCGAGGGCAGCCCGAATCGCACCACGTGGCTCAGGGCCTCGACGTCGTTGGTCGTGCGGGACACGAGGTCGCCGGTGCCCGCGCGTTCGACGGTCGAGAGCGGCAGCGCGACCACACGGGTCATGAACTGCTCGCGCAGGTCGGCGAAGACCGTCTCGCCCAGCACGAAGGACGCCCTACGGGCGAACCAGGTCAGGACTGTCTGAGCGATGACGGCGGCCCCCAGCACGAGCGCCAAACGGTCGATGACCTCGCGTGTCGTGCCGACGCTGAGGGAGTCGACCAGCTCGCCGATGATCCGCGGCGCCGCTAGGGAAGCCAGCGCCGCCAGAGCGTGCAGCCAGATGACGGTGCCGAGCTGACGTCTGTGCCGACGCAGGGTCTGCCACGTGTGGTGACGCACGGCTCGCTGGTCGGCGACGGGCAGGGTGCGCGCCGGGCCGGGGACCGGAGCCGTCATATCGGTGATGCTGGGTGCGGTGTCGCGTTCCTCGATGACGGTCATGTCTCAGTCCTCCCCTCGGGTGACGACAGCCCGGTAGGCCGGGTGGTGGCGCAGCAGGTCGTGGTGCCGACCCGTGGCAGCGGTGACCCCGTCGACCAGGAAGACCACCCGGTCGGCGCACTCGAGCACGAGCGGGCTCGCTGTCGCCACGATGGTCGTGCGGCCCCGGCGTGCCAGCGAGAGGCGCCGCGCGATCCGGGCCTCGGTGTGGGCGTCCACGGCGCTCGTCGGCTCGACGAGCACGAGGACGGCCGGGTCGCGCAAAAGCGCGCGAGTGAGGGCGAGCCGTTGGCGTTGCCCGCCGGAGAAGGAGCGGCCACGTTCCTCGACGTCGCTGTCGAGCCCGTCGGGCAGGGCCTCGAGGATGTCGTCGCCGCTCGCCAGAGCCAGTCCCGCGAGGATCTCCTCGTCGGTCAGGCGACCGGTGGGGTCCAGCTCGCCGCGGAGGGACCCGGTGAAGAGGCGGGGGTCGTTCTCCGAGACGACGACGTGCTCGCGGACCTGCTCGATGGGCAGGTCGGCGAGCGCCACCTCGCCACCGTCGTCACCTGTGGCGCCGACGAGGCGAGCCGGGGTCGGGGCGGGACCAAACCGCCCGAGCCGGTCGGCCAGGGCAGTCGCGTGGTCGGGCACCGCCGTGACGACCGCCGTGAGGTCGCCAGGCGTGGCGACCAGCTGCGTCACGGGGTCGACCAGGGCGACCTGGTCCCACCGCAGCGAGCCGGTGACGTGGGGGCCATCCACGCTGTGGCGGTTGGCCGCCACATCGTCGCTGTCGATGGACAGGACCGTGATGATGCGTCGCGCGCCGATGCGGGCCCGGGTGTAGCGGTCGACGAACTCGGTGGCCGTCGAGAGGGGGACCACGAGGAAGGCAGAGTAGCCGTAGAGGGCGACGAGCTGGCCGACGGTGATCTGGCCGTCCAGGGCGAACCGCGACCCGAGCCAGGTCACCAAGAGCACGAAGACGCCGGGCAACAGGACGTGCGAGGCGTCGAGGGCTGCTTGCACTCCGGCGACGCGGACCCCGACCTGGCGCACCTGTTGGGACTGGTCGGCATACCGGCGCAGGAACGTCGCCTCCCCGCCGATGCCTCGCAGCACGCGCAGTCCGGCGACGGTGTCGGCCCCGAGCGAGACCAGACGCCCGGACTCCTCACGCTGCTGGGCTTGGCGGCGTTGCAGGGGCCGCACGATGAAGGACAGGCACCCGAGCATCACGGGCACGCCGACGAGGACGAGCAGGCCGAGGGGGGTCGAAGCCTGCAGCAGGATGACGGCGACCACGACATAGCTGACGATGGCACCGCTGAAGCGGGCCGCTATGTCATAGACCCCACCGAGCCTCATCGAGTCCGATGCCACGGTCGCCACGACCTCGCCCGTGGGCACGGTGCGGGGCAGCGCCGCGCCGGTGTCGGCCACCTTCCACCCGACGAACTGAGCGGCCCGCATCGCCGCCCGCAGCCAGTTGACGACGGCGTAGTAGTGCCGAAACGACCCGGCGGCGGCCACGATCACGGCCAGGCCGACGATGGCCGCGCACCATCTGAGCAGGGCCGCGCGGTCCCCGCCGACGAGACCGTCGTCGATGGCGCGACTGATCGCAGCCGGCACGAGCGCCTGGGCCACCATCCAGATGGTGCCGAGCAGCATCCCCATGACGAGGGTTCGCCACTGTCCCCGGCCCATCCAGCCCATGAAGCGGATGGGGCTGCGCAGGTCCGGGGTGCCGGGATGCTCGTATGGCACGTTCATAGCCCGTCCAGGGTATGTCGGGCCGCCCGGAGCTCGACACCCAATTAGCGCCCGCGTCGGTGGTGTCACCCGCGACGTCACCCCCCGACGACACCCCGAGACTTCACCCCGATCTCACCCCCGAGGTCACGCTCGGACTTCACCCCGAGACTTCACCCCCCAACTTCACCCCGAGACCTCACCCCCCAACTTCACCCCCCAACTTCGCCCTCGGATCGAGCACTTCACCCCGGTTTAAACCGGGGTGAAGTGCTCGATCCGAGGGTGAAGTCTCGGGGTGAAGTTGTCGACCGCCCCTGCAGAAGCCCAACGGGGGGCGCACGGGGGCCCACGGTGGCGCACGGAGGCGCACGGCGGCGCCATACGCTGGGGGATGTGTCGCCCACGATGCGCCTTGCGCTCACTCCCCGCTGGCTGGGGCTGCTCGGGGTGGCCATCGTGGCCGCGGGACTGTGCACGCTGCTCGGCTTCTGGCAGCTCGGGGTCGCGCGCGACGAAGCCCGGCGCGAGATCCTCGAGACTGCCGCGAGCCGGCCCGTGGTGCCGATCGAGCAGGTGCTGGCGCCCCAGGAGCGCTTTCCAGGGGTCGAGAGCACCCGACGGGTCCTCGTGACCGGGCAGTATGTCGAGCCAGGTTCAGGTCCGCTCGCTCAGGTGGTCGTCGTCAACCGCCGGCTCAACGGCGTCTCGGGCTCGTGGGTCATGGCCCCGTTCGTCGACCGCGCGACCGGCGCCCGCCTGCTCGTCCTGCGGGGCTTCGTCCCCGAAGGGGTGGCGCCACCGCCGGTCCCGCCGGGCGTCCTTGACATCGTGGGCGCGCTCGCCCCCGGAGAGCAGCCGGAGCCAGGCTCGGACCTGACGTCCGGCCAGCTGACCTCCGTGGACCTCGGCGCCCTGGTCAACGTCTGGCCCGGCCAGATCTACAACGCGTTCGTCTTCGCGGTCAGCGAGACGCCGGCGGGTGCGGGCACCTCGGCGGCACCACAGGTGTCCGGACCCGCCATGACGGGCCTGCAACGGGTCCCACCGCCAGAACCCATCCCCGGACTGGCCTCGCGCAACGTGGCCTACGCGATCCAGTGGTGGGTCTTCGCGCTCTTCGCCCTCTGGATGTGGTGGAAGATGGTGCGCGAAGCCGCCCGGTCCAACGCCGACGACCTCCGCCCCGCCGGACGACCTGCAGGAGAGCCTGTCCCGTGAGCATGTACCCCACCAACCTGGCCAAGCCCCTCGCCATCCGCTCGGCGCTCAGGATCTACCGCGTCGCGGCGATGATCGCCGGCATCGCGTTGTTCGTGCTCGTCGTGGCGATGTTCATCCGCTACGGCCCGCCACAGAACGACTCGTTCTCGCGCATCTGGAGCCCCATCCACGGCTTCCTCTACATGGGCTACGCCGCAGCCATCGTCAACCTCGGCACCAAGGCCGGCTGGGACCTGATGCGCATCGTGCGCAACCTGCTGACCGGCTTCGTCCCCGTGCTGCCGTTCGTGGCCGAGAAGCGCAACACCGCCGACACCGAGGCGCTCCTTGCCCGCTCGTATGTCGTGCCCCCCGAGCACCAACCGGGCCAGTAGGCTTGCGCGGTGAGTGAGGCGTTGCAGGCCCGACCGGTTCTCGTCGTCGACTACGGCGCCCAATACGCCCAGCTCATCGCCCGTCGGGTCCGCGAGGCCAAGGTCTACTCCGAGGTGGTGCCGCACACCGCCAGCACCGCAGACCTGCTCGACAAGGACCCGTCCGCCATCATCCTGTCGGGCGGGCCGTCATCGGTGTATGCCGAAGGCGCCCCGGCCCTGGACCCCGCGCTGCTGAGCGCCGGGGTGCCGGTCTTCGGCATGTGTTACGGCTTCCAGGCCATGTCCGCGGCCCTCGGCGGCACGGTGGCCCACACCGGCCGGGGCGAGTACGGACATACCCCAGCACGGATCACCGGGACCCAGTCCACGCTGTTCGAGGGTCAGCCGCCGAGCCAGTCGGTGTGGATGTCGCACGGCGACTCGGTGACCGACGCGCCCGAAGGCATGCACGTCACCGCGGTGACCGAGGGCGCTCCCGTCGCGGCCATCGAGGACGACACGCGCCGCCTCTACGGTGTCCAGTGGCATCCGGAGGTCATGCACTCCGAACAAGGCCAGCGGGTCCTGGAGAACTTCCTCTACAAGGGCGCGGGCATCGCGCCTGACTGGACCCCCGCCAACGTCGTCGACGAGCTGGTCGACTCGATCCGCGCTCAGGTGGGCGACGGCCGGGTGCTCTGCGGGCTGTCTGGGGGGGTCGACTCGTCCGTGGCCGCCGCGCTGGTACAGCGAGCCGTCGGTGACCAGCTGACCTGCGTCTTCGTGGACCACGGGCTCCTGCGTGACGGCGAGGCCGAGCAGGTCGAGAAGGACTTCGTCGCCGCCACGGGCGTCTCGCTCGTCGTGGTCGATGCCCAAGAGCAGTTCCTCGAGGCGCTCGCGGGCGTGAGCGACCCAGAGACCAAGCGCAAGATCATCGGCCGCGAGTTCATCCGCTGCTTCGAGCAGGCCGCCCGCGACGTCGTAGGGCACGCTGCCGCGGACGGACATCCCGTCGAGTTCCTGGTGCAGGGCACGCTCTACCCCGACGTCGTCGAGTCCGGCGGTGGCGAAGGCGCCGCCAACATCAAGAGCCACCACAACGTCGGTGGGTTGCCCGACGACCTGCAGTTCCGTCTCGTCGAGCCGCTGCGCGCCCTGTTCAAGGACGAGGTGCGGGCAGTCGGCCTCGAGCTCGGAGTGCCCGAGGCGATCGTGTGGCGCCAGCCGTTCCCCGGGCCCGGGCTCGGCATCCGCATCGTCGGGGCCGTCGACCGGCACCGGCTCGACATCCTGCGACGCGCCGACCTCATCGCCCGCGAGGAACTCACCGACGCCGGTCTCGACCGCACGATCTGGCAGTGCCCGGTCGTCCTGCTGGCCGAGGTGCGCTCGGTCGGCGTCCAGGGCGACGGCCGCACCTACGGCCATCCCGTGGTGCTGCGCCCCGTGTCCAGCGAGGACGCCATGACCGCCGACTGGACCCGCGTGCCGTATGACGTGCTGGCCCGCATCTCGACGCGCATCACCAACGAGGTGCCAGAGGTCAACAGAGTTGTGCTCGACGTCACGAGCAAGCCGCCGGGGACCATCGAGTGGGAGTGAGCGCGGGACGGGTCGGCGCGGTCCGGACCCGGGGCGCCATCGTCGTCGGCAAGGCGGCGCGCTACGCCACCCGTCTGCGCGGCGGCGGGTCGGCCTGGCCCGGCCTCGTGGCCGAGCGGATCGACCCAGGCTTCCTGGCCAGCACCTTGGCCGACCTGCCGGGCGGCATCGTCGTCGTCACCGGCACCAACGGCAAGACGACGACCACCAAGATGCTGGCCGAGCTGTTGCGAGCTCACGGGCGCCGGGTGCTCAGCAACCCGACGGGGAGCAACTTCACCCGAGGTGTCGTGTCCTCGCTTCTCGGCGAGATCGACCTGCGCGGCCGCTTCGACGCCGACCTCGCGGTGCTCGAGCTCGACGAGGCCCATGCCCTCGAGTTCGCCAAGGTGATCACGCCCACGCACGCGCTCCTGCTCAACGTGGCCCGCGATCAGCTGGACCGGTTCGCCGAGATCGACGCGACAGCACGGCTGCTGCGCCGACTCGCCGAGCAGACGCGGCATACCGTCGTGCTCAACAGTGATGACCCCTTCGTCTCGCGGATCGCGACCGAGGTGGCCGATGACGTGCAGGTCGAGTGGTTCGGCATCGACCCCGAGATCGCCGCGAGCCTGCCCTCGATGGCGGCGCTGCACGAGACCGACGTGCGCGACCCGCCCCACGCGGACGTCGAGCGGGCCGCCGTGCTGCTGCGTCCGCTCGACGAGCGCTCCTTCGACCTGGTGGTGCGCGGCGAGCACATCGGCCCGGTGACGCTGCGACAACGAGGGCTCGCCGCCATGATCAACGCCACGGCGGCGACCGCGATGGCGCGAGCGCTGCTCGGCACGGACTTCGACGCCGCGACCACGGTCACAGCGTTGGCGGCCGTCGCCCCGCCGTTCGGCCGCGGCGAGGTCATCGATGTCGACGGTCAGCCCTTGGAGCTCGTGCTGGTCAAGAACCCGGCCGGGTTCACCGTGGCGCTCGACACCTACGGCAGCACCCCCGTCGCGACCATGGTGGCGATCAACGACAACTACGCCGACGGCGAGGACGTGTCCTGGCTCTATGACGTGAGCTTCGAGCCGCTGCGAGCGCGCGGGGTCGCTCTGACCAGCGGTGTGCGGGCGTATGACATGGCGCTGCGGCTGCATCTGGACGACGTGGCCGTCGACGAGGTCGAGTGCGACCTGGACCGCGCCCTCGACCGCTTCCTGGCAGTCACGCCCACCGAGCCCAAGCGCATCTTCTGCACCTACACGGCCATGATGGCGCTGCGCCGGACCCTGGCCGGCCGCTACGCCCTGTCGGCCTTCGGAGAGGACCCGCCATGACCGACGACGGGCCGAGGTCGAGCAAGGGCACCATTCGCCTCGTGCATCTCTACCCGCGCGAGATGTCCATCTATGGCGACCTGGGCAACACCCGAGCCTTGGCAGCGCGAGTCCGCGCCCATGGCTACACCGCCGACGTCGTCGACCACCACCCCGGCCACCCACTGCCGCGCCACGCCCATCTCTTCCTCGGCGGTGGCGGGCAGGACTCGGGACAGGCCAAGGTCGAGGCCGACCTGGCCACCAACGGACCGGACCTGGCCGCGCTCGCGGCCGACGGCATACCGATGCTCATGATCTGCGGCATGTACCAGCTGTTCGGACACGCCTTCATCACCGCCGAGGATGTCGAACTGCCGGGGCTCGGGATCCTCGACGTCACGACCCGTGGCGAGTCCAAGCGGATGATCGGACGAGTCGTCCTGGACACGCGGTTCGGGCCGGTGGTGGGCTACGAGAACCATTCCGGCGCCACGGAGCGCGGCTCTGGTCAGGCCGAGTTCGGCACGGTGCGCGTGGGGCACGGCAACAACGGGCGCGACGGATCCGAGGGCGCCATCACCCACCATGTCATCGGCAGCTATCTGCACGGCCCGCTGCTGCCCGCCAACCCCGCCGTGTCCGACTGGCTCATCGCGCGGGCGGCAGAGGTGGCGACGGGTCAGGCGTTCGAGGCAGGCGACGTCGACGACACGCTCGCGACAGCGGCCCGCACGCGTCAGATCACCCGGCTCTTGCGCTGACGGCGACAGATCGTACGAGATGACGTGGACACATGTGAGGTCGGGCGACTGCAGCGCGCTACTTCACTTCTATCGCCTTCCTGGATCGTCGTGACGTCCACTCGCGCCGCGCCTATGCCGCCTTTGGTGGTGGCTGCCTGCTTGGCTGCACTGACGTCGGTCGGTGGTTATGTCGTGGTGGCTGCCATGGGGACGGACGGTGAAGAGGCGAGGCAGTGGCCGGCGGCCCTGGCGTGGTCGACTGACTAACCTACGCCCTAGGCTCAGAGCCACCACGTGGCCCCAGCTGCCCGCCAGCCCAGCGGTGCAGGTAGCGCCCGATCCCAGCACCCCAGGAGGCGTCGTTGACCGCACCAGTCACCCCAGCCGGCATCACCGCGACGAGCAACGACGGCCGGCTCTTGCACCTCGAGGCCGCCGACACCGCGCCCGTCTTCGCCGGTGACCTCGTCGTGGCGCAGGCCGACGACGGGTCGTCCTACCTCGGGCAGGTCCTCGCCCCGGCCGGACCCGGGGGTCCGGCGAGCGGGGTCGTCATCGGACGACTGGATGCCGACGGCGCCGCGGACCGCGCCGCGCGGGCGCCCTTCCACGACGCCTCCGTGTCACCCGCGTCGGCGGAGGTGCTCGCCGCCGTGCAGCGCACCGGCGGCGCGGACCTCACCATCGGCACCTGGAACGCCGGACCTGTCACAGGCGTCGGACGCCTCAAGGCCAAGGGCTTCAACCGGCACACCTTCCTGTGCGGACAATCTGGCTCGGGCAAGACCTATGCCCTCGGCGTGATCCTCGAACAGCTCATGCTCGACACCGATCTGCGGATGCTCGTGCTGGACCCCAACGCCGACTTCGTCTCCCTCGGGCAGGCCCGGGCAGACACCTCCGCCGACGATGCCCAGCGGCTCGGTCGGGCTCCCGTCACGGTGCTGCGTCCCAACGCCGGCGGCGGCCAGCCACTGCGCTGCCGGTTCCGTGCGATGGCGGTCGCCTCCCAGGCTGCTGTCCTGCAGCTCGACCCGCTCGCCGACCGCGATGAGTACAACCTGTTCATCCATCAGTCGGCGGACAACACCATGACCCTGGCTGAGCTCCTCGACACGTTCCGGCAGGGCGACGCACATCAGCGAGCGCTGGGTCAGCGCATCGAGAACCTCGGGCTGCCGCAGTGGGAGATCTGGGCCAACAACGACTCATCGGCCGCAGAGGTCATCGACGCCGGGTCACGCGTGACGGTGATGGACCTCGGCGGCTTCCGCGACCCCGCGGAGCCGCTGGTCGTCGCCCTCGACGTCATCGAGCACCTGTGGAGCAACCGCGAGCAGCGCACGCCCACCCTCATCGTCATCGACGAGGCGCACAACCTGTGCTCGGCGCAGCCGTCGGGGCCGGTGCACGCCGCCCTGACGAACCGGCTCATCCAGATCGCGGCCGAGGGGCGCAAGTACGGGCTGTGGCTCCTGCTGAGCACGCAGCGACCCTCCAAGATCCATCCGCAGGTGCTGACCCAGTGCGACAACCTGGCCCTTATGCGGATGAACTCGCCGGGTGACGTCGCCGAGCTGGTCGACGTGTTCGGCTTCGCCCCGCCGACCAGGTCGCCGCGGCGCCGCAGTTCGCCCAGGGCGAGGCACTGATGGCCGGAGGCTTCGTGCCGGTGCCGAGCTTCGTGCAGATGGGAGCCCGGCTGACCGTCGAGGGCGGCAGCGACGTGTCCGTCCCGCTGGCGGCTCGGGACGCCTGACGCCACCCGTGCTTACGGGGTGAGCAGGCCCTGTGCGTATGCCGTGGTCACGGCCGCCGTGCGGTCGTTGACACCGAGCTTCTGGAAGGCGCGCAGCAGGTGCGTCTTGACGGTCGCCTCGCCGATGAAGAGCCGCACGCCGATCTCGGCGTTGGCCAGCCCCTGGGCGACCAGGGCGAGCACCTCGAGCTCCCGGCTCGTCAACGCCGCCGGGGCGGGGGAGCGCAGCCGCGCTGTCAGGCGCGCCGCGACCAGGGGCGCCAGCACCGTCTCGCCGACCGCGGCCGACCGGATCGCGGCCACGAGGACGTCGGTGGGGGTGTCCTTGAGCAGGTAGCCCAACGCGCCGGCCTCGATGGCCCGCACGATGTCGGCATCGGTGTCGTAGGTCGTGAGCACCAGGACCGCCGGCGGGTTCGCCAGGTGCTGCAGCTGGGCCGTGGTGTCCGCGCCGTCGAGCCCGGGCATCCGCAGGTCCATGAGCACGACATCCGGGCGCAGCTGCGCGACGAGCGCGAGGCACTCGTGTCCGTCGGCTGCCGAGCCGACGACATCGAGGTCGCCGAGCTCGGAGAGCAGCGCCGACATGCCCGCTCGGACGACCGGATGGTCATCGACGATGAGCACGCGCACGGGCCGGCTCGCGGGCGTCATCGGGGCACCCCCACGGTGACGCGGGTGCCGTGTCCCGGTGTGGTGTCGACCGTGAAGTCGCCCGAGAGCTCGGCGGCCCGCGCGGACGCACCGTCCAGACCGTAGCCCGACCGGGGCCGGGCGGGGTCGAAGCCACGACCGTCGTCGGCGACCACGAGCTCGACCCGGGCTGGGTCGGCATACGACA
>CXWJ01001946.1_pt1 | contig 12983 bp, 11 predicted proteins | sample 590841 | NCBI WGS metagenome assembly CXWJ01 (sample SAMEA3498367, study PRJEB10139) | wastewater metagenome | biome: wastewater treatment plant; material: activated sludge | place: Austria | collected 2015-01-21 | reverse complement strand
GTGTTGCGGCTCGCCGCCAGCCTCGACCAGGGCAGCGAGCATCCGCTCGCCGACGCGATCGTGGCGGCTGCGCGCGAGCGCGAGCTGGCATTGTCGCCGGCACTGGATTTCGCATCGAACACGGGCATGGGCGTGCGCGGCAGGGTCGAGGGCCACGCGCTCGCGCTGGGAAATACCTCGCTGATGCGCGAGCTGGGAATCGATGCCGCGGCGCTGTCGGTACCGGCGGAGGCGTTGCGGGCCGATGGCGCGAGCGTGATGTATCTCGCCGTCGACGGCCGGCTCGCCGGTCTGCTCGCGGTGGCCGATCCGATCAAGGAATCCGCCCCGGCCGCGCTCGAGGCCCTCGCCGCGGCTGGCCTGCGCGTCGTGATGGCCAGTGGCGACGGCGAGACCACGGCGCGCGCCGTGGCCAGGCGACTGGGGATCACCGAGGTCCACGGCGAGGTCAATCCCAGGGACAAGGCCGACCTGGTCGCACGGCTCAAGGCCGAAGGCCGTCGCGTCGCGATGGCCGGCGACGGCATCAACGATGCGCCCGCACTGGCCGCCGCCGACGTCGGCATCGCGATGGGCACCGGCACCGACGTCGCGATGTCGAGCGCGCAGGTGACGCTGGTCAAGGGCGACCTCAACGGCATCGTCCGCGCTCGCGAGATCTCGCAGGCCACGGTGGTGAACATGTACCAGAACCTGGGATTCGCGTTCCTCTACAACGCCCTGGGCGTGCCGCTCGCCGCCGGCGTCCTGTACCCGGCGTTCGGCCTGCTGCTGAGCCCGATGGTCGCCGCGCTGGCGATGAGCCTGTCGTCGGTGTCGGTCGTGGTCAATGCGCTGCGCTTGCGCAGCGTGCCGATCGGTGTCGCGCGTTGAAGCGGGTATGCGGCGGCGGCGCGCGGCCTGATCCAAGCGCCGCCAGCATCGACCCATGAGCTCGAGTCGCGCATTGCCGATCGAAGTCATCGAGGCCGACCTCACGACCTTGGCGGTCGACGCGATCGTCACCGCCGCCAACGAGACCCTCCTGGGCGGCGGCGGCGTGGACGGCGCGATCCATCGCGCCGCAGGGCCGGGACTGCTGCGCGCCTGCCGGGCACTGCCGGAACTGCGCCCGGGCGTGCGTTGCCCCACGGGCGAGGCGCGGCTGACGCCCGGTTTCGCGCTGCCCGCCCGCCACGTGATCCACACCGTGGGGCCGGTATGGCGCGGCGGCGCACACGGCGAGGCGGAGCGGCTGGTGTCGTGCTATCGCGATAGCCTGCGCCTGGCGGCAATGCACGACCTGCACAGCATCGCGTTCCCGGCGATCAGTTGCGGTGTCTACGGGTATCCGGTCGACGCCGCCGTGGCGATCGCGCTGCGCGAGATGCGGGCGTGGCTCGCGGCGGGACGGGCCCCGGGGCGCATCGTGTGCTGCTGCTTCGGCGCGTCGATGGCCAATGCGTACCGTCGCGCGCTGGTGTCGTGATTCCCACGCCCGCTGAAGGCGCGGCTTCAGCCGCCCCTGCAGGGGCTTGCAATGACCACGCGACTGGGTCGCTCAGGCCGCGCGGGTCCACCGCACCAGTGCCGCGATCAGGTATTGGCTCATTGGGCTTGCCCCAGTAGCGCCATCGCGCCGTCGGTCCTCAGGCACGTTGGCGGCAGCCGAGGACTTCGGCCAGCGCGGTGGACGCCTCAAGCGCCAGGGAAATGGAGGGATTAGTGCGCGTCACGTTCCACCAGCACTCAGTGCGCCGGCGGGTTGTCGCAGTGGTCGTCGGGCGCGCAGGGTTGGCCTTCCAGCTGCAAGGTGACGTGGTCGATTCTGAAGCGCTCCTGGAGCATGGCGCGCGCTTCGCTGTGGATCGCGTCTCGGTCCGCGCCGCCGGCGACCGCAAGATGGGCAGTCAGCGCGGTGCGGCCCGATGTGATCGACCAGATGTGCAGATCGTGCACGCCCTCGACGCCGGCGACAGCAAACAGCGCGGCGCGTACTGCGGGGACCTTCGCATTGGCGGGCGCACCCTCCATCAGTATGTTGCCGGCCTCGCGCAGCAGGCTCCAGGTACGCGGCAGCACCCACAGGCCGATCAGCACCGCGATGATCGGGTCGATCGGCATCCAGCCGGTCCAGCGGATCGCGAGCGAGGCGCCGATCACGCCGATCGAGCCCAGCATGTCGCTCCAAACCTCGAGGTAGGCCCCGCGCATGTTGAGGCTCGAACCACTGCCGGCGGCGAGGAGGCGCATGCAGATCAGGTTCACCACCAGTCCGATGACGCCGATCGCGAGCATGGCATTGGTCTGGATCGGAATCGGGCTGCGGAAGCGTTCCAGCGCTTCGACCAGGATGTAGATCGCGACCCCGATCAGGATCAGGGCGTTGACCGCCGCCGCGAGGATCTCGATTCGGCGATAGCCGAAGGTGCGGCGGTCGTCGGGCGGCCGGCGACCCAGGCGGATTGCGGCCAAGGCGATCGCCAACGCGGTCGCGTCGGTGACCATGTGTGCCGCATCCGAGAGCAGGGCAAGACTGCCGCTGATCCACGCACCGATCACCTCGGCAATCAGGAAGGACACCGTCAGACCCAGCGCCCACCACAGCGGCCGTTCGTGCTCGATCTTGTCGAGCCCATGCGCATGTCCGTCCGCCGGGCCGGATTGCTCCGCACTACCGGAACCGTGCGCTTCGCCCCTTTGATCCTTGTGGTCGGACATGCTCATCGCTGCTCCGCTCAGGCCGGCGTGTTGAGCCGCTTCTCCGGCCATTCGTCGCCCTCACCCCAGACTTCAGGCTTGCCGCCGCGATGGAAGATCCGATACAGCGCCGGCAGGACCAGCAGGGTCAGGAGCGTCGAGGAGATGATGCCGCCGATCACGACCGTCGCGAGCGGCCGCTGCACCTCCGCGCCGGCACCCACGCTGACCGCCATCGGCACGAAACCGAGCGCCGCCACCAGCGCAACCATCAGCACTGCGCGCAGTCGGGAGCCAGCGCCCTCGATGATCGCGCGATCGAGCGGCACGCCGTCGGCGCGCAGCTTGCGGATGAAGGCCACCATCAGCACGCCATTGAGCACCGCCACGCCCGAAAGGGCGATGAAGCCAACGCCGGCGCTGATCGAGAGCGGTATCCCGCGCATCCAGATCGAGAATACGCCGCCGGTCAATGCCAGCGGCACCCCGCTGAACACGATCACCGCGTCCTTCACCGACCCGAAGGTCGCGAACAGCAGGCCGAAGATCAGCGCCAACACCAACGGCACCACGATGGAAAGGCGCTGGGTCGCCGAGATCAGCTGCTCGAAGGTCCCGCCGAACTGGATCCAGTAGCCCTCCGGCAGGACGATCTCCGCGCCGACACGCTCCTGCACCTCGGACACGAAGCTGGCAAGGTCGCGGCCGCGCACGTTGGCCGTGACCACGATGCGCCGCTTGCCGTTCTCGCGGCTTATCTGGTTCGGACCCGGCGCGATCTCCACCCCGGCGACCTCGCCCAGTGGAACGAAGCCTGCGCCGTCTCCGGCCTCGCCCAGCGGGATCGGCAACTGGCGCAAGGCGTCGAGGTCGGTGCGCAGGCGCTCGGGCAGGCGCACCACGATCGGAAATCTCCGGTCGCCCTCGAACAGCGTTCCCGCCTCCTCGCCGCCGATCGCGATCGCCACGGCCTCCTGGACGGCGGTAACGCTCAAGCCCAGCCGCGCCAGCTTGCCTCGATCGGGCAGCACCGAGAGCATCGGCAGCCCGGAAATCTGCTCGGCCTTGGTGTCCGCGGCGCCGGCCACGCCCTCGACCACTTCGGCCACGGCCTCGGCGATTTCAAGCAGCGAATCGAGATCGTCGCCGAATATCTTCACCGCCAGGTCGCTCCGCACGCCAGAGATCAGCTCGTTGAATCGCATCTGGATCGGCTGGGTGAACTCGTAGTTGTTGCCGGGAATCGCCTTCACGGCGGCTTCCATCTCCGCGACCAGGTCCGACTTGGCGCGACGCGGGTCGGGCCATTCCGAGCGTGGCTTGAGCATGATGAAGTTGTCCGCCACCGACGGCGGCATGGGATCGGTCGCAACTTCGGCGGTGCCGATCTTGGCGAAGATCTTGTCGACTTCAGGGAAGGCCTTTACCCGTTCCTCGATCGCGCGCTGCATCGCGAGTGCCTGGCTCAGGCTGGTACCAGGGATGCGCATCGCGTGCATCGCGATGTCGCCCTCGTCGAGACTGGGAATGAACTCGGCGCCAAGGCGAGATGCGACCAACCCGGTCGCGGCCACCAGTGCCACCGCCATCCCCACGATCGGCCAGCGCAAGGCCAGGAGGCGCGGCAGCAACGGCTCGTATGCGCCACGCAGCCAGCGCAGCACGCGGTTCTCCTTCTCCTGCACCTTGCCGCCGACGAAGGTCGCGATCGCCGCCGGCACGAAGCTCACGAGCAGTAGCATTGAAGCCACCAGGGCCAGGACCACGGTGAAGGCCATGGGCACGAACATCTTGCCCTCGATGCCGGTGAGCGTGAAGATCGGCACGTACACGGCGGTGACGATGATCATGCCGAACAGACTGGGGCGGATCACTTCGGCGGTGGCCTCGGCGGTAAGCGTGAGGCGCTCGTCGCGCGACAGCACCCGTCCCAGTGCATGCTGCGCAACCGCGAAGCGGCTGATGCAGTGCTCGACCACGATCACGGCGCCGTCGACGATCAGCCCGAAATCGAGGGCGCCCAGGCTCATCAGGCTTCCCGGCACGCCGCGCGCGACCATGCCGGTCGCCGTCATCAGCATCGACAGCGGAATCACCGCCGTGGTGATCAGCGCGGCGCGGATGTTACCCAGCATCGCGAACAGGACCACGATCACCAGCAGCGCGCCGAGCGCGAGGTTCTCGACCACGGTGCCGATGGTGCGGTCGACCAGCGCGGTGCGGTCGTACACCGTCTTGACCACGATACCTCGCGGCAACGATTTCTGGATCGCTTCGAGGCGCTCGCCGCTGGCCTGCGCCACGACGCGGCTGTTCTCTCCCATCAGCATGAAAACCGTGCCCAGCACCACTTCGGTGCCATTTTCGGTGGCGGCGCCAGTGCGCAACTCTTCGCCCTCCAGCACCTCGGCAACATCGCTGATCCGGATCGAGACGCCCTCGCGAGTGGCTACCACGATCTGGCCAAGGTCCTCCGGCGCGGCAACCTGGCCCGGGATCCGCACCAGGTACTGCTCGCCGCTGCGCTCGATGTACCCGGCTCCGCGATTGGCGTTGTTGAGCGCGACCGCCTGCATGAGGTCGTGCAAGTCCAGTCCGAATGCGATAAGTCGCGCCGGGTCCGGCGCAATCTGGATCTGGCGCGCGTAGCCGCCGATCGTGTTGACCTCGGTAATCCCGGGAACGTTGCGCAGTTGCGGGCGCACGATCCAGTCCTGGATGGTGCGCAGTTCGGTTGGCGTCCATTCGGTTCCGTCGGGCTTGCGCGCGCCCGGCTCGGCCTCGACCGTGTACATGTAGATCTCGCCCAGGCCGGTCGCGATGGGGCCGAGCTCGGGTTCGAGTCCGTCCGGCAGCTGGCTTTTCGCTCCCTGTAGGCGCTCGTTGACCAGCTGGCGGGCGAAGTAGATGTCGGTACCGTCCTCGAACACCACCGTGACCTGCGAGAGGCCATAGCGCGAGAGCGAGCGCGTATAGCTCAGCCGCGGCAGGCCGGCCAGCGCGGTTTCGATCGGGAAGGTGATGCGCTGTTCGGCCTCCAGCGGCGAATAGCCGGGCGCCTCCGTATTGATCTGGACCTGGACGTTGGTGATGTCCGGTACCGCATCGATCGGCAGCTGGGCAAGACTCCAGGCGCCGACCAGGCCCAGCAGCAGGCTGCCGACGATGACGATCCAACGGTGCCGGATTGCACCGTAGACGATTTTCTCGAGCATGGTGCGATCCTCAGTGGTCGTGGCTTGCGCCCGACTTCTCGATGTCGGCGCGAACCAGGAAGCTCTGCGCGATCACGTACTCGGCGCCGGCTGCGAGTCCCTCGATCACTTCGACGGCCGCGCGGCTGCGCGCGCCCAATACCAGCGGACGGGCTTCGTATACGTCGCCAACCCGCACGAAGACCACATCGTTGTCGCGGAAGCGTTGCAGTGCCTCCGGGCGAACCACCACGGCGGCATCGCGCTCGCTCAGCGCGACCCGGGCCTCGATCGCGCTTCCCGGACGCCAGCGACCGTCGGCGTTGGCTATCCGCGCTCGCACCGAGGTGCTCTGGTTCTGCCGCGTGGTGGGCAGTACGCGCTCGATGGTGGTGCTGGCGCTGGCCCCGTCGGCCACCCGCAAGACTTCGACCGGTTGGCCGACTGCCACGCGCGCACCGACCTTGCCGAAGGCCTGGGCCTCGATCGCCACTTCGCTCAGGTCGGCGATCTCGAACAGCGGCTGGTCGCCACTGATCTCGCCTACCGTTGCGGTGCGCGCCAGCACCGTGCCGGCCATCGGCGCCACCACGTTGTAGCGCTGCAGGCTGTCGTTGCTGTCGATCACCGCAAGCACCGCGCCCGCGGCGACCTCGTCGCCGGTCGCCGCGCGCAGCTCGCGCACCACGCCGGGGAAGCGCGCCATCACCCGTGCGCGCCGGGTTTCGATCGACACCACGGTACCTTGCAGCAAGGCTTCATCCACCACGCTTCCCGGACCGGCAGTGGCGACCTCGATGCCCGAACTGGCGGCCATCGCCGCAGGGATGGTGGTTCGCCCTTCGTAACTTCCATAGGTCCAGCGCGCGGTCTTGCCCGCGATGTCGGCCCGCACCTCGACATCGAATGAATGCGGCTCGGTCACGATCGACTGGCTCTTGAGGTAGTCGCCTTCGGGAACGAAGGCATGGTTGTCGACCTGGCCGCCCAGGCGCGTCAGCGCAATGGCGACCTGGCCCTGGTTGGGCGGCAGCGCCTTGTCGTCGCGATACAGGTACACGCGGAACTGCGGCTCCACGCCGGTCTCGTAGATCGTGACTTCGACCCCGATTCCGTCCTTCTCCAGCAGGCGGCCGCCGTGCGGACCCTTGGCCATTGCTTCGGCGCTTTCGCCGCCGTGCCCTTGTGCATCGGAATGCGCGGGCTCGGAGCCGCCGCACGCGGCCAACAGCAGGACCAGCGCCAGCACGCCCGAGCGGGCGACAGGGTTCATCGGATTCATGTTGGGAATTCCCTTCAGTGGGACGCGGGTCCTGGCGCCGACGGCAACGTGCTGCCGATCAGGCGTTCCAGTTCGACCCGGGACAGGTGGTAGGACAGCGCGGCGTCCAGCCGGCGCAGTTCGAACTCGAAGGCCTGCTGCTGCGCCAGCGCGAGTTCGCGGTAGGGAAATCGGCCGAGGCGATAGCCGGCCAGCGTGAGCTGCACCACTTCCTGCGCTTGCGGCAGCTGGTGGTCGCGGATCGCGTGCTCGGCGGCGCGCGCCGACTCGAGCTGCTCGAGTTCCGCGCGCAGCAGGGTGCGCAACCGCAACAGGGTCGCTTCGCGCCCGGCATCGATCAGCGCCAGTTTGGCGCGTGCTTCGCGCACGAATGGCTCTGCCCGCTTCGCAGTGCCCAGCGGAAGGGAGAACCCGAACACCAGGGCCTGGTCGTCGATCCCCTCGAGCCGTCGTACGCCGGCCGACCACGACCAGTCGGTGGTCGCCTGCGCCTGGGCGAGGCGGATCTCGGCCTCGCGCACGCGCGCCTCGGACGCGAACTGTTCCAGTTCGGGCAATCGCTCCAGCCTGGATTCGAGCTCCGCCACGCCGACCGGGCGCGGCATCTCGTACAGCGCCATCGACGCGCGCGGCCGCGCCGCCGGATCGCCCCATTGCTCGCCCAGCCGGGCCTGGGCCGCGGCAATGTCGCGCTCGGCGTCGCCACGGGCCAGCATCGCCGTGCTCAGCTGTATCTCGGCGTTGAGGCTCTCGCTCCTGGGGCTCTGGGCGGCGCGCACCCGCAGCGCTACGGCATCGCGCACTGCGGCGGCCTGGATGGCGGCGCGCTCGGCCAGCGACAGACGTTCCTGCTCGGCGGCCAGCATGACGAAGCGTCGGCCGGTCTCCGCGCTGAGTTCCAGCACCGTGAGCCGTTCGTCGGCATCGATGGCCACGAGCGCCGCCTCGGCCACGGCCACGCGCGCGGCAAGCTTGTCGCCGCGCTCCCAGGTCGTGCCGATGGCGAGCGTGAGTTCGGCTTCCTTGAAGCCCGAGACGTCGCCGGTCCCGAGTACGTTCTCGAGCTCGGCGCCAATTTCGAGTGGTGGGCGCAGCTCGGCCTGCGTGCGTCGCGCCGCCTCGACTTCGCGACGGGTGGCGTAAGCACGCAACTCGGGGCGCGCCGCCAGCGCGCGCGTCACCGCTGCGGGAAACTCGAGTGCGTTGGAAGTATCGGCTTCGACAGCGGCCGATGGCGCCTGTGCGGCGACCTCGGATGCCGCGCAGGCAAGGCAAAGCATCGAAGCGGCAAGCGCCGCCATGCGGTACGACATGAGCATTCTCCACGTTCCAGACACGCCCCGGGGCGGGGCGGCGATCGACTGCGCTCAGGCGCTGATCGGGGGACGCAGGGAAGGGTCGGGGAGGAAGGAGATCGGTGTGCAGCCCGCGAAGGTGGCGGGGACCGAGACCGTGATGCAGGCGGAGAGGTGCAGGCCCTGGGCCGACGCACCCGCGCCATGGACGCAACCACCGCAATGCGCGGCGTGCAGGATGGCGTGCAGCGATTCGGACTCGCCCGAGTCGGGGGCCATCGGCACCGAAGCGGTGTCGTGCGAGTCGGCGGCCGCGGCGTGCCCGACGGCGTCGGCAGCGCCGCCGCCGCCATGCGCCGCGTCGTGCGCCGCGCAGGCGCCCGCGATCACGGATTGCAGCAGCAGCACGGCCGACAGCAGCACGGACAGCGTGCGCCGTAGGCGCGCGGCGCGCGAGGTGGGCAGGGATCGAATCACGAGGCGCAGGGTACCGTTCCGCACCACCGTACACAATCTCACGACCGGCCCGTCGATGCGCGCGCCCTGACGCGATCGCTCAGGCGGCGCGGGTCCAGCGCCCCAGCGCCGCGAGGCCGTTCTCGCGCGCGCGTTGGGCCACGATCTTCTGCGCGGCGGCGAAGTTGCGCGTGGTGTCGGCCGCCCACAGCTTGAGCGCGGCGCTCTGCATCGCGCGGCCGTAGGAGAACGACAGCGGCCACGGGTGCGGGCCCATGGTGTTCATCACGTTGAGGTTGGCGGTCGCGGACTCGTCGGACTGGCCGCCGGACAGGAACACGATGCCGGGCAGGATCGCCGGCACGCTGGCCTTGAGGCAGCGCAGGGTCGCTTCTGCGACTTCGTCCGCCGGCGCCTGGTCCGGGCAGTCCTTGCCGGAGATCACCATCGAGGCCTTGAGGATCGTGCCCTCGAGCAGGATGTTGTGCTCGTACAGCGCGCCGAACAGCGAACGCAGCGTGGCCTCGGTGACGTCGTAGCAGACCTCGATGTCGTGATCGCCGTCCATCAGCACCTCGGGTTCCACCATCGGCACGATGCCGGCTTCCTGGCACAGCGCGGCGTAGCGCGCCAGCGCGTGCGCGTTGGCATCGATGCAGGTCGAGCTGGGCATGTCCTCGCCGATGGCGATGACCGCGCGCCACTTGGCGAACTTGGCGCCGAGTCGCGCGTACTCCTCGAGGCGCGCGCGCAGGCCGTCGAGGCCCTCGGTCACCACCTCGCCGGGGAACCCGGCCAGGGGCATCGCGCCCTTGTCGACCTTGATCCCGGGCAGGATGCCGTTGTCGAGCATGACCTTGGTGAAGGGCACGCCGGCGCGGGTGGACTGGCGCAGGGTCTCGTCGTAGAGGATCGCGCCGGAGATGTGGTCGGAGAGGTTGGGCGCCGTCAGCAGCATCTCGCGATAGGTGCGGCGGTTCTCCTCGGTGTTCTCGATGCCGACGGAGTCGAAGCGCTTCTTGACCGTGGCGGTGGATTCGTCGATCGCGATGATGCCCTTGCCGGGCGCGACCATCGCCAGGGCGATTTCGGGCAGCTGTTCGATGCTCATGGGATGGCGCTCGCGGGTTTGCGGTAGGACCGGGGATTATAGAACAGGACGGGACACCCGAAACGTGCAGCGCCCGTGTAGGAGCGGCTTCAGCCGCGACCAGGCCTATCGCGCGCAGAGCGCGCTCCTACAAAGCCGGCCCTGTAGGAGNNGCGATAGGCCTGGTCGCGGCCGAGGCCGCTCCTACACGAAACCGGCCACGGCGCAGAGCCGGTCGACCGAGTCGCCCACGCGGATGGACTTGCCGAGGCGGGACCCGCCCACCTCGCCGCGGAAGGTGATGGTGAGGTAGGTGAAGACCGGCTCGGCGGCCTCGTTCGCGGCCGTGGGCGTGAAGCGCAGGCTGTCCGCGATCTGCCTGGCGACCTCGTCGTACACGCCGCTGGGGCGTCCGCGCAGCACCCGCGCGCCCGAGGTGCGGCCGTCGGTCTCGATCACGAAGGAAACCGCCGCGCAGCCCGCGCCGAGCGCCTTCACTGCCGTCTGGTCGATCGAGGCCTTCCAGCTCTCGCGGTCCATGGTCCAGACCTTGTCGAGGTCCTGCGGGCCCACGATCCAGAGCTCGTCCTGCTCGGCGGCCGGCGCCGCGAGGGCCAGCCCCAGGCCCAGTGCCAGCAGGACCCGCCGGATTCCACCATGCACGTTCATGTTCCGCCTCCGCTTGGGCCTCAACCGCCTGGCATGGCCGCCGCCTCGGTGCCGCCAACCACGCGCACGTCGAGCTTGGGCGCCGGGAACTCGAGTCCGGCGCGATCCAGCGCCACCGTCACCGCCTGCAGCAGCTCGCTGGACGTGATCCAGTTGCGTTCGGTCGGCACCCACACCCGTGCCACCAGGTCCATCGCGCTGGTGCCGAGCGAGCGCAGCAGCAATTGCGGCGCCGGTTCGCGCTGTACCCGCGCGTCCGCCTCCACCGCTGCCTGCACCGTGGCGAGCGCCGCGCGGAGGTCGACCTCATAGGGCAACTGGAAGCCGAGCTCGATGCGCCGCAACGGGCGCGCGGTGTAGTTGACGATGGGGCTGTTCATGACCTGTCCATTGGGCAGCACGAGGACGTGGTTCTCGGGCGAGACCAGGATCGTCTGCACCAGGTCGATGCGCTCGACCGTGCCCTCGCGGCCGCCAGCCTGCACGAAGTCGCCGACCTTGAACGGCCGCGACAGCACCAGCAGCACGCCCGCGGCGAGGTTGGCCAGCGAATCGCGCAAGGCGAGGCCGACCGCGAGTCCCGCCGCGCCCAGCGCGGCCAATAGCGTGGTGGTCGGCAGGCCCAGCGCGTCTAGGGCCACCACGATCACCAGCACCGCGAGCGCCACGTAGACCACGCGGCGCAGGAAACGCGCCAGGGTCGCATCGCCGCGCCGGTCGAGCGCGCGCGCCACCAGCCGCGCGATCCGCGACGCTGCCCACAGCCCTACCGCGACGATCAGCGCCGCGGCAGCGATCCGCGCGCCCCATTGAGCGACGCTTTCACTCCACAGCACGGTGCGCAGGGTGGCCAGCAGGTTCTCCATGGCGGCAGTCTAGTTTGGCGCCGCGGCAGAGCCAAACCCGGCCGCCGATCCCGTGCCGGCGACCTGCCGGAGACTGCAAGAGCGATTCAGGCGGCAGGCGGGCAGGCTGAACCCGCTTCCCGCCCCATTACCGTCGGTTCGGCGATCGGGTCGTGTCGCCCAGATCCAGCGGCTGCGGATCGTGTGGCTCTATCGATACATCGCAAGCCTGCGCCATGGCATTGCTTAGGTCCTCCATCGTCGCGGCCTCGCCGCGCGTGACCACGGGTACGCGGCCAACGGTAAACGTGGCTTGTGTGTAGACCGGCGAACGCCCGGCATTGGCAGTGCCCGGTCTGAATCGCCACCGGGATATCGCGGCGATGCCCGCACGATCGAGGGCACCTTGCGGCTGGCTTGCGAGCACGCGGTGGCTACTTGTGCGGCCGTCGGATTCGATGACGAACGCGATGTTCACGCAACCCCAGTCCTTGCGCTTGACCTCATCGGGCACCGGTCCGCGAAACATCCGATTGGTTCCGTCGGCCTTCCACATGAGCTCAAGCTGGTCGGCAGCCACGATCAGGATTTCGTCGTTGGCGAATGCACCGCCGATCCACATGGCGGTCGCAAGCGCGGCGATCGTTGCTCGAACTCGCATGCCTATCCACCCATCGCCTCTAACGGGAGCGCCCAGGACGCAGGGACGATTCTATCCATTCCTTGCGCCATGCGCCGAGCTGCCGCGCGGCACATGCCGTGGGGGATAACCGGCGCGGCGTCAGCCACCGAACTGCATGGACTCGACCGCGCAGTAGCCCGCGATGGCGTCGGGGTCGATCTTCTTCTTGATGCGGGAGCCGGTGTCCATTTCGGCGCCCGGGATCGTCATGAGGAACAGTTCGACGGTGTAGACCGGCTGTCGCGCGCGGTTTGCGGCGGTGGGTTCGAAGCGCCACGCCTTGAGCATGTTCTCCGTGGCAATGCCGAAACCAGAGTCGGGCCAGCTGCGCAGCACCTTGATCGAGCTCATGACCCCGGTGGATTCGACGATATAGGACACCGCGGCGCAGCCTGCCCGGTACTTCATCCGGCCCAGGGCCTCGCCCACACTGGCGCCCGAGGTCTTGGTCCAGAGCTTGGGCAGGTCGACGGCGTTGATCGCGAGGATCTCGTCCTCGGCCGCCCGCGCAGGGCCGCTCGCCAGCGCCATCAGGATGACGCAGAACGCAATGCATGCACGCATGGTGTTCTCCCGGTTGCCAGGGCGACCCCCGTCGCCTCGGACTTCAAACGGGGAAATGTGGGGGAACCCGCCACGACGGCAATCGACATCCATGCGCGAATGACTTCAGCCGCGAGTGGCGCCTATCGCGCGCAGAGCGCGCTCCTACAACGCCGGCCTTGTAGGAGCGCGCTCTGCGCGCGATAGGCCCCGGTCGCGGCTGAAGCCGCTCCCACAGCAGCGGCTAG
>CXWJ01005265.1_pt1 | contig 12985 bp, 16 predicted proteins | sample 590841 | NCBI WGS metagenome assembly CXWJ01 (sample SAMEA3498367, study PRJEB10139) | wastewater metagenome | biome: wastewater treatment plant; material: activated sludge | place: Austria | collected 2015-01-21 | reverse complement strand
CAGCGATGGGGGCGTCAGTTCGTACCGGCGCTTTATGAACACGCGGTCCCTGGATCCAGTCGCGGCCAAAATGTGATTTTTGCTGGGTGTCGTCCACAACCAGACATCCTGTTGAAAACGCTTGTACTTTCTGGGAGTGGCGAAAACTCCGGAGAGAAATTCACGATCGAAGGAACGCTGACAAACCTTTCGAATCGTCCGACCATCAACGCTCATCCGACGGAACTCGTGATCCAAACGACCGGGCCCGTCCAAACTGCGATTCACGCGGTCATGGATGCGCGAGGGGAGCATCCCAAGGATCGGATTGTTATCTACTGTCCGCGCTGGATCCAACCAGAACGTCAGTGGGGTAACCCCGAACAACTGGCTTTTATCGCCTCCGGCGGAGAGTCAAAACTTTCGATCCTAATTGACATTCAAGAGAACAGCCAATTAAAAGGGGAGGTCGCTATCCGTCAAGGGGCAATCACGGTCACGCCGCGCCTTAACGATCGACTAAGCGTACAGCCGCTTCCGACACTGCTCGCCGAAGCCTGCAAGAAAATTGAGCACTTAGATGTATCCGTCAGTTTGAGTGGCAGTCTCGATTTTCCGAAATGGGAACTTCGTTCAAATTTTGGAAATGAACTAGCTCAGCATCTGCAACAGACCTTTCAGGACGCAATAACGCAGCAACGCCTCGTTTCGATTGAGCGCGAACAGCAAGAGATACAGGTTGCCGTCGATAAGCTGGTGAAACAAATTTCTAGCCAACATCAATCGATTGCCAAACAACTAGATCATGGAAACGATCAGCTTCAATCAATTCACCAGCATATTGCTGAACGCGTCAGGCTGAACGACGGAGTCGTTCAACCTGATTCTCCATTACGCGAGGTCTATCGCCGGTAGTTTGCAACATCCTCCGACAAATGGCTGCTTGATCAAGCCATTTGGGTGCATTTTCCGCGCTGTCAATGTTCAGACTCGCCGCTGTCTTTTTATGCAGCGAAGTGCAATCCCAACCGCCAAGGTAGTGGCACCCACGAGAGGTCCCGCAGGTTCCGGTACCGCTGCGGCAATTCCCACGATCGATGCAGGCGCATTGATCGGGCCGATCGCTGTCACCTCTCCATTCGTAAGGTTAATGGTCGACAGTGTCAGGCTGTCGAGGACAGCGAACGCTGTACCGCTGATTCCCGAGATATCGAACGAGGAGTCCGCAAACGCAGCGAGCCCTAGCAGCGATACCGAATTGAGTATCCCATTATTTGGAGGCAACTGCGTCACAAGATTACTGAGCGATGCATCAAGGTTATAGAGTGTCGTCGTGGCAGCGCCTGGGAAATTGTTCGTGTATGCCGAGGCAATCACTTGTGGCGCACTCCCTGCATTAGGGTCCGACCCGGCGTAAGTTAGGTCGACATCGAGTTGCGTCAATCCACTGGTAACATTAATGCGAAGATTCTGTCCGGAATCTGTCGTAACGCGAAGTCGATCCGCAACGGGGTTGAAGTCGACTCCGTAAAAACTACCTGCCGCCATGGTGTACGGAAACGGTGCCGTCAGATCACTGGGATCGGGTGACAAATTCGCCGATAAAGTTGCGACACCGGTTACGGGGTGAATCGCATAGACCTTTCCCGTCCCGGAGTTTACGGAAAATCCATACAGCACACCGGTGGACGGTCGTATGTCGATTCCCATGATCATGTCGCCAGCGGCCAATCCGGATACAGTCACAGGTGCCATCGTAGCTTCAGGGGTCGCACTATCAAAGCGAAGCAGTTGCATCGAAGATGTGAGCGCGATGATCTCCTCGCTATTGGCCGGTCGTAATCCGAGAGCACCTATAGTAATTGCGAACAATGTTGCAAAGTAACGTAGATATCGCATAGAGGGGTTCACTTTCATTGACATGTGTGAGACAACCAGACGAGAACTAAGGACCATAAAAGATCGGAACGTTGATGTTGTAGTACTCAGCTTCTAGATACTCGAGCGCAAGAGCAAAGTTAAGAATTGCAATATCGTTTGCCGGTGATCGTGTTGAGCTAAACGTAAGCGAGGGTCCCCCATTGAGACTTGCGATATAGGGTCCCGCTGCAGCGACAACTTCGTCAATTGTGAAGGCTCGCTCAAATGAAAGCTCTTGATTAAAGAGATTCAAAGTCATCGCTTTTGAACGTAATGAATTGAAGAACCCGGCATGGCGAGCTTCAACCAATGCGATCGAGGCAGCCGCGCTAAGTATCGCGGGATTAAACACGGCTGGGGTGGCGCCCAAGTAGGCTCCGACTCCCGTGTTCTCCAAGGCAAGCGCCAACCCCAAGAATGCATTGAGATTGGGGGCCTGCAGATTCTGAAACGTGGGTTTAGGGCGAGCTTCTGCACCCAGGGCATTCACGAGAAAAGCAACATGGTCATTTTCGTGACGGCGCACGAGCTGCATTTGGCCCCGCGGACCAGTTGGCATTTGCGCCCAAGCATCGTCCGCACTTTCTGAAATCAGCAGGGCCCCTGCCACGGTACCGCCCATGAGGCCTACACTCCGCGAAAGAAAACTGCGTCGATGCACAGCTTCCGCTTCTACACCGCCTTGCTTGTCATGCGTAGGATGCTCCAACTTGTCTGATGATTGCATCACGATCACTCAACCTCTCTCAATAATAGGGTATTCTTGCTCCCGACCGACAGGTTCGCTTCATCAGCTTGTCGGGCAAGGTTAATACGCCAATTGAGTTAGGCGGATGTTGCAAAGATTTCAGATTGAAAGACGGAGCCGGCAAAAACGGATCAAGAATCAGCCCTCGAAATGGCTCCTATACAACATGTGGGAAGGATGAATCGGAAAAGAAAGTGAAACTTTGCATCCAACCGCGCATTCAATCCGTAAGCGCGAGATAGGGCGGCGACCAGCTTGGTCAGAGAATGGCAGAAAAAGACAGTTAAATGTCAATACGCCTCGTCGGGAAAATCCAGCCAGCCGAAAAAGCCGAGGTAACAGGACACCAATAGAACTTTTTCGATCGGGGCTTCGCCGGTGGCCTTTCCGGATACGGGCACTCATCGGTGCGCGCAAGTTTGCATGACGTCTCCCCTTCGAGCATCGGGAGTGCTATCGCGAGGATCGCATGCGATGGTTCTCGCCTTCGAATGTGGACGCTTCTCTGACTGGATAGTTGGCACGAGCGAGGGTTGAAGTGGCACGTTGAGTTGGGATCCTTGCGAAAACCAGCTCCTTCCGCCCAGTCTTGAGAAAGAGTCGGTGCCACGAATTCAAAAGCAATGCGCAGAGTAGTTCCCGAACTGCTAGGTCGTCGGAGATTCTCTTCTCCAAAGGCTTCGGGCTATTGGGGTCGAGGAAAACCAAACCCTCATTGACACCGTTCGCTATCGTTGTGATATCAGGTGACATTACATGGCGTTGAATGCGCCGAGAATCGTAGGGGTTTATTATGAGTAAGGCGTGGATCGGAACAGACGAAGCTGCGGAACATTTTGGGATGGGGAAAACGAAGTTTTACGACCTAACGCGGGAGGGGCGTAATCGGCCCCTACTCGGCGCGGCGTGAACGCTCCAACGCGGTGAGTTGTTCTAAAATGGGATGTCGTTCTCAAAGTGGGTGGATGGCTCCGGACCAAGTTGGAGGTCGATCAGTATTCTCGCCGACAGGCTGAGAAACTCGTCGCGATCCATGAAGATTATCTGCCGTCGCTGTGACGAGTCTAGTTTTTCGACCAACCAAGCTCTAGCGGCACGCGTGATCGATCAGCACTTTTCGACCTGTATCCGGGTCAAATACCGGATGGTCAATCGCCATGCGCACTTGGTTCAGTACCGTTGCCGTGTTTGTGTCGCCGCTTGCGCCCTTTGCGTCGAGCTTCTCTCGCTTAATCTGGGCCGTGAAGTAGATCCAGTGACCTGTCGGCAACGGATACTTCATCCAGAGGTCTTTTCCATATTCCNNGAGGAAACTCTCCACTGCCTTACGCTGCGCCAGTTCCTGCGCTGACAGTGGTCGAGGCTCCTGATCCCGCGACGACGAGCTTGCACCGGTCCCGTCATTTTTGACTTGACAACGCCCAGCGAGGTCAAAATAGGCTTGCAGTCCTTGCTTTGAGAGCACCTTGTTGAGCACTTCGAGCGCATCTTCCCGCGACTTCTCGCAACGGTCGAAATCGTCAACGTCAAAAAGCTCGGTGATGACTCTCAGAATCGAGTCGCTCGGAAGGTCTGCTGCGGAACCTCCTGCGAGATTCAATTCCTGAAGCCGTTCCTTCGCCCAGATTCTTCGAGTCTCTCCGTCATGAACGAAATCGAATCCGCACCTGCGAAAGAACTCAGTGATGCGGCTGCTGGATCGATACGGAAATGCTTCGTTGTCTCCAACGACAATTTTTCCTAGCTGCTCGACGAGATAGTCACGAAGCCTCATAGCGGGGCACCTTCATTGGAGAAGTAGTCAAAGCAGTTCGGAAAACGCCCGTAAGGTTCCTACCGTTTCGGGAAGAGATTGCTGCTCAAGGGCGTCTAAAAGCTCGTCCACCGACTTCGGCGGGTTCTTCAAGTTCTGTCTTTGGCGCTTTACAGCAACACACACAACGTTCGGAGCCAAGTCTACAAGGTGCATGATGAACTCGTCTGGGTGCTGGGCTTCGATGCCGTACTTTCCGAGAGCGTCGTTGGGGAAATCCTTGAGGTTGTAAGTTACGATCACGTCAGAGCCTGAACGAATGGCTGCGGCCAAGACGTGGCGGTCGTCGGGGTCGGGCAGAGTCAGCGCTGGAATCAACTCCTCGTAATTTGTCACGAGGCAGTCCCGGACGTGGGAGTTCATCAAGGTACGAGTCCGCTCTAGCTGCTCCGGTGTCAGGTCGGGCCGGTCCTTCAGCAGACTACGAATCCACTCATCGTGAATCTCGTTGGTCCACTTCGCACGAAACAGGTCCGACAGAGCAAGGTGCATCAAAAGATCGCGCAGCGGGGCCGGGTAGAGAACGCAGGCGTCGTACACGGCGGTGAAGCTGCTCATCAGTAACCCATTTTCAGATCCTGAGCCTGGGCTGCCAATTCCTCCAGCGCCTTCAGGCGGTTCTCATCCGTCCGTCGTTTGTACGCCATCAAATCCTGAAAGAGAATCCGACGATGCGTTCCGACTTTGCGAAAGGGGATTGTTCCTTGTTCGAGCTGCTCAACGAGGAAGGGCCGAGACACGTTCAGAATGTCTGCGGCTTGCTGCGTTGTGAGCTCCGCATGGACCGGGATCAGCGTGACAGCGTTCCCTTTTCCCATCTCGGTAAGAATGTCGGAGAGCAATTTGAATGCAGATAGCGGGATGGCGATCGTTTCTTCGCTCCCTCCGTCAGGCTCCATGCGGAAGGCGAAGCTCTTTCGTTTCCGTTTGCCGCCGAGAATTTTGGCCAGTTGACGGCTGGAGGTCTGTGCGAGTTTAGCGTCTGCTGCGGATGGCGTTACCGTCTCGGGGAAATCTGAAGGCGTAGCAACCATGATTTGGACTCCTTTGCGTCTTTCTACAGTCTATCGTCTAAACGCAGCAAAAGCAATAAACGAAACAAACGAAATGTCCACGCAGATTGAATGCCCTACGACCTCTTTCGGACTGAGAATGTCGCAAATACCTGTAATTACTGGGGTTTCTTGGGTTACGCCGTGATTGGCAAACGCAGTATTGGACGAGCCCTCTCGGAATCGAACAACAAAGCCTCTGGGGGGAGTGGTGAGTCGGGGGCAGCAGCGGAGGTGAGCTATCTCCCGTGCCGGCTTCTTCATCCGTCACCATGCGGGGCCAAGGGCCTCCGGCCTCACGGGGCGAGCCCCGATGGATGACGGACGACGAAGCCTCTGCGGACGGGAAGGATTCGGTGTGCCGTTCACAGTTCTCAAGAACTTTGGATCGAGCAACCTGCGTTGTAATGATGCGTAGGCCCTGTGGATACGCCCGCCCACACACGGCTGTTAGACTGCTGACTTGCACTGTCGAATAACGCGAACCACCCTTCAGGGAGTGACGCCTACGTGGAAACCGCAGTTCGAACTCCCCAGACCGTTTTCATGCATCCGCAGCGCCTCGTGGTTCCCTTGTTCCAGCGTCCGTACGTGCGGAACGAGGAAAATCAGTGGGAGCCGCTTTAGAATGACGCAGTGCGCGTCACCGACAGACTTCTTCGACATCCACACGAGCGTCCGTATCCGCACTTCCTGGAAGCGGTTGTACTGCAGCAAGTGCAAAACCCCGTCGGAACGATGCAGGAGCGGACCATCATCGACGGTCAACAGCGGTTGGGCTTATCAATCAATTTTCGCCGCCGGGCAAGTTCGAGCAGTGCTATGCATTCCTGGACCGAACTGCGGGCAATGATGAAGAAGATCTTGCGGTCGGCTTTTGTGAAGCGTCCGTTGCCTTCGGCGATGTTGGCCGATGTAGAGAGGGCATCACGATTGAGCTGGTCGACTAGGAATCCGTAGCCACGGGAGAATCGTTCAGTTGTCGCACAGACTTTATCGGCGAAGTCAACGGACTTCTGGTAGACGAGGAGCCTCTCGAACCGAAAGGTCATCTGCCGCTCCGGAAGAAGAGAGTAGTAGAAAGGAGACCGAGTCGCAAAGAGAAAGTTGAGTGTTCCGCTAGGTCAAACGCCCTAGAAAATCTCCCGGATCTGAAAGCTCTCCTGCTCAACTTTTTCTTCTCTACTCTCGATTTTTGCCTCCGGCCAAAAATCGAGGGAGGGGGATTCTAATGAGCGACGCCATGCAGGACGTTGCGAATTAGCTGCGAAACTTGATCGGGTGTTCCCATACCATCCACTTCATGCAGAGAACCTTGCTGCCGATAATACTTGATGAGCGGGGCGGTCTGTTCGTGGTACACCTGCAAACGCTGTTGAATGGTCGTTGGAGTATCGTCCGAACGGCCCTCCTGGGCTGCGCGACTAAGCATTCTGCGTCGGAGTTCATCGTCCTTGGCGCAGAGCGTGATGGTGGCTACGACCTTGGTACCTTGTCGGCTAAGGAGTGCATCAAGCAATTTGGCTTGTTCTTCCGTTCGTGGAAATCCGTCGAGAATGCAACCTTCGCGACAGTCTCGTTCGCGGAGTCGCTCTTCGACCAGCTCAAAGACGATCTGGTCCGGAACTAGCATTCCAGAATCGAGATATTCTTGAACGGAAATCCCGAGGGGTGACCTTTCGGAAATGGCCTTCCGCAACATCTCTCCCGTGGAAATAACTCCCCAGCTATTTTCAGTGGCAATGCGTTTACATTGAGTCCCTTTGCCAACACCCGGAGGGCCTAGAAACACGACGATCATACGTGTGTCGCCTGTTCGATCCGGGGCCAAGGTTTAACCCTCGAGTAAGCCAGGGTAATTCCGCATCACGAGGTGGCTATCGATCTTCTGAACCAGATCGAATGCGACGCTCACGGCAATCAAGAGTCCCGTTCCGCCGTAAAAGCTTGCAATCTGCCAATCGATGTTCATCAGGGATGCGAGAATTGTCGGAATGATTGCGACGAGGGCCAAGAACGCGGCACCTACGTAGGTGATCCGGATCATGACTTTTTCCAGATAGTCCGCCGTTCTCTTTCCGGGACGGTAACCGGGGATAAACGATCCGTAGTTTTTCAAGTTCTCAGCCATGTCCTTTGGATTGAAGGAGATCGCCGTCCAGAAGTAACAGAAAAAGTAGATCAAGGCAATATACAGCACGTTGTAAAGAACTCCGGCCCCATTTCCAAACGCATGATGGAGCGGTTCCCAGAACGAGGAGAGACTCGATAGGAACCCAAAAATCATTTGGGGGAACATGAGAAGGCTGCTGGCAAAAATAATCGGCATAACCCCTGACTGATTAATTCGAAGCGGAAGATGCTGGCGTGTTCCGCCAAAGACACGGCGACCACGAACATGCTTGGCACTCTGCGTCGGAATGCGCCGCTGCGCGAGCGTGATAAATACAATCCCGACGACCACCGCGACAAAGAGCAGAACGAGCGTGATCATCTTACCGATATTGACACCTTCCCCTTGGAGCTGCCAGTTTGCATTTTCCAGCAACTTCACGAGCGCACCGGGCATTTGCGCCAAAATACCCGCCATGATCAGCAAGCTAATTCCATTCCCAATACCGTATTCATCAATTTGCTCACCGAGCCACATCAGGAAAATGGTTCCGCAGGTCATCGTGACAACGGAGATAACTTTCCAGGAAAACAGCAATTGCCCTTGGTCATTGCAGAACGCATCGCGCACGATCCCCTCACCTCCTTGGGAACCAGCAGCGAAGAAAAACTGCACATAAAACCAGCTTTGGATCAGGCACAGAATCACGGTCGCATAGCGGGTGTATTCATTGATCTTCTTGCGTCCGGCTTCACCTTCCTTTTGGATATCTTCGAGAGGTTTCCAAACGGTGCCAAGAAGTTGAAAAATAATTGAGGCCGAGATATAGGGCATGATCCCGAGGCCGAAGATCGTGGCTTGTTTTAGATTGCTCGCGCTAAAAACCGCTGCGTACTCCATCATTTTTCCCAACCCGGAAGATTCACCTGCCGACTTGGCCAGGATGTCCTGATTGACAATTGGGAGGGCGATTTTCCAGCCGATGCGATAAATCCCCAGCAAGAGAAGCGTGAGGAGGATCTTGGTCCGCAGTTCAGGTATCGAAAAGATATTGCGTAGTTTTTGCCACATGGCGTCATCCTTAAGGCGAACATCGCGCGGCCATGGACAGGGGAGCTATCGCGGCGCGCTGTCCAATACGAGGGGCTACGACTTCTTTTGCTTCTCGGCGACTGGAGTCTTTCCGGGGAGAACCACAATCTTGCCGCCGGCGTTTTGGATTTGCTGTTCAGCGGCTTTGCTGAAACGGTGTCCAGCCACGGTTAGTTTTCGCGACAGGNNGTCGGGCAAGCACCTTCAGGAGGTCATAACGACCCTTAACAAGTCCCTTTTCTCGAAGGGAATCAAGGGTAACTTCCTCGCCATCGGCATAATTCTCATGAAGATCGCCCGTGTTGATTACCGCGACATCCAGGGCAAACTTATTATGGAATCCTCGTTTCGGAACGCGCCGTACCAGGGGCATAGCGCCCCCCTGAAAAATGGGCAAGGCGGACCAGCCCGGACGGGACTTTTGTCCTTTGAATCCTTTACCGGCTGTTTTTCCTTGGCCAGAACCTATCCCACGACCGATTCGCTTACGGGCCTTGTTCTTTTTAATCCCTTGATGGACTTGTTCAATTTTCATGTCAAACTCACCCCTCTTAGGCGGGATACTTCTTGGCTAGTTCGCAGCTTTGCGAGTGCATCAAAGGTGGCCTTTACGAGACTCACCGGATTTGAAGATCCAAAGCTCTTGGTAAGGATATTGTGAATTCCTGCGGCTTCACAGACAGCTCGCACGGCGTCACCTGCGATGATGCCCGTACCGGGCCCAGCGGGCGCCAACAACACGCGGGCTGCCCCATATCTTCCTTGGACAGTGTGAGGGACTGTCCCTTTATCAATGCTAATGGAAACGAGACTTCGATTCGCCTGTTTGACAGCTTTCTCAACGCAAGGGGGAACCTCGTTGGCTTTGCCATATCCCCAACCTGCTCGGCCTTGTCCATCCCCGACGACGACCAAAGAGGCGAAGCTAAAGCGCCGGCCACCTTTGACCACCGCAGCACATCGCTTGATTTTCACGACTTTGTCGATGAATTTGTCGCGCTGCGATTCTTCTTCCGACGGTTGTCGTTGTGTTCGTTTCGCCACGTCTTAAAACTCCAATGGAATTTGAAATCTATTTGTTGTCTTGTTGGATTGGGGAGGAAAATACGCGTCATGTCGGAACCACGAGCTAAAACGCAAGTCCCGCCTCCCGCGCTGCATCCGCAAGGGCCTGCACGCGACCATGATACTTGTAATCACCACGGTCAAAGCATACCGCTTTTACACCGGCCTGGATCGCCTTTTGAGCAACGGCCTTCCCGACTTCCGCTGCAGCTTCCTTGTTTCCTGACTTTGGAAGTGATCCACGCAGATCGGTATCGCGCGTACTTGCACTGACGAGCGTGCGCCGAGCATCATCGTCGATCAGTTGGCAATAAATATGCTTACTGCTTCGGAAAACAGTCAGACGGGGCCGTTCTGCGGTCCCATGAAAGCTTTTGCGAACGCGAAAGCGTCGGCGATCTCGCTGTTTATTCAATGCTCGTTGTTGAGAAACCATCGCACTTCCACTCCCGAAAATCACCTAAGTCTATAGTCAGACATAATCTTCAAACGATGACCACTTTTGAACCATCGCCTCGAACAACGCCGTGGCATGATGGCTCCGATCGATCCTTCCGTAAACGTCGTTCTAGACAAGGTTGTTCTAGACAAGGTTTACCAGACTATGCTTCCTTGACTACGTTGCTGTCTTACCTGGCTTAATCTTGACGTATTCCCCTTCATATCGGATCCCCTTCCCCTTGTACGGTTCAGGTTTCCGGCTGGAGCGGACCTCTGCGGCAAACTGGCCGACCAATTGTTTGTCACAACCTTTGATGACAATATGTGTTTGATCTGGGCAGTTAACCGACAATCCTTTGGGGATTGGCTTGTGGATTTCATTCGCATACCCGACGCGAATTTCCAAGCGGTCCCCTTTGACGTTGGCTCCGTAGCCAACCCCAACGATCTCCAATTTCTTTTCGAACCCTTTGCTGACCCCATCCACCATATTCTGGATCAGGGCTCGTGTTAAACCGTGATATGCACGGGCCACACGTTCGTCGTTTCGGCGCGACACGACGATGGACTTGTTAGGGGCGTCGTGCGTGATATCCACATGGGGCTCGAAAATTCGCTCAAGCTTGCCGAGCTTACCTTCGACGGCCACACGCTGTCCCTCGATGGTCAATTTGACATCGCCGGGAACGTTGATCGGCTTTTTTCCAATTCTTGACATGACTTAAGTTCGCTTTGTTGGTCTATCTGCGGATCAGGACAAGACCGGGATAATCTCAAAGGGACTGGCGGACGGACGCCCGCTAAAACGTTCTTACCAAACTTCACACAAGACTTCGCCACCGAGATTTCGTTGGCGGGCTTCTCGATCACTGAGGACCCCTCGGCTCGTCGAAAGGACCGTAATCCCCAAGCCTTGGAGGATCGGACGGAGGTCTCGAGCTCGCGAGTAAATGCGGCGTCCGGGCTTACTCACCCGTTTGATGTGCCGAATCACTCGTTCGCCATTGGGACCATATTTTAGTTCTAACCGCAGTAGTTGAGCTGGCTTTTCGTCGATCTGGGACCAATCCCAGATATAGCCTTCACGCTTCAAAACTTCGGCGACACCGACCTTCACCTTGGAAAGGGGAAGCTCGATATGCGGCTTTTCCACGCGAATCGCGTTACGGATGCGGGTCATCATGTCTGCAAGAGGGTCGGTCATCATAATCTGTGTGGGCTCCGTTACCAGCTTGCCTTACGAACGCCTGGGATCAAACCCTGGTCCGCGAGTTTACGAAAACAAATGCGGCAAATACCGAACTTGCGATACACCGCCCGGGGGCGGCCGCACAAGCCACAGCGCCGGACCAGACGTGTGGAAAATTTGGGCTCTTCTTTCGCTTTGGCGATCTTGGATTTACTTGCCACTTGGACTTCCTACTAAGGAAACTCTGAGGTCTTCGAACGATCTGAATACCATAACTACAACTATCGTGAAGGAACTTATTATGCAGCGCCGCTCGCCGGATTCTTATCGAGTCGAAACGGCATGCCGAGCATTTTCAGCAACTCACGAGCATCGTCATTGCTATTGCTGGATGTGACAAACGTAATGTTCATCCCCTGGACGCGCGGGAATTTATCAGGATTAAGCTCGGGGAAAACCAGCTGTTCTACGAGCCCCATGCTGTAATTTCCCTGCCCATCGAATCCATCCGGATTCAGACCGCGAAAGTCGCGTACACGAGGCAGTGCCAGAGAAATCAAGCGATCCAAAAATTCAAACATGCGGCGCCCTCGGAGCGTCACTTTGGCTCCAATGGAAAGCCCTTCTCGCAATCGAAAGCCGGCAATGGCTTTGCGTGCCTTCGTCACCAACGGCTTTTGACCCGTAATCTGTGACAGGGCCGAAACTGCGTCCTCCAGATGCTTCTTTTCGGAGACAGCTGTACCGACCCCCATATTGAGCACAATTTTCTTGAGCTGTGGTACTGCATGCACGTTGGAGGCGCCGAGCTTCGACTGCAGCTCGGGAATGATCTCTTGCTGGTATCGAGACTGCAGACGGGAAATCGCCACCGGCGCGGAGGCCCCCTTTTTAGCTTTCGAATCAGCCTTCTTTGCAGACTCAGCTTTCTTCGCAGACATAATCCCAACTCTCCCAACTCAAATGGCCTGACAATTTTTGTGACAAGCCCTTAACGCATGCGGGCAAAACAACAAGCGAAAGGCTAGACCGTGGCATGCCCCTTACGAGGCGGCGATATTTGATCAATGTCTTTTTTGCACTTCTTGCAAAAGCGATACTTCGCGCCTTCCTTGTCAAAACGAGCACCCAAGCGACTCGGGCTCCCGCAGGCGGGACACACGAGCTGCACGTTGGAAATCTTCACAGGCATTTCCTTCGAGAGTCTTCCCCCTTGCGGGTTTTTTTGGCTCCGTCGGACATGCTTATAAACCCGATTGACCCCTTCGACGACAACTTTGCCGTTCTCGCGGTCGATGTCCAAAATTCTTCCATTCGTCCCCGCTTCATCCCCAGTGAGGACCCGGACCAGATCGTCTTTCTTCAGAAACATCACACCACCTCACTTGCCAGGCTAACGATCTTCATGAAGCGGCGATCGCGGAGTTCGCGGGCGACAGCACCGAAGATGCGCGTGCCACGGGGTTCGCCCTGCGCGTCGACAATCACGACGGCGTTACTGTCGAAACGGATGTAACTGCCATCCGGACGACGCGTCGGCTGCTTACATCGCACGATAACGGCGCGAACCACG
>CXWJ01022069.1_pt1 | contig 12994 bp, 15 predicted proteins | sample 590841 | NCBI WGS metagenome assembly CXWJ01 (sample SAMEA3498367, study PRJEB10139) | wastewater metagenome | biome: wastewater treatment plant; material: activated sludge | place: Austria | collected 2015-01-21 | reverse complement strand
GCCTGCATCCGACAAGGTGAAGGTCAGGCCATCACCATCTGATCGTGCGGTCGGTTCGCCCTTGGCAATCCAGCGTCTGATCTGGATGTCGTCGAGCAGATTTCCGCGCCGCGCCATGGTGTCTTTCCGTTGGGTAGCTAGGGCTCAGTTTAGCCTGCTAGCTACCCAGCTAGCTACCCATTTCGCGCGTGCTTCAATGAAACGCAATCGGACGTGGTTGGAGGAAAACACTTTGGCGACAATGACTTAGCGATGTCTTCCGGGATGTGTTGATCTTCCATGAACCCCCAATAAAGCTCGCAGGTGGCGAGTTTCACAGCGCTTTTAAGCCCAGGATGAATGCGCCGCCATCATGCCTCACCCGACGGCGGCTGCCGCCCGGTCGAGGATCGAGCCCAGCGCCTCCTGCAGCGCCCGTGTCGCCTGTGCCGTATCGGCGACGCCGTGATGTCGGCGCCAGGCGACGACGCCGTCGGGCCGTACCAGCAGGGCGCCGGCCTCGTCGATCTCGCGCATCCTGTGCCAGCTGCAGTAGGAGTCCAGCGCACCGGCGGCGCCGATGACGACCGTTCTCAGGAACGGCAGGCCCAGCGCCGCGGCGGCCTCGACCCAGGCCCCGCCGGCGATGCCGGTGACGAGCGAGAAACGACCGTGGCCGACCAGGTCCAGCGTCGAGACGCGCCGGCCGTCCGCGCCCACCAGCCACACGTGCGGCAACTTCGCGCCCGGCCGGGTGGTGGGCTGCAGGTACAGCTGCGGATCGCGCCGCCAGACTTCTTCGGCGCCGCCACCGTCGGCAATGACGGCGGCGGACACGCAGCGCTGGTTCAGCTCGACGCCCTGGGCGTTGAACTCGTAGTTCTTCAGCTGCAGCGCTTCGGCCAGGGCGCTGGGCTTTGCCGTGCGGCACCTGGCCGAGGGCTGCGCCGGTGCCGAGTGGATCGACCACGTCGCCGCACCCGCGATGCGGCAGCACCTGCGCGCGCTGTCGTGGCCCAGCGACCTGGCGACACGAGACGCGCCGGCGCGGCTACGCCATCAACAAGGGGGAATGGGCGCCGGAAGCCGGCGTCACCGCCATCGCCTTGCCCGTGCGCATCGGCGAGCATGCCATCGGCGCGATCAACCTGGCGCCGCAGACGCACGCGGTTTCCGACCGGGAGATCGCCACTCGATACGTGCCATTGCTGCGCACTTTGGCCGACCACTCTCGAGGGGTGCCGCGGGCTAACCGCGCGGATGACCCTGCTCGGTCCGTTGCGCCAAGGGCTAACCCTCAATCTCCCGCCGCGGTGGCCAGTTCGAAGTCCGACGCCGCGCCATCAATCGCCGGCGGCGCGCCGCAATCCCATGACGTCGAGCACCGTCAGCCCGCCGTACTCCAGCCGCAGCAGGCCGGCCTGCTCCAGCTTCTTCAGGGCGCGATTGCAGCGCGGCCGTGACACGCCGGACAGGTTGGCGATCTCCTCCTGCGACACCGGCACGTGGCGTTCACCGCTCGGGTAGAGCCAGGGATGGAACAAGCCGGCCAGCGAGCGTGTCACCTGGCCATCGGCGTCGAGCAGGCGGTGCGCAGCGTCGCTGCCCGTGAACCAGTGCATGCGCTCGTTGATCTGCACCAGCAGAAAGTGGCAGAAGGACAGGTTGGTGGCATGCAGCCAGGCGAAGGTCTCCTGTGGCATGACTGCCACGCGGCTGTGCTGCAGCGCGATCACGTCGGCCCAGCGCGGGACGCCGCGCAGCAGCGTGCCTTCGCCGAACCAACTGCCCACCGACATGCCGCCCAGGGTGACCTGGCGGCCGTCGTCGGCGTCCATCGACCACTTCAGCAGGCCGCTGATGACGCCGAACCACTCGCGCGGCATTTCGCCGCGGCGTGTCAATGCCGTGCCCGCGGCCACGTCGGTCTCGCGCATCTCGGACCGAACCCGCTGCTGCGCTGCAGCATCCAGCATCGGAAACCAGGCCGATCCCTGCAGCAAATCGTCCAGTGTCGGAGGCCCGAGCTTCGAAATACTCGATGTGGGACTCAATGAAAACCCTCGGTCGAACTGTTCTCGAGAAAACTGTCTGCGCTGCGTGGTCCACGAACAATTGTGCAAAACCCGCAATCGACACCGCACCGCCATGAACCTGTTCGACAGCCCCGCCTTGCGCTGCATTTCCGGCTTGACCCGGCGACGCCTGCTGCTCGTCGATGGCCAGACACTGTTTCGCCACGGCTTGGCCGCGCTGCTGGCGGAGTCCGCGCAGTTCGAGGNNGGCGCCAGCCGCGCCAGGGAGCTGCAGCCCGATCTGATCCTGCTGGACCCCGGCTTCGCCGAGGGGCAGGGGGCGCAAGCCGTTGCCCAATTGCGCGAGGCGTGCGCCGCCAGCCGCCTGCTGGTGCTGACGGCCAGCAAGGACGAGTGCGATCTGGCAATGGCCATGAAGGCAGGCGCACAGGGCTATCTGCTCAAGGACATGGAGTTGGACGCGCTGGAGCGCCAGATGGAACGTGCGCTGCAGGGCATCTGCGTCGTCAGTCCGGCGATGACGGACCTGTTGGCCGAGGTGCTGCACCGGGCGCTGAGCGACGACGGCCGGCTGGACCAGAAGCCATCGCTGGGCGTCGTCGAATGCCTGTCGCAGCGCGAGCGGGGTGTGCTGTACGAGGTGGCGCGCGGCGCCAGCAACAAGCGCATCGCGCTGACGCTGGGCATCGCCGAGAACACGGTCAAGATCCACATGCAGAACATCCGCCGCAAGCTGGGCGTGCAGTCGCGCGTCGAGGCGGCGATGGTCGTGGCGCAGCAATCCGGCACGCACGGCGCGTTGAGCTGAAGCGCGCGGTCGCCGTTGTCCTCACTGCGCCGTCCAGCCCCCATCGACCGCCCAGGCCTGGCCGCGCACGTTGTCGGCCGCCGGCGAGCACAAGAACACTGCCAACTCGCCCAGCTGTTCGGGCGTGGTGAACTGCAGCGACGGCTGCTTTTCGGACAGCAGGTCCTTGTTGGCCTGCGCGATGCTGAGGCCTTCGCGCGCGGCGCGGTCGTCGATCTGCTTCTGCACCAGCGGCGTCAGCACCCAGCCGGGGCAGATGGCATTGGCGGTGACGCCGGTAGTGGCGGTCTCGAGGGCGATGGCCTTGGTCAGGCCGACGATGCCGTGCTTGGCCGCCACGTAGGCNNGCCTTGGCCGGCTCGGGGTCGCCGAAGCCGTTGAGCACCACGTTGGCGCCGGCGCGTGCCAGGCTCAGTGCCACGCCCAGTCCGATGCCGCTGGTCGAGCCGGTGACCAGCGCGGTCTTGTTCTTCAATGTCATGTCTCCTCCTCCTAGGGCGCGCAGCCGCGCCGTCATGTCGAAAGCCCGGGCGGAGCCCGTGATCACGCCTTGCGCGCGTTGGCGCGCACGCGCTCGGCCAGCTGCCCCCAGGCGGCGCGGAACAGCGCCTCGTCCATGGTCTTGACGTCGCGCATCAGCGGCCTGAATTCCATCTGCCCGAGCACGTCGCGCTCGAGGTCGATGCCCGGCGCGATCTCGATCAGCTCCAGGCCCTCGGCCGTCAGTTTGAACACCGCCCGCTCGGTGATGTACAGCACCGGCTGCCCGGTGCTGGCGGCGTAGCGTCCGCTGAACGAGATCTGCTCGACCTGCCGGATCAGCTTGCGGCTCGTGCCTTCCTTGACGATGCGCAGCTTGCCGTCCTCGACCGCGACCTGCAGGCCGCCGGCGGTGAAGGTGCCCAGGAACGCCACCTTCTTGGCGTTCTGCGAGATGTTGATGAAGCCGCCGCAACCCACCGCGCGTCCGCCGAACTTGCTGACGTTGACGTTGCCCTGTGCGTCGGCCTGCGCCAAGCCGAGGAAGGCGATGTCGATGCCGCCGCCGTCGTAGAAGTCGAACTGCACCGTGTGCTCGACGATGACCTCGGGGTTGATCGAATGGCCGAACTCCGGCCCCGAGGCGGGGATGCCGCCGATCGGGCCGGTTTCCAGCGTCAGCGTCAGCTGGTCGGCGACGCCCTCTTCGGCGGCCACCGCGGCCACGCCCTCGGGCATGCCGATACCCAGGTTCAGCACCGCGCCGGGCGTCAGGTACACCGAGGCGCGGCGCGCGATGACCTTGCGCTCGTCCAGCGGCAGCGGCTGCAGGCCGTGGATCGGCATCCTCAGGTCGCCGGTCAGCGCCGGGTTGAAGTAGGCCTTCTCCGACTGGATGTGGTGCTCGGGCTTGGCGACGTAGACGTAGTCGACGAGCACGCCGGGCACCTTGATCTGCTTGGGGTGCAGCGTGCCGGCCTGGGCGACGTCCTCGACCTGCGCGATGACGATGCCGCCGCAGGCGCGCGCCGCCTGCGCGATGTTCACGGCCTCCATCAGCACGCCCTCGCGGTCGAGCGTGATGTTGCCGCGCTCGTCGGCGGTGGTGCCGCGGATCAGCCCGACGTTGACCTTCGGCGGCTTGAAGTACAGCCATTCCTCGCCGTCGAGCTGGCGCACCTCGATCAGGTCTTCGACGGCGCGCGCGTTGACCTTGCCGCCCTCGACGCGCGGGTCGACGAAGGTGCCCAGCCCGACCTTGGTGAAGACGCCGCCGCGGCGCCCGGCCACCTGCCGCGTCATCACCGACAGCACACCCTGCGGCCAGTTGTAGGCCTCGCACTTGTTGCTGCGGATCAGCTCGGCGAGCGTGGCGCCGCCGACGCCGAAGTGCGCGGCGACGAAGCGCTTGGTCAGGCCCTCGTGCGCGAAGTGGGCCATGCCCTTGTTCTTGAAGTTGCCCTGGCCCACCGGGGTGTACAGCGTCAGGTCGCGCGGGTGGCCGCCGGCAAGAAAGGCCTTCTCGATCTCGACCATCGCCTCTTCGGCGAGCCCGGCCATCATCATGCCGGTGCAGTACAGCGTGTCGCCGTCGCGGATCAGCCCCGGCACCTCGTGCGCTTCGATGAACTTGACCATGTGCTTGCCCCGTCTTGGCCTGCCGTGCGGTTCAGGCGCGCTCGAGCAGGATGGCCACGCCCTGGCCGCCGCCCGCACAGGCCGAGGAGATGCCGAACTGCCGGTCGTCCAGCGCCAGCTGCCGCGCCACGGTGTGCGTCAGCCGCACGCCCGAAGCGCCCAGCGGATGGCCGATGGCGATGGCACCGCCGCGCGTGTTGACACGGTCGCGCTCCAGCCCGAGTTCGCGTTCCACCGCCAGGTACTGCGCGCCGAAGGCCTCGTTGATCTCGAAGCGGCCGATATCGCTCACCTTCAACCCCGCCTTGGCGGTGATGGCGCGGATCGCCGGCGCCGGGCCGATGCCCATGATCTCCGGCGGCACGGCGACGGCGGCGCCGGCGACGATGCGCGCCAGCGGCTTCAGGCCGTGCGCGCGCACGAAGGCGCCGCTGGCGACGATCGCCGCCGCCGCGCCATCGACGATGGCCGAGCTGTTGCCGCCGGTCTGCACGCCCTTGAAGGCGGGGCGCAGCTTGGCCAGCGTCTCCAGCGGGGTCACGCGCACGTGTTCGTCGCGCTCGAAGCTCTTGGCCCGGTCGGCCAGCTTCAGGCGGCGCGGGTTGTAGCCGTCGAGCGCCCATTCGGCATCGGCCACCGCCGCCACCTCGCCGGCGTAATAACCGTCGTTCCAGGCGGCGACGCCGCGCGCGAAGCTCTGTGCCGCGAAGGCATCGACCTCCTCGCGCGTGATGCCGTATTCGCGCGCCAGGTTCTCCGCCGTGTGGCCCATGCTTTTCGACGAGGCGGTGTCGATCGTCGCTTCCCAGAGGAAGTCGCGGAAGTCGACCTGGCCCATCTTGAAACCGGCGCGGTGCGTGTAGGCGGCCACCGGGTTGCGCGACATCGACTCGGTGCCCACCGCCAGCACGGCCTGCGCGCGGCCGAGCGCGATCTGGTCGGCGGCCTGCAGCAGCGTGTCGAAGCCGGTGCCGCACAGCCGGTGCACGAGCAGCGCCGGTACGGCGCGCGGCACGCCGGAATACAGGCCGATGTGGCGCGGCAGGTAATAGGTGTCGAAGCTGGCCTGCGCCATGTTGCCGGCCACTACCGACTGGATCGCCGCGGCCTCGATGCCCGAGCGTGCGAACAGCGCGCGCGCCGCGCAGATGCCCAGGTCCGTGGGCGAGACATCGCGCAGCACGCTGTTGTAGTCGGCGAAGGGCGTGCGCGCGCCGGCGACGAGCCAGACGTCGTCGTAGGTCGCGGCCAGTGCGGCGGCGTTGGAGTCTTCGTACTTCATCGTGCTTGCTCCTCGGGTGCTGGGGTCAATGTGCGGCGTCGGGCATGGCGCCGCCGACACGCACCGCGCTCTTGGGCACCGCAAACAGGATTGTCAGGCCGCCCAGGCAGATCAGCACCGTCATCGCCAGCAGGCCGGTCTGCATGCTGCCGGTGGTGGTCTTGATCCAGCCGATGAGCGTCGGGCTGACGAAGCCGCCGAGCGTGCCGATCGAGCTGATGACCGCGATGCCGGTGGCCGCGGCTTCGCGGCTCAGGTAGGTCGGCGGCACCGACCAGAACAGCGCGCAGCCGAAGATGAAGAAGGCCGCGACCGACAACATCGCCATCGTCGGCACGAAGGCGCCGCCGAGGAACTGCGTCGAGTACAGCGCCAGCGAGCCGAGGATCAGCGTGCTCGCCACGTGCCAGCGCCGCTCCTTGAAATGGTCGGAACTGCGGCTGATGAGCAGGATGCCGAGCGCGCCGAAGCTGAAGGGGATGGCGGTGTACCAGCCGATCTGCGCCACGTCGGTCAGCCCCAGGCCCTTGACCATCGTCGGCAGCCAGAAGGTCAGCGTGTAGACGGCGCAGGCGCAGGTGAAGTAGATGAAGGCCAGGACCCAGGTCTTCGGGTCGGCGAACGCGGCCTTCAGCCGGCCGTGATGCTGCGGTGCCGAGGCGCCGCGGTGGTCGGCGTCCATCACCTGCTTGACGACCTGCTTCTCGCGAGCGCTGAGCCACTTCGCCTGCTCGGGCTTGTCCGCCAGCATCATGTAGACGATCAGGCCGACCAACACGGTCGGCACGCCCTCGATCACGAACACCCACTGCCAGCCGTGCCAGCCGCCGACGCCGTCGAAGGTCTTCATGATCCAGCCCGACAGCGGGCCGCCGATGACGCCGGTGATCGGCATGCCGAACAGGAACAACCCGGTGACGCGGCCGCGCCGCGTGCTCGGGTACCAGTAGGTCAGGTACAGCACGATGCCGGGGAAGAACCCGGCCTCGAACACGCCGAGCAGCAGGCGCACGATGTAGAACTGCGTCGGCGTCGTCACCCAGGCGGTGGCCGCCGAGGTCAAGCCCCACAGCACCATGATGCGCAGGAAGGTGCGCCGCGCGCCGACCTTCTCCATCCACAGGTTGCTCGGCACCTCGAACAGCAGGTAGGTGAAGAAGAAGATGCCGGCGCCCAGCCCGTACACCGCATCCGAGAACTGCAGATCCTGCTGCATCGTCAGCTTGGCGTAGCCGACGTTGATGCGGTCGAGGAAGGCCATGATGTAGGCGATCAGGATGATCGGTATCACGCGCCAGTTGATCCTCGACCAGACCGCGTCCTCCTCGGTCTGGCTGATCGCGGTCGGGCGCAGGCCCGCCGGCGCTGCAGCGTCATGGCTCATCGTCTTCCTCCTTGGTGTTCTGTCGCGGCTGCGGCGCCGCGTTTTCTTCGAATGTCAGGGCAGCGTGCGCGCTGCCGCCTTGGCGCGGATCAGGTCCAGCAGCAGCGCGTCGCGCTCGGCTTCGAGGGCGTCGCTGCGGCGGTCCTGGACCTCGGCGGCGGTGCCTTCGACGGCCTTGCGCTTCAGTTCGGGCGTCAGCGCCGGCGCGCCCAGGTCGTGCCACCAGCTCTCGATCGGGCCGCCGAGGTGGTCGAGCACATGCTCGATGCCGCCTTCGCCGCCGGACAGGTGCAGCGCCAGGAACGGCCCCATCAGCGCCCAGCGCAGACCGGGCCCGTAGGCGATGGCGGCGTCGATGTCGGCCGCCGACGCCACGCCCTGGTCGAGCAGGTGGAAGGCCTCGCGCCACAGTGCCGCCTGCAGGCGGTTGGCGATGTGGCCCTTGACCTCCTTGCGCGGGTGGATCGGGCGCTTGCCGATGGCCTTGTAGAAGGCCATCGCGCGCTCGATCGCCGCGGCCGAAGTCATCTCGCCGCCGATGACCTCGACCAGCGGGATCAGGTGCGGCGGGTTGAACGGATGGCCGAGCACGACGCGCTGCGGGAAGCGGCATGCCGACTGCACGCGGCTCATCAGCAGCCCCGACGAGCTGGACGCCAGCACCACCTGCTCGGGCAGCACCGCGTCCATGCGGCTGAACAGGTCGATCTTGATGTCCTCGCGCTCGGGGCCGTTCTCCTGCACGAACTGCGCGCCCTCGACGGCGGCTTCGAGCACCGGGTCGAAGGCCAGGTTGTTGCGCGACGCGCCGGGCGCGAGGCCCAGGCGCTGCATCGTCGGCCAATGCTGGTCGACCGTGTGGCGCAGCTTGTCCTCGGCGCCCGGCCCCGGATCGGTGGCGACGACCTTCAGCCCCTGCGCCAGGAAGTACGCCACCCAGCTCGCGCCGATGACGCCGGTGGCGACCACCGCGACGCGCGTGATGCGCTCGTCACTCACTGCCGCTCTCCTTCAGCGCGGCGCGCTTGCGGGCTTCGAAGAAGGCGGTAATGCGCGCCTTGGCCTCGTCGCTGGTCTGCGCCAGCGCCGCCATCAGCGATTCGGTGTACAGCCCTTCGGACATCGACATGTCTTCGATGCGCGCGATCGCCGTCAGCAGGCGTAGTTGGAGATCGGCGCGTTGCCCGCGATCGTCTTTGCCAGCTCGATCGCCCTGCCCAGCGCCTCGCCCTCGCCGACCAGGTAGTGCGCCAGGCCCAGGCGCACGCCGTCCTCGGCGTTGTAGCGGCGGCCGGTGAGCATCATCTCGGTCATGCGCCCGGCGCCGATGGCGCGCGCCACGCGCACCGACGCGCCGCCGCCGACGAAGATGCCGCGCATGCCTTCGGGCAGCTCGTAGAAGCTCGACGGCTCGGACACGCGCACGTGCGTCGCCATCGCGATCTCCAGGCCGCCGCCGATGACCGCACCCTTCAGCGCGGCCACCACCGGCAGGCCGCCGAACTGGATGCGCTCGAAGCAGCGGTGCCAGCTCTGCGAATGTTTCATCGCCTCGAACGGGCCCTTCTCCTTGTATTCGAGCAGGTCCAGCCCGGCGCAGAAGTTGTCGCCTGCACCATGCAGAACGACGACCTTGGCCTCCGGCGGCGGGGTCTCGAAGAAGGTGGCAAGGCTCTGGATCAGCTCGTCGCTGATCGAATTGCGCTTGGCGGCGCGGTCGAGCTGCAGCAGCGCGATGCCGCCGTCACGCAGCTCGTACTTCAGATGGGGCAGGTTCAGGGTCACGGTGCGGTTCCTCTCGGGTATCCATCGGCATCAAGCCGCGTCGATCGCCGCCAGCGGCGGTGCGCTCAATTCCAGGCCGCGCGCGACCTGCTGTGCGAGAAAGCCGCACTCGGGCAGCATCCAGTCGCGGTAGAAGGCGGCGGCCGACAGCGTGCGCAGCGGCTGCGGCGACTGCTCGGCAGCCGCTTCCATGCGCGCCCACATGCCGCCGACGGCGAGCAGGCCGCACAGCCGCAGATAGCTCGTCGCGGCGAAGCCGGAGGCCGGCTTCTGCAGCAGCGCCGCCGTGGCTTGCTGCCAATGGCCGAAGGCCTGGCGCAGCGCCACCGCCGTGGCCGGCGCGGCCAGCGCCATCGCGGCTTCGATCTCGCTGCCGAAGGCGGTGCCGGCCGCGCCGCCCTTGGCGCGCAGCACGCGGTCGGCGACGGTGATCGCCTGGATGCCGTTGGTGCCTTCGTAGATCGGCGTGATGCGCGCGTCGCGCAGCACCTGCTCGACGCGGTATTCGGTCAGGTAGCCGTAGCCGCCGTGGATCTGGATGGCGTGGCTGGCCGCTTCGAGCGCCGCGTCGGTGGAAAACGCCTTGCACACCGGCGTCAGGAAGTCGACCAGCGCCGGGTTGGTGCCCAGCTCGAGTTCGACATCGGTGCGGTAGCACAGCGCGCGGCAGCCTTCGGTCAGCGCGATCTGCGTCAGCAGCATGCGCTGCACGTCGGCATGGTGGTTGATGAGCATCGTGCCGCCGTCGCTGCCGCGCCCCTGGCGGCGCTCGGCGGCATAGGCGCGCGAGCGCTGCCCGGCCACCTCGGACAGGCCGACGCCCTGCAGCCCCACGTCCAGGCGCTCGGCGTTCATCATCACGAACATGTTCGCCAGCCCCGAGCCTTCGGCGCCGAGCAGCTCGGCCTCGGCACCGTCGAAGGCCATCTGGCTGGTGGGCGAGGCGTGCAGGCCCATCTTCTCCTCGATGCGCACACAGCTCACCGCGTTGCGCCGGCCGTCGGGCAGCACCGCCGGGCACAAGAACAGCGACAGCCCCTTGACGCCGGGCGGCGCATCGGGCGTGCGCGCCAGCACCAGGTGCACGATGTTGTCGGTGTAGTTCTGGTCGCCGCCGGAGATGAAGATCTTGGCGCCGCTGATGCGGTAGCGGCCGTCGGCGGCGGGCACGGCGACGGTGCGCGTGGGGTTCAGGTCGGAGCCGGCCTGGGCTTCGGTCAGGCACATCGTGGCCAGCCACTCGCCGGACACCAGCTTGGGCAGGTAGTACTCGCGCTGCGCCTGCGAACCCTGGGCAGCGATGGCGCGCATCGCGCCCTGTGCCAGGCTCAGCACCATCTGGTAGCTGATGCAGGCGCCGGAGAGCATTTCCGAGACGCTGCTCGCCAGCACGTGCGGCAGGCCCTGGCCGCCGTAGTCCTCGTCGCCGGACAGGCCCGGCCAGCCGGCCTCGCAGAACTTGCGGTAGGCCGCGACGAAGGGCTCGGGCAGGCGCACGCGGCCGTCCACCAGCTTGGCGTGCTGCAGGTCGCCGATCGGGTCGAGCGGGGCGATCTCGGCTTCGATGAAGCGGCCGGCTTCGGTGAGCACGTGGGCCGCGAGTTCGTCGTCCCAGCCCGGCAGGCGCGCGGCCTCGGCGCCGTGGCGCAGCGCGAAGAGCAGGGATTCGACGGGGGCGTGGTAGTCGATCATGACGGCGGTTTCTCCTGGGCGGCCCGGCCGTCAGCGCGCGCGGCGCGGCGCGACGATGACCTCCGGGTCGGGCTGCGCGGCGTGCAGGCGTTCGACCAGCGCGGCGCGGCGCGTCAGCACCGCGCGCTGGTTGATGTAGCCCTTGTCGGTGATCTCGTTGGCGTCGATCGACGGCGGCTCGTCCATCAACAGCGCCCGCGTCGGGCAGGTCGAGCTGCCGGTGGAGGCGGCGACCATCGCCGCCAGCGCTTCAGCGACCTTGGCGCGCACGCGCGGGTCGCCGATCAGCGTGCTCAAGCCGGCATCGGCCGGCAGGTCGGGGCACAGGCTGCGGCAACCGGCTTCGCTGGGGAAGATCAGCAGGCCGATCTCGTCGCGGTTGTGGCCGGTGACCACGCCGTCCTGGATCACCGGATCGCCGGCGGCGATCGACTTGACGCGCACCGCGCCGACGCTGACCCAGGTGGCGGTGGCGAGCTTGAAGTCCTCGGTGACGCGGCCGTCGAACTCGATGCCCTTGGACGGATCGTCCCGGTCGGCAAAGCGCCCGGCGTCGCCGATCATGTACCAGCCGCCTTCGTCGANNCGCCGGCCCGGTCGATCTCGAAGTGCACCGCGGTGATGGCCGGCGCGGTTTCGGTGGAGCCCCAGGCCGAGACCATCGGCACGCGCAGCCCGCGCGCCTTGACGGACACGTCCTCGAGCCGCTCCCACAGGTTCTGCGGCAGCGCCGCGGCGGCGTAGAAGATCAGGTCGAGGTGGCGGAAGAAGCTGTTGCGCAGGCCCTCGTCCTGTTCCAGGAAGGGCAGCAGCATGTCGAAGCCGCGCGGCACGTTCAGGTACAGCGTGGGCGAGATTTCGCGCAGGTTGGCCACCGTCTTCTGGATCGCCTGCGGTGTGGGCTTGCCGTCGTCGATGTACAGCGTGCCGCCGTGCTGCAGGATCATGTTGAAGCAGAAGTTGCCGCCGAAGACATGGTTCCAGGGCAGCCAGTCCACCAGCACCGGCGGACGCGACGACAGGAAGGGCCACACCTGCGCCAGCGCCTTCTGGTTGGAGCACATCATGCGCTGCGTGATGACGATGCCCTTGGGCAGGTCGGTCGAGCCCGAGCTGAACAGGATGNNTCTTGGCGATGGTGTCGGGGCCGACCTTGGACTGCGCGTCTTCCAGCGCCGCGCCCGGCTGGGTGGCCAGCAGCGCGGAGAAGGCGGTCGATTCCAGGTTGGCGGGCGGGTTGGCGCTGACCACCAGCTCGGCGCCGCGCAGGCCCACCTTGGTCAGCGCCGGGCCGAAGGGTGCGCCGTTGGCGGCGAAGATCAGGCCCGGCTCGATCAGCTCCAGCGCATAGCGCAGCTTCTCGTAGTCCTTGGAGACCAGCGAATAGGCCGACGAGATCGGCACCACCGGCACGCCCACCTGCATGGCGCCGAGCGCGAGCAGGGCGTAGTCGATGCTGTTGTCGGACAGGATGGCGACCGGCCGCTGCGCCGAGAGCTTGCGCTCCACCAGCGCCTGGCCGATGCTGCGCACGGCCCGCAGCGTCTCGCCGTAGGTGACGCGGCGCCAGCCGCCCTCGGCGTCGCGCTCGGCGAGGAACACCTGGTCGGGGGTCTCGGTGGCCCAGTGCTGCAGGATGTAGCCCAGGCTGCTGGCGTAGGGCTCCAGCCGCTGCGGCGAACGCAGGATGGCGCCGCCGTTGTCGAGCAGGGTCACGTCCACGGTCGGCGGGGCGAAGCTCAGGCGGGCGAAGGGCGGCTTGGACATGGGGTGTCTCCGGTCTCGTGGGGTCGTCGGCGTCTCAGGGCCGGGCGTCGTGGGGTGCCTGGGCCTCGTGAAATGCCTGGGCTTCGCTGTGGCTCTCGAACAGGTGCGGGCGCACGGTGCGCGTCAGCACCTGCGCCATCTTG
>CXWJ01003819.1_pt1 | contig 13006 bp, 9 predicted proteins | sample 590841 | NCBI WGS metagenome assembly CXWJ01 (sample SAMEA3498367, study PRJEB10139) | wastewater metagenome | biome: wastewater treatment plant; material: activated sludge | place: Austria | collected 2015-01-21 | reverse complement strand
GGCCATCGGCCGCCTCGATCCGGTCTTCAAGGCCGACCTGCCCATCCGCGAGGCGCAGATCATTCAGGAAGATTGGGGTGTGCTGCGCGTGCTCTATGCGCCGACCGCGGCCTACACGCCGGCCGACGGCGCGATGCTGATCGGCCGCATCCACGACCGCGTGGGCGACGACATGACCGTCATCCTGGAGCCGGTCGAGGCCATCCCCCGCACGGCCAACGGCAAATTCCGGGCGGTCATCTCGCGCGTCGGCCGGCCGGAGCTGGAGGCGACGCCATGAGAGACGCAATCCTCAAACGTGAGTGGCTGCTGGTGCTGGGGCTGTTTGGGCTGACACTGCTGGTTTCGGCCGCGTTCTGGGCCGTGCTGCCGGGCGAATACCGCGAAAACCAGAGTACCGACTACCTGCTCAACTATGAGCCGGTGGCGCGGGCCATCGCCGCCGGGCAGGGCATCACGCAGGACGGGGCCATTGCCATGCGCTACCCGCCGGGTTTCGCCATTGTGCTGGCGGCGACGTTCCGCCTGGGCGACGCGCTGGGCGTGGGCGACGCGGCGATGCTGGTCGCCTTGCGGCTGCTGTGCGCCGGGCTGTCGGTGGCGCTGGTCTATGGGCTGGCGCGGCTGGTGTGGTCGCCGGGGTTGGCCCTGCTGCCGGCGCTGGCCTGGATGACCTACCCGTTCTTCCTGTGGCTGACCAAACAGCCCAACAGCGAAGTGCCTTTCATCCCGGTGCTCTATGCCGGGATCTATCTGTTCTGGCGGGCGGCGCTGCGGGGCTATCGCGGGCCGCGGGCCGGGGCGCATTACCTGGGGGCGGGGGCGCTGCTGGGCGCGGCCATGCTGATCCGCCCGGCGGCCATCGGCCTGAGCGTCGTGGCGGCCATCATCCTGATGGCCGTGGCCGTCGCGCCGTTCCGTTCCCGCCTTGTCCATGCCGCTCTGGTGATTCTGGGCAGCATCCTGGTCATCTTACCGTGGGAAGCGGCCGTCTACGCCGAGACGGGCCAGATCATCCCCCTCAGCAGCGGCGGGGCGATGACCATCCACGACGGCCTGACCTTCCTGGCCGTGCCCAAGGAGTACCGCCGCGAGGTGGCCGTGCCGGGCGACGTGGCCGACCTGATGTGGACGATCCACGAGCGGCGCGACGAAACGGCGACGACCGGCGGCGTGCTGCGGGTCATCGCCGAAGAAGCGCGCGCCGCGCCGTCGGCCTTCGCCAAGCTGATGGGCATCAAGGCCGCCCGTAGCTGGTACGGCATCGACAGCCGCGTCCTGGAAATGCCGACGATCGCGCTGCAACTGGTCTATCTGGCCCTCATCGGCTGGGGCAGCGTCTACGCCTGGCGGCAGGGCGGGGCGTTGCGGCGGCTGACGGCCGGCAACTGGCTTATCGTGCTCTATTTCTGGGGTATGACGCTGCTGGTCGTGCCCCTGTTGCGCTACATGGCCCCGGTCATGGGCCTGTTACTCATCGCCCTGCCCGGCGTCTACCTGTCGCTGGCGGCCCGCCGTGCCCGGCCCGCGCCGGCCACCCGCGCCGTCTCGCCCGATTACTGATCCCTCACAGGGCCTTCACGCCCTTTATACGTCCGGTGGCGGCTACCTGACGTACACTAGGAAATATGGAAAACCTGCCCCCCATAACGGTTATCATGCCCGTGCGCAACGAGGCCGCCTACATCGAACGTAGCCTCGGCGCGGTACTGGCCCAGGATTATCCGGCCGACTGTATGGAAATTCTGGTCGTCGACGGCATGTCGGACGACGGCACACGCGAGTACATTCGCGCGCTTCAGGCCGACCACCACAATCTGCATCTGGTCGACAACCCACAACGCATCGTCTCGCCCGGCCTGAACGAAGGCTTCCGCCGCGCGCGTGGCGACATCATCGTCCGCGTCGACGGCCATTGCGAGATCGCGCCCGATTACGTGCGCAATTGCGTCCGCCATCTACTTGAGGACGACATCGACGCCGTCGGCGGCCCCATCGAGACCATTGGCGAGACGGAAACCGGACAGGCGATTGCCCTGGCGATGAGTTCCCCCTTTGGCGTCGGCGGTTCGCCCTTTCGCACGGTCAAGGATCGGGCCATGCTCGTCGATACCGTCGCCTTTCCGGCCTATACCCGGCAAACGATTGAGCGCCTCGGCCCCTATGACGAGATAAACGTCGCCAATCAGGACGACGAATACAATTACCGCCTGCGCAAGCAGGGTGGCAAGATATTGCTTTCGCCCGACATCACGTCCCGCTATTATAGTCGGGGCACGCTGCACTCGCTCTGGCGACAATACTATCGGTATGGCTTCTGGAAGGTGCGCGTGATGCAGAAGCACCCGCGCCAGATGCGCGCCCGGCAGTTCACGCCGCCGGCGTTCGTGGCCGCGCTGCTCGGTTCGGCCGCGTTGGGGCTGGTGTGGCGGCCGTTCCGTTGGCTGCTGGGGCTGATTGTGGCCCTCTACGCGCTGGCCGACGTGGCGGCGTCGTTGTCGCTGGGCCGCGCCCACGGCCGGGAATACATCCCGCGGCTCTTGATCATCCATCCCATCCTGCATCTGAGCTATGGCTGGGGTTTTCTCGTCGGGCTGGCGCGGGCCGGTTTTCACTTTGTCGCCGCCCTGACGGGCCGGGCCGGGAACGAGGATTCCTAGCCGTTCGTTAACGATCATGTCAGGCAACTGTTATTTCATCGGCGTCAGTTGGGGCGATAGCGCGGTGGCCGATCATTTCCGGGCGCTCGGCCGCGGTCTGGCCGCGCGCGGCCATCAGGTGGTCTTTCTCATCGACGGCCGGCGAACCCAGGATGAGGATCACCGCTCGAACCCGGCCGTCTACACCTGGCCGTCGCGGCGGCCCACCCGCCCGCGCGACTTCATCTTTCTGCGGGGCCTCATTCACCGCTACCGGCCCGATTGCCTGATCGCCAATTTCGGCGCGGTCAACACGATGATCCTCGTCGGCCGCGCCCTGGGGGTTCCGGTGCGCGTGCCCTGGCACCATACAACCAGCGACCAGCTCGACATCGACGCCGGCCTGTCGCCGCGGATGTTGCGCTTTCTGCGGTGGCGCAAGCGGGTCGTTTTGGCGCAGGCCAGCCACGTGGTGGCTATCTCGGCGGCCACGGCCCACGATCTACGCGATGAATTCGGCGTGCCGGCCGAGAAAACCCCCATCTGGCCCCTGCTGTTGGCCGATCCCTATGCGGGTATCCAATCGGCCGGCGCGTCGCGCGACGAATGGCATATCCTTTGTCCGGGGAGAGTGATGTGGATGAAGGGTCAGGACGTCCTGATCAACGCCTTGCCGTCCCTGGTGGAGCGCTTTCCGCGATTGCGCGTCAGCTTCATCGGTTCAGGCCCCCAACTGGAGGCGTTCGCCACGTTGGCGCGGGAACGCGGAGTAGCCGGGCGCTGCGCANNGCGCTGCGCATTCGTCGGTCAGGTGACCCATGGCGAAGTGCTGCGACGCATGGCCGAGGCCGCGCTGGTCGTCGTGCCCAGCCGGGCGGAGGCGCTGGGACTGGTGAACATCGAATCATTGGCCGTCGGCACGCCCGTCGTCGCCTCGCGCGTCGGCGGCATCGGCGACGCCGTGCGCGACGGCATAGACGGCTTACTCGTGCCGCCCGACGATCCGGCGGCGCTGGCCGAGGCCATCGGCCGGCTACTCGAGGATTCGGCCACGCGGCAGCGAATGGGCCACGCCGCCCGACAGGGGTTTCTGGAGCGCTTCGAACTCCAGGCCAACATCGGCCGGCAAGTGGAGTGGTACGAGCAACTGGTCGCCGCACCGACGGCCCGGACGCGCGGCCACTCATACGAGGGAATTACCATATGAAACAGTTACGTCCGGCAAACAATCGCCCCGGCGTGTCGCGGCGGCGGTTCCTGCAAGGCGCGAGCGCGGCCGCCGCCGGGCTGGCCGTCAGGTTGTCGCCCGTTCTGGCCTTCGGCTCGACCGAGATGATCAGGCCGTCCCTGGCGCAGTCGGCCATTGACGTGACCGCCGCGCCCTATGGCGCGCGCGGCGACGGGATCGCCAACGACCGCGCCGCGTTCCAGGCGGCTATCGAGGCGGCCATCCAGCAACGCCTACCGCTTTGGGTTCCGGCCCCGGCGGCCTTCTACCGCATCGAAATGGATGGCCCCAACCGGCAGTTGGACGTCAACGGCGACGTGACCATCGTCGGCGAGGGGCGCACGAATACGCTGTTGCGCTTTAGCATTCCCGCGCCAACCGCCGGTCAGAACTATTCGGCATTCTACGTGCACAACGGCAGCAATTTCCAGATCGCCGATTTGCGTCTGGAGGAAGATGCCCATGCGGTGGAGTATGAGTTTCAGGCCCTGAACTACGAAAGCGGTTCCGACGATCACCAATGTCTGATCGAATCGGTTGACGTCGACGGCTTCACCAACGTGGTCTTTTCGTCCTCGTCGGGCACGGGCGACAGTCTGGGGGAACTCTTTCTGGCGATCCGCGGCTGCGATTTCAAGCCCTTCACCCGCTACTGTGTGGCTCTGTGGACGGTCGAGTACGGCCACAAGCGGCTGCACGTCTACGACAGCTATTTCCACGACAATGCCGACTCGCACCTGATCTATTGCCATCCGCAGAACTCCGTCCACATCGAGAACACGCGCTTTGACGGGGCGACCTCGTGGGCGCTACACTTTCAGGGATCGGCCGTGGCCGGCGATCCCGAATACCAGCGCGTCATCGGCTGCTGGTTCGGCTCGCGCAATAGCCGGGGCATCATCACCCAGGATCGGGCCGATGTGGTGACGCAGGTCGAGGTGCGCAACTGCGTTTTCGAGGGGCGGCCGGCGATACAGATTCGCTCCGACATCATTGTCGATGGGTGTTACTTCACCGCGCCCAACAATACGGCCAACATCCAGCCGTTCATCAGCGCCTATAGCAACGCTCCCTGGCGGGCCATCATTCGCAACAGCATTTTCGCCCCCAAATCGGACTCGCTGCCGATGCTGGATTTCCGTTACGACGATCTTGACATAACGGTTGAAAATTGCCAGTTCTACCATCAAGGCTCCGGCGTGATGATGAGCCTGGGCAAGGGCGCGGCCAACCGCTATACGGTGCGTGATTGCGTCTTCTATACCCGCCCCGATAACGCTTCGCAGGCCATGGCGATTGAGATCGACAACGGCCAGGCGCTCATCGATCATTGCCGCTTTTTCGGCCGGGCCATCGGCGACCGCGGTCTCATCGTCTGCGCCTCCAACGACCTGGGGCCGACGGCCGAGGCGTTCCTGCAAATGGACAATTGCACCTTCCAGAACATCAGCGGCGGCAGCCTGTTCCACGCCTACCAGCCGACGGCCAACAGTTGGAGCGGCAAAATCGCCGGCGCGAACAACCGCATCAGCCGCATCGAGAGCGGCAAGCCGCTGCTGACGACCGACCCGGCGACAGCCGTGGTCTATGGCCGTATCGCGCCGGTGGTTGCGCCCGCCCCGCTGGCCCTCATCGCCGCGCCGATGCTGCTGGTCGAGAGCAATTACGACAGCTACGAAGTGCAAGGTTCGGCCGATGTGAGCCACATCCACTGGTGGACGGCCGACGGCCTGTCGAACGCGCTCTTCAGTGGGGCGATCACCCTGACCGCCGCCGGGGCGTTTGCCCTGGTCAGCGGCGGCAATCTGCAACTGGCCGGCGGCGCGGCGCGGCGCGACGTGGCCGCCGGCAGTTCCGTGCGGCTGACCTACGATTCAAGCCAGGGCTTCTGGAGCGAGGGCTGATGAACGACCGGGGATCGGCCGAGACGCGCGAGACCGAACGCATCCGCGCGACCTATGACGGCCGCGTGGCCCGCCAGACGGCGGCCGGTCTCTATTCGCCGGCCAACGCCGCCCACCTGTTCGCCATCCAGGGCCGGCAGCGCGCCCTGCTGCGGCGGTTGCGCGACGAAGGGCTGTGGCCGCTGGCCGATAAGGACATTCTGGAGCTGGGCTGCGGCAGCGGCAACGTCCTGCTGGAGCTGCTGGGCTACGAGGCCACGCCGGGCCGCCTGCATGGGGTCGATCTGCTGGCCGATCGCGTCGCCGCCGCCCATGCCCGCCTGCCCCATCTGGCGCTGAGCGCCGCTTCCGGCGCGCGCCTGCCCTATCCCGACCACTCTTTCGATCTCGTCCTACAATTCACGGTGTTTTCATCGATTTTAGATCGAACCATCTGCTATACTGTCGCTAACGAGATTAGTCGTGTAGTGCGACCCGGTGGCGCAATCCTGTGGTACGACTTTTGGATTAATCCGGTCAACAAGCAGACAAGAGGCATTGGCCCGCGCGAGGTACAAGGTTACTTCCCAGGATGCCGGTTCACTTTTGATCGGATCACCTTAGCTCCACCACTGGCGCGCCGCCTCGTGCCGTTATCCTGGTCGGGAGCGTTGCTCCTGGAAAATTTACGCTTCCTTAATACGCATTATCTGGCGATTATCCGACCGATCAAATAAGCCATGAACGAGAGCATTGCCCCACAGCAGCAGAGAGCCGACGTAAAACTCCAGGCCGGATTGGGGGATATATGGCGCGTGGTCGATAGCGCGGCGCGCCGGACGCTGGACATCCTCATCGCCGGTCTGGGCATTCTGGTTTTGTTGCCGGTGCTGCTGTTGCTGGGCTTGCTCATCAAGCGCGACTCGCCCGGCCCCGTCTTCTTTTGGGGCCAACGGGTGGGGCGCGGCGGGCGGCCGTTCGGCATCCTGAAGTTCCGCACCATGTACGAGACCACCGCCAGCTACGACGGCCCGCGCGTCACCGGCCAGGGCGACCCGCGCATCACGCCGCTGGGCCAANNGTGGAACGTCCTGAAGGGGGACATGAGTCTGGTGGGGCCGCGGCCCGAAGACCAGGATTTCGTGGCCCACTGGCCGGCCGACGTGCGCCAGGTGCTGCTCTCCGTTCGCCCCGGCATCACCAGCCCGGCGTCGATCCTCTACCGCGACGAAGAGAGCATGTTGCAGGCCGGCAACGTCGTCGATCAATACCTCAAGGTCATCCTGCCCAGCAAGTTGCGCCTCGATTTGCTCTACGTCCACCACCGCTCCTTTCTGACCGACCTGGACGTGATGTTCTGGACGCTGCTGGCCCTGTTGCCGCAGTTGAAGGCGCGCCGTGTGCCGGAGCACCTGCTGTTCTGGGGGCCGCTGGCCCGCTTCATCAGCCGCTACTTCTCCTGGTTCGTCCTCGATAGCCTGATCGCCTTCGCCGCCGTCGCCATCACCGGCGTCCTGTGGCGCAGCAACGGGCCGCTGGAACTGGGCTGGGGCACGGCCACGGGCGTGGCCCTGGCGATTGCCCTCATCTTCAGTATGGTCAACGCCCTGCTGGGCATCGGCCGCGTGGTCTGGTCGCGGGCCGATTTCAACGACGCCTTCGCCCTGGCCGTCTCGTCGGGCCTGACCACGGGCATTCTGCTCGTCGCCAACGTCATCTGGGAGCCGCGAACGGTGGCCGTGCCCTATTTGGGCCACCACTTGCTGCCGTCGGGCCTGATCATGGTCAGCGGTGTGCTGGCGTTCGCCGGGTTCGTGACCCTGCGCTACCGGATGCGCATCATCACCGGCCTGTCGGCGCATTGGATTCAGTTGCGCGGCGGGGCCTCGGCCGTGGGCGAGCGCGTGCTCATCGTCGGCGCGGGCGAGGTCAGCCAACTCGCCGTCTATCTGCTGCGCAAGGCCGAATTGGGGCAGGTCTATTCCATCATCGGCATGGTCGACGACGCCCCGCGCAAGCAGGGGGCGCGCATCGGCGGCGTCCGCGTGCTGGGCCGCACCGACGAAATCCCGCAACTGGTCAGCTTCCACGACGTGGGCCTGATCATCTACGCCATCGAGAACATCCGCCGGCCGCAGCGCGAGCGCATCCTGCAACTGTGCCGCGCCGCCGGGGTACAGACGGTCGTCCTGCCCGACGTGCTGGAGACCTTGCGTAGCCAGTTGTCACTGGAAGTGTCGGCCGCCCCGGCCGATAGCCCGGCGGCCGGAGATTCGAGCGAGGCCCGGCTGGATAACTGGCTGGTCGAGTTGGATCAACTGATGCAGGCCGAGGCCTGGGACGCGGCGCATGCCCAAATCCAGGCCATGCAGCGCCAGATCGTCGTGCAGGAGCAGGCCGGCCGCTTCTAGGCGCCGGTCGGGTCGTTCGTCGGCCGGGCGGCGCGGGCCGGCTCGGCCCATGTGAACAGATTAGTTAGGAGTACAGCAACCGAGATGAGTGAATGGAATGGCCGGCGCGTGCTGGTAACCGGCGCGGGTGGTTTCATCGGCAGCCAATTGACCGAAGCGCTGGCGCGCGGCGGGGCCAATGTGCGCGCCTTCGTGCGCTACAATTCGCGCGGCGACAGCGGCCTGCTGCGCCAGTTGCCGGCCGACGTCGCCCGCGAACTCGACGTGGTGGCCGGCGACCTGCGCGACCCGGCGGCGGTGGCCGGGGCCGTGGCTGGGGTGGAGACCGTCTTCCACCTGGGGGCGATCATCTCCATTCCCTACTCCTATAAGCACCCCTACGAGACGGCCGAGACGAATTTCATGGGCACGCTCAATGTGCTGGAAGCGTGCCGCGCGCAGGGCGTGGCCCGGCTGGTGCATACGTCCACCAGCGAGGTCTACGGCACGGCCCAGTTCACGCCGATGGACGAGGGCCACCCGCTGCAAGGGCAATCCCCCTACTCGGCCAGCAAGATCGGGGCCGACAAGCTGGTGGAGAGCTACTATCGCGCCTTCAACCTGCCGGCGGTCACCGTGCGGCCGTTCAACACCTACGGCCCGCGCCAATCGGCCCGTGCCGTCATTCCCACCATCATCACCCAGGCCCTGACCGGCGATTGCATCCGCCTGGGCAATCTGACGGCGCGGCGCGATTTCACCTACGTGGGCGACACCGTGAGCGGCTTCCTGCGGGCGGCCGTCGCGCCCGACGTGGTGGGCCGGGAAGTGAATCTGGGCACGGGCCAGGACATCGCCATCGGCGAACTGGCCGAGCGCATCATCGCCCGCGTCGGCCGGCCGGTGACCATCGCCGCCGAATCGGAGCGGCTGCGGCCGGAGAAATCGGAGGTCATGCGTCTGCTGTCGGATAACGGGCTGGCCCGGCGCGCGCTGGGCTGGGAGCCGCTCTACTCGCTGGACGAGGGGCTGGGCGAGACCATCGCCTGGATCGCCGGCCACCTCGACTTCTATCGCGTCGGACGGTATGAAATCTAGGCCGCCGGGTGGCGCGCGGGAGATGGTATTATGAAAGCAGTCATTTTGGCCGGAGGGAAGGGCGCTCGTCTCAGACCCTATACCACGATATTGCCCAAGCCGCTGATGCCTATCGGCGACATGCCCATCCTGGAGATTTTGCTACGGCAGATGAAGCGGGCCGGCATCGACGAAGCGGTGTTGACCGTCGGCCATCTGGCCGAACTGCTGCGCCTCTTCTTCCGCGACGGCGAGCGGCTGGGGATGCGCATCGCCTATAGCTACGAGGACGCGCCGCTGGGCACGGCCGGGCCGCTGTCGCTGGTGGAGGGGCTGAGCCAGACGTTCCTGGTCGCCAATGGCGACGTGCTGACGACGCTGCCGCTGGCGAACCTCTTGGCCCACCACCGTCTGAGCGGCGCGGCGGCCACCATCGCCATGCACCGCCGCCAGGTTCACATCGACCTGGGCGTCATCCAGCAAAACGACAAAGGCCACGTCACCGGCTACATCGAAAAGCCGACCTACGATTTCATGGTCAGCATGGGCATCTACGTCTTCGAGCCGCGCGTGCTGTCGTTCATCCCGCGCAACGAGTACCTTGATTTCCCCGACCTGGTGCAGCGGCTCATCGACGCCGGCGAGGTCGTGTCCGGCTTCCCGTTCGAGGGCTACTGGCAAGACCTGGGGCGGCCCGACGACTACGAGCGGGCCATCGAGGATTTCGACCGGATGCGGGCCGAATTCCTGCCGCCGGAAGCGCCGCTCATCTATTCGCCCAACGGCGCGACGCGGGCCAGGGCGGAGGCGCGATGACCACGGAACAGGCGACTACGCCCTGGCGCATCCCGCTGGCCGACGTCGATCTGGGCGCCGAGGAAGAGGCGGCCGTGCTGGCCGTGCTGCGGCGGCGCTGGCTGTCGATGGGCGAGGTGACGGCGGCCTTCGAGGCCGACTTCGCCGCGCTGACCGGCGCGCGCCACGCCCTGGCCGTCACCAATTGCACCGCCGCGCTCCATCTGGCCGGGCTGGCGCTGGGCTGGGGGCCGGGCGATGAGGTCATCGTGCCCTCGCTGACCTTCGTGGCGACGGCCAACGCCGTCCGCTACACCGGGGCCACGCCCGTCTTCGCCGACATCAGCGCGCTGGACGACTTCAGCCTGTCGGCGGCCGACGCCGCGGCGCGCATCACGCCGCGCACGCGGGCCATCATCGTCGTCCACTATGGCGGCCACGCCGCCGATATGGGCGCACTTCTGGCCCTGGCCGAGCGCCACGGGCTGGACGTGGTCGAAGACGTGGCCCACGCGCCGGGAGCCACGCTCGACGGCCGGGCGCTGGGGGCATGGGGCCGCATCGGCTGCTTCAGCTTCTTCGCCAACAAAAATATGACCACCGGCGAGGGCGGGATGATCACCACCGACGACGACGAGGTGGCCGCCCGCTTGCGGCTGCTGCGCTCCCACGGTATGACCAGCCTGACCTGGGATCGCCATCGCGGCCATGCCTTTAGCTACGACGTGGTGGCCCCCGGCTACAACTATCGCCTCGACGAGTTGCGCGCCGCCATCGGCCGCGTCCAGTTGCAGAAGCTGCCGGAGGCCAACCGGCGGCGGCGAGCGCTCGATGCCCTCTATCGTGAATTATTGCCGGCGGCGGCCCCGGCGCTGGGCGTGCCCTATCAACATTCGCGCGGCATCCCGGCCGGCCATCTGCGGCCGGTGCTGCTGCCCGCCGGGGCCGACCGGGCGCGGTTCATGGGCGAGATGAAAGCCCGCGGCATCCAGACCAGCATCCATTACCCGCCGGTGCATCGCTTCAGCTACTACCGCGAGCTGGGCAACGCGACGCCGTTGCCGCTGACCGAGGCGGTGGGCGCGCGGGTGGTGACCTTGCCGCTCTATCCGGGTCTCACCCCGGCCGACGTGGAGAGCGTGGTATCGGCCGTGGCCGAGGCGCTGGCCGCCGCGACGGCAATGGAAATGGAAATGCGGCCGTTAGTCGAATCGTCAGCCGCGTATGATTAAATGGAATTCGACTTGAGACAGGTATTGGTAGCGACAAAATTGTAACGGAATCATTTGACCTGCCGGCCGACGGCCAGGTCCCATGTGGAGTAAGGGTACTGAAATGGAACTCAAGTTAATCGGACAGATGTTGCGGCGGTGGTCGTGGCTGCTGGTCATCGGCGGTCTGATCGGCGGCGGCATCGGCTATGCCATCTCGATCTATCAGACATTGGAATACGAGGCCCGTACCAAGGTCCTGGTCATGGAGCCGCTGGGCAACGGCGTCACCAACGCCACCGACCTGAACGACAAGGAGCTGGCCGAGACGTATATGGAACTGCTGGTGACGCAGCCCATCCTTGAATCCGTCGGCCAGAAGGCGGGCCGCCCCGTGCGCGCGCAACAGATCAGCACCGTGCGCGTGCGTGATACGGGACTGCTGGAGGTCACGGTGCGCGACACCGACCCGCAGCAGGCGGCCCTCGTCGCCAATGTCCTGGTCGAGGTGCTCATCGAGTACAACGAAGCCCTCCAGTTATCGCGCTTCGCCTCCTCCGAGCAAAGTCTCGAGTTGCAAGTGGGCGAGATCGAGAGCGAACTGTCCCAGTTGGAGAGCGACATCGAGCAGCGCTCGGAGCAGGACATCGAAACCCAGCGCCTGGCAATCGAACAGCAGAAGCTGGAGCTGGAGCAGCAGATTTTCGCCCTGCAAGGCGAGATCGCCCGGCTGGAGCAGGACGTTGACGACCTGACCCCCGACGCGCTGCCCAATCAATTGCCGCCGCCGCTGACGCTGGATCAACGCAACCAACTCAACGAGAAGCGCACCCAGTTGGCCCAGAAGCAGTTCCAATTGGGGCTGGCCGAGGAGACGTACTTCCGGCTGGTCTTGCCCGAAGACCCGTTGACGGCCGCGGATCCCACGGTCGATAGCATCCAGAATCTGGAAGAAGCCAACCTCGAACTCTATCGCCAACTCTATTCGAGCCTGCAAAGCAACTACGAGGCGGTTCGTCTGGCCCGTCTGCAAAACACGCCCAACGTCGTCCAGGTGGAACGGGCCGTCCCGCCCATCGAACCCATCCAGGCCGGGCCGCTGCGCAATATCATCCTCGGCGCGGTCATCGGCCTGCTGCTGACCGGCACCATCGCCTTCATGCTGGAGTATATGGACGACACGCTGAAGACGCCGCAGGACGTCACCAGCGTGCTGGGCCTGCCGGTGGTGGGCTACGTCGTCAACGAGTCGAGCATGGACAAGCAGGAGGGCACGCCCTACNNGACATTCCGCACCCTGCGCACCAACCTGGAGTTCGCCAGCGTCGATAAATCGCTCAAGACGATCCTCATTACCAGCCCCGGCGCGGGCGAGGGCAAGACGACGGTCGCCACCAATCTGGCGGCGGTGATGGCCCAGGCCAACAAGCGGGTCATCCTGCTGGAAGGCGACCTGCGCCGGCCGCGCGTCCACAAGGCGCTGGGCATGACCAACCAGGTCGGCCTGAGCGACGTCTTCCGCGGCCAGATGGACATCCGCGACGTGGCCCGCTACTCCAAGGTCAAGGACCTGGCGGTCATCACCAGCGGCAGCCTGCCGCCCAACCCGGCCGAACTGCTCGGCTCGGCGCGGATGGTGCAAATCCTGGCCCGCCTGGTGGAATCGGCCTCGGTGGTCATCATCGATAGCCCGCCGTTCGTCGTGGCCGATTCGACGGTGCTGGCGGCCAAGGTCGATGGCGTGCTGCTGGTCATCCAGCCGGGCAAGACCCATGCCGAGGCG
>CXWJ01026358.1_pt1 | contig 13026 bp, 16 predicted proteins | sample 590841 | NCBI WGS metagenome assembly CXWJ01 (sample SAMEA3498367, study PRJEB10139) | wastewater metagenome | biome: wastewater treatment plant; material: activated sludge | place: Austria | collected 2015-01-21 | reverse complement strand
TGCAGAATCCAGGACATACGGTGCTGCGCATTGTGCTGACAGCAGGCGCCTCTGTGAATGGTGACAGGAGTTTTGTCGAAGATATGGGTCGCGCTGCGAAGAATGGTCACCAGATCACGCTCTATCGCGATGAGTATCGCTGCCCCTTGCCGGCAGGGGTGATCGCACGGGCGGCCTGGGAATTGGTCAAGCAGGGGCCATCGGGTCTCTATCACTTGGGCGGTCGGGATCGACTCTCTCGGTGGGAGATTGGTCAGTTGCTGTTAGCTCCCTATCCGAGGCTGCGGGGGCAGCTTACTGAAGGGTCTTCCGCTGGGCATACCGGGGCCCCGCGACCGCGAGATCTTTCCTTGAATTGTGACAAACTCCAGGCGCTCTTGTCGTTTCCCATCCCAGGATTCCGTGAGTGGTTACGGGACCGGATGCAACAAGAGGGCGACCTGTGGGATTATGAATCAACATTGGCATAAAGGGTAGGAACAATGGGAATGCAAGATGGGATGGATGAAGCGGATCCGCTGTCGCTGGTCGTAATCGCTTATATCACAATGGCGATCCTGATGGTGATCTTGTGGCTGGTGCAACGGAAGACAAAAAATGCTGCTATTGGGGATGTTGGGTGGTGTGTGGGGCTGATTGCCTCGGTGTTTCTGTATATCACGCAAGCCCCCGCTGGAATTGAGCGGATCATGCTGACGGCGATGCTCGTGCTGATGTATGCCGGTCGGCTGGGGTACCACCTTTATTCGCAACGCCTAGACGGGCAACCGGAGGACAATCGCTATCGGCGGTTGCGGAAGGAATGGGGTGATTCCGAATCGGTCAACATGTTCGTCTATTTCCAATGGAAAGCCGTGTCCGTGGCGGTGTTTTCTTTTCCATTTCTTGTGGTGCTGTGGAACCCACGGGTTCCGTCATCGGTCGTGGAAATGCTCGGACTGCTGATCTGGGGGCTGGCTGTGTCTTGGGAAGCAAAGGCTGATCGGCAGCTTGCCTGCTTCCGGGCCGATCCGAGGAACCAGGGGCGTGTCTTGCGGGAGGGACTCTGGCGCTATTCACGACATCCAAATTACTTCTTTGACTGGCTGCACTGGTGTTCGTATGTGGTGATGACTTTGGGGGCTCCTGGCTGGTTNNATTCCACGAGCGGAACGGGAAGCCCTCTCCACTCGTGGAGAAGAGTATAAAGCCTATCAGGCGACGACCAATGCCTTTTTCCCTTGGTTTCCTCGCCCAACACCCGATAGGGCGACTCAGTCCTAAACGGAGGAAGGCTGAGTCATGTGCGTGAGCCAGTTAGCATAGTCTCTGTTGGGTTAGCGGATCTGAGCTTTTCAACGAACTGGGTCAAACGGGCTCGGTTTGCTTCATCCATCCGGAGGATTTCCCAACCGGCAATTTGACCATCAGCCCAGCGGACAACGGCGGCATCAATCAGTATGTTGTGCGGTTGGTCTCCCTCAAGAACGGTCATATAGACGGTTGATTCAGTCCCAGGGTGAACAGGACGTTCTCCAGCCGCGCGCCAACCTACTTCCGACAGATCCCACACGATCCCGGTCGTGAGAGAACCATCACAAAAGTAGCAGAGCTGGCACCGAGCGGAAGTCCGTACCGTCTTGCGAACCGTGTAGGTCTTCATGTGTCCCCCTCCTGTCTTGGTTCAGTCATGTGCCACCCGCGCCCTCTGACAAACTTAGAGGATCAGACGAAACAGGCCATGCACCGAAAGAGGGGGATAGAGGGGGTAAAAGTAGGGTATACCCGGGCAACGCGGAGTCCTCTGTACGGAAAGCTGACGTCAAGCCCCTGGTGCGGTAGGACGACGGCTATTGTCTAGATTTTAGGTCGGCGATCCGGGCACGCGCGATTTCCCCTTCTCTACTCTCAGGATAGGCCCGCGCCAGTTCCTGGTAGATCTCCAGTGCGTGCAGAAAATTGCTTTGGCTTTCTTCGAACGCGGCAGTCTCCAGCAGCTCTTTTGCCTTGTCGGAGCAGCCGAATAGCACGGTGATGCAGAGGGCACAGAGGACGAGGCGTGCTGTCTTCATACATATCCTTTCCCACTATCGCTCCGGCGTGCCGCCATCGGGCTGTCATGCGTCGTGCCGGACGCGAGTGATTCAATGTGGTAGCGTGGGGGAGTAATCCCTTCACTTCGACAGTGCGGGCAACGGCTTGGTCGCGTCAAACGTGTACGGTCGCGAAACATGAATCCACAGTCCAGGCATCTGGACGGTTCACGGAGAAATCGCCGTGACCGGTCTCGACTCACCGTTTTTACCACATGAGCCAGGTGTTCCTCTACCAGCCGTTCAGGAATGCCCAGGGCTCGGGCGAGTTGATAGCTCGTCATTGGGGCGCCGGTCAGGAGTTCGATAATGCGTTGGCGCGTGGTCTGTTCGGGAGACAGCATGGAGATATGGTAGGCATTCAAACCAGGAAAATCCAGATTTTCTAGACCGAACGATTCGCGAATCCTCTTAAGTCTGAAGCACTTAACGGTTGCACCGCCGCAGGTATTCTGGCAAAATCCGACCCCGCACTGATTGTCACATCACGATTAACTCGATGGGCCGGATAAGTCATTCGTATTCTTCAGCAATCGCATTCCGGCCCAGCGTATTATAGACGAGGAGGTTTGGGCTCATGAAGTTCCTCGCAGTTCATCCCGGTCCGCTCATGTACACCAAGATCTATCTGCGCCTGGAGCCGCTCGGCCTCGAGATGGTGGCTCAAGCGTGCCGCCAGGCGGGGCACGATGTTCGGCTGATCGATTTGCAGGCAGACACCTGGAAAGACTACGAGGCGCTGATCCGTTCCTGGAAGCCCGACGCAGTCGCATTTGGCTGTAACTATTTGGCCAATGTTCCTGAGGTCGTGGATCTTGCGAAATTGACGAAGAAGGAGTTGCCGCATGCCTTCGTCTTTGTCGGGGGCCATAGCGCCTCCTTCGTGGCCAAGGACTTTTTGGAGCATGGGAATGGGGCCATCGATTGTGTCCTCAAGGGCGAAGGCGAAGTCGCCGCTCCTAAGCTGTTAGAAGCAGTGGAGCAAGACCGCAAGGCCATTACCAAGGTTCCCGGCGTTGTCACGCTCGACGGAGAAGGCCCGCCGGCACAATTTATCGAGAATCTCGACAACGTCCGTCCGGCGCGCGACTTGTTGCGAAACCGGCACAAATACTTCATCGGTGTACTGGATCCCTGCGCCTCCGTCGAATTCGCGCGAGGCTGTCCCTGGGACTGTTCCTTCTGCAGCGCCTGGACGTTCTATGGCCGCAGCTATCGCATGGTCAGTCCGGAGAAAGCGGTCGAGGAATTGGAGCAGGTGCAAGAGCCAGGCATCTTCCTGGTCGACGACGTCGCCTTCATTCAAGGCAAGCAGGGCATGGAGATCGGCGAAGCGGTCGCGCGGCGCGGCATCAAGAAACAGTACTACATGGAGACGCGGGGTGACGTGCTCCTGCGCAATAAGGAAGTCTTCCAATTCTGGAAAACACTTGGACTCCAGTACATGTTCTTGGGTGTTGAGGCTATCGATGCCGAAGGCCTTAAGATGCACCGGAAACGTATTTCATTGGGACGGAACTTCGAGGCGCTTGAATTTGCCCGCTCCCTTGGCATTACCGTGGCCATCAATTTGATCGCAGACCCTGACTGGGATCGGGAACGGTTCGAAGTCGTGCGGCAATGGTGCCTGGACATTCCGGAGATTGTAAACATCAGCGTCAATACGCCGTATCCCGGTACCGAGAGCTGGGTGACGGAATCGCGCAAGATGCACACACGGGACTACCGCCTATTCGACATTCAGCATGCCGTCATGCCGACCAAAATGCCGCTCCATGAGTTTTATGCGGAGCTGGTCAAGACACAACAGGTCTTGAACAAGAAGCACCTGGGTTGGGCCGCGCTGAAAGGGACGGCGAAGATTGCGGCAGGGCATTTGATGCGGGGACAGACCAACTTCATCAAGATGCTGTGGAAGTTCAACAGTGTCTACAATCCCGAGCTGCAAATGGCCGATCACCGCAGGCCGGTCGTCTACGAAATGTCGCCACCGCCTGAGAAGAAAGACAAGGTCGACGCGAAACAGCTGTACATCCTACCAGCCAAAGGTCGCCAGGGCCGGAACATCGACGACGCAACAGAAACCTTCGTGGACGAGACTCGCATGGGTACCACGGCGGTCTGATCGCTGCTGGGGGAAAGTGACGGGGACCGAAGGTAAGGGACCGAACACGGTTCCCGTTCTCCAGAAAGCGTTCTCGTGACTCTGGATGTGATCTATCAAGGCGGAGATGATGTTGCACCCGGCTCATCCGCCAGTCGCAAGGTCAGCGTCGTCTCTTCCCGGCAGGTACTCATTCCAACGCTGCAATTGACAGTGATAGTTTTTTTGGCAATGAGGTCAGAGTCGCGTACCGGTGTCCAGCCGCCGATCTCGTAGCCCTGCTTACCCGGAGTCCATTTGAATGTTCTGAAGCGGGTGACGTTGAAGGCCGAACTCCATCCCCCTCCTTCTGTTACGCCGTGGGCCTCACCGCCCTGTACCCCTTGTGAAGCGAACAGCTCCTTTAATTTGGCCGGCGTATTCCCGCTCGAACAGTGAGTCTCCGCCACTTCACCGGATCGGCCTGGAAGGATCGTCAAGTTCACGGAAAATGGATCAGGATCACTGCTGATCGAGCCTCCGTTCACATGAAAGGTGGTCGTGCCGGTGCCCTGAGTGCGGATTTCGCAGGAGGCCGGCTGAGTCAATGTGCGAGTGGCGTACTGCATCACGCCTTCTCCCACCCATCCGCGATCTTCCGTATGCTGGAGTGGGACGGTTGCCTGAACATGGGCGTCGAACCCATTCGAACTCATTTGCATGCCGAAGCCACTCACAAGATTCAACGGTTCCTGAATGATGTGCGACTTGAACTCAAGGACATAATCAGCCGGGGCCAGTTCCCATTCCCCATCCTTGGTTTCGGCTACTCCCGCGCGGGAGATTGCCTTTACGCGGAATCCACTATGCCGAACCCTGGTGGCGGGAGCTTGATAGGTGAACATGGCAGGAGCCGCTGGCTGTGAATCTGCCTCCCTCGGCGACACATGGCCATTGCCCTCCCTCGGCCGCTCTCTCGCCTCCTTGAACTTGGTCGGTGCCACCGTCTGGTCCTTTTTGGTGCGCAATTCTGTTTTCACCTGGTACGATTTGTTCGGAGCAAATCTCTGTGTCTTGGTGGCCGGATTGAAAACAATGTCTACACAGGTATTGGGGTGGTTCCAATACAGTTGAGCCCTGTAATACTCTTGGCCTGAAAAATAGGCCACCAGTGCCGTGAGTGTTCCGATGAGATGCGCATCGTTTGCCTGAGCCCCTGCTTCAGAAAAGTCTGATACCGTAATGATTTTAAACTCCTGAGGAAGACTCGTGTGATGATCGAGCGTGAAGTGACCCGTGCTTCCATAGGACTGGGAATAGGGCGCGAGCTCCGTACCGATATGTTGAAGCGTGACCGTGACGTCGAAATCCACCTGTTTGATCTTGGCGGTATCGTCGACCTCCCCTTTGAGCGTCGCGACGACATGGCGGCGATAGAGCACGGCTTGTCCCATCGCTCTCCGATACATCACAAATGACCATTCAAAGGTCCCGTCCGCGATTCCCTTCAGATCCGGCCCTTCCAGATGCGGGCACTGTTTCGCTTTCGGGGCAATGACCATTTCATAACTTTCGTAGATACCCTCCGTGCGCGGCGGCTTGCCGATACGCGTCATGATATCCGTAGTCTTGTAGCCCACCCAGCCTGCAGGAGCATTGTCTCGGCGCATCGGAGGTTTGTTCACATCGTAGTCGTCCTGAGATGCGTCGGGGATCGTCGTTTGGGCCAGCAGAAATGGCGAGGTGGATGTCGTGTGAGCCAACACGACGCGCGCTGGATGAAACCGGTCCATTTGACCATTGCTCCTTCGAGCCCTCACCGAGATCGGACAGTCCGCTGCGGCGGAGCCGAGCGAATGCTTCAGGCCCTCCGCCAGTTGCTCATCCATTCTCCGCGCGATGCCGTCGGCGTCAGGACCGAGGGCTATTTTCAACGCCGCTCCCTCTTGCCCAGAAAAGAGCTGCATGCTACCCAAGCCTTGTGCCACTCTCGACAGGGCTTCGCAGGGATTAGTGACTCCCTTGAAGTGTGGGAACAAGTTCGGATCGAACAGCACCTTTTTCCCTTCGCCCTTGGCCTTCTGACTTGCCGCAAGTGAATCAAGCTTGGATAGGAGTCTTTCGAGTTCGGTCGGAATGGCCACCGAGGCCGGTGCGCTGGGTGGCGCAGCTGGCGTCGAAGAAGCTTTCTTCGGGTCGTATTCGGGCGGATTCGAGGACGGGAGGTGTTTATCACCACCGCTGCAACCGTAACTAAGCAGCGTCATACTCAGGAGCAGCAGAAAGGGGGCCAACATAAGCGGTCTCCCTGTGAGGGGCCACCGAGGGCTGAGATGGCGGCCATGCTAGCCCACAGAGTGCAATTCTTCAAGGCTAGTTGTGGCGAAAACCTTCTATTTCTAAGCATGCCGGGCGTTGCTATTCAAATTGACTCTGCGTACAATCCAGCCGCATTCACCGCGAGGTGTCCATGCGATACTTGGTACTGCCATTCCTGATCGCCATTCCCCTCAGCGCGTACGCCGGCAACATCAAAGACACGGATCTCATCTCCAGCAACAACTTCTTTCTCCCGCCGAGCACAGAGAAAACAGTCTTCATCCAGGCTCGGAATTCCTCCGATAACCAAGAGGTCTCGTTTCACGATCTGAGTGCCCGGATAAGCGCAAAGGGATATCAAGTGGTCAACGATCCTGATCGCGCGCACTACGTTGTGCTGGCGAACATCGTCTACTGCAACATTACGAAGCCGGAAATGCCGGTCGAGGCGATGGTGGCAAGCGGGTATGGATCGGCCTTCAATTCAACCTTGGGTGCGATGCAAGGCCTCGCTAGTATGGCCAGTATGGCGGGACCCTACGGGGCCATGGGTGGCGCAGCGGCATCGATGGGCTTGAGTGCGATCCAAGGTATCGGCGATCTGTTTAGTTCGTCCTCGTCGGCTCCCAAAATGCCGGACGACGTGAACTATGCCTGCGTGGCGGATGTCCAGATCACCGAACAGACGACCAGGCAGCTGCCCAGCGGGATGAAGCCGGGTTCAGGGCAGGAGGCCGGTGTCTATCAGACCAGGCTGGCTGCCGATGTGCACCAAAAGAAATTGGACGAAGCTGAAGCAACGCCGCTGCTGCAACAGAAACTGAGCGCCGCCGTCGCCGGAAACTTTTGATGCAGTGAAGAGCGTCGATCATGAAGCGTATCTTGTTGGAGAAGACATCGCATGAATGGCTAATGACCAAGCGTTTCACGCTTCACGCCTCACGTTTCACGAGGCCGCTCTTGCTGTTTTTTATATGCGGCATGATCACCGGTTGTTCCAATGTGATCCGTTCCGGCCTCATGAACAGCAACACGATCTTCCTCGATCCCAATACCACCAGAACCGTCTATACCCAACTTCGAAACACGTCTGAAAACCAGCTGGTGACGTTGAACGAGGTGAGCAACAAGCTGACGACAAAGGGGTATCAAGTCGTTCAGGATCCAGAGCAGGCAAATTACTGGATCCAGGCCAAGGTCATCTATTGCCACAAGGCAGCCGATGTGGTGACGCCGGAGGCAGTGGCCAAAGCCGGCCCCGGTGCTGGTATCAGTAGCGGCGGCACCTCAATGATGGCCGCTGGAGGGGATGAGTCTGGCATGGGCATGGCCGGGATGCNNAGTCGACCTGCCGGCGGTCAAGCGTCGGGCGGCGAAAAAGTGCAACTGATGCGAATGGTCGGCCACGTGCGACAAAAAAGTTTAGACATTCCCGAAGCCACCCCGATCGTGCAAGAGAAGATCGCCACTGGGATTGCCGGGCTGTTCTAGCTCCGATCGCGCGAAGACCTGTAAAAATAGTCGCGAAGCCCAACTTACTGAACAGCAACTGGTATGGCGTATTGTTCCTGAACCGTAGTGGAGTGTTATACGCCTAGGAATGGGCAGTCCGGCTCTTATGCGGATCGGCCTAAACATAGTTAGCCGTTCATCAAACAAAGCAATGGACACTCAACAGGAAGACTTCGAACGAGGCGTCGGGGATCGATTCGCTGAGTGGCTCACGTCCACCACCAGTCGCAAGTGCACGTTCTTGCGACGTGGAGACGCAGCACCAGACTTGATTTATGAATTCGACTCGAGTGAGTTGCTTATCGAAATAACCGCTGCGTACTACGATGACGATCATGCAAAATTTCTCTGGAAGGGCGCAAAGCAATTGCCAGATGCCCCAATGAGCTGGGCGGGAGTGAACCCTGACCAGAACCTCGCAAATGCAATTCAAAGGCGAGTTGAGGACAAATCCACGAAGCGCTATGGGAAGAACGTAGCGCTGTTGATCGAGGTGCCACCAGGGGTAACTACGGCAGAACGACTGGAGAGGTTGCTGAAGTCGCTTCAGCTTCCATCGATAGTTCCATTCGTTGGAATTTATGCTGTTGGCCGTTTCCCTATGTCCACCGATAGTGATGGTGGATTTCGGGTGATAACTATTAAAGCCATCGTGCAATGACCCCATTTTCTGTGCCGTTGACTTACAGTAAGGCTTAACCATCGGGTTGAGAAGGACGCGGCATGCTGCGTCTCTCACCCGAAGCGTTCGTCCACTGGCGCGATGTGTTTGGGCGTTGTCTAGACTCACACCCTGATAAGGGGATCACACATGCTGCAGCTCAAACCACTCGATTCAGTTGTTCCGATCTCTCAGCAGATCCAAACACAGCAATCACCTGTTATTCTGGTCAACCTCTTCACGGTCGTGGAAGGCGACATCCCGGCATTGCTCACGGTCTGGGAAGCAGACGCAAACTGGATGAAGCAGCAGCCGGGATATATCTCGACGCAGCTGCGTCGTGGAATCGACGGCAGCACGGTATTCCTGAACTACGAGATATGGGAATCCGTTGCCCATTTCCGAGCAGCATTTAACCATCCCGACTTCAAGAGCGCCTTGGCGCATTACCCCTCGTCCGCTGTGGCGTCTCCGCACCTCTTCGAGCGCCTCACCGTGCCGAACTTGTGTGTCGGCTCATAAAATACCAGCCTCACAGCTGGTTGCAGCGGGTGGTCTTGCGCGGCTCGTATATTTTGCAGGAGGCAACACCATCATGAACGTTAACCCTCTGTTTTAAGACCAGATCAGCATGAGCCGGCGTTGAATGTGGTCGGAACACAGGTGACGGTGTTGGCGTCCAACGCGGCCAACAAGCTGTTTAAGCTGCGGGCTTAGCCGTGCCGGTGGCCGCACCTGCCGCTGAGCTGTTTGACCACGGAGAACGCGTAGATGAGTACCCGACGAGAATTCATTCAATCCACAAGTGTTCTTGTTGGCGGGGTGCTGTTGGGTTGTTCAAGGAGCGCGTGGTCAATGAGCAGTGACAGGAAATTGTGGTTTATGCCTGATGAAGGTGAGCCGCACCAGCGCACATGGATGGCCTTTGGAGCCAGTGCAAAGATATGGGGCAAGAAACTCTTGCCGGAAGTTCAGCGCAACTTGGCAACAATCGCCCTGACTATCGCTAAGTACGAATCGGTTTCAATGTTGGTTCGTCCCGCGGACTTGCCACTAGCCAAACAACTGATGGGATCCAAAGTAGAGCTGATTCTCTGCCAGCTTGATGACTTGTGGATACGCGACACCGGACCGGTGTTTGTCGTGACCGAACACGGTGACAAAGCTACAGTTGACTTCAACTTCAACGGCTGGGGAGAGAAACAGAACTTTGACTACGATATCGATGTCGCCTCGTTCGTCGCTCAACGCGCCGGTGTGCATCGCATTCAGACCGACTTGGTGCTTGAAGGTGGGGGGATTGAGGTGGACGGACATGGCACCGCGATCATCACCGAGAGTTGTGTGCTCAATAAAAACCGCAATCCTGGTGTGAGCAAGGTCCAGTGCGAGCGGGAACTAAAACGGCTACTTGGTTTGGAGAAGATCATCTGGTTGCCTGGCATCATGGGAACGGACATCACTGACGGGCACACAGACTTTTACGCGCGGTTCGCTAACCCCGCGGTCGTTGTCGCTGGCTATGATCCCGACCCAAAATCCTCTGACCATGCTGTAACCAAGTGGCACCTTGAAATTCTTAGAGCATCTACCGATGCCAAGGGTAGAGAGCTGGAGGTGGTTGTGCTTGAAGCCCCTTCAACAGTTCGAGGACAATTTGCAACCGACGATTTTGCAGCGGGTTACATTAACTTCTACGTATGCAATGGCGCGGTTATCGCACCTGAATTTGGTGACAAGAGAGCCGACTTGGCGGCAAAGCAAACACTCCAGCGATTGTTTCCGGAACGAAAGGTTGTTCAGCTCAATATCGATGGCATTGCCGCAGGCGGTGGTGGCATCCACTGCACCACGCAGCAAGAGCCGATGGTCTAGCAAGTCAATCCGGCGTACGCCTACGGCCGCTGCTGATTTCCAACGTGAAGCAGTACGGCACATAATTACTCTCATTTGTAGGAGGCAGCGACATCATGAGCATTCAACCCTTTATCTTGAGACCGGATCAGCATGGACCGGCCTTGAATGTGGTCGGAACACAGGTGACGGTATTGGCGTCGAACGAAGCGACGCAGAGCTACGGGATCACCTTGCAGCAGGGCGAGGAAGGAACAGGCCCTCCGCCGCATAGTCATAACTGGGACGAGGCGTTCTACGTCCTGAAAGGGGAGATTCACTTCATTTGCGACGGAAAAGACTATGTCTGTGCCGTGGGGACTCTCGTGCATGTGCCCAGAGGCACCGTGCACGGCTTTCGCTATGGGAAAGGTGGAGGTCAGATGCTTGAGATTACGGGAGCCGGCGCATTGGCAGCGCAGATGTTCACGGCTATCGACAAGGAGATTCCTCCCGGACCACCGGATGTCCCAAAGCTGCTGGATGTGCTTAAGCGCAATGGAGTCACCGTTGCGATGTGACCTTGGGGGCAGACTCACGAACTAAGGCTTGGGTATTTTTAGATCCTTGCAGATCTTGTTTGCCAGATGATTGGTGACTTCAGTGTGGCGAGGCACTGCTGAGCGGGTATTCAAAGACGGGTGATGCCACCACGAGTGCTTTGCGCCTTCACGCAACAGCTCGCACCCATGCTGTCGTAAATGCCGAAGCAGCGCCTCCCGTTTCATACCGCAATAGAGGCTTCCTCAAAATTTCCACCGGCGGCCCCTAACGCTTCCTGACGATTGAGTTCCAGTGCCTCCCGGAGTGTAACGCGGAGCGTTTCTACTAAAGCCTCTCGGCTAGGTTCCTGGCAATTTACACCCGGCACTTCTTCGATCCAACCGATCCACCAGCCGGCATCTTGTTTGATCACAGCCGTATAGTTCTGTTGCATGAGGACCCTCCTCCGTAGACGAAACCCCTCGGCAGTGCATTGATCCTATGGAAAGGTACGGGGATCTTACATTGCTTGTCAATGTAACATCGTCGGGTTGATTTAATCCTGTTCGTGCGCTCCCTATACCCTCACCGTTTTGCTCGCCACCTGTTATACTGACCCATCCCCTCACTTAATTCGAGAGTCATCGCTATGAGCTCTCCGACCTGGGATGAATTCGCCGAGCCTGCCCTGAAACGGATTACGGCCTCGGGTGCCGAGTACGGCGATATCCGCATTCAGGATAGCGGCACAAAGCAAGTCCAGGGCAGGATCTGCCTCAGGTGCGTCGAGGGGACGTGCCGGCCGAGGCTCTAGGTCAGGCCAATCAGTTCAACGCGGCCGGCTTCACGAACCTTACAAGTCGACCCGCAGTCCAAATGTTCCGGCGTAGTTGTCGTATTGGGAATGGCCGAGCATGGCGCGGAAATTCATGAAAGCCTGCCAGCCGTTCGGCAACACCGCGATCAAACCGGTACCGACGTTGAAATAGTTCCGATCGGGAGCATCGTTCTGGAACACGAATCTGGTCGGTGCAGCCCGCAGGTCCTCCACGAAACTGACACCGATGAGCCGCTGCCCATTCGCGAACTCATGGATGTAGTTCGCGTTGGCTTGCGGGACCAAGACGCCGAAACGGGTGCTGAAGGCCATCTGCGCCTGCACGCCGACGGAGCTCTGGATGGAGGTGATCCATTGGTCCTCGTGTTTCAACCCGAGGCCGCCGCCGCTTGTTTCCGAGAAATCGTGAATATGGGTATTGGAATAGTTGAAACCAATGCGAGGACCGATCGTCAGTCTACCAACAGGATGATCGTACCCGGTGAGTAGGTTGGCGCTGAACACGTCGCCGTTCGTGGAACTTCCGGCCAGCCCGCCGAGCAGGCGATCCGGACCGCCGAACAACCCGGGAACAAACCCCCTGGTGATGCGCCCGACCAGGTGATTATTGTTGGTGTATCCGCCGGTCACTTGGAGGAAGGTGCGATCGGTCGGCAAATAGGAGCCGAACAACATTCCACCGATACTATTGGAATTGAAATCGCCCCCATTTCTGAAGTCTCCATGTGTGTTCGAATAATTTGCAGCCAGGCCGATGACGGTACGACGATCGATCCGATAGTCGACTCCGCCCGTCACTCCCAGAATCGTCGACTTGTATCCATCTTGAAAGGTCGTCACCTCACGATTCAACGCCTCGACCAGCCCTGACGCGAAGAAGCCTAGTCCTTTCCACCGGCCCTGATTGCCGATATTGAATCCGGCGCTGGAGGAACCGCTGGCCGAGTTAATGGAAGAATCCATCCCGATCCCTCCCCCAAAACTCGACAGACTCGGCAGCACGAGTCCGAATGGATTCATCGCAAACGTGGCAGTTCTCGCCGTATCCTGGCCCGCCTCGCCTCGGGCTTCTTCCATCCGTAACAGAATCGTGCGGTTCATGATAGACGCGGCCGCAGCCTGCACCGAGGCGGCACCTCCGCCTGCGGAATTTCCAGCCCCCGTG
>CXWJ01011808.1_pt1 | contig 13033 bp, 11 predicted proteins | sample 590841 | NCBI WGS metagenome assembly CXWJ01 (sample SAMEA3498367, study PRJEB10139) | wastewater metagenome | biome: wastewater treatment plant; material: activated sludge | place: Austria | collected 2015-01-21 | reverse complement strand
GTGCGCATCGGCTTGCCCGACGGCAGCTTCGTGCTGCGCTCGCCCGAGCCGCTGCGGCCTTATGCACGCTGCATCGGCGAATGGCTCGAGCGCTGGGCCGCGGCCACGCCCGACGCGCCAGCCTTCGCCGAACGCGCACCCGACGGCGGCTGGCGCCGACTGAGCTGGGCGCAGACACGCGCCGCGGTCGGCCGCATCGCGCAGGGCCTGCTCGAGCTGAAGCTGGCGCCGCAGGCGCCGATCGTCGTGCTGTCGGACAACGCCATCGACCACCTGCTGCTGCTGCTCGCCGGCCTGCACATCGGCGTGCCGGTATGCACGGTGTCCAGCGCCTACTGCCGGCTGACGCGGGACTACACCAAGATCCACGGCATCCTCAACACGCTGGGGCCGGCGCTGGTCTATGCCGCCGACGCCGCGGTCTACGGCCCGGCGGTCGCGGCGGCCGGCCTGCGCGCGCCGGTGGTCTTCAGCCGCGGCGCCGACACCCACCCGGGCGCGCTGGCGTTCGAAGCCCTGAGCCGGCCCGAGACCGCGGCGGTGATGCAGGCCTTCGAGTCGATCACGCCCGACACGCATGCCAAGTACCTGCTGACTTCGGGCTCGACCGGGCACCCGAAGGTGGTGATCAACACCCACCGCATGCTCTGCGCCAACCAGCAGATGATCGCGCAGGTGTGGCGCTTCCTCGAACACGAGAAGCCGGTGCTGGTCGACTGGCTGCCGTGGAGCCACACCTTCGGCGGCAACCACAACCTGCACATGGTGCTGCGCAACGGCGGCACGCTGGTCATCGACGAGGGCCGGCCCGCGCCGGGGCTGGTCGAGCGCAGCGTCGCCAACCTGGCCGAGGTGCAGCCGACGATGTGGTTCAACGTGCCGCGCGGCTTCGACATGGCGCTGCCGCTGCTCGAAGCCGACCTTGCGCTCGCCCGGCGCGTGTTCGAGCGCCTGCGCGGCGTGTTCTACGCCGGCGCGGCACTGCCGCAGGCCACCTGGGAGCGTCTGCAGGCGCTGGCCCGTCGCGTACGCGGCGAAGAGGTCTGGCTCACCACCGCCTGGGGCTCGACCGAAACCTCGCCCGCCATCACCAGCGCGCACTGGAAGCTCGAGCGCGCCGGCATCATCGGCCTGCCGCTGCCGGGGCTGGAGCTGAAGTTCATCGCCAGCGGCGACAAGCTCGAGATGCGCGTGCGCGGCGTCAGCATCTTCCCCGGCTACCGCGACGCGCCGCAGCTCACCGCGCAGGCCTTCGATGCCGAGGGCTGGTACTGCATCGGCGACGCCGGCCTGCTGGCCGACGACACCCGGCCGGAAAGCGGCGTGGTCTTCAATGGCCGCGTCGCCGAGGACTTCAAGCTCGGCACCGGCACCTGGGTGTCGGTGGGCACGCTGCGCGTGCGCGTCGTCTCGGCGCTGGCGCCGCATGCGCAGGACGTGGTCATCACCGGCCACGACCGCAGCGAGGTCGGCGTGCTGATCTTCCCCACGCCGCAGGCCGCCGCACTGCCGGCCGACGTGCTGCGCGCGCATGTCGCGGCGGCGCTGAAGGGGTTGAAGGCCGAAGGCGGCGGTTCGTCGCAGGCGCCGGCGCGCGCGCTGCTGCTGGCCGAGCCGCCCAGCGCCGATGCCGGCGAGATCACCGACAAGGGCTACCTCAACCAGCGCGCGGTGCTGCAGCGCCGCGAGGCGCAGGTGCAGGCACTGCATGACGGCGGCCCCGACGGCATCGTTGCACGCTGAACCGGAACCGACCATGAACACCCCCGAACTCCGCCCCGCCGAGGGTCTGCTCGGCCAGCTGACGCTGCTGCGCATCGAAACCGACGGCCCGATCGTGCACCTGCGGCTGAACCGCCCGGACAAGCGCAACGCGCTGAACGGCACGCTGGTGCGCGAGCTGCAGACCGCCTTCGTCAACCTGCCGTCTGCGGCACGCGTGGCCGTGATCAGCGGCGAAGGCGCGCACTTCAGCGCCGGGCTGGACCTGTCGGAAGTCAGCGAGCAGAGCGTGGCCGAGGGCATCGTGCATTCGCGCCAGTGGCATGCCGCCTTCGACCTGATCCAGTTCGGCCCGGTACCAGTGGTCGCCGTGCTGCACGGTGCGGTGGTCGGCGGCGGCCTCGAGCTGGCCGCCACCGCCCACCTGCGCGTGGCCGAGAGCAGTGCGTTCTACGGCCTGCCCGAGGGCCAGCGCGGCATCTTCGTCGGCGGCAGCGGCTCGGCGCGCATCCCGCGGCTGATGGGCGTGTCGCGCATGACCGACATGATGCTCACCGGCCGCGTCTTCGATGCCGCCGAGGGCCAGGCCGCGGGCCTGAGCAACTACCTGGTCGGCGCAGGCGAAGGCCTGGCGAAGGCGCTGGATCTCGCGCGCAAGATCGCCGGCAACGCGCCGCTGTCGAACTACGCGATCACGCAGGCGCTGCCGCGCATCGCCGAGATGGCGCCGGCCGAAGGGTTGTTCGTCGAGTCGCTGATGTCGGCCATCGCCCAGGGCGACGAAGCCGCCAAGCAGCGCGTGCGAGACTTCCTCGAGAAGCGCGCCGGCAAGGTGGGCAAGGCACCGTGAAGCCGTGTCCGGCGATGATTCCATTCACCCCCAACCCCACGAGGAGATGCTCCCCATGAAGCTGTTGCGCAAGACCCTCGCCGCCGCGGCGGCGCTGCTGGCCACCGCGGCCTTCGCCGACGTCAACATCGGCGTCACGCTGTCGCTGACCGGCCCGGCCTCGGGACTGGGCATCCCCGTCGGCAACCAGTTCAAGCTGTGGCCGCAGACCATCGCCGGCGAGAAGGTCAACCTGATCATCCTCGACGACGCCTCCGACCCCGGCAAGGGCGTCGGCAACGCGCGCCGCTTCGTCACCGACGACAAGGTCGACATGATCTTCGGCGGCTCGATCACCACCGTGTCCGCCGCGATCGCGCCGGTGGCCACCGAGGCGAAGACGACGCAGATCTCGATCGCCCCGGTCGGCGTGCCGCCCGACCAGGAGCGCTGGGTGTTCCGGCTGCCGCAGGGCTTCTCGGTGATGGCCTTCCCGATCATCGAGCACATGAAGAAGGCCGGCGTCAAGACCGTCGGCTTCCTCGGCTACACCGACGCCTACGGCGAGTCGTGGCTGAAGGAGTTCACCGCGCAGGGCGAGAAGGCCGGCATCAAGGTCATCGCCGCCGAACGCTTCGCGCGCAGCGACACCAGTGTCACGCCGCAGGCACTGAAGCTGACGTCGGCCAACCCGGACGCGATGCTGATCGTGGCCTCGGGCTCGGGCGCGGCGATGCCCGAGGTCGCCATCGTCGAGCGCGGCTACAAGGGCAAGATCTACCAGACCCACGCGGCCGCGACACCCGACCTGGTGCGCATCGGCGGCAAGGCGGTCGAAGGCACCTACGTCGTCTCGGGCCCGGCGGTGGTGGCCGAGCAGCTGCCCGACAGCCATCCGTCGAAGAAGGTCGCGGTCGACTTCGTCACCAGCTACGAGAAGGCCTACGGCCCCGGCTCGCGCAACCAGTTCGCCGGCCACGCATACGACGCGAAGGTCATGCTCGAGAAGATCCTGCCGGTGGCGCTGAAGCAGGCCAAGCCGGGCACGCCGGAGTTCCGCGCCGCGTTGCGCGACGCGGTCGAGAACATGGGCCGCACCATCTTCTCGCACGGCGTGATGCTGTGGACGCCGGCCGACCACTGGGGCTACACCAACGAGACCGGCGTGATGCTCAAGGTCGTCGACGGGAAGTTCGCGGTCGAGAAGTAGTCGTCCGCGCCGGCGACCCATGGACGCGACGATCGCCGGCATCCTGGCGCTGGACGGCCTGACCAACGGCGCGATCTACGCGCTGCTGGCGCTGGCCACGGTGCTGGTGTTCGCGGTCACGCGCGTCATCTTCATCCCGCAGGGCGAGTTCGTCGCCTTTGGCGCGCTGACGCTGGCGCTGCTGCAGGCCGGCCGCGTGCCCGGCACCGTGTGGTTCCTGCTCGTGCTGGCCGCGGCCGTCGCGCTGCAGGAGCTGGTCAACGGCCTGCGCCAGCGCCGCCCGCCCGGCCGGCTGCTAGTGCAGGCGGCGCGTACGCTGGCCTGGCCGGTGGCGGTGTCGCTGTTCACGCTGTGGGCTGCACCGAAGGGCCTGCCGATGTTGGCGCAGGCGGCGCTGACGATCGCGCTGGTCACGCCGTTCGGTGCGCTGATCTACCGGCTGGCCTACGAATCGCTGGCCGACGCCAGTGTGCTGGTGCTGCTGATCGTTTCGGTCGGCGTGCACTTCGCGCTGGTCGGGCTGGGGCTGTACTTCTTCGGCGCCGAGGGCTTCCGCAACCCCAGCTTCTGGGACCAGCGCTTCAGCTTCGCCGGCATGACGCTGTCGGGCCAGGCCCTCATCATCTTCGTCGCGTCGCTGGTGCTGATCGTCGCGCTGCGCCTGTTCTTCGAGCAGTCGCTGCCGGGCAAGGCGCTGCGTGCGACCGCGGTCAACCGCCTCGGCGCGCGGCTGATGGGCATCAGCAGCAGCAGCGCCGGGCGCCTGTCGTTCACGATGGCGGCCTTCATCGGCGCGCTGTCGGGGCTGTTGATCGGGCCGACGACGACGGTGTTCTACGACAGCGGCTTCCTCATCGGCTTGAAGGGCTTCGTCGCCGCGGTCTTCGCCGGGCTGTCCAGCTACCCGCTGGCGCTGGTGGGCGCGCTGGGCGTGGGCCTGCTGGAGAGCTTCGGTTCGTTCTGGGCCAGCGCCTACAAGGAAGTGATCGTCTTCGCCGCGATCCTGCCGGTGCTGCTGTGGCGCTCGCTGCGCGACCCGCACACCGACGACCACTGACCCCGATGCGCTTCGCCTTCCCGATCTTCGCCGCGCTGATGCTGCTGCTGCCGGCGCTGCCGGTGCCGGACTTCTGGATCACGCAGAGCATCTACATCGGCCTGTATTCGCTGGTTGCGCTGGGCCTGGTGCTGCTGACCGGCGTGGCCGGGCTCACGTCGTTCGGCCAGGCCGCGTTCGTCGGCGTCGGCGCCTACACCGCGGCCTTCCTCGCCACGCGCTTCAGCGTCTCTCCGTGGCTGACGCTGCTGCTCGGCGTCGCGCTGGCGGTGGCGGCGGCGCTGGTGCTGGGCGCGCTGACGCTGCGCATGTCGGGCCACTACCTGCCGCTGGCGACGATCGCCTGGGGACTGGCGCTGAACTACACGATGGCCAACATGGAATGGCTGGGCAAGTACGACGGCATCCTCGGCATCCCGACGCTGAAGCTCGCCGGCATCGACCTGGGCACCGGCCGCGCCCTGCATCCGCTGGTCTGGGCGCTGGCGCTGCTGGCCGCCCTGGCGGCACTGAACCTGCTCGATTCGCGCCCGGGGCGCGCGATCCGCGCGCTGAAGAACGGCGCGACGATGGCCGAGGCGATGGGCATCTCGACCTTTCGCTACAAGCTGACCGTCTTCGTCTTCGCCGCCTTCCTGGCTGCCGTGTCGGGCTGGCTGTTCGCGTACTTCCAGCGCAGCGTCAGCCCATCGCCGTTCGGCATCAACAAGGGCATCGAATACCTGTTCATGGCGGTGCTCGGCGGTGTCGGCCAGGTGTGGGGCGCGTTCGTCGGCTCGGCCGTCGTGCGCCTGGTCGAGGACCAGCTGCAGGTGCTGCTGCCCAAGCTGATCGGCACCAGCGGCAACTTCGAGACCATCGTCTTCGGCATCATGCTGGTGGTGGTGCTGAAGTACGCGCCCGACGGGCTGTGGAGCTTCGTCGGCCGCTGGCTGCCGGCGCCGCCGCGCAAGCGCGACTGGGACGGCGCCGCGCCGCTGCCGCCGCGCGCGAAGCCGCAGCGCGGCGAGACGCTGCTCGAGGTGCAGGCGGTGCGCAAGCAGTTCGGCGGGCTCGNNTAGTCGACGCTGTTCAACCTCGTCACCGGCGTGCTGCCGCTGTCCGGTGGCGCCGTGCGCTGGCGCGGTGCCGCCATCGGCGGCCGGCCGTCGCGTGCGATCGCGCGGCTGGGCATGTCGCGCACCTTCCAGCACGTGAAGATGATTCCCGAGATGACGGTGCTGGAGAACGTCGCGCTCGGCGCCTACGGGCGCACGCGGGCCGGCGTGCTGAGCGCGATGCTGCGGCTGGACCGCGCCGAAGAGCGGCAGCTGTTCGCCGAGGCCGAGGCGCAGCTGACGCGCATCGGCCTGGCCGCACGCATGCACGAGCTGGCCGGCAACCTGGCGCTCGGGCCGCAGCGGCTGATGGAGATCGCACGCGCGCTGGCCACCGACCCGGCGCTGCTGCTGCTGGACGAACCGGCCGCCGGCCTGCGCCACCACGAGAAGCGCTCGCTGGCCGGCGTGCTGCGCCAGCTGAAGGGCGAAGGCATGAGCCTGCTGCTGGTCGAACACGACATGGACTTCGTCATGGGCCTGGCCGACCGCGTGGTGGTGATGGAGTTCGGCACCAAGCTGATGGAAGGCACGCCGGCCGAGGTGCAGGCCAGCNNGGCCTACCTCGGCACGGAGCACTGATGAGCACCGCACAGCCGCCGCGAAGGCGCTCGCTCTGCCGCGGCGGGACCGGCCGCAGGCCGCGGAGTGCCCGATGAGCATGCTGCTCGAAGTCACCGACCTGCACGCCGGCTACGGCCGCGCCGAGGTGCTGAGCGGGCTGAACTTCCAGCTCGCCGAGCGCCAGGTGGTCAGCGTCATCGGCCCGAACGGCGCCGGCAAATCGACGACGCTGGCCGCGCTGATCGGCATGCTGCCGTCGCGCGGGCGCATCGTCTTCGCCGGCCAGGACCTGGCCGACACCACGCTGGAAGAGCGCGTCATGCTCGGCCTGGCGCTGGTGCCGGAAAAGCGCGAGCTGTTCGGCACGATGCCGGTCGAGGACAACCTGATCCTCGGCGGTTACCGTGCGATGAAGCAGCGCGTGCCGCAGTGGCGTCGGCAGATCGAGCAGGTCTACACGCTGTTTCCGCGGCTGAAGGAACGGCGCACGCAGCTGGCCGGCACGCTGTCCGGCGGCGAGCGGCAGATGCTGGCGGTGGGCCGCGCGCTGATGTCCAGCCCGAAGCTGCTGATGCTGGACGAACCGAGCCTGGGGCTGGCGCCGCTGGTCGTGCGCGAGGTCTTCGAGATCATCGAGCAACTGCGCGAGGCCGGCACCAGCATCCTGCTGATCGAGCAGAACGCACGCGCCGCGCTGGCGGTGTCGGACCACGGCTACGTGCTCGAAACCGGCGCGATCGTGCTCGACGGGCCGGCCGCACAGCTGGCCGCCGACCCGCGCATCATCGAAACCTACCTCGGCGTGCAGCGCGGCAGCAGCGGCTGAAGAGCACGCAGAAGGCGCGCAGCTTGCGCAGAGGAATCCCGGCAAGAAGCCTTGCACTCTGCGCAACCTCTGCGTCCTCTTTTCCTCTGCGGTAAAGGCCTTCTGAATTCGGCGGCGATGCACAGGCGCATCAGCGGCGGGGCACGAACGGTGCCGCGTCGCAGCGGTCGTTCGTCAGGTCGCAAGCCTGGCCGATCCATTCGTAGAAGCGCCGCGGCTCGCCTTCGATGGCGACGATCACCCGCCGCACCGTCGGAAACTGACGCAACGTGCGCTCGAGCTGGGTCTGGAACTCGGCGGCACCGCAGCTGGACGTGGCATCGCCGAGCTGCGCGCGCAAGTCGTGCAGATCCACGTAGGCGGTGCCGTGCTCGATGAACACCCGCTTCAGCAGCCCGGCCGTGGCGCCCGAGAACGGCGAGCGGTAGCCCTGCGCCCGCTCGGCCTCGGTGGGGCCGGCGAAGAGCTGCCGCAGCGCCGCGTCGGCCACCGCCGTGGTGCGCGGCACCTGGCGCTTCAGCGCGACGACGCTCGTGCAATCCAGTTCCGGCCGCGCCTGGCCGGCGGCGTGCGCCTCGGCGCTGAAGTACACGCGCAGCAGCGTCGTCGCGGCGCTGCACGGCGCGGCGCCCAGACACAGCGCCGCCGCGAGCCACGCGCTGCGCGCCACTCAGCGCGGCGCCGCGCGACGCGTCGCCTTGCGCCTGGCCGCGGTCGGCGCCGCCGGCGGTGCACCCCGAGCGCCGCGCGGCGCCGGCGCCTCGTCCGCTGCGGGGATGAACAGCAGGTTGCGCTCCGAAGACCAGCTCAGCACCACGTCCTCGTCCACCGCGGTCTCGAACAGCAGCTGCTCGCCGCGCATCACGCGCAACATGCGCGGCGCCGGCGCGGCGGCCTCTTCGGCGAGCAGCCGCGCCGCCCTTTGCAGCACCAGCTCGGCGTGGTCGGCCTCGGTGCCGCCGCCAGCCAGCGCGGCACCGCGGTCGTTCGGGCTGCTGGTCTTGTACTTGTGCCCGACGCTGAAGGCGATCAGTCCGCCGTCGGGGAAGAAGCGGCGGATGCTCTCGGCCAGGATGCGCGCCAGGGCCGCCTGCCCCGCGTCGCTGCGGATCGCGTCGGCCTGCTGCGGATTGCTGGCGAACAGCGGCTCGAGCAGCACGGCCGGCATCTTCGTGTGCTTGACGTTGCCGTCGCCGCGGCCGTTCCAGCCGCCGACCAGCAGCCCGCCGTCGCCGCCGACCTGCGTGCCGAACTGCTCGGCCACCGCCCTGGCGTACCAGCGGCCCCAGTTGCGGCTGGTGTTCGACGCGTTCGAGCCGACCACGACCACGGTGTAGCCGGCGCTCGCCGACGCGCTGCTGTTGAAGTGGTGCTCGACATAGGCCACCGCCTTGTCGGCATTGGCTGCCAGCTGGCGCTGCAGATAGTCGCCCTTGTAGAACCTGACCTCGTAGCCCATGGAGTCCCCCTCGTCGCGGACTCACGGCGACGCCGCATCCGTCCCGCGAGCGCCGACATTCTGCGCAGGCCGCGACGGCGCCGCAAGACGTCGTCGCGCTGCACACGCTGCGCCGATCCGCTGCATTCCCGGCTGCATAGAATGCGCGGCCCGCGGCGCGGGACGTCCCCACTCACGACATCCAGGAGAACCATCCATGTCCCGTCTGCATGCCCTCGTCGCTTGCGTGTGCCTGAGCCCCGTGCTGGCTCTGGCGCAGATGGCGAGCGCGCCCTTCGAGGGCCGCCTGAAGAAGATCCACGAGACCAAGACCCTCTCGGTGGCCTATCGCACCGACGCCGTACCGTTCTCGTTCGAGGACAACGACAAGAAGCCCACCGGCTACATGGTGGAGCTGTGCCGCAGCGTCATCGGCGTCATCGAGCGGCAGATCGGCATCACGCCGCTGCAGGTCAAGTGGGTGCCGGTGACGGCACAGAACCGCTTCAGCACCGTCGCCAGCGGGCAGGCCGACATGGAATGCGGCGCATCCAGCGTCACGCTCGGCCGCATGAAGGAGGTCGACTTCTCCAGCCTGACCTTCGTCGATGGCACCGGGCTGCTGGTGCGCGCCTCGACGCCCGGCACGTCGCTGATGGACCTGGCCAACAAGAAGATCGGCGTCATCCCCGGCACCAGCAACGAACGTGCGCTGAACGAGGCGCTGAAGGCCAAGGTGGTGAACGCCGTCGTCGTGCCGGTGAAGAACCGCGAGGAAGGCCTGGCGCAACTGGAGGCCGGCAGCATCGACGCGCTGGCCAGCGACCGCGTGCTGCTGGTCGGCCTGGTGGCCAAGTCGAAGGACGCGAAGGCGCTGGCGCTGCTCGGCGACCCGCTGTCCTACGAGCCCTATGCCATCGTGCTGCCGCGCGGCGACTGGGCGATGCGCCAGGCGGTCGATGCCGCACTGGCGCAGATCTACCGCAGCCCTGCCCTGCCCGAGCTCTACAACCGCTGGTTCGCGGCGCTGGGCCGGCCGGCGCCGGTGCTGGAGATCATGTTCGCCCTGGGCCGCCTGCCCGAGTGACCCAGCGGCGCGCCATCGCCTCGCCCATGCGGATGGCGCCGCCCGGCATCCACGCCGGGTTGAAGTGCAAGCCGCCCGCCGGGAACAGCAGCACCACGGTCGAGCCGAGCAGGAAGCGCCCCATCTCGGCACCCTGCGCCAGCTCGACCGGCGCCTCGCCGCCGTCGCCGTCGTAACGCCATTCGCGCACCCGGCCCGGCCGCGGCGGGTTGACCACGCCGTGCCAGACGGTGGCCATGCTGCCGACGATGGTCGCACCCACCAGCACCAGCACGAAAGGCCCGTGCGCGCCGTCGAACTGGCAGACCACCCGCTCGTTGCGCGCGAACAGGCCCGGCACGCCGCGCGCCGTCGTCGGGTTCACCGAGAACAGCGCACCCGGCACGTGGATCATGCGCAGCAGCCGCCCCGCGCATGGCATGTGGATGCGGTGGTAGTCCTTCGGGCTCAGGTACAGCGTCGCGAAATAGCCGTCGTCGAAGCGCGCCGCCAGCTCGGCATCGCCGCCGAGCAGCGCGCGCGTGCTGTAGTCGTGGCCCTTGGCCTGCAGCACGAGATCGCCGCGGATGCGGCCGAACTGGCTGATCGCGCCATCCACCGGGCACACCAGGTCGGCCTGGGCCAGCGGCCGCGCGCCCGGCTTCAATGCGCGCGTGAAGAAGTCGTTGAAGCTGGCGTAGGCGGCGACGTCGGGCTCGACAGCCTCGGACATGTTCACGCCGTAGCGGCCGACGAACCAGCGGATCAGCCGCGTCGTCGACGCGCCGCGCTCGGCGCCCGCCACCTTGCCGGCCAGGCGCGTCAGCGCCATCTTCGGCAGCAGGTGCTGCGGCCACACGGCCAGGCGATCCTTGGACATCGTCGAGCGGGTCGTTGCGAGGCGCGGGATTCTATCGAGCGCGCTGCCCTCGTTTAGTATGGGCCACCCAACGAGACGAGAAGCGCCATGACCGAATCCACGACGCGCAAGGGCCCGCTGTCCCACCTGCGCGTGCTCGACCTGTCGCGCGTGCTGGCCGGCCCGTTCGCAACCCAGAACCTGGCCGACATGGGCGCCGAGGTCATCAAGGTCGAGAAGCCCGGCGCCGGCGACGACACGCGCGGCTGGGGCCCGCCNNGGCTGGGGCCCGCCGTTCGTCAAGGTGGACGCGGCCGAGCGCGGCGACTCGGCCTATTTCCTCTCGGCCAACCGCAACAAGAAGTCGATCACCGTCGACCTCGCCAGTGCGCAGGGCCAGCGTCTGATCCACCGGCTGGCCGAGCGCAGCGACATCGTGGTCGAGAACTACAAGGTCGGCACGCTGGCCAAGTACGGGCTCGACTACGCCAGCCTGGCGGCGCTGAATCCGCGGCTGGTGTACTGCTCGATCACCGGCTTCGGCCAGAGCGGGCCCTACGCGCCGCGCCCCGGCTACGACTTCGTGTTCCAGGGCATGGGCGGGCTGATGAGCATCACCGGCGTGCCCGACGGCCAGCCGGGTGCCGGGCCGATGAAGGTGGGCGTGGCGGTGGCCGACCTGATCACCGCGATGTACGCCACCAGCGCCATCCTCGGCGCCATCGAGCAGCGGCACGTCAGCGGGCGCGGCCAGCACATCGACATCGCGCTGCTCGACTGCCTGATCGCGCTGACCTCGTTCCAGACGCTGAACTGGTTCGTCTCCGGCGAGGTGCCGCAGCGCCTGGGCAACGGCCATCCGAACATCGTGCCCTACCAGGTGTTCGCCTGCAAAGGCGGCTACATCATCCTGGCAGTGGCCAACGACGGCCAGTTCAAGAGCTTCTCCCAGACGGTGGGCAAGCCCGAATGGGCCGAGGACGAGCGCTTCAAGGTCGGCGCGTCGCGCGGCAAGCACCGCGACCTGCTGTGCGGCATGGTCGCCGAGCTGATGCTGACGCGCACGATGCACGAATGGATCGAACTGCTCGAAGCCAACAACGTGCCCTGCGGGCCGATCAACAACATCGACCAGGTGTTCGACGACCCGCAGGTGCAGCACCGCGGCATGCGCATCGGCATGCAGCATCCGAGCGGCCCGCTGTCGCTGCTGGCCAGCCCGATGCGCTTCGGCGACACGCCCGTGCGCTACGAACTGCCGCCGCCGCTGCTGGGGCAGCACACCGACGAGGTGCTGATGCAGGTGCTGGGGCTGTCCGCCGAACAGGTGCAGGCGCTGCAGGCGCAGCGCATCGTCTGATCAGGCGTTGAAGGCCAGCTTCAGCCCGCGCGTCGGCCAGCCGTCGATGGCGATGAGCCGGCCGCTGCCGGACAGCGTGACATACACGGTGCGCAGGTCGCGCCCACCGAAGCAGAGGTTCGTCACGTAGCGATCGGGCAAAGGCACATGGTGGGTGCGGCGTGCATCGGGCGAGACGATGGTGATGCCGCCGTGCAGCAGCGTCGCCACATGCACGTTGCCGAAGGCGTCGACGGCCATCGAATCGAAGCGCTGCAGTAGCCCGCCCGGCGAAGCCGCGAGCATGCGTCCGCCGTGCGGCGACGGCCAGGGATGCCTGCGCGGCTGGCCCGACGCTTCGAGGTCGAAGGCCCACAGCCGCGCGCCGGCGGTCTCGGCGTAGTACAGCGTCTTGCCATCCGGTGACAAGGCCACGCCATTGGGCGTCAGCGCCGGCCTCGCGATGACGCGCGGCGCGCCGCCGGCCGGCGCGTGGAACACGCCGCCATGGTCCATGTCCAGCGCGCGCGACTTGCCCAGGTCGGTGAAGTAGAAGCCGCCTTCGGCATCGAACACGAGGTCATTGGGCCCGCGCAGCGCCACGCCCTCCACGGCGTCGAACACCCGCTCGAAGCGGCCGGTGGCCAGGTTCACGCGTTCGATGCGCCCGCCGTCGTAGTCGCGCGCCTGGCTGATCGGGCGCAAGCAGCCGTCGGCCTCGGTGACGTACTCGAAGCCGCCGTTGTTGCAGACATAGACGGCGCCGTCGGGGCCGATGGCCGCGCCGTTGGGCCCGCCGCCAAGTCGTGCCACCACCTGCACCCGGCCGTCGGCCGTGACGCGGCTGAGCGTGCCGCGCGCGATCTCCACCAGCAGCACCGAGCCGTCGCCCATCGCCACCGGGCCTTCGGGGAACTGCAGCCCGCTGGCCAGTTCGCGAATCTTCATGCATCCCTCCACCGCGCCCACATGCCGGTCGACGCGATTCTGCCAACGGCCCAGGTGCGCCCGCTCGCGGCGCAAAGC
>CXWJ01001771.1_pt1 | contig 13045 bp, 10 predicted proteins | sample 590841 | NCBI WGS metagenome assembly CXWJ01 (sample SAMEA3498367, study PRJEB10139) | wastewater metagenome | biome: wastewater treatment plant; material: activated sludge | place: Austria | collected 2015-01-21 | reverse complement strand
GTACATTTGTTGCAGCGAAATCCGGTGTGACCCGCAATCTCGAGGCAGGAAAGATCTACGCGGGTTACCCCGCCCATCCCATCGATCAATGGCGGCGCGAGGTAGGCACGCTATCGCGCCTAACCAAAGCATCACGGAGCAAAAATGAGCGCGATGCCGGAAAAGAGTGACCTTCCTGTCGCCGACACAAAGCGTCTGATGGAACTTCTGCCGCATCGTCCGCCGATGCTGCTGATCGACAGAATGGTCGATATCGTTCCGGATTTGAGTGCGACGGGCATCCGCGCGGTCTCCATAAACGATCCGGCATTTCTGGGTCACTTCCCGGGCCACCCAGTGATGCCCGGTGTGATGATCGTTGAAGCGATGGCCCAAACGGCGGGTGCGCTTGTCATGTACTCGATGAACGCAAACGCATCCGACAAGCTCGTTTACTTCATGTCGATCGACAAAGCCCGCTTTCGCCACCCAGTCGTGCCCGGTGATATGCTGCGCATTCCTGTGAAACTGCAGCGCGCCCGGGCACCGGTTTGGCGCTTTTCAGGTGAAGCGTACGTCGACGGAAAATTATGCGCGGAAGCCGAATTCAGCGCGATGATCATGGACAAGGCAGGAAGGCCAGCAAGCATCAATGACTAGAATACATCCCACCGCCGTCGTCGCACCCACGGCGAAGATCCACGAAACCGTTGAGATTGGACCGTTTTGCGTTGTCGGCCCGAAAGTAGCGCTCCACGAGAACGTTCGATTGATCAACCACGTCTGCGTCGATGGACGCACGACGATCGGCAAGGGTACGGTGGTGTATCCGTTCGCCTCGCTCGGTCAGCCGCCGCAGAGCCTTGCTTACAAAGGTGAAGAGACGGATCTGATCATCGGTGCGAACAACATCATCCGTGAACACATGACCATGAACCCCGGCACCGCGAAGGGCACGGGCGTCACGCGGGTTGGCGACAACTGCATGTTCATGGCCGACAGCCACGTCGCCCACGACTGCCTGGTCGGCAGCAACTGCGTGTTCGCGAACAACGCAATGATTGGAGGTCATGTAGTTGTCGACGACTACGTCTGGCTTGGCGGCGGCGCGGCCGTTCACCAGTTCAGCCGTATCGGCAAGCACGCCTTCGTCGGTGGCATGGCGGGTCTCGAAGGCGATCTCATTCCCTACGGCTCAGTTATGGGCAATCGCGCTCACCTTGCGGGCCTCAACCTCGTTGGCTTGAAGCGTCGCGGCTTCTCGCGCGAGCAAATACACGAGCTGCGCAATGCCTACCGCTTGCTGTTTGCGCAGGAAGGCACCTTTCAGGAACGCCTCGCGGATGTAGCCGAATTGTTCGCCAACCGGCCCGAGGTCATGGATATCGTGAACTTCGTGCGCGCCGGCGGCAATCGGCCGCTCTGCATGCCGGAACGCGAAAGCCGCTCCGACGCGTGACGTCCGAGCTACCGAAATTGGGTATCGTGGCCGGAGCGGGTGCATTGCCGCGCGAAATCGTCCGCGCCTGCGCGCGGGCGGGCAGAGCGTGCCATGTGATCGCAATCGAGGAATTCGCAGACCCGCTGCCGGCAGACGTGAGTCACAGCCGCATCGCAATCAGCAAGATCGGCGCAATTATTGCCCAGCTTCGCCGCCAAGGCTGCAGCGACATCGCGTTTGCCGGGAAGTTCGAGCGTCCCAACGGACGCAACATCAAGCTCCGGCCCGATCTGGGCGGCTTGGAGTTCATCGCGCGAATCCTCGGTCTGTTCGGACGCAACGATGACGTCCTTCACCGAGCTATTTCGAACATGTTTACCTCGCGAGGGTTTCGCGTTGTATCCCCAATCGAAGCCGCCCCGACGCTTGCCGCCCGCCCGGGGTGTCTGACGCAAACGAAACCGAGCGAGTCCGTGCAGAGCGCCTTCCGGGCAGCACTCGAACGCGCAAAGGAACACGGCACCACGAAGCAAGGGCAAGCCATCGTTGTCGAACACGGCGCGGTCATTGCCCGAGAGACGCGCGCCGGCACCGACGCCATGCTGCAATCCCTCGACCCTAAGAAGCGTCCTCACGCCATCCTCGCAAAAGCGATGACTCCAACCCAACTCCCGACGATCGACCCCCCCGCGATTGGCGAGAGTACGGTCGTGAACGCGGCGCATGCCGGCCTCGCCGGAATCCTCGTGGAAGCGAACCGCAGTGTCATCGTGGACGAAGCCGCGGTCTGCGCTAAAGCCGACGAGCTTGGCCTTTTCGTTTGCGCCGCAAGCTTGGACAATACATGAAAGTACGAACGATCATGCTCGTGGCCGGCGAACCATCCGGTGACGCCCTCGGCGGTCAGCTGATCGAGGGTCTGAAATCGCTTGCACCCACGGGCCTGCGAATTCTAGGTGTCGGTGGCCCGAACATGCGCGCGGCCGGTCTGCAGAGCCTATTCTCATTGGATGATACGTCTGTGATGGGCTTGCGCGAGGTAGTGCCGCGCATTCCGCGCATCCTCACGCGCATGCGTCAGGCCGCGAATTTTGCCGTCAAGCTCCAGCCCGACATCGTGGTCGTGATCGACAGTCCCGACTTCACTCACAACGTCGCCAAGCGCATCCGAAAGCGCGCGCCCGATCTAAAACTCGTCGACTATGTAGCGCCCCAGGTGTGGGCTTCGCGGCCGAAACGCGCCGCAAGGATGGCGAAATTCTTCGACCACGTGCTGTGCCTGCTTCCGTTTGAGGTGCCGTTCTTTGCCAATGTCGGTCTCCCGGCAACCTTCGTAGGTCACCCGGTGATCGAAAGAGCGCCGCCGCCCGGTGCCGGCGCTGCATTTCGTGCACGCCATGGCATTAAGCCGGACGAGCGCCTGGTGGTGCTCTTGCCCGGCAGCCGCCTGAGCGAAATCCGGTTCCTGTGGCCGGTGTTCACGGCCGCCATCGAGCGGACGGAAGAGGCGACCGGACGGCTTAAGGTGATCGTCCCGACCGTTGGCACCGTCGCGGCACGTGTGCGTCAGCTGGCAGCTGCCTGGGGCCATGATGCGCTGGTCACCGAGGACCAACAGGATAAGTTCGGTGCCTTCGAAGGCGCGGATGTAGCACTCGCGGCATCCGGGACCGTCTCAACGGAGCTCGCCCTCGCCGCGACGCCGATGGTGATCGGATATCGCGTCGGTCGTCTAACGGCCGCGATCGCCCGGCGCTACATTAAGGTCCCCTACATCACGCTCGTGAACCTGATCTTAAAGCGCGAAGCCATCCCAGAGTTCGTCCAGGAAGAGTGCACGGCCGAGCACCTTTCCGGCGAGCTTGTGAAGTTACTCACGAACCCCGCGGCACGTATCGCGCAGGTGACCGCATCGGCGGAAGCGGTGAAGGCACTGGGGCTTGGTGATGACCGGCCCAGCGTGCGCGCAGCGCGCGCCGTGCTGAAGCTCCTCGATGAGCCCAAGAAGAAAGCGGCGCCGAAGGGCGCCGCCTAATCTCACCGTTTGGCGACCGGTACGTAGTCGCGCTTGGGTGCGCCGACATAGAGCTGCCGCGGCCGGCCAATCTTCTGGCTCGGGTCCTCGATCATCTCCGCCCATTGCGCGATCCAGCCCACGGTGCGCGCAAGTGCAAACAACGCCGTAAACATCGCGGTCGGGAAACCCAGTGCCTTCAGGGTAATGCCTGAATAGAAATCGATATTGGGATAGAGCTTCTTCTCGACGAAGTACTCGTCGTTGAGCGCGATCTTCTCAAGCTCCATCGCAACCTGAAGCAGCGGATCGTTCCGGATACCGAGTTCGTCCAACACCTCGTGACACGTCTTCTGCATCACCTTGGCGCGCGGATCGTAGTTTTTGTAAACCCGGTGGCCGAAACCCATCAGGCGGAAGCCTGAATTCTTATCCTTAGCCCGCGCGACGTACTCTGGGATACGGCTGACGCTGCCGATCTCCTCGAGCATCTTCAACGCCGCTTCGTTGGCGCCGCCATGCGCCGGACCCCAGAGGCAGGCAATACCTGCCGCGATGCAGGCGAACGGGTTCGCGCCCGACGACCCGGCCAAGCGCACCGTCGATGTAGAGGCATTCTGTTCGTGATCGGCGTGAAGAATGAAGATGCGATCGAGCGCCCGCGCGAGCACCTTGTTCGACTTGTACTCCTCGGCCGGCACCGCAAAGCACATGCGCAGAAAGTTCTCCGCATAGCCCAGATTGTTCTGCGGATAGACGAACGGCTGACCGATCGAATACTTGAACGCCATCGCCGCGATCGTCGGCATCTTCGCGATCATCCGATGACTCGCGATCGTACGCTGCATCGGATCGTTGATATCGGTGGAGTCGTGATAGAACGCCGACAGCGCTCCCACCACACCGCACATCACGGCCATAGGGTGCGCGTCGCGGCGGAAGCCGCGGAAGAACATGCTGATCTGCTCGTGCACCATCGTGTGGCGCGTGATGGCCGTGCGGAACGTCTGCAGCTGCGCGGCGCTCGGCAATTCACCGTGCAGCAGCAGGTAGCAAACTTCGATAAAGTCGCTTTGCTCGGCCAGTTGCTCGATCGGATAGCCGCGGTAAAGCAGAACCCCCTCGTCACCGTCGATATAGGTGATCGCGCTCTCGCAGCTTGCCGTCGATGTGAAGCCCGGGTCGTAGGTGAAGACGTCGCCCTCGCCGTAAAGCTTGCGGATATCAACGACATCCGGGCCGATGGTGCCGCGGGCGACCGGGAGCTGAATGCTCTTGCTGTTGACGACAACGGTAGCCGAGACGCCGGGCTTCGAGGCAAAGGGGGGCTTGGGCATGGGAACCTCCTATAGCGCAATGGACCGGGGTTACCTGGTCTCATTGTGCGCCGCAATATTTTCGATCGAGATTATGCAGAAAAGGGCGGAAAAAGCCACTTGGCGAGCCCGTCGGGCCTCGGATCATCCTCCGGCCTGGTCCGCTATCCGCCCCAGGGCCTCCGGTCGTCCCAGCACCACAAGGACGTCGAAAATGCCGGGTGACGTGCTCCGGCCGGTGAGCGCCGCCCGCAGGGGCTGCGCCACGGCACCAAGCTTCAGCCCATTCTGCTCGGCGAAAGCCCGTGTGGCGGCGTCGAGGGCGGCTGCGGTCCAGTCCCCGCTCGCCCCAAGTGCCTGCCCCAGACCTTTCAAAATCGCCCGCGCATCGGACGTCAGAAGCTTCTTGGCCTTCTCGTCGAGCACGAGTGGTCGCTGCGCCAACAGATAGTAGGCGCTATCGGCGAGTTCGACCAACGTCTTGGCCCGCTCTTTGAGCCCTGGCATCGCAGCCACGAGCTTTGGCTTCAAATCGCCCGGTGCTGCGGTTCCCTTGGACGCGAGCAGCGCAAGCGTCCCATCGGCCAATGTGGCGTCACTCGCGCTGCGCATATAGTGGCCGTTCAAATTGTCGAGTTTCTTGAAGTCGACTCGGGAAGGGCTCCGGCCAATGCTCTCGAGATTGAACCAGGCGATCGCCTGCTCGGTCGAGATGATCTCGTCGTCGCCGTGGCTCCAACCGAGGCGAAGCAGGTAGTTGCGCATCGCCTCAGGCAGATATCCGAGATCCTTGTACTCGTGAATGCCGAGCGCGCCATGGCGCTTCGAGAGCTTTTGCCCGTCCTCGCCGTGCAACAACGGAAGATGTGCATAGGTCGGCACCGGCCATCCCATCGCCTCGATGATCTGGCGCTGCCGCGCGGCATTGGTGAGATGGTCGTCGCCTCGAATGATATGCGTGACACCCATGTCGTAGTCGTCGACAACCACCGACAGCATATAGGTTGGGGTGCCGTCGGATCTGAGCAGGATAAAGTCGTCCAACACATCGTTCGAGAACCGCACGTCCCCCTGCACCTTGTCGTGAATGATCGTCTCACCGGACTGGGGGGCCCTAATGCGCACCACAGGAGGCACGTTCGGCCTCAGATCGGTCGCGGGCCTGTCCCTCCAGCGCCCGTCGTAACGGATCGGCTTGCCGGCCTTCCGCTGGGACTCCCGCATCTCCTCGAGCTCCTCGGGCGAGGCATAGCAGTGGTAGGCGCGGCCTTGCGCTAACAGCTGTTTGGCGACGTCTGCATGCCGCTCGGCCCGGGCAAATTGGTACACGACCTCTTCGTCCCAATTTAGCCCCAACCACTGCATACCCTCGATGATCGCCTCCACGGCCGCCGGCGTGGAGCGCTCCCGGTCCGTATCCTCGATGCGAAGCCGGAACGTGCCACCAGTGTTGCGCGCATAGAGCCAGTTGAAAAGGGCCGTGCGGGCGCCGCCGATGTGCAGATAGCCGGTAGGGGAGGGCGCGAAGCGCGTCACGATGGTCATGGGTCGATGGAACTTTTCTCTACACGTAGCCTCAGGTTTCGCGCACCACAGCGGCAATGAGCGGCGCCCGTTTAGCACGAGCAAATGCCCTTGCGCGAGGCCATGACGCAAGCCGAAACCATCCGGCGGCTCTATTGGCGCGACGCGATTTCGCGCATACGAGCCGCGGCAAGATCGCTACCGGCACTGGTCGCTTCCGGTTGGCAAGCCGACGCGCTGCGCCGCGGCCTGTTCGCGCCGGCGCTTGCGGGCCTGGGGATCGGCGCTTATTTCGCTATACCAGCGGAACCTCCGCTAGCTGCAACGATTTTGGCTCCTGTCGCCATCGTTGGGTGGCTCATGGCCGCCGCAAGGGCGAATCCCGGCTGGTCCTCGGCGCTGGCATGCGTCGCGGCCTGCACCACAGGCTTCGCAATGGCGACTGTCAGGACACACTTCGCAGCCACCGAACAACTGAATAGCGAAACGCGCCTACTCGCTATCCAAGCTCGCGTTGAGCATACGGCGCCCGCCGACAACGGACGAACGCGCCTTTGGCTCAACGTATTCAAGACCACCCCCGCGCTCCCCCGAACGCCGAAGCGCATTCGCGTCTCTCTCATCAAAACGAATGAAGCGATCGCTCCGGGCGACTGGGTCGAGGTACGCGCCCGGCTAAGACCGTTGCCCACCCCCGTGGCACCCGGTGCATACGACTTCGGCCGAACACTATGGTTCCAAGGGATCGGTGCGGTCGGATTCTCCATGCATCCGGTCAAGCGGATCGCGGCCCCACGCCAGCCGACGCGCATCGAGGCACTTTCCGATACAGTAAGCCGCTTTCGTCGAAATGTCAGCGACCGCATCCTCGCGGCGATGCCGCCCCGCGCCGGTCCCATTGCCGCCGCATTTTTAACCGGCGAGCGCGGCCTGATCTCGGATGAAGACAATGAGGCGATGCGCGACTCGAGCCTCGCGCATCTTCTCTCGATCTCCGGGCTGCATATGGCACTGGCCGGCTTTGGCTTCTTTGCGGCTCTCAGGTTTACGTTCACGCTGACGCCGACGCTGTCGCTGAACTATCCGGTGAAAAAGTGGGCGGCCGCTGGCGCGCTGTTCGCCTCCGCCTTCTATCTGCTACTGAGTGGTGCGTCCGTACCGACGCAGCGGTCCTTCGTGATGATCGCTGTCGCTTTGATTGCAATCATCGTCGACCGTAGCGCGCTCAGTATGCGCACCGTTGCGATCGCCGCAGCCGTCGTGCTCGCCCTGACGCCAGAAGCATGGATGGATCCAAGCTTCCAAATGTCGTTCGCCGCCGTCGCAGCACTGATCGCCGGTTATGAATGGTGGTCCGCCCGCCGCATCCCGGACGCTGAGCCACCGGGTATCCTCCGACGCTCTGCCCGCATGGTGGCTGCGGCGGCAGCAACAAGCCTGATCGCAGGCCTCGCGACGGCACCATTTGCCGCCTACCACTTCAACCGGTTCGCGGACTACGGCGTAGCTGCCAACGTGATGGTCATGCCGCTTGTCAGTTTCGTCATCATGCCCGCCGGCGTACTCGCGCTCGTCCTCATGCCGTTTGGCCTCGAAACGATTCCCCTTGCGGTGATGGGTGAGGGTATCGAGGCCATGCTCGACGTGGCGCACTGGGTCGCATCGTGGCCCGGCGCCACGCAGGCTGTCGGTGCGATGCCGATCGAATGCCTCTCGCTCATGACCGCGGGCGGCCTATGGATCGCGGTCTGGCAGGCTTCGTGGCGCTGGCTTGGTTTCGGCCTCATTGCCCTTGGTCTGGTCACGACGTCGGCGCTCAGCCCGCCAGCCGACGTGTTGATCTCAGGCGATGGCGACAATGTCGCGATCCGGGGCGGCGACGGTCGGCTTCATCTGCTATCTTCGCGCCGCGGTCGCTTTGACGCTGAGATTTGGTTGCGCCGCGATGGCGATCCGCGCGAGTTCGCCGACCTGCCGTCCGATGACTCCGACGGATTCAACTGCGACGCTGCCGGTTGCCGCGCCCGCGTCGGCGGCGATCCCGCGCGTTCTGTGTTGGCACTTTGGAGTATCGAAGCGTTGTCCGAAGACTGCGCAAAGTCACCGATCGTGATCGACCTCACGCGCGGATGGCACCCGCCTTGCGCCGCAGCGAAACTTCTGGTGACGCGGCCAATGCTGGAACGCCAGGGCGCCATCGCTGTGCGCTTCGTAAACAACGCGGTCGCTTGGACCTCCGTTGCACAAGTACGCGGCGATCGGCCCTGGGTAGCGGCGAAAACGCCTAATAGCGCCGCACGAGCCCAATCAACCGGCCCTGCACCTTGACCCGATCCGGACCGAAGATGCGCGTCTCATACGCGGGATTGGCCGCCTCAAGCGCGATCTGCGAGCCGCGCTTGCGCAAGCGTTTCAGTGTCGCCTCGGACGAGTCGACCAGTGCCACGACGATGTCGCCTGACTGAGCGTCTTCCGTCCGCTGAATGAGCACGGTATCGCCGCTGAGAATGCCCGCGTTGATCATGGAATCGCCGGTGACCTCGAGCGCAAAGTGTTCGCCCGAGCCCAACATTGCTTCTGCGACCGGAACGTTGTCCGTTGCGTGCTGCAGCGCTTCGATCGGCGTACCAGCCGCGATCCGACCCATGATGGGCACTTCGACAATCCGTTTGGCGCCGGTGCCAACGGTTTTCGGATGGGGCGGTCTGATGCCCCCACCGTCCACTACGCCAAGACTAGGCTTGTGCCCTGCGGCCGACACCGTCCGCGCTCTTGGCTTCGGCATGTTCGAGTTCTCAGGCAGCTTGATCACCTCAAGCGCCCGTGCTCGGTGGGCAAGACGGCGAAGAAAGCCCCGCTCCTCAAGTGCTGTGATGAGTCGATGGATGCCGGACTTCGAGCGAAGGTCGAGCGCCTCCTTCATTTCATCGAACGACGGTGCAACGCCTGTTTCACGGAGACGCTCGTGAATAAACATCAGCAGATCGTACTGTTTGCGGGTGAGCATGGGGGAAGCCCTATATCTAGGAACAGAGTCGGAACAATCACCGTTTGTTCTAGTGTTGTTCCCAGGTTCCGTCAACAGGCAATTTCGGCGAGGAGCCAGGCTCAATCGAGGCGCAAAACGGAGACCATATCCCCGACGTTGCGCGCCGGATCGCCCGGCGGACGCACAATCAACCCGTTGGCGTGGGCGAACGGGCGCAACATACTCGAGTCCTGAATGGGAAACGGCTCGGCGACGAGCAAGCCATCGCTCTCCGCCCGCAAGCCGCAGCGCACGTAGTCTTGCCTCTGATCGTTCGGCTTGAGCCCGCCCGCGAGCTTTGCCGCGATGGTGACCAGCGGTGCGCCGGTGTTGCCTAAGAGCTTGTAGATCATCGGCTTTAGGTAGAGCTGCGCGCAAACCATCGCCGACACGGGATTGCCTGGAAGGCCGAGAAAGGGCATCGAGCGATACCTGCCGAAGATCAGCGGTTTGCCCGGCCGCATCGCGATCTTCCAGAATGCGACTTTTAGCTCGGGAACGAGCGCCTTCTGCACGAGGTCATGGTCTCCGACGGAGGCTCCGCCCAATGTCACGAATAGATCGGCGCCGTCGCTTGCCGCCGCTTTGAAGCGGATGTCCTCCACCCGGTCCCGCGCGATCCCCAGCTCACGCACTGTAGCGCCCCACTCCATCACGCTGGCGGAGATCCCGGCCGACGTCGACGTAATGATCTGTGCAGCGCCAGGGTCACCGCCGGGCGGCACTAGTTCGTCGCCGGTCGCGAGGATGGCAATCCGCGGCTGTCGCGCGCAGGGCAGGGCGGCATGATTCATCGAGGCCGCCAGCGCAATATCGCGCGGCGTGAGCCGCTGGCCGGCCTTCAGGAGCTTGTCGCCCTTCTTGAAGTCCAGCCCCGCTCGGCGAATATGTCGGCCAGCGGGTGATACGCCGTCGACGACCTGAACCTCCTCATCCTGCGTCTTGGTGTTCTCCTGAATGACGATCGTGTTCGCGCCCTTCGGCACTGGCGCCCCCGTGAAGATCCGAACCGCCTCGCCTTTGCCGACGGCCCGGTCGAACACCGCACCGGCGGCAACAGACCCGATGACTTTCAACTTTGCGGGTACAGTAGCCACGTCCTGCGCGCGAACCGCATAGCCATCCATCGCGCTGACGTCGAACGGCGGCTGTGTTCGATGGGCCGCAACATCCGCCGCAAGCACACGCCCCGCAGCCGCGCCGAGCGACACCTGCTCCTGCCCGAGGCGCTTCAGTCCCTCAAGCACCTTCGTTTGCGCTTCTGTGACGGAAAGCATGGGCTATGAACGGTACAAGTCTTCCGGCACGGCGCCCACCGCCGCAGCCAACTTCTCTTCCTCGACCTTGGTCAGGCCAGGCGTGCGGCCATGCAGGAAGCTGAAGATCACGCCGACCGCGACACCGGCATCCTTGGCCCACGCATGGGCGGTGAGCCCGCGGCTCGACATAAAGCGTCTGAGCGCCTCACGCCGTGACGCGTGGTCTAAGGCGCCCTTGCGCGGCGATACCTCCACTTCGGCGGGCGTCGAACGATGCCGGACCAGGCGTGCCGCGGCGGCCGTCGTTGGTCTACGAACCAGGCGTCCTCGGGCCGGGCTCTTCTTTTCTGTGTCGGCGCGATAGGTGCCCGACTTTCCGCCCTCTTTCGACAAGAGGCGGACCGCCTCGATCACCATACCTCGCTCAGCCGCTTTCAACATATCGTAGATCGTCAGCGCCGCGACGGTGGCGGCCGTCATCGCCTCCATTTCAACGCCGGTCTGCCCCGACACCTTGACGCTTGCCAGAACGCGAATGAGCGAACCTTCCTCGTCCGGCTCGCAAGCGATCGTGACTCCAGAGATCGGCAGGGGGTGGCAAAGCGGAATGATCTCGGACGTCTTCTTCGCAGCCATGATGCCGGCAATCCGGGCCGCAGCAAGGACATCGCCCTTGGGTGCCGTTCCTTCCAGCACCAGCGCGAGTGTCTCCGGCTTCATCCGCACGATCGCTTCCGCCATAGCCGTGCGTGAAGTTGTGTCCTTGCCCGAAACGTCTACCATCTTCGCGTTGCCGTGCTCGTCCAAATGCGTGAGCTTGCTCATGCAGCCCCCTTTAGAAGGCTCCGCGTCGCCGCGCTAACGTCGCTCTGGCGCATCAAACTCTCGCCGACAAGAAATGCACGCACGCCGACGCGCGCCAGGCGCACCAAATCTGCATGCGTATTGATCCCGCTCTCCGACACGACAATTGTTGACTTCGGCACCAGCGGCGCCAGCTCTTCCGTCACGGCGAGCGATGTCTCGAATGTCTTGAGATTTCGGTTGTTGATTCCGATCAGCATGGGACCCAGCTTAAGAGCACGTTCGAGTTCGAACCGGTCATGCACCTCCACCAAAACGTCCATGCCCCACTGCAGCGCCGTTGCGTTCAACACCTGCGCTTCTTGGTCGGTGACGGCTGCCATGATGATCAGAATGCAATCGGCGCCAAGCGCCCGCGCCTCGACCACTTGATAGGGATCGAACAGAAAATCCTTGCGAAGCGCCGGCAGCCGCGTCGCCGAACGTGCATCGACCAGGAATTCGTTGGCGCCTTGGAAAGAAGGCCCATCCGTCAGCACGGAAAGGCATGCAGCTCCGCCCGCCTCGTAGGCGCGCGCGAGTGCCGGCGGGTCGAAGTGCTCCCTAATGATCCCCTTTGACGGGCTCGCCTTCTTGATCTCGGCGATTAGGGCAAAGCCTTGCGCGCCTGCCGCGCGCAAACTGGCTCCAAACGGCCGCACCGCCGGGGCTCGCTTGGCGCGCACTTCCAGTTCTTCCAGCGACATGGCGGACTGCGCCGCAGCGATCTCCTTGCGCTTGTAAGCGGCGATACGGTCGAGCACGGTCCCGCCCTCCGCATTTGAAACCGCGACGAGTTTCGCCAGAGTCGCTTTGGCGCGCCCGTCGCCGATCGCACGCTGCGCCATGGCGACGCCGTTCGCGAGATCTGCCGCTTTCCCGGCGAGGACCAGCGCCGCGCCGGCGTTCAGGCAGACGATGTCCCGATAAGCTCCGGTCTCACCGGCAAGCAGGCGCCCGATCGCAGCCGCGTTGAACGCCGCGTCCCCGCCAAGCAAGGCGTCTAGCCTATGGGTCGTAAGACCGGCATCGGCCGGCGTCACGGTGAACCGCCGGATGTGCCCGTGCTCAAGCTCCACGACGTGCGTGGGTCCTGTAACCGTCAACTCGTCCAATCCGTCGCTGCCATGCACGACCCAGGCCCGTTCGGTCCCCAGCGTATGGAGGACGCGTGCGAGCGGCTCGATCCACTGCTCAGCGAACACGCCGATCAGCTGGCGCTTCACGCGCGCCGGATTGCAGAGCGGACCCAGCAAATTGAAGATGGTCCGAAACCCAAGCTGCTGGCGCACGGGTCCCACATGCTTCATCGCGTTGTGGTGTGCGGGCGCGAACAAGAACCCAAGCCCGGCGTCGTTGATGCAGCGTGAGACCTGCTGCGGCGTGAGGTCGATCTTCACGCCGAGCGCGGCCAGCACATCCGCCGAACCGCTCTTCGACGACTGCGCCCGGTTTCCGTGCTTCGCGATCTTCACACCGCAAGCCGCCGTCACGATGGTCGCGGCGGTCGAAATGTTCAGCGTCCCAAGTCCGTCGCCACCCGTGCCGCAAGTGTCGATCGCATCGGCCGGCGCGTCCACGGAAAGGGCCCGCGCGCGCAAAGCGTCCGCTGCAGCGGAAATCTCTTCCACCGTCTCACCC
>CXWJ01003217.1_pt1 | contig 13053 bp, 11 predicted proteins | sample 590841 | NCBI WGS metagenome assembly CXWJ01 (sample SAMEA3498367, study PRJEB10139) | wastewater metagenome | biome: wastewater treatment plant; material: activated sludge | place: Austria | collected 2015-01-21 | reverse complement strand
TCGCGTTCGACGTCGATGACTTCGCCGGTGCCGACGCGTACGCGTGCGGTGACTCGGCTGGGTTTGCCGAACGCGTAGCCGCCGAGCGACATGACGGCGAGGCCGTTGATTTGGCCGACTTTGGCACCTGCCGTGTCGACCAGCATGATCTCGCGCTCGATCATCTCTTGGCCGCGCAGGCTGATGCGGTCGTGGCGGCGTTCCCAGGCCTCGCTGGCGCGATCGACGTCGACGGCGTCGATCACCTGGTGACCGGCCTCGGCGGCCCAAAAATCGGCTTCGCGCAGATGGTCGGCGAGGTTGCCGATGCGTAGCGACAGTTTCTTCGCGTCCTCGGCCTCGCGGGCGAGTTCTTCGATGACGAGGGCGACGGCCGCGGGCGAGAGCGGGCGCAGGTTTTCGCGACGCGCGATCGAGCCTATGAGACCCGCGTAATCGTTGGCGGTCGCATCGCTCCAGTCGACGGTGTCTTCGAAGTCGACGGCGATTTTGAAGAGCTCCGCGAAGTCGGGGTCGCCTTCGAACAGCAGATAATAGAGCTGGCGGTCGCCGAACAGGATCACTTTGGTGGAGAGCGGTATCGGATCTGGCTTCAAGCCCGCCGTCGCCATGATCGACATGCGGTCGGTGGGCGATTCGATCGTGATCGTGCGGGCGCGCAGGCAGCGCTTCAGCATTTCCCACGCGTAGGGCTCAAGCAGCAGGCGGCGCGCGTCGAGCAACAGATAGCCGCCATTCGCGAGATGCAGGCTACCCGGACGTATCAGTGTGAAGTCGGTGAACAAGGCGCCCATTTGCGCCTGCTGTTCGATGCGGCCGACTAGGTTGCCGATCGAGGGGTTGTCCTCAATGACGACGGGCGCGCAGGTTTTCACGCCGTCGCCCACGAAAAGGTTCACGCGGAAGCGGCGGAAGCGCGGGTCATTCTCGGTGATCGTTTCAGGTGGCTGCATCATCGGGGGGCCGTCTTCGCGCCTGATGGGGCTTGCGGCGCGAAACAGCCCAACATGTTTGATGAGTTCCGCGGTCGTCGCGTCGACGTGGGCGTGAACATCAGGGATGTCGGCGACGCTTGCCGCCACGTCCTTCATGACGTCAGACACAGAAAGGCGGGCATACTCCCGGTCGAGGTCTGTCACCTTCTGGCGGCGCTCGCGCTCCCAGGCGGGCAAACGCTCGATCAGGACGGCGAGGTCTTGCTGCAGGGCCTCGATCTTTTCGATGATCGTTTTGCGCTGTGTCTCAGGCAGGGCATTAAACGTCTCCGGCGGCATGACGCCGTCTTTGGCCAGCGGAGCAAACGTGAACCCCGCTTGGGTGCGCATTAGCGTGATGCCTTCGGCGCGCGCTTTTTCGTTCAACGCCTCGAACGCCTGTTCCTGCTCGTTGTTGACGGCTTCGAGTGCCGTGCGGCGGCGCGATTGATACTCGGGACTTTCGAACACCGCAGGCACCAGCGCGAACAGTTCGTCGATCGCCTCGTCCATCGCGACCTTGAACTTCGCGGCGCGGCCTTGGGGCAGCGACAGCGCACGCGGGCGATCGGGCTGTTCGATGTTGGCGACGTAAATCCAATCCGCGGGAACCGGCAGCTTCTTCGCGTAGGCGTCGATCAGGCCGCGGACGGTGCCATGGCGGGCCGTGCCGCGTTCGCCCAGCACGAAGACGTTGAAGCCGGGCTTGTCGATGCGGGCGCCGAGGTCGAGCGCTTCGAGCGCACGGCTTTGGCCGATGAGGCCTTCGAAGGGCGGCAGATCGGCGGTGGTTTTGAACGTGAACTGCTTCGGATCGCAGGTGCGGCGGAGTTTGGCCGGGCTCAGGCGCAACTTGGCGAGGTCGGCTGTCTTGTCCAGCATATGCGATGTCCTTGTAGTCGTAAGGTGAATAGACACAGCTCGTTTCGTGGCGCAACCCGGCCGATTCCCATCGCCGTTGTGGGGTGAAAGAGCACTGGCGCCAGGGGCGGCGGCGACTATAGTGGCGGCCCCGGGGATCGCTTTGCATTGCGCTTAAGAACGGACGCTGCGACCTCCTGTGGTGAGGAGACACTTTCGCGCGATGAGTATCGACGCTCTTGACGCACCGGCGAAGCGCTCGCGGCCGGGCATGAAGCCGACCGACATCTCGAACCCCGACTATTTCCACAAGGTCGTCGACTGCCAGTGGGCGTGTCCGGCGCACACGCCGGTGCCGGAGTACATCCGGCTGATCGCGGCAGGGCGGTATGCCGATGCCTACATGGTCAACTGGAAGTCGAACGTGTTTCCCGGCGTGCTCGGGCGTACGTGCGACCGGCCGTGCGAACCGGCTTGCCGTCGCGGCCGCGTCGAGGCGGAGCCAGTTGCAATCTGCCGCTTGAAGCGCGTTGCGGCCGACAACAAGGGCGAGATTCGCGATCGGTTGCCAAAGCCGGCAAAGGCGAAGAATGGAAAGCGGATTGCGTTGATCGGCGCGGGGCCCGCGTCGCTGACCGTTGCGCGCGATCTGTTGCCGCTCGGCTATCACGTCGTGATCTACGACCAGGACCCTGCGGCGGGCGGCATGATGCGGACGCAGATTCCAAAGTTCCGGTTGCCGGAGAAGGTGCTGGACGAGGAAGTGGGGTTCATCACGCAGTTGGAGCCCGAACTTCGGCTTGGCAAGCGCGTCGACAGTTTGAAGGCGGTGCTTGCCGAAAGGTATGATGCCGTATTCGTCGGCTGCGGCGCGCCGCGCGGGCGCAATCTGGAAATCGCCGGGCGCGAAGAGGCAAAGGCGAACATCCATATCGGCATCGACTGGCTGTCGTCGGTTTCGTTTGGTCACGTCGATAAGATCGGCAAGCGCGTGATCGTGCTCGGCGGCGGCAACACGGCGATGGATTGCTGCCGGACATCGCGGCGGCTCGGCGGTGAGGACGTGAAGGTCGTCGTTCGGTCGGGGTTCGAGGAGATGAAGGCGTCGCCGTGGGAGAAAGAGGACTCCATGCGGGAGGGTATCCCGATTCACAATTTCCTGGTGCCCAAGGAGTTCAAACACAAAGGCGGTAAGTTGACCGGCGTGCTGTTTGAAAAGGTAAAAGCCGAGTTCGACGCCAAGGGCAAGCGCAGCTTGGTGCCTTCGGGCGAGCCGGATGTGCACTTCGAATGCGACGACGTGCTGGTCGCCGTCGGTCAAGAGAATGCGTTCCCCTGGATCGAGCGCGATGCGGGGATCGAGTTCGATAAATGGGGCATGCCCAAGGTCGACGAGGTCACCTACCAATCGTCAAACCCGAAAGTGTTTTTCGGCGGCGACGCAGCGTTCGGGCCGAAGAACATCATCTGGGCGGTCGCGCATGGGCATGGCGCCGCGGTTTCGATCGACAAGTTCGTGAACGGGCAGAGTGTAGTCGACCGGCCGCCGCCGTTCGTCACGCTCGCCAGCCAGAAGATGGGCATTCACGAGTGGTCGTACGACAACGACATTGCGAACGACCTTCGTTACAAGGTGCCGCACCTCCCGAATGAGATCGCCCTGAAGGACGTGAAAGCCGAGGTCGAACTCGGGTTCGACCGGGAGCTTGGTTACAAGGAAACTCAGCGCTGCCTGAACTGCGATGTGCAGACCGTGTTTTCAGCCAAGCTTTGCATCGAGTGCGATGCCTGTGTGGACATCTGCCCGCTCGACTGCATCACGTTCACGGAGAACGGCGAGGAAAAAGAGCTGCGCACGCGGCTGATGGCGCCGGCGAAGAACACGACGCAGGATCTCTATGTCGGCGACGGGCTGAAGACGGGCCGCGTGATGGTGAAGGACGAAGACCTTTGCCTGCATTGCGGCTTCTGCGCCGAACGCTGCCCGACCGGCGCATGGGACATGCAAAAATTTCTTCTTGAAACTGCACAGGCAGGCGAGAAATGCCAAAGCCGTTAGAGGCGACGAACGACTTCGTCGTCAAATTCGCAAATACCAACGGCTCGGGATCGGCGAGCGCCAACGAGCTGTTTGCGCGGGCGATCTTGCGCATGGGCGTGCCGATCGCGGTGCGCAACATCTTCCCGTCGAACATCCAAGGTCTGCCTACGTGGTATGAGGTGCGGGTCTCGGGCGAGGGGTGGATCGGGCGGCGCGGTGGCGTCGACTTCGTGGTCGCGATGAACGGGCAGACGTGGGACAAAGACGTCAAGGAACTCGAGCCCGGCGGGTACCTGCTCTACGACTCGACGAAGCCGATGCCGCAGTCGAAGTTTCGGCCCGACATCAACGTCGTCGGCGTTCCGCTGACTGAGATGGCGAACAGCCGGTACGACATTCCGCGCGACCGGCAGCTCTTGAAGAACATGATCTATGTGGGCGCGGTGGGCGCGCTGCTCGGCATGGATCACGACGAGATGGTGAAGCTCGTCGGCGAGCAATATGCAGGCAAGGACCGGCTGATCAAGCCGAACGTCGAAGCGTTGGGTTTGGGCCGCGACTATGTTCTCGAGCACCTGAAGGGCAAGTGCGCGCTTAGCGTTAAGCGGTCGGACAAGGTGGGCGACCGCATTTTTGTTGCCGGCAACGATGCGGCAGCGTTGGGTGCGGTCTACGGCGGCGCCACGGTTGCCGCCTGGTATCCAATTACGCCGTCGACTTCGGTGGCGGAAGCGTTCGCGGCGCACTGCAAGCGGCTGCGCGTCGATCCGGAGACGAAGAAAAACCTCTATGCGATCATCCAGTCGGAAGACGAGCTTTCGGCGATCGGCTCCGTGATCGGGGCGAGCTGGAACGGGGCGCGCGCTTTCACGGCGACGTCGGGGCCGGGAATTTCTCTGATGCAAGAGTTCCTAGGGCTTGCTTACTCGGCGGAAATTCCGGCGGTGATCTTCGATATTCAGCGCGGCGGGCCCTCGACCGGCATGCCGACGCGGACGCAGCAGTCGGATTTGACGCTTTGCGCCTATTCGAGCCACGGCGACACGAAGCACGTGATGATCTTCCCGGAAGATCCGCGCGAGGCGTTCGAGTTCGGGGCGCTGTCGTTCGATCTGGCCGATCGGCTGCAGACGCCGATCTTCGTGATGTTGGACCTCGATATCGGCATGAACGATTGGCTGGTGAAGCCGTTCAAATGGGACGATTCGCGCCAATACGACCGCGGCAAGCTTGTCAGCTACGAGGAACTTGAGGCCGGGAAAGAGTTCTGGCGCTATATGGACGTGGACGGCGACGCGATCTGCTACCGCACGATCCCGGGCGTGCATCCGACGAAAGGCGCATACTTCACGCGCGGTTCTTCGCGGAACAAGTATGCGAAGTACTCGGAAGAAGGTTCCGACTACGTCGAGAACATGACGCGGCTTCTGCGCAAGTTCGAGACCGCGAAGAAGTATGTGCCGGGGCCGGTGATCCGGCAGGCGAAGCAGCCGACGCGCCATGGCGTTATCTATTTCGGATCAACGTCGGCGGCGATGGACGAGGCGCTTGATGCGCTGGAGAAGCAGGGCGTTCATCTGGACACGCTGCGCATCCGCGCGTTCCCGTTCGCGGACAACGTGATCGACTTCATCAACGCCCACGATCAGGTGTTCGTGGTGGAGCAGAACCGAGACGCGCAGATGCGCGCGCTCTTGGTGAACGAGGGCGCGATCGACCCGGCGCGCTTCATCTCGATCTTGCACTACGACGGCACGCCGATCACGGCGCGCTTCATCACCAAGGAAATCGCGGAGCGGCTGAAGGCCTTCGGCAAGCCCGCCCGCACGAAGGTTGCGTCATGACCTATCTCGCCAAACCGAAGTTTCGCCATCCGTCGCTCGAGAAGAACGAACGCGGGTTCACGCGGCGCGATTACGAAGGGTCGATCTCGACCTTGTGCGCCGGATGCGGGCACGACTCGATCTCGGCGGCGCTGATACAGGCGTTTTTCGAGCTCAACATCGAGCCGCATCGCGTTGCGAAGATGTCGGGCATCGGTTGTTCTTCGAAGACGCCCGACTATTTCTTGGGCCAAAGCCACGGCTTCAACAGCGTGCACGGCCGCATGCCGTCGGTGCTGACGGGCGCAAATCTGGCGAACAAGAACTTGATTTATCTCGGCGTATCCGGGGACGGCGACTCGGCCTCGATCGGGCTTGGGCAGTTCGTGCATTGCGTCCGGCGCGGCGTGAACATGACTTACATCACCGAGAACAACGGCGTTTACGGGCTGACCAAGGGGCAGTTCTCGGCGACCGCTGATCGCGGCTCCAAGTCGAAGGCGGGCGGCACGAACAGCGACTCGCCGATCGACCTCGTTTCGATGGCGATGCTGGCCGGAGCGACGTTCGTCGGGCGCTCGTTTTCGGGCGACAAGGCGCAGCTGGTGCCATTGATCAAGGCGGCGCTGTCGCACAACGGTCCTGCCTTCATCGACGTGATCAGCCCGTGTGTCGCCTTCAACAATCATGCGGGATCGACGAAAAGCTTCGACTTCGTGCGCGACCACAACGATGCGGTGAACCGGCTCGACTTCTTCGAAGGGCGCACGGAAATCGTCACTGATTACAAGCCCGGCACGGTGCAGGATGTGGAGCAGCACGACGGCTCCGTTATCCGGCTGCACAAAATCGCCGACGGCTACGACCCGACGAACAAGGTTTCGGCGATGAACTATCTCGCCACACATCACGAGAAGGGTGAGGTGGTGACGGGGCTGCTCTATCTCGACCCGAACCCGAAGGACATGCACCAGTTCCTGCGGACGGTTGACGTGCCGCTGAACCGGCTTGGCGTCAAGGAGCTTTGTCCGGGTTCGAAGGCGCTTGAGACGATCAACGACGAGTACCGCTGATGAGCAGGCTTCAGGGCAAGCGCGCGATCGTAACGGGCGCCGGGTCAGGTATCGGGCGCGCGACAGCGAAGCTTTTCGCACAAGAGGGTGCGCAAGTGCTTTGCGTCGACAAAACCGAAGCAGTGCGCGAAACCGTCGAGGCGATCGGCAAGGCGGGGGGCAAGGCGCTCGCGGTGACGGCCGATGCCGGGTCAGAGGCAGACGTGAAGGCCTATATCGGGCGGGCGATCAATTCGTTCGGCGGTATCGATGTGCTCTACGCAAACGCCGGAATCTCGGGAGGCTATGTGCCGATCGTCGATCAGACGGTCGAGCAATGGCAGGAAATCTTGCGCGTGAATTTGATCGGGCCGTTCCTGGCGATCAAGCATGTCGTGCCGCTGATGGTTGCGCAGAAGAGGGGCTCGATCATCTGTACCGCTTCGGTCGCGGGCATTCGCGCTAATGCGGGGCCGACGCCCTATAGCGCGTCGAAGGCAGGCGTGATTTCGCTCGTGCAGGTGACGGCGAACGAGCTCTACGGTTCGGGCGTACGCGTCAACGCGATCTGCCCTGGGCTCATCGAAACCGGCATGACGAAGCCGATTTTCGATGGTGCGCGGGCGCGCGGGAATGAGGGGCGGATCGGTCAGCTGAATCCCACGGCGCGGTACGGCCATCCGGAGGAGATCGCCGCGATGGCGTTGTTCCTTGCGTCGGATGAGGCGAGCTATGTCAACGGGCAGGCGTTTCCGGTGGATGGCGGGCTCACGTCGACGCTGCCGTTTGTGGCCCGCCGAACTTGAGAATGCGGCGGGAATTGAGCGATTTTCGGTCGCCTCCCGGCGGGCGGGTGTGACAATATCCGGCCCCGAACTCCGCACGCTGGGGCCTCTCACATCATGTTCGATCCGAACCGCCTGAAGAAGCACGTCGACGAAAACTGGGACGATGCGATCGTCCCGTCGCTGTTCGAGTACATCAAGATCCCGAACAAATCCCCGGCTTACGACGCGGAGTGGGAAAAGCACGGCTATATGGACGATGCTGTCAAGCTGATGGAGGCTTGGGCGCGCTCGCGCGTGGCGTCGTTTCCGGAGGCGACGCTTGAGGTCGTGAAACTGAACGGGCGCACGCCCGTCATCTTCATCGAGATTCCGGGCGAGGGCGACGATACGGTGCTGCTCTACGGGCATCTCGATAAGCAACCGGAGATGAAGGGTTGGTGGGACGGGTTCGGGCCGTGGACGCCGGTCATCAAGGATCAGAAGCTCTACGGACGCGGCGGGGCGGATGACGGCTATGCGATGTTCGGCTCGCTTGCGGCGCTGCAGGCGCTGAAGGAACAGGGCGTTCCGCATGCGCGTTGCGTGATCTTGATTGAAGCTTGCGAGGAGTCGGGCTCGTACGATTTGCCGTTCTACATCGACCATTTGGCGGAGCGGATCGGCAAGCCGTCGCTGGTGGTCTGTTTGGATTCGGGCTGCGGGAACTATGATCAGCTTTGGCTGACGACGTCTTTGCGCGGCAACGGCGTCGGGACGATGACGGTCAAGGTGCTGACGGAGGGTGTGCACTCGGGCGATGCCTCGGGGATCGTGCCATCGAGCTTTCGTATAGCGCGGCAGCTGCTGTCGCGGATCGAGGACGAGGCGACCGGCAAGATATTGCCGAAGGAGTTCTACGCCAAGATTCCGGCGCAGCGCGTCGCGCAGGCGAAGAAGGCTGCGAAGGTTCTGGGACCTGAGGTCTATGCGAAGCTGCCGCTCGCCGGCGGCACGATGCCGATGGCCAAGCAGCTTTCCGAGCTCGTGCTCAATCGCACCTGGCGGCCGACGCTGTCGATCATCGGTGCGGATGGGCTCACGCCGTCGGCGAATGCAGGGAACGTTCTTTTGCCCTACACGACGCTGAAGCTCTCATTCCGCTGGCCGCCGACGCTGGATGCCAAGAAGGCGATCGACCGGGTGAGCGAAATTCTGACCAAGAAGCCACCCTACAATGCCGAGATTTCGGTCGACTTCGACCGCGGCGGCAACGGGTGGAACGCGCCGGCGCTGGCGCCCTGGCTCGAGAAGTCGGTCGAGCGGGCGTCGCAAATGGCGTTCGGAAAGTCAGCCGTCTACATGGGCGAGGGCGGAACGATCCCCTTCATGGGGATGCTGGGCGAAAAATTCCCCGAGACGCAGTTCGTCATCACGGGCGTGCTTGGGCCGCATTCGAACGCGCACGGGCCGAACGAATTCCTGCATATCCCGACAGGCAAGAAGGTGACGATGGCGATCGCGCAGATCGTGGCCGACCACTTCGTGCGGAACGAAAAGAAGAGCGCCTCACGCAAACCTGCGAAGGGCGCGAAGAAGAAGCGGTAACACGGCGCTTTCGATGGCGTGGGAAGTGGCGTAGGCTTGTGCACACAAGTTGGAGATTCCTATGCACAACTTCATGCGGCTCGATCTCAGGACAAAGCTTCTGCTGGTGTCGCTATCGATACTGGCACTCGGCGCCGGGCTGATGTTGCAGTTCGGCTGATCGTTCACGCCGGAACGACGACGTTGCCGTCTTCGACGGCGCATGCGATCGCGGTTAGCGACTTGCCGGCACACGGGCCGGAAACGCATAAACCGTCCTCGACGCGAAAGCGCGCGCCATGCGTCGAGCAAACGAGCCGGCTTCCATCTTCGTCCAAGAAGCGGTCTGGGAACGTTTCGAGCGGCGTTCCTTGGTGGGGGCAAGCGTTGAGATAGGCGCGCAGCACGCCAGCGCGGCGTACCACCAGGATATCGCGGCGCGCGGCGCCTTCGCCGGTGAGAAAACCGCGCGCCTCGCCTTCGCCTATTTCATCCGCGCGGCAGAGCACGGTGCCGCTCATGGGTCAGCTCTTGAATCCGCCCATCTTGCGGACGAGAGTCCACTCGGCATCGGTGACGGGTTGCACCGACAGGCGCGAATACTTCACGAGCGCCATCGCGGCGAGCTTCGGTTCGGCCTTTATGTCGGCGAGCGTCACGGGCTTCGGGAACGGTTCGACCGCGACCACGTCGACCATCGACCAGAAGTCTTCTTCGGCCGTGTGATCTTTGTAGGCCTCCTTGATGACCTTCACGACGCCGACGACGGCCTTTTCCTTGCCGGTGTGATAGAACAAGGCGAGGTCGCCCTTNNTGAAACAATCCGGCCAGCGCGTAAGGATCGTTCGCGGCAAACGTGCGCGCCGCGGCCGCATCGACCGCTTCGATGACGATCATGCTGCCCAGCATCGCTTGTCCGTCATCGGACGTGAACGGACCTGCGATTTTCACCCGGTCCTTGTGCGCGTCGATGTAGGCCAGGTGCCGTTGCCGCGTATCGGCGCGCAAGGCGGTCGCGTTCGGCTTGTCCGTACAGATCAGAACAAAAAGCATTAGTGCTCGCTCCTCAGCGGTCGCGACAGAAGTGCGCCGATCGCGGCATCTACGCCCACGCGTCCCGCCACGATCTCGGCGACCGCTTCGGCGATCGGCATTTCGACCTTAGCGGCCCGTGCGCGCATCACCAACGCCTCGGCTGTCGCGGCGCCCTCGGCGAGCGGCCCGCCGTTGCCCGCATGCCCGCCTTGGGCGAGGCGCACGCCCAGCGAGAAATTTCGCGACTGACGCGAGGAGGCCGTCAGCATCAGGTCGCCGAGGCCGCTCAAGCCGCCCAGTGTTTCGACCTTGGCACCAAGAGCGAGCCCGAAGCGCGTCATCTCAGCGAACCCGCGCGTGGTCAGCGCGGCGCGCGCGCTTTCGCCGAAGCCACGGCCTTCGACGATGCCGCACGCGATCGCGAGCACGTTTTTCACCGCGCCGCCGATCGCCACGCCGACGACATCGGTGGAGACGTAGGGCCGGAACGTCGTCGTACTGATGGCGCGCGCGACCTCTTCGGCCGTTGGCGCATCGTCGAGTGCCAGCGTCACTGCACAGGGAAGCCCGCGTGCAACTTCCGTAGCGAAGCTCGGACCCGACAACATGCCGAATGTCATCGATGGTGCCGCGGCGCGCGCCACCTCCGGCATCAGAAGCGCCGTCGCGCGCTCGATTCCCTTCGCGCAGATCAGAACCGGCACGCCATCGCGCACTTGCGGTGCGAACAGTTGCACGACCGTGCGCAGGTGCTGGGCCGGGCAGACGAGCAGGACGGCTTCCGCCGTTCGAAGCGCCGCCGCGTCGCCTGTCGCCATGATTGACGGGTGAAGGGGGACGCCTGGCAAAAAGGCTGCGTTTTGATGAGCGGTCGAGATCGAGCGGACGACTTCGGGTTCGCGGGCCCAAAGCGTGACTCGGCGCCCGGCACCGGCTGACGCCTGCGCCAGGGCCGTGCCCCAGGCTCCGCCGCCAATGACGCCGATATGGCTTATTCCCAAGGCACTTGCCGGATTTCCCATCACTCCTCGATCACGAAGTGAATGTTTTGTTGAATATTTACCCGGGACGTATACATTCGACGCACAAATGTTGTGCAAAGACACCGTCCGAGGAAACATCCTAGAAGCGGCGAAAAAGCGTTTCGTTCACTACGGTTACGCCAAGACGACGATGGCGGAGATAGCCTCGGACTGCAACATGTCCCCCGGCAATCTCTACCGGTACTTTCCAGGGAAACTGGACATTGCCGAAGCCATCAGCACCGAGGCGGGTGAAGCAGCAATCGCCAAGCTTCGAGAGGTTCTCCGCCGTCCAGGCCGCTCTGCAAAAGAGCGGCTACGGGACTTTTGTTTCGCGGATATGCGGCTGACCTACGAACAGCTTGAGTTCGACAAGCAGGTTTACGAGATGGCACGCGTCATCTCGATGGAACGCCCCCAGTTCGCGAACCGCATTTTGGCGTTACACCGGGCGCTATTGTCTGAAATATTGGCTGCCGGCAACGCCTCCGGCGAGTTTTCTATCGAAGACGTGGTTTTCACTGCCGAGATGCTGCAATCGGCCACGATGAAGTTCCGCTACCCCCAGTTGCATTCAAAGCTCTCCTACGACAAATTGGAGCGGGAACTTGAAGGGGTCATTCACCTGTTGCTCAATGGCTTGGATGACGGTGGGGCCGGCCGCGAACTTCCCCGCAAGGCCCAAGAAGCCCAGAAATCCGACACTTTGGTGAGTATCTGACCTGCCAAAGCGGTTAACAACCTGCGGCAGGACGTCGCACTTTGACTGACGAGTGAACAAAAACGATTTCGTTCATTGATTTCTGATCAGAGGTCCTCTACATAGAGATCACCGCGGGAGACACCCCGCAAAAAGATCAAAGGAGAGACTTCCATGACAAATAATCTCGTAACCCAGATCTCGACGACGGTGGCCGGTTTCGTGCTCGGCGCGTATGGCCTGGCGTTCTTGATCAACACGCTGAACTGGCTCTAATCCTCCCGTGAACCAGTTCTTCCCGAAACGGGCGGTCCGGTAACCCCGACCGCCCGTTTCCTTTTTAACGCGCGGCGATGGCCAGGGCTTGCTGCAACACCGGATCCGATGCCGGTTCGACGACCGGCGCAGCGATCGCGACGTCCGGCATCACGCCCCGCGGCCGCGTATCACCACTTACGCGGATGATATGGGCCTTCGGGAAGCCGACTTCGATTCCCGTGCGCGACAGTGTGAACTGCTCCATCGCCCCAAGCGTCGTCGCCAGATCCGACGTCTCTTCGCCAAGGATCGTCGCAAAGCCATAGTCTTGCGAGAGTGCCGCCACCTGCACCGCGTTCGAGTATGTGCGGCGATTGACCAAGAGATAGACCTTGCCCTGGAAGCGGGCTCCTGCGCGCGGCTCGACCACTGGAATCTCGAACGAGAACACCGTGCCGACCCGATGCTGGGCATAAGCGGCTGCAAATTTTGCCGAGATACCATCTGTGTCGTCAGGTGCGGCGGCAACGCGTTTCGCGTTTGACGCGATGGCCGCCTCACTCACTTTGATGCGGAAATCGCGGCAGAAGCGGAATGGCTTCGTTGCGTACCAGGCGACCATGAGATCGCTGAACGAGTTGTCGCCGCCTGGATTGTCGCGCAGATCGATGAGCACGGCGCGTGCCCGCGCTTGCAACAGGTTCTCAAACGACCTGTCGATGAAGCTGCGGAACTGCGAAACGTCCCAGATGTTGGTCGCATTCGGATCGTTGTTGTAGAAAGGCCCCGGCCGCAGATACCCGACTTTGCCTATCATCCGAAACGAACGTGCATCCCAGTCGAGTTCGAGCCCTGGCGATGGCCCCGCCGCCGCTGCGCGCATTTCCGTTCGCGTTCGCGCCGGCACCTCAACCTCGCGCGGCCCGCCGCGCACGT
>CXWJ01034060.1_pt1 | contig 13057 bp, 14 predicted proteins | sample 590841 | NCBI WGS metagenome assembly CXWJ01 (sample SAMEA3498367, study PRJEB10139) | wastewater metagenome | biome: wastewater treatment plant; material: activated sludge | place: Austria | collected 2015-01-21 | reverse complement strand
GTGCGGGTGCGGGTGCGGGTGCGGGTGCGGGTGCGGGGGTCCGGGTTCGGGTGGGGGAGTCCGGTTATCGTTTGCGGAACATCCACCTTGTCATGCGTCATCAGTTGTCGTACAACATCGGCGATGGTCCGGAAACGATGGCGGGCTGTCAAGGCTGGTCGAATCAGGGTTTATGCGGAGGGCGGGCATGGCATCGTCGATCGATCTGCTGCGGCGCCGGCCGCGCAGCCTGGCGCTGGAACTGGTGGAGGCGCTGGGCGACCGCATCCGCGAAGGCCGGCTGGCGGCGGGGGCCAAGCTGCCCACCGAGGCCGAGTTCATGGCCGAGTTCGGCGTCAGCCGCACGGTGGTGCGCGAGGCCATCTCCAAGCTGCAGGCCTCGGGCCTGGTGCAGACGCGGCACGGCGTCGGCACCTTCGTCGTCGGCCTGGGCGAGGCCGCACCCTTCAAGCTGGCGCCGGAGCAGTTTGCGACGCTGCGCGACGTCATCGCCGTGCTCGAGCTGCGCATCGGCATCGAGACCGAGGCCGCCAGCCTGGCGGCGCAGCGCCGCGACGCCGACAACCTGCAGCAGATGCGCAGCGCGCTCGACGCCGTGGCTGCGGCGGTGGAGCAGGGGCGCGACGCGGTCGGGCCGGACTTCCAGTTCCACCTGGAAGTGGCGCGCGCCACGCAGAACGTGCACTTCGCCGATCTGATGGCCAGCCTGGGCACGATGATCATCCCGCGCGCCCGGCTCGACGGCGCGGCCGGCATGAGCCCGCCGGGCAGCCCCAAGGGCGATCTCCAGAGGGCGCAGCCCGAAGGCATCCCGGTCAGCGAGGAACAACGCCTGTACCTGCGGCGCGTCAACGCCGAGCACGAGAGCATCTACGACGCCATCCGCAACCAGGACAGCGAGGCCGCGCGCGCGGCCATGCGCACCCACCTGGCCAACAGCCGCGAGCGCCGCCGCCGCGCCGCGGCGCTGGGCCTCGAGTCGAGCTGAGCTGCTGCCCTGGGCGCGGTAGGGCCTTGCCATCGGCAACGCTTGCGCTTATGCTTTAGTTGTACGACGACTGACAACTTGGATCGAGCGGCCACCCGACGGTGGTGAGCCGCCTGGCCGCACCGGAGACTCACATGATCCATCGACCCCTCGCCACTTTGGCCGCCGCACTGGCCACGCTGTGCCTGGCGCCGGCCGCGCTGGCACAGGCCGCTTCGCCAGGCTCGGGGCAGGCCTGGCCGACCAAGCCGGTGCACATCATCGTGCCCTACCCGCCGGGCGGCTCGTCCGACATCATCGCGCGCGCCATCAGCAAGCCGCTGTCCGAGGCGCTGAAGCAGCCGGTCATCGTCGAGAACAAGCCTGGCGCCAACGGCAACACCGGCACCGACTTCGTTGCCAAGTCGGCGCCGGACGGCCACACGCTGCTGCTGTGCGATGTCGGCGCACTGGCCATCACCGCGTCGGTGTACAGCAAGCTGCCCTTCGAGCCGTCGAAGGACCTGCGCGGCGTGACCATGCTCGCCTATTCGCCGCACCTCTTGGTGGTGCACCCGTCGGTGCCGGCCAACAACCTGGCCGAGCTGGTGGCGCTGTCGCACAAGCAGCCGCTGAACTTCGCCGTCACCGCCATCGGCAGCGCGCCCCACCTGGCCGGCGTGGCGGTGGAAAAGGCCACCGGCGCGAAGTGGCAGTACATCCCCTACAAGGGCGGCGCGCAGGCGATCGGAGACACGGTGGCCGGCCAGACGCAGGTGCTGATGAACGGCATGCTGGCGACGCAGCCCTTTGTCGACAGCGGCAAGCTCAAGGTCATCGGCGTCAGCAAGGCCAGGCGCGTGCCGCTGCTGGCCAACGTGCCGACCATCGCCGAGCAGGGCGTCAAGGGCTTCGAGTCCGGCACCTGGCAGGGCGTGCTGCTGCCCGCCGGCACGCCCAAGGCGGTGCTCGACAAGCTGAATGCCGAGCTCATCGCCATCATCCGCTCGCCCGAGGTGCGTGAGCGGCTGGTGTCGCAGGGCGCCGAGGTGGTGACGATGACGCCGGCCGAGTTCACGCAGTTCTTCGAGCACGAGCGCAAGAGCTGGGCCAAGGTGGTCGCGCAGGGCGGTGTGAAGATCGATTGAGGCGGCTGCAGCGCAACGGGAGACGAGCATGAGAGAAAACCGCCTGCGCACGCTGTGGAAGCAGGACCAGGCCGCCGTCAACGGCTGGCTGGCCGTGCCCAGCAGCTTCAGCGCCGAGCTGATGGCACACCAGGGCTGGGACGCGCTGACCATCGACATGCAGCACGGTGTCGTCGACTACCAGGCGATGGTCGGCATGCTGCAGGCCATCTCCACCACGCCGACGGTGCCGGTGGTGCGCGTGCCCTGGCTCGAGCCGGGCATCATCATGNNGCGTGATCTGCCCGATGGTGAACACGCGCGAGGACGCGCAGAAGCTGGTCGCCTACACGCACTACGCGCCGCGCGGCACGCGCAGCTTCGGGCCGGTGCGCGCACTGCTCTACGCCGGCGCCGACTACCCGCAGCATGCCGACGACACCATCGTCGCCTTCGCCATGATCGAGACCGCGCAGGCGCTGGACAACCTGGACGCGATCCTCTCGGTCGAGGGGCTGGATGCGGTCTACGTCGGCCCGTCGGACCTGGCGCTGGCGCTGGGCTGCAAGCCCGACTTCGACAACCCCGAGCCCCTGGCCGCGCAGGCCATCGAGCACGTGCTCGAACGCGCCAAGGCGCATGGTGTCGTTGCCGGCGTGCACAACGCTGGACCGGCGGCCGCGCGGGCGCGCATCGCCAAGGGCTACCGCTTCGTCACCCTCAGCTCCGACGCACGCCTGATGGCCGCGGGTGCGCAACAGATCGTGCAGGCGATGCGCGCCTGAAGGATCAGGCCGGATGGCCGCTGCCGGCGGCGCAGCGTCGCGGTGTCACCGGCGCGTCTTCCCCGTGCGGCTGACGGATGCCACAATGCGCCCCGCACCGGAGTCGAGCACGCGATGGCCAAATCCCTGATCCCCGATCCGCTGGAGCTGATGCGCCAGGCGGTCACCCACCTGGAAGGCCGCGCCAATTCGCTGGCCGGCCGCGGCCTGGAAATCGACCAGGTGGTGAAGACGCTGCACCAGCTGTCGTCGCGCACGCTGGTGGTTCGCCAGGCGATGGAACTGGCACTGGACAACTTCTACAAGCGCCTGAACCTGCCCACCGGCCGCGAGTTCGCCGAAATGAGGGCGACGCTGCAGCGGCTCGAGGACAAGCTCGACAGCCTGCTCGCGACCGAGGTTTCCGCACGCGCGGCGCCGCGCCCGGCGCGCACGCGTCAACCCATGGTCGAGGCGCCGGCCGCGAAGGCCGAGACGCCGCGCCCGGCGCGCACGCGCCAACCGGTCGTCGAGCCAGCCGCGGCAAAGGTGACGAAGATTGCAAGAGCGGCAAAGACGGCAAAGGCCGCGGCGCCGCGCACGCCGGCCGCACCGGCACGCCGGGCACGCCGCGCTGAGGGAGGTTGAGCATGGCTCAGGCCGAAACCACGGAATCGACGACCAAGCGGCTGCGCACCGAGGTCGACCGGCTGCTGCAGCGCGGACTGAAGGGCCTGGAGTACCTGGGCTCGCCGGCGCCGGCGGTGGGTACCACGCCGAAGACGCTGCTGCTGCGCCGCGGCACGCTCAGCCTGTACCACTACAAGCCGATGCAGAGCGAGATCTACCGCACGCCGATCCTGCTCGTCATGGCCACCACCAACAAGGCCTACATCTTCGACCTGGCGCCGGGGCAGAGCCTGGTCGAATTCCTGCTGAAGCGCGGCTACGACGTCTACGTGATGGACTGGAACGCGCCCACCGCCGAGGAGCGCGGGCTGCGCATCGACGACTACGTGCTCGACTTCATCCCCGACTGCATCCACCGCGTGCAGCAGCATTCGGGCGAGGACGAATTGACGCTGGTCGGCTATTGCTTCGGTGGCGTGCTGTCGCTGCTGTACACCGCGCTGCAGGACGGCGCCGGGCTGCGCAACCTGGTGTGCTTCACCACGCCGGTCGACTTCTCGGAGATGACGCTGTTCCGCACGATGTCCGACGCGCGGCACTTCGACGTCGACAAGCTCTGCGACCGGGTCGACGTGGTGCCGGCCGAGATGGTCGTCGCCGGCTTCGACGCGCTGCGTCCGGCGGGCCGCGTCGCCAACCAGGTGCGGCTGTGGGACAACATGTGGAACGACGACTACGTCAAGGGCATCCGCATGATGGAGCGCTGGGGCGCGGAGACGCTGCCGCTGGCCAGCGAATACTTCCGCCAGATCACCAAGGAGCTGATGCAGGACAACGCGCTGTACAAGGGCACGTTGAAGATCGGCGGCCGCACCGTTGATCTCTCGCGCATCAAGCTGCCGCTGCTGCATATCGTGGCGAAGTACGACCACATCGTGCCGCTGCCCTGCGCGCAGCCGCTGATGCAGCGCGTGAGTTCGCAAGACAAGGAAGAAGTGATGCTGCCGGGCGGCCACGTCAGCCTGGTGGCCGGCCCCAATGCCGTCAAACGCATGTGGCCCACACTCGACAAATGGCTTCAAGGGCGCTCGACATGAACACCGACACCAAGACTCTGCCGCGCAGCCTGCAGCTCGGCGGCACCACGCTCGAACTGGCGCGGCTGCAGCCCGGCGACGCCGCGGCGCTGGCCGGCTTCGCCGCCACGCTGCCGCCGCACGACCTGCTGTTCCTGCGCCGCGACATCAGCCAGGCCAAGGTCATCGCCGCGTGGATGCAAGGCATCGCCGACGGCCGGCTGCACAGCCTGGCGGTGCGCGAAGGCGGCGTGCTGGTCGGCTGCTCGGCGATCGTCGTCGACGACCTGTCCTGGTCGCGCCACGTCGGAGAACTGCGCGTGCTGGTGTCGCCGGCCTGGCGCGGCAAGGGCCTGGGGCGGGTGCTGATCCAGCAGTGTTTCGCGCAGGCGCTGGAGCTGGGGCTGGACAAGCTGGTGGCGCAGATGACGGTCGACCAGGTAGGGGCGATCGCGGTGTTCGAGGAACTAGGCTTCCGCGCCGAGGCGCTGCTGCGCGACCACGTCAAGGACCGCGACGGCCAGCTGCACGACCTGGCGCTGCTGAGCCACGACGTGGCCGNNCGCGCTGGTACGGCGGCAGCTTCGCGCCGCAGTCGCGGCAGAAGTTCGCGCCCGGCGCGTGGCCTTCGCTCAGGCATTCGTGGCAGCTGCGCGTGGTCGGCTCGCGCCGCGTCTGCTGCCCCACCAGTTCGGCGCTGACGATGCCGGTAGGTACGGCCAGCGTGCCCCAGCCCATCAGCATCATCAGGCTGGCGATGAAACGCCCCAGGTCGGTCTTCGGCGTGACGTCGCCGAAGCCCACCGTGGTCAGCGTGGTGATGGCCCAGTACACGCCCAGCGGGATGCTGGTGAAGCCGTTCTCCGGCCCTTCGACCACGTACATCAGCGTGCCCATGATCATCGTCAGCAGCAGCACGAAGGCCAGGAACACGGCGATCTTGCGCCGCGAGTTGCGCAGCGCGCGGTACAGCGCGCCGAACTCGCTGACATAGGCGGTCAGCTTGAGCAGCCGGAACATGCGCAGCAGCCGGAGCATGCGCACGTCGATCAGCGCGTGCATCTCCGGCACCAGCACCGCCAGGTAGGTGGGCAGGATCGCCAGCAGGTCGATGACGCCGAAGAAGCTGCGCGCATAGCGCCACGGGTGGCGCACGCAGATCAGCCGCGCCAGGTACTCGACGGTGAAGGCCAGCGTGAAGAACCATTCCAGCGCCTTCAGCCAGCGCCCGTGCTGCTGGTGCACCGCGGCCATGCTGTCCAGCACCACCACCGCCACGCTGGCCAGGATCAGCGCGATCAGCGCCAGGTCGAAGGCGCGGCCGGCGCGCGTGTCGGCCTCGAAGATGATGGTGTACAGGCGCAGCCGCCATCCGGCCAGCGGACGGCCGAGTTCGCGCGGGTCGGTGTCCACCGGGCTGGCCGGCATCTCGGGCGTGTTCATGGCGGCGTCGAGAAGCCTGCGCGCAATGCTTCGACGCGCGCCGCGTGGATGGCCTTGCCGATCTGCGGCCCGGTCTGGCCGCGTGCGGCTGCCTGCTGCGCCACCGCGGCCGTGTCCACACCGCGCGCGAAAGCCAGCGCCTGCAGCAGCCGCATGCGCTGCGGGTAGTCGCGCTGCTCGAAGCCGAGGCGGCCGCGTGCGTCGCATTCGCAGGCCAGCAGCAGCTCGGCAACGCGGGCAGGGCGGCGCAGCGCATCGCAGCGCTCCAGCAGGCGCAGTTGCGCCGCCGGACTCAAAGTCAGGCTGGCGTGCACGTGGCCGTGCTCGCGCGCGGTGATCTCGGCCAGCTCGCGGCACTCCACCGGCACCTTCAGCCGTTCGCACAACGCTCGCAGCAGCTTCACGCCGCGTTCTTCGTGCCCCAGGTGGCGCGGCAGCACATCGGCCGGCGTCGTGCCCTTGCCCAGGTCGTGGCACAGGCAGGCAAAGCGCACCGGCAGCGAGGCCTGCACGCGCGCCGCTTCGTCCAGCACCATCATCAGGTGCACACCGGTGTCGACCTCGGGGTGGTGCTCGGGCGGCTGCGGCACGCCCCACAGCCGGGCGACCTCGGGCAGCAGCACGCGCAACGCGCCGCAGGCGCGCAGCAGCTCGAACAAACGCGAGGGCTTCGCCTCCATCAGGCCGCGCGCCAGCTCCTGCCAGACGCGTTCGGCCACCAGCGCCTGCACCTCGCCGGCCTCGACCATCGCGCGCATCAGCGCCAGCGTTTCCGGCGCGACGTGGAAGTCGGCGAAGCGCGCCGCGAAACGGGCCACGCGCAGGATGCGCACCGGGTCCTCGGCGAAGGCTGGCGACACGTGGCGCAGCACGCGCTGCTGCAGGTCCGCCGCGCCGCCGAAGGGGTCGATCAGCGTGCCGTCCGGCGCAAAGGCCATCGCGTTGATCGTCAGGTCGCGGCGCGAAAGGTCCTGCTGCAGCGTCACCGACGGGTCGGCGTGCACGACGAAGCCGTGGTAGCCGGGCGCGGACTTGCGTTCGGTGCGCGCCAGCGCGTATTCCTCGTTCGTCCGCGGGTGCAGGAACACCGGGAAGTCGGCGCCGACCTGGCGGAAGCCGGCGGCCAGCATCTGCTCGACCGTGGCGCCGACCACCACCCAGTCGCGGTCGTTGACCGGGCGGCCAAGCAGTTGGTCGCGCACCGCGCCGCCGACCACGTAGGCCTCGAAGGGGGTGTCTGGCGCGTTCACCGCCCGGCTCCCGCCTGAGGCGGCGTGTCCTGCCGGGCCAGGCTGCCGGCCAGTGCCTGCACCGCGTCGCGGTAGCGCTGCGTGCGCTGTGCCGCCGTCTCGGCCGTGGGCGAGTCGGCCAGCGGCTGCCACAGCGACGCATCGATGCCGGCGAGCGTCGCGTGGCGGCGGATCAGTGCGGCCGGCGGCAGCGAATGCTCGCCACCGGTGGCGTCGATGCGCGCCGATTCGATGCCGATGTGCACGCCCAGCAGGTAGACGTGGCGGTGCCATTGCGACAGCTGCTGCACGCGCGCGGCCACGCCGTTCTGATCGGCCTCGTAGCGCGCGCCGAGTTCGTTGAACTCGCGCAGGCTGGTGGACTGCAGTGCCGCTGCCGGCGCCACGCCCAGCTTCGCCGCCAGGGCCTCGGCCGCCGCTTCGTGCGGCGCCAGCAGCGCGCGCGCGCGCTCGCGCGCCTGCGGCGACGCCATCGCGAAGAAGGCGATGCGCTCGCTGGCGTAGCCGAGCTCGTAACCCAGCCGCAAGGTGTCCAGCCGATGGCCGGCAGGTGCGCGCTGCATCGCCTCGCGCGAGGCCGCGGCAATGGCCTGCGCCTGCTGCGCGAGCTGCGCGTCGGACGTGCCTTCGAGCAGCCCGAAGTGCTGCAGCACGCGCTGCGTCCACGGTGCGGTGAAGGCCGTCACCTGCAGGCGGCCGAGCAGCACGAAGCCCAGCGCCAGCACCAGCGCATAGGCCAGCACGCGCCAGGCTTCGCCGAATCGGGTCGCTGTGTGCACCATCGCCGTGGGGTCGCCGCCTTGTTCGCGGCTATCGTAGCCGCTGATGCATCCAACTCAGGGAGAGGGCGCATGCTGGGCCCGGAGCTGTCGCTGCTGGTGCTGAACTCGGTGCTGTTGACCCTGCTGGTGGTGCCGCTGCTGATGTGGCGCTACCGGCGCGCGGTGCTGGCCGGCATGATGGCGCGCGGCGGCACGGCGCTGCTGCCGGCGCCGCCTCGGCCCGTGCCGCCCGCGCGCGCTGCCGAAGCGCCCGCGGCGCTGGAGTGGGAGCGCCGCCTGCACCGCCGCATCTTCGTGGCCGTGCTCGCAGTGGTCTTCGTCTGTGCGCTGCCGCTGTCGGCGCTGTTCGTGGCCCTGGCCGAGCTGCCGCGCACGCCGCTGCACCTGTACCCGAAGGCCGGCGCGCTGGCGACGCTGGCGGTGCCGATGGCCGCGGTGCTGATGGCGCTGCCCTTCGGTCGTGCGCTGCGGCTGTGGGTCGCCACGCTGCTGGTGCTGGCGGCGGCCGGTGTCGTGCTGTCGCTGCTGCAACGGCTGGCGCTGGGTCGCGCGCCGAGCCTGGACCAGGCGCTGAACTTCGTGCTCTTCCTGCAACTGGCCGGCGTGACGCTGTGGCTGCCGCTGGCGCTGCTGCTCGCCACCGGCGNNAGCCCAGGGCTGGACACCGGCTTCGTGCTGCTGGCACTGCCGATGGGGCTGCTCGCCTGGTGGCGGCTGAAGGCGCTGGCGCGCGCCTACGAGGCCAAGCGTTTTTCCGACGCGCAACTGCTGCTGCGCACCTGGTGGCTGCTGGTGGTGGCGGTGGAGGTGGTGGACCAGGTCAATGCCCAACCCGATGCGCTGCTGCCGGTGCTGGCCACTGCCGCGCTTGCACTCGCCGCCTTCGCGCCCTTGCTCACACTGGCGCTGAAGGGGGCGGCGGCGCTGCCCGGCCGTCCGCCGCCGCGCACGCTGCTGGTGCTGCGCGTGTTCGGCGACGCGGCACGCAGCGAAGCGCTGTTCGACCGCATCGTCGCGCGTTGGCGCTGGTTCGGCCCGGTGACGCTGATCGCCGCGCCGGACGTGATCGCGCGCACCATCGACCCCGGCGATTTCCTGCGCTTCGCCTCGGGGCGCATCGCCGGCAGCTTCGTCACCGATGCCGGCGAGTTGCAGCGCCGGCTGACGACCTTGGACATGCTGCCCGACCCGGACGGGCGCTTCCGTGTCAACGAGTTCTGCTGCAACGACAGCAGCTGGCAGGCCACCGTGGTGCAGCTGATCGAGCGTGCCGACGTGGTGGTGATGGACCTGCGCAGCTACGGCGCGCAGCGCGCCGGCTGCGCCTTTGAGCTCGGCGAGCTGGCGCGGCGCTGTCGCCCCGAGCAGGTGCTGCTGCTCATCGACGCCAGTACCGACCGCTCACACCTCGAGCCGCTGCTCGGCACCGGCGCGTCGCGGCTGCCGCTGGTCGAACTGCCGCGCGGCGGCACCAAGGCCTTCGACGCTGCCTTCGCGCGGCTGCTCTAGTACGCCAACCCGGAGGTATCGGAACATGATGAAAGCGATGGATTCGGGTCGAGGGCAAGGCGCAAAGCGCAGCGATACCCCGTGGTATCGCGAGCATTTGCAACGCCGCCATCGGCCCGAAGGCGCGCTTTCATGTTCCGGTATCTCCGGGTTGGCGTACCAGTCCGCGTCCTGACGCAGAATCGACGACACCCGAACTCCGGAGGCGGCGATGTACACGGTCAAGTTCTACAAGGGCGACTACCTCGAGCGCCAACAGGCGGCCAACGCCGACAAGGCGGTGGCCTATGTCGAGCACCACTTCAACAGCAGTGCCTCGCCGAGCGCGAGCTACGCGGTGGTGGTGGTGGGCTCGAACGCGTCGAGCACCAGCCGCAACTGGGGCCGCTGGTACGCGAAGGCGGTGGCCGAGCAGTTCGGCACCAAGGTCGGCGGCGACGGCGGCATTCTGGTCGGCGGCTGGGACGGCCGCGGCGACGGCAACGTCAAGCACACCAAGATGCCGGCCGCGCTGCTCGAGCCGCTGTTCGCCAGCAACCCGCAGCAGGCCGACGCCATCCGCAGCGATGCGGGCCAGGCGGCGCTGGCGCGCATCCTGGCCGAGAGCATCCGGCGTTTCTTCCCCGACGGCGGGCTGGTGGCCTTCAGCGTCGGCCACAAGTACAAGACCAGCAGCCCCAACGACCGCGGCGCCGCGCTGGCCGGCGGCGGCACCGAGGCCGACCATGCCGAGAAGGTGCTGCAGAAGGCGGCACAGCTGCTGACCGAGGAAGCAGCGGCGCCGACGCGGCGCATGCTGCGCGTGATGCGCGGCGAGCAGCTGCTGTTCGAGACCGCGGTCGACGAGGACGCGGTGCTGAGCTGGTCCTCGGACCGCAACCTGCTGTTCATTCCCGAGTGAAGCTTCGCGCCTGCGCCGCCGCGCTGCTGCTGGCCGCGGCCGGCCATGCGGCGGCGGCCACCACCGCGCTGCGTGTGTACTTCAACAACGCGCAGCGCGCCGCCACCGAGGCAGACTGCGCGATCGTCTTCGAGCGGCCCCGGCAGGTGCCGAGGACCGAAGGCGTGGCCGCGGCAGCCTTGCGCCAGCTCTTTGCCGGGCCGACCAAGAGCGAACGCGCCGCGGGCTACCGCTCGCCGTTCTCGGCGGCGACAGCCGGGCTGCTGAGACGTGTCCACATCGAACACGGCACGGCCTACGTGGACCTGAACGATCAACGCGCGCAACTCGCTGGCGCCACCTCGAGCTGCGGCGCTGCGGAGTTCCGCACGCAGATCGAGCGCACGCTGCGCCAGTTCCCGACGGTGCGGCGCGTGATCCTGGCGATCGACGGCGAGCCGCGGCGCTTCTACGAATGGATGGGGCAGGACTGCGACCTGACGAATGACCGCTGCGACGCGGCGCCGTTCGGGCCGCGACGCTGAGGCGCCGCGGCTGCCTCGCCGACACCGCCGCGCCGCTCTGCGGTGCGGGCGCCACGCTGCCCTGCAACTCGAGCGGCGGCGCGACGGCTGAGCTATTTGCGCGTGCGCAGCGCGGTCAGCCGGATCGACAGTGCATGCACATCGGCGCGCTCGATGCCGGACGCGTCGATGTTGCTGACCGCGGCCAGCCCCTCGAAGAAGCCGCTGCGCCCGCCCTGCAGCACCTTGATCACACCGACGCCGGGGGTGCTGCCGGTGCTGACATGCGGATCGGCGGTCAGCGGATTGGGGCCGCGCAGCGACATGAAGACATGGCTGCCGTTGGGTGAGGTGGCCAGCAGGTCGGGTGTCGGGTCGGCGCTCACCACCCCGGCGAGCGGGATCGTGTTGACCAACTGGTCGGTGGCGGTGTCGATGACCCAGATGAAATTGCGCCCGCGGTCGGCCACCCAGAGTTGGCGCTGGTGCTTGCTCAGCGTGGCGCCATGGGCGTCGGCCTCGGCACTGGTGTCGCTGAGCACGACCTTCGGCAGCGGGATGTTGGGCGGGTTGGCCGGCGAGAAGCCGGTGACGGGGAAGGCATAGATGTCGGCGCCGAACAGGTGCGATGCCGTGCCGCCGCCCGAATCGACATACATCTTCGAGCCGACCTGCGCGCCCAGGCAGCCGTTGGGGTGGACGGTGTCCAGGTCGTATTCGGCGACGATCTGCATCGGCGTTTGTTTGGCATCGACGACGAACAGCCCGCCGCCGCGCAGCGTGACGAAGACGTAGCGGCTGGTCGATTCGATGATCGGGCAGATCGGCGCGTTGTCCGGCCGCAGCATCACTTCCTGGCAAGGTACGCCGTTCGGGGTGGTGCAGGTGGTCAGGTTGATGACGGCGGCGTTGTTGAGCGTGTAGGTGTCGGCGGCGTAGTCGGTGTCGATGCGCTCGAACAGCTTGCCGTTCTGGTTGGCCACCGCGATGTAGGTCTCGTCGGGCGACGGGATCGCAAAATGCACCTGGCGCGCACCGCCGGCACCGACCGACGTGCGGATGCAATCGACCGGCGTGCGTGCCGCGGCATCGAGGATCAGCACATGGCCGCTGGCGACGAACGAGACGATCGCATGGGTCTGCCGCGCGTTGATGGCCAACATGTGCGGCCGCACCGGATTGGCGCCGGTCTTTTCCATGCACAACGCCGCCGCCGCGGCGCCGAGATCGATCCTCTCGGGAACTGCGCTCGCGGTCGCGTGGCCACGTTCGAGATCGCGGCCGTCGTAGATGTACAGCGTGCCGCCATAGGTCTTGCCGGCCGAGTTGGACTGATCGATGGCCCACACCTCGTAGGTCGTGGCGAATGCGTTGGCCAAGCTTGCGGCGAGCAGGCCGCAGCCGAGCAGCAGCTTTTGAAGGGTCGCGTTCAAGGCAGCGTCTCCTCGGTAGGTGGCTGGGCACCGCTACAACGCCCGGCCAGGCCGACGGCGGTCGATGCGACCGAGAAAGCTACGCCGCGGGCCATTCGATGTCAATCGCAGCCCGTGTTCGCAGCCCGTGTTCGGCGCGCAACAAGGCGCTGGAGCGCCGCGGCTGCCTCGGCAAAACCGCCGCACCGTGCGCACGCGCGTGGCGCAGCAGTTCCAGCCGGCGCGGCAGCAGGCTGGACTGCAGGCTCTGCAGGTCGAGGAAGGTCAGATGTGTCGCGCCGGCCGCATCGCCACGCTCGGCCCGCTGCAGGCATCGACGAAGCGCCTGCCCATGTCTTCCAGGCTGCCGACATGTTGCCGCAGCCGAAGTGCGGCGCGCTCCGGGCGATCGCAGGCAGCCGGGACGGGACTTCAACCGACAGAATTCACCGCCCGCAGGATCGCCTCCGGCGTCGCCGGCGCGCTCAAGTCCGGCTGCTTGGCATGCCCGCCCGCCGCCGAGACCGCATCGCGGATCGCAAAGAACACGCTGAAGGGCAGCAGCAGCGGCGGCTCACCCACCGCCTTGCTGCGGTGGATGCTGTCCTCGACGTTGCCGTTGTCGAACAGCTGGGTGTGGAAGGCCGCCGGCACGTCGTTGGCGGTCGGGATCTTGTAGGTGCTGGGCGCATG
>CXWJ01005578.1_pt1 | contig 13058 bp, 15 predicted proteins | sample 590841 | NCBI WGS metagenome assembly CXWJ01 (sample SAMEA3498367, study PRJEB10139) | wastewater metagenome | biome: wastewater treatment plant; material: activated sludge | place: Austria | collected 2015-01-21 | reverse complement strand
ACTTTACCGGCGCCCGCGATCCGGGAAGCCATGTTCACGATGTCCCGCTCAGTGCTGGCGCCGTCGTTGCCAAGAGCGACGAGCGCGGACCCGAACTTGCGGACCCCGGCGGCGCCTTCCCGGTCGAGGGTGCCCATCACGTTCGAGATCTGCGCTATCGACGTGGCGGCTTCGTCGGCAGACAGGTTCGTCGTCTCGCCGAGGTCGATCATCGTCTTCGTGAACGCGACGATGTCCTTGGTTTTCACGCCGAGCGCGCCCGCCGCTTCTGCGACGGCGGCGATCTCGGAATGGGTCGACGGCAACGCCTTCGCCAGGTCCCGCAGCCCGCCCTCAATCGAGGCCAACTGGGCGGGGGTCCCGGACACCGTCTTCGTGACGCCAGCCCACGCCGACTCCCAATCGACAGCAGCGTTCGCGGTCAACCCGAGCTCGGCAACACCGAGTCCGCCGACGAGAAGCATCTGCGACCCGAGACGGTCAATATCGGCACTGTTCGCTTTGAGCGCGGCCGCCGTCTTCTTCTGCGACGCCGTCGCGTCAGCGGACGCCTTCCGACTCGACGCCGCGACGCCCTCGATCGACTTCGACGCGGCGCCCATCTGCTTACGCAGGTCGGCGATGTCGGCCTTGAACCGGACTGTCACAGAACGATCGGTCATGGGCAGGTGTCACCCCCGGCCTTCGGTTTATAGTCGGTGGATGACTCTTGCCACGGTGACAGCCCGCGAGTGGGCCGCGTTGATCCCCGGCGGGCTGTTCTTCGTCTGGGCCGGGTTGAGCGGTGCCGGAACGTTGGCTGCCGTGTACGGTGCAGCGATCGCCGCAGTCAGCACGGCCGGGCTGCTAACCGTCGTGTTCCGCCGCCGCTAACCTGGCCAGCATCGCCTCATGCTCTTCGAGGGCGCGGGACGGGTCGAACTTCGCCTCCGCGGGGAGCCGTTCACCGGGGGCGAGGAGCCGCACAGTGACGATCGCGCCGGGCGGTAGGTCTGGGTTCGCCTTCATGAACGTTTCGACCGCGGCGCCGGCGTAACAGGTGGTGTCAGTGCCGCAATACCAGCGGCCCATGGTGGCGGGGTCGTGCGATTCCGGGGCCCACTGACCGCACCCACATTTGCAGGTGAGCCGGTCGTGCAAGTCCAGCGCCCCGGTCAACAGGAAGTCCGTTTCGCCCCATTCGGGCCACGGCAGCCGCAGGTACTTGCTTGGGGGGAGCCGGTAGTCGTGGGCGACTCTTAGCGCGTCGAGGAGCGGCGCTGCGCGCGGTTGCCGGAGCGCCGCTGCGAGAAATCCAGGCTCAACACCTTCGCCGACGAGATCGGCTGGTTGTTCGCTAACACGACCGCGACCTTGACCTTGTTCACCTCGGCCTCGGAGTAGTCGTTCATCCGGCGCAACGTGTCGACCGTCGTCCCGGAGGGGATGACGACCTGGGCGGCGGTCTGCCGGAGGTTCACTTCGGCGTCCTGCTCCGGCGTCCAATCGTCCTCGTCGGCAGGGGCGCCGATGAGGGCGGCGGTGTCACGACGGAACTTCCCGATCCATTCACTCGAGCGGGCTTCGACGTGCCACCATTCCCGGACCGATACGAGGGCTTTCACCGCGTTGAACTCGTCGATCAGCGCATCCACGTCGGCCCCGTCAGGCAACGCGGGGATGGTTCCGGCGATCTCTTCGAGCCGACCCATCAGGTGCCCGTTGGGCCACACCTCGACGGCGCGGCGGGCGGGGCGCCGTCCTTCGAGGAAGCCGTTGACGTCGAAATCTTGCGGTGTGACCGGTGTGGTCACATCGACCGGGTCCGGTTCGAGGTTGGTGTCGCCGAGTGAGCGTTCGTCAGGCATGAGCGGGTTTCCTTTTCCACGGGTCTCCACAGGCACGGTTTTGGTGCTCACCCGGCGCGCCGCCCGTGGAGTAGGACGCGCCGGGTGAGGGCTCTATCAGGTCGCGGCGGCGATGAACGGCCAGGCGCGCTGCATCTTGCCGGGGATGCGGTACTTCAACCATCCCTCGTTGTTCGGGACCTGGGGGTTGTCGACGGTGAATTCGCCACCCAAGTAGATTTCGTCGGTCGCGGCCCACGCGGCGGTCGACAGTTTGTCGGTGCGGCGGGCGTACCCGTAGAGGGTGGCGCCCTTCACCTTGACGGCGGCGAACCCGGCGTCGGCGGACGAGTCGACGCCGCCACCAACCAGCCAGTACCGCCAGAGGGAGAACCCGACGGTGTAGTTCGACGCGCCGAACGACTCAGCGTTCGTGGCGTCGCACAACGCCTGCTCAGACACGGTGTCTGAGTCGGTCGCGGTCCACGCGAAGTCGTCGGCGAGGACCTTGCACGACAGGTCGATCCCGGCGTTCAGTTCGGCCGCGGTCGGCGCGGCCGGGTTGACGGGTGCGGTGGTGAGAATGGTGAATTTGACTTTGCCATCAGCGAGGCTGCGAACGGCCATGGTGGATCACTCCTTCGGAGCCCCGGCAACCGGGGTGGGGGTGGGGTTGTCAGGTTGGTCTCCACGGGCGACCCGCTGCCTCTTCGACAGTGGGGTGAGCGAAAGGTTGGCGCCGAGCACGGGGTGGTCCAGCCACTCGAGCGGGACGACCTGCTTGATGCCGGTGTTGGTGTCGTAGGCGTCGACGAATACGGGTTCCACAGCAGCCTCCAAAAGGGTCCGGGTTGTGGGCGGGGTGGTTTAGAGTTCGACCGCGTATTGCAGCGGCGTGAACCAGCGGGTTGGGGCGACGCTGGTGTCGTGGAGGTACGGGCCGGGGTCGAGCACTTCCCGCATGAGGCTGGTGTCGGCGGCGGGGCGCCACCCGGTGAGTTCGGTCTGGACTGCTGCTGCGGCTCTCATGGCGCGGGTCAGGTCGCCGCCGGCGGCGGTGATCTGGACGGTCCACACCCGCTGCCCTGGGATGCCGCACAGGGCTTCTTGGGTGGGGTCGGTTCGGCCGGGTGAGGGCCAGATCGCGGCGTACGGGTGTGCGCGGCCGTCGGTATCGACGTTCGCGGTCGGTTCGCCGATGAACACGTCAATGTCGGGGTTGGCGTCGAGACGTGCCCTGACTAGTTCGACCGCCGCGTCGACGGTCGTCACAACGCGCTTTCGGCTATTGACTCGCACGCCTGCACGAACAGGGGTGCGTGCCGGTCGAACGCTGGCCCCATGAACGCTTGCGGACCGGACCGTGACGTGCCGTATTCGACGTACGCGCCGTAGTTCGCTGACGGCCCCACCACGCCAGACAGGCCACGCACGGTCGAGGTGATCGACTGGCGTAGGTAACCGGTGTCGACCGGCGCGAACCGTTGGGCGTCGGCCTGAGTGTCGACGCTGGCTTTGCGTACCGCGATGGCGGCTTTCGCGGTGACCCGAGCCCCGATCGTGCCGAGGTCCGCTGCGAGCCGGTTCAGTTCGGAGACGTCAATATCCACCGGGGCGCCTCCACGTCTGGGTTATGGGGTGTGGGCGTCGGTCTGGTTCGTGGAACAGATCAGGTCCCGCTGGAACCGCTCGGACCCGAGGATGATGTCGACAACCCACAAGTCGTCGCCCGCGAGTTGCGGGTCGTTCGGTGCGGATGTGATCCGGACCCGCATGCCCGGCCCGATAGCGTCAGCGCCGGCAGTGTTGGCGTCGACGGCGACGAGGTACCCGGATCCGGACATGGACTGCCCGGCTTGCACGACCTGGGCGGGTGTCCCGCGCTGCGTGAATGACTGGACCCGGCACACACCGGCGTAGGCGACGTCCCATGCTTGGACGGTGTCTTTCGTGACCGGGTTGAAGACCGGCTTGCCGGAACGGGCGGCGATGGTGCATGTCGCGGTCATCGCGCCCTTAGCGGTCGGCTGGTGATGCTTGGACCAGGACGGGTGAATCACGTAGGTCGTCGGTAGCGGCATCGCTACAGGCCGTTGACGGGGTATTCGGACAGTTCCGGCGGGCACACCCCGGCGAACGGGTCGACGGAGTCGAAGAAGAAATCCGACCCGGCAGCGGCCGCCAGAGCGGCGACTTGGTCCCGCAGTTGACGTGCCCGGGCTCGAAGGTCGGCCGCGACTTTCGTGCCGTCCGTGGACAGGTCCTGCGTTTTGATGACCTTCGAGATCAGCACCTCTGAGGTGGCGATGGTGTCGAGGGCGTCAGCGGCGGCGAGGCGCACGTCGCCGCCGTTGAGGTCGAGGAACATTTGCACTTCATCCGTGCTGAATATTTCGTTCTGCAGGTCGGTGTCAGCGATGAGGAGCCGAACCTGATCTGTGGGAATGGCCACGACCCTGTCACCCCCGGCCCTTTGTTGATGTGTGGTGGTGGGGCGCAGGACGCGCTGCTACATGGGGCGAAAGGAGGGGCGGCAGAACCAGCCCGGCATTACCTGCCACGGTCCCCACAAGCGGCCTTCGACCCCTCGTTTGAGGGTGCGCATGCGTTCTGCTCTTCCGGGGTCGTTGACGCCCCACCAACAACGAGGATGCTCGACCAGTCGACCTGGTGCACCCACCCCACACCCCCCAGCCGGCTTATGGCCGTCTGGGGGCGGGAGAAGACGCGGCAGGAACCGTTAGGAGCCGGCGCCGGTCGACGTGGCAGTCGCGATCATGTCCGTACCAGCGGTGCCCACGACGTGACGCACCCGGTACTGGATGTCGTCGACATCGAACGACCCCTCCTCGGCCGGGACATCACCGCCACCGACACGCTGCCCACTGTCGGCCTTCACGCGAAGGTCAGGGACCTCATGCCCACGCAAGAACCCCACGAACAGCGCCGGACGTGCCGACCCGGGATCGGGCAGCAGATACCAGGTCGTGTTCACGTTCGCGCCCAAGTCGAGGACCGTGAGCCACGGCTCGACCACGATCTTGACCTTCCCACGCAGCCAGTTCGTCACCTTGATCTTCTTCGCGCCGTCGGTGATCTCAATCTCCGACGCGTTCATGATGATGTTGGCCTGAACTTCGAGCGCGGGCGGCACAACAAGGACGTACCCGCTGACCAGGATGGGGCGGCCTTCGGGGTCTTTGCGCTGGCTGATCGCAGCGAGCGCCGCGGACAGGGAATCGACAGTGAGTGCCGGGTTCGCTGCGATCAAGTTGCTTGATCCGCCAGACCAGGTGCCGGCCGTCTCGTCGTAGGTACGACCCCACGCCGTCGCGGAGAAGAACGACCCGTTCGGGCCGGACCCGTCCGTCAACAGTGCGGCCGCAGCACGTGACTCCGTGTCACGGGCCGCCGCGGCGAGGTGTCCGGGGAGGTCGGACAGTTGGTCGAGTTCGTCGTTGACCATTGCCTCCCACGAAATCTGGAACCGGCCACCGAACTTCGTGACGAAGATCTCGTACAGCGCCTTCGACAGGCCCCGCGCGGGGTACTCCGACAGTTCCGCGACAGGGTCGAGCGCGGCGCGGCCTCCCATGAGGTCGACCAACTTCTTCTTCTTGAAGTCGCGGACCGACGTACGGCGGGCGTACGCGGCCCACGTTTGCGGCAGGTCCTGGTAGCGCTCCATCAGTTCCCGATCGAGGACCTCGAACGCGGCGGCACGGAAATCGACCGTCGCGAGAGCCTCTTCAAGCTTCAGCATGGAGAACCGGTTCCCGTTGAACGCCTTGCCCATGAGGACGGCGGCTTCGAGGACCTGCTGTTCGGACACGCGGGGCCGCCGGAAGACGCCCCCGGTTTCGGTGCGTTCGGTGACGACCTGGTCGGCGGCGGAGCCGCCGATGGCAGTGACAGTCATGATGTTCCTACTCTCTTGGCTCAGTAGCCGATGGCCACGTCGATGGATGCGGTGGCACCGGAGGTGACCGCCGCGAGGGCGTAGCCGAACCGGACGCCCGTGTTCTTCTTCGACAGCACCGGGGTGTCGGCGTCGACGTAGTAGAGGATGTCGCCGGCTGCGACAGCGGAGTTGCCGCCACCGTCGATGCCCTTCACGGACAGGGTCGCGACGCCGTCGAACTTCACGGTCGTGGTGCCGTCAGCCCGTTCCTCGGTGAGGGCCACGCCAGGCTTCTGACCGACGCGGACCGGGTCGCTGTTGACCGGGACGGCCGGGTGGGTGCAGACGACGGAAAGCTGGTCGCCCTTGTCGAACTTGATGTTCTTCGCCATGACCTAGGCCTCCTTGACCTGGTGGCCGAACGCGCGGCGGCGGGCGGCGTCGGATGCTTCACGAACGTTGTGATCGTTGTCCTCGAGGGCGGCGGTGGCGCCGAATCCGCGGATGCTGCCCGCGCCGGCAGCGGCAGCCTTCTCGGTGATGGCCTCGGTGAGTCGCGTCTTGAACGCGGCAGCGTCGAAGACGCCCGCTTCGGTGACGGGCAGGTCGGCCAGCAGGCCTCGCCGCTCTGTCCCGGTGAACGTGGTGCCGGACTCGCCGATCAGCTCGACGGCTCCTGCCCGGTTCTCTGCGCCGGCGGCGCGGGTCTCTGCGGTGGTAGCTCGGGTGGTGGCCTCGCGGAGATCGTTCTCCAACGTGGTCACCCGGCCGGCCTCCGCGACAAGGCGCGAGTGCTCGGCCTCATCGATCTGGATGTTCGCCATGTTCTCCTCCTGGGAGTGGCTCGGGGGGTGTTTCCGTCCGGCCGGGATGACCGGGACGATCTGGGATTCCACGGCGCCCACCGTCAGTGGGACGTATGTCGTGACGGGCCGGACCTGGACGCGGCTGCCGGACAGCACGGCGGCTTCGTCAGCGTCGAGGGTGTACGGCTCCTGCCACAGGGTCATTGCCTTGCCGGCGTCGACCTCGTACCAGACGGTGGCCTCGTCGAAGTCGCGGACCCACACGTAGACGCCTTCACCGCCGTGCGCGGACTTGGTCGCTTTGTGCAGCGCGTCGCGGGTCTCGTTCGCGGTGGACTCTTCGACGCCCCTCGCGACCGCTGCTTCGACGGGTGCGGCGGCGGCAGACTCCAGCAGCTCCACGATCCGACCGCCCCGACCGGCCTTGGTGACGAAGTCGACGGAGTCGACCTTCACCATCTCGGTCACGACCGGTTCCGCGCCGTCGAACGTGACCGCTGCGGACCCTCGGATGGAGAGGCCGATGGACTCGGACATGTCGGCGATCGCGGCCTGGTGCGGCCCGAACACCCGCGCCACGCCCACCACGGCGCCGGCGCCGTCAGCGCCGCCCTTCGGGTCCCACACGCCGGCCTCGGTCAGGACCGCGGCCAGGTCACGGACCGACCGTTCGGGCCGTTCCCGGTCCTCGGTGGGGGTGGGGTGGTCCAGGTACATGTGCAGCCCGGCAGGGAACAGGCCGGCGTTGGCGGCGGCTTCGAGGGCTTTCGCCGGGTAGGTCGCGGACGACCCCTTGCCGGGGGTGATGAGTTCGACGCGGAGGGTGGACCCGGTCAGGGTCGCGGCGGCCTGCCGTGACTCGTCCAGGCGGATGGTCTTCGATGACGACACCGTGGGGCCTCTCGTCGTGGGAACATGGGCGGATGGGGTTCGACGACGCCAACGAGGGCCGACAGGTCGGTGAGTGTGTCGAGCATGAGTGGGTGGCGGCGGGGCTGACGTTCGCTGCTGATGGGGCGCACGTGGACTACGCGTGTACGCGGTGTCCAGGAGTGTTGGTGGTGACGCCGGCGGAACTCCGCGGGCTCGTGTAAGAGATCTCTTACGAGGCGCGTTGGCGGGTGTTAACGACCCGCAGCAAGTCACGCATGCTGGCGGGCGCGTACGATTCACGCCACCCGGGGGTGACCCGCCGCTTCGATAGGTCGTCCCACCCGATCAGGCCTTGGTCGAGCATCGCGAGGGGTTTGATGCCCATGATCGCGACCTGCTCGACCCTGGACAGGCCCGCGAATATGGCGCGGGCGTCAGGGGTGATGCTGGGCGGCTCGACCATCCCAGAGAATCCGAGATCAGCCCACGACTTCGTGACCGGGACCCGCGCGCAACGCCCCTGCTGGTGATCGTGCGGCCCCGGCTCAGACGGTGGGTGCACGCTGCCGTGTTGAGCCCAACAGGACCGGCAGGTGCGGGTGTCAAGATTCGCGACCCACTCCCACCCGGTGAGAGTGTCGCTGTTCGCGATGTCCTGCCCGAACTGCGACGCGCGGTGAGCATCCAACATTTCCGTACGGGTGATCACGAGCGCCCGATAGAGGGGTAGGTCGAACTGGCCACGCAGCCTGGCCACCATCGCCGAGGCCGTTTTACGGGGGTTGTCACCCACCGCGACCCCCTTGATGAGGGTCGCTTTGATGCCCTGAAATGCTTGGGCGGGGATCTGCCCGGCTAACGTCGTGACCCGTTCCGTGGTGCGTTCCACGATCGCGTCGAGCGCGGCCGGGCCGACCCGGTTGAAGTGGGAGGCGTCGTACTGCACCCCACCAACGCCGTATGTCCGGGCCTCACGCGGCATTTGCGACGCGACCAACTCGGCCTGCCAGCGGGCGGCGTCACCGACGATCAGGGGGACGTCTTGCAAGATTCTGACACCGAAGTCTGACGCGAGGCCTTCGAGGGCGGCACGCGTGGCGCGGAGCGCGGACAGGGCACGTTCGGCCCGCATCAACGCACGCCGTGACGGCCACTTCCCACCTTGTGACGCGGCGGTGAGGTCGCCGACGGCGGAATCCCACTCCCCGGCGATCTCCGACCATGCAGTCGACCACGCGAGCACGATGTCACGTACGGCGGCATCCACCGTCGAGTCGAGTTGTATCCGCATCCCGTCCAACAGGCGCAGCGTCTCCCGGTTCACAGCCACAACGGACCCTGGTTAGAGGTCGGGTTGGTCGCCGCGGGCGATGGAACCGAGGACCCCGAGGGCGTCCTGCACATCCTGCGGAGGAACGAAGTTCCCGTCGACGTCGCGCATCGAATCGAGCAGCTCGTCAACATCGTCAACGTCGAGCGCGGTCAGGGTGAGCCGGGCGATGGTCTCCAACGGCACCACCCGCAAATCCTTGGCGAGGGTGATCGCCTCCAACTCATCACGCAACGTGGTCTTGTCCAGCGGTGGCCACGTCACCTCGATCGTCGGTACCGGCACGCCACCCGCGAGCATGACGACCTGCTGCCCCGTCACCGGGTCCGCCGTGACCGACCCCGACAGGACACCGCGCGGCGCCAGGATCGACGCGCGGATCACGTGCGCTAGCACGTCCTGATGCCAGGCGCCCCACCGGTCGCGGCGCATCCCGACCGTCAACTCGAGCGGCTTGTCTAACGTTTCAGCGGTCGCGCGGGCACCGGTGACGCCAGGGTCACCGAGGAGCATCGTGACAGGCACTTCGAGGGCGGCGGCAACCATCGCCGCCAGCGGGCGGGCACTGTCGGCGTCGATCGTGGCGCCCGACTTGGGGATCGCTTCGAGGTTCGTGTTCTCGTCCGTGGTGGCCATGAGCCCGGTAGCGGCAGCCTGCGCGGCTGATTGGGCTGACAGGGCGGTCCGGACCTTCGCCGCGCCGGCACCCTTCGATGTGGCGCGCCACGCCCACTTCGTGAGGCTCTTCATCAGACCGAGCCACGCCTCAAGGAATTCTTTGTACCCGCGTGCCCAACCGATCGCGGCGTAGACGTCGCCGATGCCGTACGTCCAGCCGGTGAGCCGGTTCACGGTCAGGTGCATCACGGGTGAGTCCCACGCCACGTCGACACCTGAGACCCGGATCGGGCGAGCCGCTGGCCGCCACCCCAACGCGGGGTAGTAGCGCCGGAACCGTGTCGTTTCCGTGACGAGCGACCCATCGACGCCAATCTTTTTCGCCGACGACGTCCACTCCCGCAGGTACAGCCACGGCTCGGTCGCGTCATCGGGGTTGGCGATGATGTCGACGATCTGCTCGAGCGGGATGGTCCGGACCTGGACACGGCCCGTGAGGGGGTTCGTCACCAAGACGAGGGGAAGGTTCCCGTCGGTGCGGATCGTCCGATCCAACTCTTCCCGGGCTTGAGCGCTAGAGAAGGTGCGCTGGTTCGACGGGTCGTCCAAGAAGCCTTGGATCACGGTGTTGACTTGTTCGGCCAGGTCTTCGTCGTCGTCGCTCGCGGATTTCGCGCGGATTTCGACGCCCTGACCCCACACGTACGCGATACCCAGGTTCACGCCCCGCTTAATCAGGGGGTTGACGACGGCCATGGTGCGGCAGAGGACCGCGGCGCGGCGGATACCGTCCGGGGTGAACTCGATCGCGGACTGCATCCCGAGCCGGGTCCAGCCGCGGTCTTCGAGGGCGAGTTGTGCGTCGGCGAGGTTCTCCGACAGGATCTCTAGGTCGTTGTATGCGGCACCCAACTGCGACGCCAACGGCTCCGGGGTTTCAATCGTCACGACTGTCATGGCACCCCCCGAGGCGGTTCGCTAGTAGGGGGATATCCCGGCATACATGTCATCGTCATCGTCGGACAGGAAGTCGTCCGAGGTGAACGTTTCCCCGGTCAGGATGGGCACCAACAGGGCACGGTGCACGGCTTGGGAGAGGCCGTCGACTTGGTCGTCGTTCGCGCCGGCGGGGAAGTCTTTGCATTCTTGGATGAAGTCACCGACCCACGGCGCGAGTGCGGGGTCTGGGAGGTGCACGTTCCCGGCTTCGACGAACGGGCTGATAGCGGAGGCGCGGGCGTACTTGCTGCCTTCGGGTTCGACGGGGACCATGCCCGGCAGGGTCGCCCGCAGGCTGTTCAGGATGGCGGGGCCGTTCGCTTTGTCTTCGACAAGTTTCCGGACCGCTTGTGGCCATTTCGCTGACAACGCCCGCATCGCGAAATGGCTTTGAGTGAAACTCATGCGGTCCCGGACCTGATCCAACAACCACATATCCACACCGCGGCGCAACCACACCTGCCCCACGACGAAGTCGGAGGTGGTGTTGTCTTTGAACGTGAAGTCCCACGACTGGAACAACTCGACGTCCCGATCCGTGTGCGCCCCGGGGATGATCCGTGTGCCGTCGGGGCCGTCGATCCACAACGGGTGGTCGTACATCGCGGCGGTGAACCATGCTTCGTCGAACACGGCGCCACCATCAGGCGTGGGTCGGCCCTGATACAGGCTGGCCCACGTCGCTGACCCGGCCGTCTTCTTCCGCGCTTCCCACTGCGCCGTTGTGCGGCCGCGGGCGGAGATCATGAACTCCCCCGGGCGCCGGCCCAGGGGGTCGGTTTCGCCCTTCTCGGGGCGGTGGTCTGCTTGGCCGGGGATGTTCAGGACCTGCCACCCTGCCGCTTTGTCGCGGTCTTGGAGGCGGGCGGCGAGGTCGTCGTGATGCCAACGCGTCAGGATCAGCACCACGGGCGCACCCGGCGCGAGACGCGCCGACGCGGAGTCGGTCCACCAGTCCCACACCGTCTCGCGGTACGTCTCACTGTCGGCGTCTTTGCGGTCTTTGATCGGGTCGTCAATGATCAGGCAGTTATGGACGAGTAGGTCGTCTGCAAAGAAGTTACGCGCGCCTGCCACTTGGAAGTCATAGACATCGACCGCGCCACTGCTACTCGATCGAACCACGGCCACGGCGTCGGATTCGACAGGTGATGTGTGACGTGGCAGGACGTGCACAGCGTGATCAAATTGCCGGCTGTGTTGTTCGTGGTGTCCTCGTCGACGTGATGCACCACGAGACTCGACCGCGTGGTCAACTTCCCGTCCCGCATGAACGTAAGCCTCGGCGCTTCGGAACAGACCGCGCACACCCCGCCGTCGCGTTCGAGGATCAGTGGACGCATCGACCGGAACCAGCGGGCGTAACTCCGGCCCGTCTTGTAGTTCGAGTTGCCCCGTCCGATCATCCGGGTCGAGTGCGCGGCGTCGGCGCAGGCCCGTGAGCAGTGCGCTGTGAGGTGAGACTTCGGCCGGAACGTTGCCCCACATTGAGGGCAGTCGCGTCGGGGTTCCTTCGCTGCCCGAATCACGTCCAGGCATTTGGTGGAGCACGTCAACTTGCGACTTCTCGGGATGGCCCCACCACAGGTGGCGCACGTCCGCACTCGCAGAGTGGAGGCGATCCCGGCCCGCGTGCATTCCGGCGAGCAGTAGAGTTTCAGGCCGCGCTTGGCCGCTTTGCGCAGGTCCGCTTTCATCACGGCCCGCAGGCTTCCGCACGGACACTCGACGAGCATCCACGACCGCCACCAGCGAATCTCCATGCCGCAGGCTTCCGGCGGGCACATAGCCTCGGCCCGTATAGACCCGATGATCGGGTGTGCAGACGAGACGTCGTCCACGCTGCGTGACGATCTCAACGACTCGACGGCTTGGGATGCGTCGAGCGGCTTCCACTTCGCGCCAGACAGCCCGGCCGGTGGGGTGATCGTAGGCGAGTATGCGGGCGATTCCACGCTGGAACGCTTCTGCCGCCGTGATCCTTCCATACTCACAGTATATGAACGTATCGCCGACGACACAATCCGCTGGCCGTCCGGTGACACCAGCACCGATACCGACGGACAGGACGCCACCTTCGCGGCCGTCGATGGTCCAGTCGTGCGCGGACCCGTTGTCCGGGGCGATCCGTAGTCCGAGTTCGGGGTGTGAGGTGATGCGCCGTCGGATCGCCTTACCGTTCCGGTTGGCGAGGGCTTGCCCGTAGGAGGCGGTCACGATCCGGCAGTCGGGGTTCTGCAGCAGCATCCACGCCGGGAAGTCACCCGCGACGCGGACACTTTTGCCCTCTTGCGGGGGCATGGAGATGATGAGCCGCCCGTCGGGGGTGTTGGCCAGGTCCACCAAGTGTTGGTCGATGAGGTCGAGGGCCGGGGTTTGCCGCGTGTGCGGGTTCAAGTGCTGCGCCAACTGGCCGGGCGTGGCCCAACGGGCGCGTGATGGTGGGTCGAAACGGTCAGCGGCAGCGGTCAACCACGATGCGGTCACGGTGGGGTCACCTGCCCTCGAACATGCCGAACGCGGCGCCTCTACCCAAGTCTGGGGATGCGTCGCGTGGGCACAGTGTTGCAAAAAACGCTACCGGGGTCAACCACGCGCATCCCGCGCGGCGCGTCGCGGGCCGCGACCATCGCGTCGCCGCGCCCGTTCACATTCGTAAAGGGCGCGCTCGCCGAGCATCACCCGGCCGTCAACCCGGACCGTCG
>CXWJ01000062.1_pt1 | contig 13062 bp, 14 predicted proteins | sample 590841 | NCBI WGS metagenome assembly CXWJ01 (sample SAMEA3498367, study PRJEB10139) | wastewater metagenome | biome: wastewater treatment plant; material: activated sludge | place: Austria | collected 2015-01-21 | reverse complement strand
GTTCGCACGCATCGCCGGAATGTGATGCTCCGCGCAAAGTGCCATCCACTCGTCGGTCGTGCGGGTTGCGGCCGCATCGCACATCATCCCGTAATAGGCGTTGACCCGCCCCTTCCCATCCGGCGCCGACAGGAACCGCTCACTGTTGTAGGCATCGGGAATCCCGCCGAGTTCGAGAAACTTCACCGAACCCTCGCGGCTCGCCGGCAGGACGACCAGATACCCGTCCTTCGTCTTGTAGGGCTTCCGGTGAGGCGTGATCGTCGTCGGGTGCCCGAACTTGCCCGGCAAATCGACATAGGTCTGCCCCCAAAGATGTTCCGCGTGAATGAACCCCGTGAACGTCTCAAGCATCGGCACCTCGACAAACTGCCCCTCGCCCGTCCGCGCGCGATGCTGAAGCGCCGCCAGCGTCGCGATCACCGCAAAGAGCCCACACGTCTTGTCGGCAATGATCGACGGGAACGGCCGAAGCTCGTCATTCCCGTCATACAAAGGCAGCAGATCGCACGCACCCGACGCAGCCTGAATCAAATCGTCGAACGCTTGCCGCCCATTGTAGGGCCCGCCGGACCCATACCCGATCGCCTCGACATAGATGATGTTCGGCTTGATCGCGGCAACATCGGCATAGCCGAACCCAAGCCGCTTGATCGCCTCCGGCCGCATGTTGTGAATGAACACGTCGCCCGTCGCGACCAGCTTCTTGAGCGCTGCCTTCCCCTCCTCCGTCTTGAGATCGATCGCCACCGACCGCTTGTTGCGGTTCAGCGCCACGAACAGCGGCCCCATGTTTTGCGACTTCGGCGCCTTGCCCTGATTGCGCTGCCGGTCGCCGCCGGACGGATCCTCGACCTTGATCACGTCCGCGCCGAGGTCGCCCAACGTCTGCGTCGCATAAGGCCCAAGCACGAACTGCGTCAGGTCGATCACCCGGATGCCGTGCAACGGCCCAGGCTTGGCTTCACTCTTGGTCATGGGAACGGCTCTTTGCGTTGAATGGCGTGACGCGCTAACCCTAGCCTTGAGCAAGCAAAAAGCGCCAGGGGAACCATGCAACTCCACCAATCGTCGTGGCCGGAAATCGAGGCCTACCTGAAGCAATCGACCGGCCTGATCGTCCCTATCGGCTCGACCGAGCAGCACGGCCCCAACGGCCTCCTCGGCACCGACGCGATCTGCCCCGAAGTCATCGCGAAAGCCGCAGGCGACGAAAGTGGCATCCTCATCGGCCCGACGTTCAACGTAGGCTCCGCCCAGCACCATCTGGGCTTCCCCGGCACGATCACGCTCCGCCCCTCGACTATGATCGCCGCCATGCAGGATTGGACGACGTCGCTGACGCGCCACGGCTTTGACCGCATCTACTGGTTCAACGGCCACGGCGGCAACATCGCCCCCGTCAACAGCGCCTTCAGCGAGATCTACTCGGAGTTCTCCTTCGGCCGCGCCGGCTCGAACCGCAAGCCCATCCGCCTTCTCCTGCGTAACTGGTGGGAACTCCCCGGCGTCGGCGAACTTTGCCGCGAACTCTTCCCCGTCGGCGAAGGCAGCCACGCGACCGCCTCCGAAGTCTCCGTCACCTACTTCGCCTACCCCGACGCACAGAAGAAGGTGGAAATGCACCCGAAGATCGCGCCGAACGGTTCGATCCGCGACGCCGACGACTACAGGCGTCAATTCCCCGACGGCCGCATCGGCTCCGACCCGTCTCAAGCGACGCCGGAGAAGGGCAGGCGCATCGTCGAAGCGGCAACGAAAGCGCTCATCGCCGACTTCCGTTCGTTTCTCGCAGCCCCTTGAAGCTCAACGATAGCCGCGCACCGGCTGCGTGCGGTCGATACGCGGCGTGCCTGGCGGCCGACCGGTAACCGGGCTTGGATGCCCGTCAACGCGCATGTTGAACAGGAAGTAGGTCGGGACGCAGAACCCTGCCTCTGCCGCATGAAGCGCCCGGATCGCTCTGCCGTTGATCTTGTCGGGCGACGATCGGTTTACGCGCTGGCCGTTACGCGAATTCCCGTAGTCGCGCGCGCTGATCCTGTCGTAGTCGGGGAACTTCTGACAGATGTATTCCTCGCGGCACGTGCGGCTCGGCGAACACGTGTCGAGCATCGCACGCACGACCCGCGACTCGAGGCATGCGCCGGAATTACCCGTCGCCGCGCACAGATCGAACCCGTTGCCGCCTTGGTTGGCGCACAGATCCCGTGGCACGCGCAACGTCGGATTGACGTCCACGAAATTCTCCTCGGCGGCCGTGCAAGCGCGACTCGCCCGGCCAAGCGGTGCTCCGCTTTGCGGCAACACGCATCTCAGGCCGCTCATCTCCCCGCGCGAATAGGCGGACCCGCCGAACACCCATTTGTCCTGGAACGCAAAGAGATTGTAGGCTGGCAACAGCCCACGGCCTTGCGGCACGCCGGCGACGTCGAGAACCTCGCCTCTCCAACACACATCGCCAGCGCTCGCCCGTCGCCCGCCCGAAACCACACACTCGCCGAACAAGACGGTCTGCGTGCGCGCCGTGACCGTACGCTGACAGACCGACCCCGACACGCAAGCCGGTGCGCCGGCATAGATAGCCGGCGTCGTGCACAATTCGCCGACGGTCGCCTTCTTGAAGGATGGCACCGCACTGCCGGCCGTCCACGTCGCGGCCGGAAACGCCGAATGCGGCCGGAGCCGATTGGGCTGTCGCCCGGCCGCAAGTGCCTCGACATAGGCCGTACGTCGCGGCGCTTCCGCGTAGGCGTGCGGAGACAACGGCAACTGCTGGCGATTGAAGTGATGCGAAAACTTGTCATCCGCGAGCCCCAGCAGATGGAAGCCCGCCGTTCCGCTCATCTGATGGCATCCCATGCAGGTGAGGTTGTTCAACCGCTCAACCAGCGCATCGTGCGACTTGATGTACTTAAGGCCCCTTATGTCGATGGACTCAAGCAGCGACCGCTTCCCGTCGAATAAGCGCGTGTATGGCCTGTTCGCGACACGGGCGCGGCCCAGCGTCGACCACGAGATCGCGAACTTGGTCAAGAAAGCGGGGTCGAAATCGACGACGAGCGTACCGTTGTCGAGCTTCGCGAGCCTGTCGCCCTGCTTCAAATAGTCGACGAACCGGGTCAGCAGCGCAGGATTGCGTTCGACCGCGAACACGTCCGGTGTGTTCTCCAGCGCGACCGGCACCAGCCGCCCCGCCTGCGCGCGAAAGATGCGCTGCATGTACATCGCTTGTCCGCCGAAATCGTGCATATAGCCCGACGTGAAACGCAGCGATTGGAAGTTCAACTCGATCTGTTTGAACGCGAGATCGCGCAGCACGGCATTCTTCAGGCTGGCCGCGCTCACCCGCCCGAGCCACCGCCGCGCGAACGGCGCACAGTCCGGCAGCTTCGGATAAACGCGAACGACGTTCAGGAAGAACGGCAGCGAAGACCCCGACGTCCCCGTGCGGTACGAGAGCCGGTAGATGAAGCGAACCTCGCCGCAGCTCGCCGGATCGAAGTCGGCGCGATCCATCCGGTTCACGATGCCGACCAGCTTCATCTCGCCATAGGGCGAGGCAAGCCAGCGTGTATCGAAGTGGCGCGGTTCGTCGCCGTCATACTCGATCGTGTAGGGATACTGCGAATTGTTGGACAAATGGCGGATGAAATAGCCGCCCTTCGTATCGTTCGCCGAACGCTTTCCCTTGTCTTCGAAGTTGCGGATAAGGCGCACCATCTCGGGAATGTCGCCCATCCCCTGCGGAATGACCTGCGGCAGCTGGTCCGTGCGCGCGTCGTGCGGCAGCGGCCGGCCGATCGTATCCGCGAGCGAGCGATAGAGAGCGTTGCGCGCGTAGAGTTCGCTCGTGGTCGACGCCCGCGCGCCGCCCAATTGCTCGGAAAGCGAAAAGCCTGATGCTTCAAGCGCGTTCAGCGTGGGAACGTCGAGCACGTTGACGGTCGCGGGTTCGGCGCCGGCCGCCCGCGCGAACAGCATCGCTGCCAGTGCGATAGTCCAACGCATTCATCCCCTCCCGCATACGCCGCTAGAGCGACAGCATATGACCCTCTTCGGGCTTCACTTTGCCGGCCACCATATCACGATAGACACGCTCCACATCTGCCCGCCCATGCCCTTCGACGATCTTCATCCAACCGTCGACGGAGGCATTGAAGGCGGTCCAGGCCGTCGCCAAGTGTTTGTCGAGCCCGCCCGGACCCCAATCCTGAGCGCGCTTCTTGACCCGGTCGGGGGCGAAGAACATCTGCGGCCGCGGACCGGGCAGGCTGCCGGCCTGACCCACGTGGTCCCAGTGTGTGGCGCCGACGGCGCAGCTGTATTTCAAATTATCGGCCCAATGCTTGTGCACGGCCAGGCGTACGTCGCCGCTCCCCGCCATATCGACGAATACGGCGGCCCTGTCCTGCTTGCTTGCTGGAATGCCGTCGTAGATGACAACGCGGTCATAGTAGCCGGTCCTGTCGACGAAGGCCGCATTGGACCTCGAGGTAAGGCCTGTGACCGTCACCTGCCCGCGGCGGTTCTCACGCAAGAGGTATGCAAGGCCCAGCGACGTCTTGCTCGATGCGCTCGACAAAACGACCTCGCGGGCACCGAAGAAATCGTTGTCGGCCAGGAAATCGTCGATCAGAAACGACGTCGCGAACAGTGGCCGAAGCAATGCTTGCTGCGCCTCGCGCGCTGTGCTGTAGCCGGGATCGGCGGCCACTCGTGTGTAGTTGTTGTAGACCGCAGCCATCTTCTGGCGGTGCGCCGCGCCATCGGAAAAGCCGTGCGGGCTCGCACGCGTCGGCTCGACCACGAGATGCGTCGACATCGGGAAATAGCCGTAGACGCGCTCACCCACTTTCACGCCGTCCGCTTTCGACTCCACGACGTCGCCGAAACCCCACACGGGGATACGACCCCAGCCGTCGGGCGCGGGAAAGAAATTCCAGTACATCATCATGTCGCCGAACGCGCCGTAGGTCACGTTGTTCGCGGTGAAGGCGAAGCGATCGACCTTGAGCAACGCCTGGCCCGGCTGGAGCGCGAGCGGCGTCTCGACGAACTTCGTTTCGTGCAGGTTCTTACGGCTGACGAGAAAGTCGGTGGAGCTGGTCATGGGGAGCCTCGCCTCTGCGGTTCCCGCAAAGCCAAGCACAATTGGCGCCCGCCATCCAGGCCCGCGAAAGCGGTCAGTCGAAGTTTGGCTTGCCCGACCTCATGCGCTTGACGTTCCCGCGCTTCTTCTTCGAATCCACGCGCTCGGCCTTGGCGGCGCGCGAGGGCTTCGTTTTCTTGCGCGGCTTCGGCACGTGCGCCGCTTGGCGGATAAGCGCAAACAGGCGCTCGCGTGCGTCGGCGCGGTTGCGCTCCTGCGTACGGTGGCTTTGCGCGTCGATGACGATGACCCCGTCTTTGGTGAGCCGCCGCCCCGCGAGCTGCTGAAGGCGGATCGACACGTCGGTCGGCAGATTCGGCGAAAAGCGGGCGTCGAAGCGCAACTCGACCGCCGTCGATAGCTTGTTGACGTTCTGCCCGCCGGGGCCGGACGCGCGAACGAAGGTCTCGTTGATTTCGTCCTCGCCGATCGAGATTTTGTCGGTGATCTTGATCATGTGTGGGTCACGAATAGCGCCGATTGCGCCCGGCGCAAAGCCTTGGCACAGTCCGCCCGCAAAATGAGGTCCTGTCCAATGAAGTTCCGGTTTGCCGTCATTGCCGCTGTCATCGCCGTGTTTGCCGCGGGCGGCGCCTTTGCCGCCTCGAAGCTGCGCCTTTCGATCGCGACGGGCGGGACAGGCGGCGTTTATTACCCCTATGGCGGAGGCCTTGCGCGCGTGCTGACCCAAAAGGTCCCAGGCTTCCAAGTGACCGCGGAGGTGACGGGCGGCTCGGTCGACAACATTAAGCTCGTGGGCGCAGGCGACGCCGACATCGGCCTGTCGACCATCGACTCGGCGGTCGACGGCCTCAAGGGCGACGGTGCCTACAAGGACACGGGCGCCCAGAAGATCGCGACTATCGCCGTGCTCTACGACAGCTTCGTCCACATCGTCGCGCGCGCGGACGCGAAGATCGCCAAAGTCGCCGACATGAAGGGCAAGCGCGTGTCAGTCGGCTCCGCCGGCTCCAGCACCGAAGCGATCGCCGACCGTCTCTTGGAAGCGGGCGGCTTGAAGCCGATGAAGGACGTCACCCGCGAAAACCTGAGCGTGGCCGAATCCGTCGGCGCGCTCAAGGACGGCAAGATCCACGCGATGTTTTGGATCGGCGGCCTGCCGACATCGGCNNGCCGGCGCCGCATCGAAAACGGCGGTACCGTTCCACCCGGCGGCAACGGCATTCTACAAAGCCCGCGGCGTCGCGAAGTGATTCCAAACGGTCGCCATGGCCGGGCAAGCGAAGCGCGACCCGGCAATGACGGAGTTTTTTGCGGCGTTTGCTCTGTCGAGCTCCGGGGATGAGCGCGGCGGCTACCGAAGAACAACCAACACGCCGTCTCTCGGCGGCAATGGCGTGGCTTGTTGGCGCGCTTGCATTCGCGTTGGCAGCGCTAGCGCTCTATTGGACGCAGTACTCGATCGGCACGACCACCTACCGCGCGATGTTTTTGGGCCTCGTGCTCGCGCTCTCGTTCCTCCTTTATCCGGCGTGGCAGAAGGGGCTTTACCGCGACCGGGTTTGGATTCTCGATTGGCTTCTGATTGCAATCGGCACGGCGGCGCTTTTCTATCTCGCGACGCACATCGAAGAGGTGAAGACCCGCGCAACCCGGCCCGAGGAGATCGAAATCTGGCTCGGGATCGGCCTCATCGTCTGCATCCTTGAGGCAACGCGCCGCACGACCGGTTGGCCGCTCCCGCTGATCACGATCGCATTCCTTATCTACGCGTTCGCCGGCCCCTACATGCCGGAGCCGTTCGACCATCGCGGCTACAAGATCGCCCGCATCGTGGGTCAGAACTTCCTGACACTCGAAGGCATCTTCTCGACACCGCTCGACGTCGCAGCCACGTTCATCGTGCTGTTCACGGTCTACGGCGCGGTGCTCGCGCGCAGCGGCGCGGGCACGTTCTTCATCGAGTGGACGTTCGCGCTGTTCGGTAAGCGGCCGAGCGCTTCGGCCCCCGGCCGCGCGACGGTCGCCTCGGGCTTCCTGCTCGGCACCGTGTCGGGCAGCGGTGTCGCCACGACCGTGACGCTCGCCACGCTCTCTTGGCCGATGCTCAAGCGCTCCGGCTATCCGCCGAACGTCGCTGGCGGCTTGCTCTCCGCAGCCGGCATCGGCGCGTTGCTCTCGCCGCCGACGTTGGGCGCAGCCGCCTTCATTATCGCAGAGTATCTCGAGGTGACCTACCTCGACGTGCTGGTCATGGCCGCAATCCCGACGGCGCTCTACTACCTCTCCTGCTGGCTGATGGTCGAAGCCGACGCCCGGCGTCTGGGGGTGATGCCGGTCCGCACCAGCGAGTCGAGCGTCTGGGCCCTGACGAAGGCGCAGGGCTACCACTTCGTCTCCCTTGGAGCGATTGCCGTCCTGCTTGTCGCGGGCTTGAGCGCGTTCATGGCCGTCTTCTGGTCGATCGCGCTCGCCTTCGCCTTGAGCCTCTTGCGATCGAACACAAGGCTCGCGCTGCTTGAAGGCGCGGCCGCCGGTGCCGTGATCGCGCTGATCGCCTGGGCGCTCGGTGAGCGTGAATCCGCAGCCGTCTTCATCGGCTTNNGTGCGCCGCAACGCTCTATTCTGCGGCGATGTGGTTCGGCGCGAGGCACGAGGGCGGCGCTGTCGAACCCGGCGCGACCGCCATGATCGACGCGCTGATCGACGGCGCCAAGAACGTCGTCGGCGTCGCCGCGACCTGCGCCTGCGCAGGCATCATCGTCTCCGTCATCACGCTGACGGGCCTCGGCCTCAACATCTCGGGCCTCATCGTCGCGTTCGGCGGCGGCAGCCTGTTGCTGACGATCCTTTTCGCGGCCCTCGCCATGTGGCTGCTCGGCACGGCGGTCCCCGTGACCGCGTCCTATATCATTGCGGCGGTGATGCTCGTGCCCGCGCTCACCGATGTCGGGATCGCAGCACCGGCCGCGCACATGTTCCTGTTCTACTACGCCGTGCTCGCCGACGTGTCGCCGCCGACCGCACTCGCGCCCTTCGCCGCCGCCGCCGTCACGCGCGGGGAGGCCTTCGCGACGATGATGCAGGCGTGGAAGTACTGCCTGCCTGCGTTCCTGGTGCCGTTCATGTTCTGCCTATCGCCGGAAGGCCTCGGCCTCCTGCTGATGGGCGATGTCGCCAGCATCGTCTGGACGTCGACGACCGCGGCAATCGCAGTCGCAGCGCTGGCCGCCGCTTTCGGCGGCTGGATCATCGCCGAAGCGAACTTGAGCGAGCGCGTGGTCGCAGCCGCCGCGGGCCTCGCTCTCTTCTATGCCGACCCCTGGTTCGACGCAGCGGGCCTCGCGCTCGTCGTGGTCGCCGTCCTCGCCCACGTCGCGCGCGTAAGAGGATGGATCAAGCAACACCCCGATCGCGACGAGCCTGAAAACTGACGCCGGCCGCGCGCTCGACACGAAATCGTGAGCCGCTCTTCGCGCCGCAAGGCTTAGACGGAGCCTGCCATTCGTAATTAAGGTGCGGGCACACTGAGGGGAAACTCATGAGAATTGCAGCGCTCGCCGCAATAACCTGCCTTGCACTAGCCGCACCCGCCGCGCTCGCGGCAGAGCCGACGCTGGATGAGTTAAAGGCGAAGTTTCAGGAAACGTTGGCCGCAAGCCGCATGACGCTCGACGTCAAAGGCAGCAAGCTTGCCGGCCCCGGCGCCGACTTCCTGCGCGCACGCGTAGCTGCCGCGCAATTCGTGCTGATCGGCGAGGAGCATGGCGTGGCGACGATTGCCGACACCGTGCGCGCGATGCTCCCCGACCTCACGCAAAGTGGCTATCGGCACTTCGCCATCGAAACCGACCCCTACATCGCAGCCAAGCTTGAAGAGATGTTGCGCGCCGGCGGCACGAAGGACGTCGCACGGTTCTTGGGCGGCGCCGGCAACCAATTTGCGATCCCCTTCTACAACTGGTCGGCCGAAGCGGCGTTGGCCGAGGCCACCGTGAAGGCGAACGCGGGATCGAAGCCCGCGCTCTGGGGGCTCGACCAAGTGTTCATCGGAGCAAGCGCGGCGCTGCTCAACGATGTTGCAGCCCAGACATCGAATGGGGAAGCAAAAGCGCTCGCCGGCGCGTTGGCGGCGCAGGCGAAAGGCAACCTCGAATTCTTGGGCAAGGTCGACCTCGGCGAACTCGCCAAGCTGCGCGCACTGCTCGGTGCGGAGCAAGACCGGCCGCTGGCACAGCTCGTCGATGACATGACCCTGTCGGCGCGCATCTATCAGCCGTTCGTGGGCGTCACCACGGGCCTCAGCGTTTATGCGGCCAATCTCGAGCGCGAAGCGTTGATGAAGCGCACGTTCCTGACCCTCTACCGCGCCGCCGGCGCACCAAAAGTATTCTTCAAGTTCGGCGCCAATCACATGATGCGCGGCCTGTCGTCCACGCACGTGCCGTCGCTTGGCAACTTCGCTGCGGACTTGGCCGCGAGCGAGGGCAAGAGTGCGTTCCATGTGCTCATTCTGTGCGGCCCGGGAACGAAGGCGGGCGGCCTGATGGGCAACGCGGCCAACTGCTCGCTCGACCTCACGAAGGACTTTCCGGACCTCATCTCCAAGGTCGACGCAAAGCAGATGACGCTATTCGACCTCGCGCCGTGGAAGGACAAACCCCGCCGCTGGGCGCATTTAAGCGAAGACGTGCGGGCCATGATCTGGGCCTTCGACGCCATGCTCTTCGTGCCGAACGGAAAACCTGCAACGCCGCTCAAGGCACCTTGAGCCCGGCGCCACTTCGTCATATTGTGACACAAGAAGTGTCACTATATGGGTGAGGCATGACGGGTGCGTGGGTTTGGGCGGTGGCCGCGCTGGCCTATGGCGCGTTCGCGGCCTGGTACTTCAATTGGCGCGGCCGCATCCGCGCCGATGAGGTCGACGGCTACGTCACCCGTATCCGCTCGGTGAACCCGCACAGCGCCGACCGCACCGCCGACGGCATCTTGCGCAAGTTTCTGGAAGAAGACGACGGGCGCGAGTTCTTCATGCTGAACCTGGTGCGCCTCGCAACGGGCGAAGTAAAGGACCCGAAGACCGGCGCGCTGCGCCCGGCGCGCGCGGTCATGCAGGATTACACGAACGCGTTCCTGCCCGCGCTCATCGCACGCGGCGGGCATCCCGCGATGGTAGCGCGCAAGGCGGGCGGCTATGTCGACAGCTGGGGCGTGGAAGCAGACCCGGGCTGGAGCGTCGTCGGTTACATGCGCTACCGCAGCCGGCGCGACATGGCCGAGCTTGCCTCCGATCCGCGTTTCGGCGGCGGGCACGAATTCAAGTTCGCGGCTGTACCGGTGACGCTGTCATTCCCGACGCAGCCCATGGTGCTTGCGCTTCTGAGCCCGCGCGTTTGGGTTGCGCTCATGCTCGCACTCTTGGCCGCGCTCGCGCAGATCGCAATTCTATTGTCGCAATAAGAGGCGTCCCATGGGCTTGTTACCACCGAGCACGAACGCCGACTACACGGGCGCGCCCGCCGCCGCGTGGTTCTTGATGCTGGCAGCCCTGCTTGAGCTGGTGCCCGGCTGCATCCACTTCTTTCTGCCGGACGGCGGCGCGGGCGTGATCGGTGGAATCGACCTCTCGACGCGGCGCGAGACGATCATCCGCATCTTCGCCTGGTTCGGCGCGCTGCAGATCGCCATGGCGCTGCTGCTCCTGGTGATCGCAACCCGCTACCGCACGCTCGTGCCGCTCGGGCTGCTTGCGATCATCGTCTCGCGCGGGTTGATGAGCTACGACGCCTGGCTCGGCAAAGGCGCCGACGCGCTGCACCGCCCGCCGGAAAACTATGGAAGCCCCATCGCCGTCGTGCTGGCGCTGGTGTTCCTCGTGCTCGCGCTCACGAAGCGTCCGCCGGCGCCTAACGCCGCGTAAGCTCCAGCGGACCACCCTTCTCGATCGCCCGTTTGTAGGCCGGCCGCTCGCGCAACCGCGCCAGCAAGGCGCCAAGGCGCGGGTAGTCTTTCAAACGGCCGCTGCGGTCGGCGACCTCCAGGATGAACGACATTTGGATGTCGGCGGCGGTGAGTTCGTTGCCCGCGAAATAATCTTGGCGGGCCAAGGCCTCGTTCATGTAGCCGAGGTGGTTCGCAATCTCGCTTTCGATCCGCNNGGCAGCATCGCCGAGCCCTCCGCGAAGTGCATCCAATGCGTGTGCGCCACCCAGTTCGGCGCACTGTCGGCTGGCCAGAACTTGCCCTTGCCGTAGGTCTTCGTCAGATACTCGATGATCGCCCCGGACTCGGCAACGGTCAGCGCCCCATCCGTGATCACCGGCGACTTGCCGAGCGGATGCACCTTCTTCAACTCCGGCGGCGCCTGCCGCGTCATCGCATCCCGCTTGTGGTGCACGATCTCATACGACACGCCGAGCTCTTCCAGAAGCCACAGCACTCGATGCGAACGGGAATTGTTCAGGTGGTGGAGTTTGATCATGGGGCTAACTCGGGTGGCCGGTGACGATTGATAGCAGGAACGGCGCGGGGGCGCGAGGCATTGCCGCTCGGCTGATCGCGTTGCTAGCCTCTTGCCGGATCAAGGAGGCGGCGATGATTTTGGTGACGGGACATGTGGTGGCGCGAGCGGAGACGTTCGAAGAGGTGCGCTGGCTGAGTCTGGAACATGTCCACCGCTCGCGCACCGAGCCGGGCTGCATTTCGCACCACGTACATGTCGACTGCGAGAATCCGTTGAAGCTTGTGTTCGTCGAAAGGTGGACGGATGCGGTAGCGTTGAAAACACATTTCGCCGTGCCTGCGTCCGGCGCATTCGTCCGCGCGATCTCGGCGCTTGCCGCAGAGAAGGTCGGGATGGAGATTTACGAGGCGGCGAAGGTGGCGTTGTAAAGCAGCGTCAGCGCGTCCGATTTAGGAGCAGCCGGTCTCGTGCTGCGCGTGCGCCTGTGATGTCGATTTGACCAACGAAGATGTCGCGGCGTTTGTCGCGGTCGAAGTCGGCAACCTCGAGCGTGATGTTGACGCCGTAGATGGGGGCGCGCAGGACCGCCGCCGTGGCGTCGGTGAAGCGGCCGGTCGGCGGCATGCGCGGAGTGTCGCGAAGGACAAGACCGCCGCGACGACGAGCTGGCTCGGGCGATCGACGCTGGGCGGTGGCACATGCCTTTCTCCGGTCTTGAACGGCCGTTCCGGCACTTGACTGATGTCCTAAAGTTCGCTATTTGTTCTGCACTCCAATGACGCCAGCATTCGGCGAGTGTGCCCCCTAACTTTGCTGTCCTAATGATTATGTCTGTTGGTTCGTTCGACTCACGCGGGCTTTGCCTGGCGGGGTGGCAGGCGGCTGGCCGCGAACACATACCAAACGCATTTCAAACGGATTCCAAACGGATAAAGCCGCGGAAATCTGCCGTTCTAACGCATATAACGGATTCGATTTTCGTGTTTTGGGGGCTTTGGCGGGCGAAAGTCGTTGTGATGCAGGGACTTAGGCGGGGTTTGGAGGCTGTTTTTGGCTTGCCGAGGCAGCCTTCGCCAAGGGGCTTCCGCCTTCGCCAAGGCTTCGGCGGACGAGTCGGCGCGGCAGCCTTCCCTCGCTTCGCGAGCGAAGGCTGGTGCCGCCTGCGTGACTCGAACACGCGACCCCCGCATTACGAATGCGATGCTCTACCGGCTGAGCTAAGGCGGCTTGAAAAGTGGCGCGGACCATACTCACCGACGCACCTTTCCGCAATCTCTACGCCGGGGCGCGGCGGTTTGCTACGGTCGGTCCTCAGGATGGCGGAATTCGGGGGCGTTCCGGTGAGGCTTAGGCAATTGGCGGCGGGTGCGTGCGTGCTCGCGTTCGTGACGGGGTGCGTGGGCGTGGCCCCGGATGAGGGGCCGCAGGTCGCGCAGGGTCAGCCTTCGCTCGCGTATCGGATCACGCAATCGCTGACGACCGA
>CXWJ01009445.1_pt1 | contig 13074 bp, 14 predicted proteins | sample 590841 | NCBI WGS metagenome assembly CXWJ01 (sample SAMEA3498367, study PRJEB10139) | wastewater metagenome | biome: wastewater treatment plant; material: activated sludge | place: Austria | collected 2015-01-21 | reverse complement strand
GCTCGTAGATCGCCACCAGACCCTCGAGCGGAAACGGCGGCTCGTCGCCGTTGCCCATGACCTCGTACTGCGACTTGAAGGATCGCTGGTGCTCGGGCGCGAGGTCTGCCCAGCGCCGGTTCAGCGGCATCGAGCTGGTGACGTTCTCGCGCCGGATGTTGCTGCCCAGGCTCGGGGCCGACTGCTCGAGCGTGAAGCTCTCCGCCGGCAGCGCGCCTTGCGCGCGGGCCGGCAGCACCGCAGACGCCATGAGCACCGCGGACAGGACGGCAACGGTCTTCATCGAACGCTCCCCGACATCGCTGGGCCACTGGTGCCGGCTGTCCGAATCGAACGGACGACCTTCCGCTTACAAGGCGGGTGCTCTACCAGCTGAGCTAAGCCGGCACTCGGACGCGAATCAGTATAGGACCTGCCCCGCCGCTCAAGCTCACTTGATGCGCTTGAGCGCCGGCCGCCCGCCCGAGGGCGGCTCGGGCGTCGGCGCATCGTCGTCGGCACCCGCGGCAGCGTCGAAGGTCGCGCTCGGCACCTCGGTGAGCGCCGGTCGCAGCGGCTTGCCCGGCGACGCTTCTGCAGCCGGCCCGGCGGTCGACGGCGCCGCGCCCGCGGGCACCGGGAAGGCCATGCCCTGGCCGTTCTCGCGCGCATAGATCGCGATCACGTGGTCGACCGGCACGACGATGTCGCGCGAGCTGCCGCCGAAACGCGCCTTGAACTCGATGCAGTCGTTGCCGAGCTTGAGCGCGCTGGTCGCTTCGAAGCCGACGTTGAGCACGATCTCGTTGTTCTTCACGTACTCCACCGGCACCTGCACCGCCGCGTCGACGAACACCGCGATGTACGGCGTGAAGCCGTTGTCGGTGCACCAGTCGTGCAGCGCCCGGATCAGGTACGGGCGGGTCGACGACCCGGAGCTGGCGGGCGTGATCGGCGGCGTGGTCATGACGACGACCGCCCTTACTTGCGCATCACCTTCTCGGAGGGCGTGAGCGCCTCGATGTAGGCCGGCCGCGAGAAGATGCGCTCGGCGTACTTCAGCAGCGGCACGGCGTTCTTCGACATGTCGATGCCGTAGTAGTCCAGGCGCCACAGCAGCGGCGCGATCGCCACGTCGAGCATCGAGAAGTCGTCGCCGAGCATGTACTTGTTCTTCAGGAAGATCGGCGCAAGCTGCGTGAGCCGGTCGCGGATCTGCGAGCGCGCGCGTTCGAGCTGCTTGTCGGTCGCCTTGATGCCGCGACCTTCGAGCACGTTGACGTGCGCGAACAACTCCTTCTCGAAATTGAACAGGAACAGGCGCACACGCGCGCGCGCCACCGGGTCGCCCGGCATCAGCTGCGGGTGCGGGAAACGCTCGTCGATGTACTCGTTGATGATGTGCGACTCGTACAGGATCAGGTCGCGCTCGACCAGGATCGGCACTTCGTTGTACGGGTTCATCAGCGCGATGTCTTCGGGCTTGGCGAACANNGTCGACGTCGCGGATCTCGAAGTCCATGCCCTTCTCGAACAGCACGAAGCGGCAGCGGTGCGAGTACGGGCAGGTGGTTCCGGAGTAAAGCACCATCATGGTGGCGGGCTCCCAGCAATCTCGAAAATGGCAAACGCAGTGGTCGGCCCGGTCGGGCTGTCCACTGCGCACATCGCCTGCGGCCTTGTCTTGGCCGGCAGGCGCTCGAAGGTCTACTTCACGTCTTTCCAGTAGGCCGCGTTCAGGCGCCACGCCAGCAGCGTGAACAGGCCCAGGAAGATCAGCACCCACACACCCAGGCGCACGCGCTGGCCCTGGGCCGGCTCGCCCATCCATTGCAGGAAGGCGACGAGGTCCGCGACCGCACCGTCGAACTCGGCAGCATCCATCCGGCCGGGAACGGTCTGCTCGAAGCCTTCGAACTGGTGCAGCGTCTTCGCGGGGTCGTGCGGATCCTTGACCTCCACGAACCTGGCGCGGCGCTCGCCCTGGAGTTCCCACAGGACATGCGGCATGCCGACGTTCGGGAACACCATGTTGTTCCAGCCGGTCGCCTTGGTCTCGTCGCGGTAGTAGGTGCGCAGGTAGGTGTAGAGGTAGTCGGCACCGCTGCCGCCCAGGCCCGCCCGCGAGCGCGCGATCACGGTCAGATCGGGCGGCGTGGCACCGAACCACTCCTTGGCCTGCCTCGGATCGAGCGCGACCTTCATCGTGTCGCCGACCTTGTCGGTCGGGAACAGCAGGTTCTTCTTGATCTGGTCGTCGCTGAGGCCGATGTCGCGCAGCCGGTTGAAGCGCATGTAGGCGGCCGAATGGCAGTTCAGGCAGTAGTTGACGAACAGCTTGGCGCCATGCTGCAGCGCCGCCACGTCGGTGACCTTCTCCTGCGGGAAGCGATCGAGCGCGAAGCCGCCTTCGGAGGCCGCCGCCGCGGTGATGAAGCCGAGTGAGGCGAGCAGCGAAACGATGAGCTTTTTCATGGGTGGAAAGTCCTGCGTCGCGTCAGTGGGGCGTGAAGGTCACGCGCTCGGGCACCGGCTTGCATCGGCCGAGCTTGCTCCACCAGGGCATCAGCAGGAAGAAGCCGAAGTAGTAGAGCGTGCCGACCTGCGAAACGCGTTCGCCGATCGGCGACGGCGGCTGCACGCCCAGGTAGGCGAGGATCACGAAGATGACGACGAAGACGACGTAGACCCACTTGTGCCAGCTCGGGCGGTAGCGGATCGACTTCACCGGGCAATGGTCGAGCCAGGGCAGGAAGAACAGGATGACGACCGCACCGCCCATCACGACGACGCCCCAGAACTTGGCGTCGATCGACAACATCAGCGCGACCAGCACGAGCGCGCCGCCCACGATCGCCCCCTTGATCGGCGCGGCCACGCGCGCCTTCAATGCACCGAGCGCCGCGGCGGCGAGCACGCAGGCGATCAGCGCGTACATCATTTCGCTGGTGATTGCCCGCAGCATCGAATAGAACGGCGTGAAGTACCACACCGGGGCGATGTGCGCCGGGGTCTTCAGCGGGTCGGCCGGGATGAAGTTGTTGTACTCGAGGAAGTAGCCGCCGAACTCGGGCGCGAAGAAGATGATCGCGCTGAACGCCATCAGGAAGACGCTGACGCCGAAGATGTCGTGCACCGAGTAGTAGGGATGGAACGGGATGCCGTCGAGCGGCCGCCCTTGCGCGTCCTTCTTCGCCTTGATCTCGACGCCGTCCGGGTTGTTCGAGCCGACCTCGTGCAGCGCGATGATGTGCGCGACCACCAGGCCGAGCAGCACCAGCGGCACGGCGATGACGTGGAAGCTGAAGAAGCGGTTCAGCGTCGCGTCGCCGACGACGTAGTCGCCGCGGATCAGCAGCGCCAGGTCCGGGCCGACCAGCGGCACGGCCGCGAACAGGTTGACGATCACCTGCGCACCCCAGTAGCTCATCTGGCCCCATGGCAGCAGGTAGCCCATGAAGGCTTCGGCCATCAGGCACAGGAAGATCGCGCAGCCGAAGATCCAGACCAGCTCGCGCGGCTTGCGGTAGCTGCCGTAGAGCAGGCCGCGGAACATGTGCAGGTAGACGACGACGAAGAACGCACTCGCGCCGGTGGAGTGCATGTAGCGCACCAGCCAGCCCCAGGGCACGTCGCGCATGATGTATTCGACCGAGGCGAAGGCGAGCGCCGCGTCGGGCTTGTAGTGCATCACCAGGAAGATGCCGGTGACGATCTGGATCACCAGCACCAGCAGCGACAGCGAGCCGAAGATGTACCAGAAGTTGAAGTTCTTCGGAGCGTAGTACTCCGACATGTGGTCCTTGAACAGCTGGGTCGCCGGGAAGCGGTTGTCCACCCAGGTCATCAGCTTCACGCCGAGCTGCGCGTCGGCCGGAGCTGTCTTGAATTCAGCCATGTCTTGGTCTTTCCTGAAGATTCCGTCTCGAGCCCGGTGCGCGCCGCGCTTCAGGCCTTCTTGTCTTCGCCGATGATCAACCGGCTGTCCGACAGGTACATGTGCGGCGGAACCTCGAGGTTGTCGGGCGCGGGCTTGTTCTTGTAGACGCGCCCGGCCATGTCGAAGGTCGAGCCGTGGCAGGGGCACAGGAAGCCGCCGGCCCAGTCGTCGGGCAGAGAGGGCTGGGCGCCGGGCTGGAACTTGTCCGACGGCGAGCAGCCCAGGTGCGAGCAGATGCCCACGACGACCAGCACCTCGGGCTTGATCGAACGCGCTTCGTTGCGCGCGTACTCGGGCGTCAGCTCATCGGGCTTGCGCTCGGACTTCGGATCGGCGAGCTGCGCGTCGACCTTGGGCAGCGCCGCCAATTGCTCGGGCGTGCGGCGGACGATCCACACCGGCTTGCCGCGCCATTCGACGGTCAGCTTCTCGCCCGGCTTCAGGGCACCGATGTCGACCTCGACCGCGGCGCCGGCCGCACGCGCGCGCTCCGACGGCTGAAAGCTGGCGACGAAAGGCACGGCCGCGAAGCCCGCGCCAGCGGCGCCTGCGCAGCCGGTGGCGATGAGCCAGGTTCGTTTGCCGCTGTCGACTTGCTGGTCACTCATTGGGGGTCCTCAACGTGGCGTCGCGATGCATTGGATCAGGGTCAACCCGGCATTCTAGCGGACGTGTCAAGCGTCACGACCGGTCGGCGCACGCCCCGCGCGAGCGTGCAATCCCGCGCAGGACCGCGGCGCGCAAGCCACATGTCGCGCCGGGATCGCAACGGACGCCCGCCAAGGGTCAGGACTTCTTGACTTACGCGCGTCAGCGGGAATACTCCCGGCCGGGCCCGGATACCCACGCCGGGCCGGCATTCATCAATTTCACTGGAGAGAGAAGCATGAGTTTCGTAGCCGAATTCAAGGAGTTTGCGCTGAAGGGCAACGTCATGGACCTCGCCGTCGGCGTGATCATCGGCGGCGCCTTCGGCAAGATCGTCGACTCGCTGGTCGGCGACGTGATCATGCCGATCGTCAGCAAGATCTTCGGCGGCCTGGACTTCTCGAACTACTTCATCCCGCTGGCCGGCCAGACAGCCGCGACGCTGGCCGAGGCGAAGAAGGCCGGCGCGGTGCTCGCCTACGGCAGCTTCATCACGATCGCGCTGAACTTCATCATCCTCGCGTTCATCATCTTCCTGATGGTCAAGCAGATGAACCGGCTGAAGAAGGAAGCCCCTCCCGCCGCCCCGGCCGCTCCCCCCGAAGACGTGGTGCTGCTGCGCGAGATCCGCGATTCGTTGAAGCGCTGACAGACGGTGCTCGCGGCCCGGGCGTGACGCAGCGCACAGCCTCGCTCGGTCCTTTGGGCCCATACTGGTGCAGCGTGCGCCCGAGGCTGCGGCCGAACCCGCGGCCCTGCACCTCGCCTGCGAGATGAGCCCGACCGACACCCGACTGCAAGCCGCCCTCGACGCCGCGACGAACCAGGTCCGCACGACCGCCGCGGCCGCGGCGCAGCGTGTCTCGGACGTGCTGGGCACCATGTCCTTGTCGGCCACGCGCGTAGCCGAGCGCGACCAGTTCCTCGCGGCGCAGTTCGAACTGCGCCGCGGCATGGCGGTGTTCCAGGCCTCGTTCGCGAGAGTGCTGCGGCAGAAGATCGACGCCGAGGTCACGCCTCGTGCCGACGGCCGGCGACCGCTGGCGGCAACCGACTGGCAGTCGCTCAGCCTGGTCGGCGACCATGAGGTCGAAGAGCGCATGAACGCCGACCGCATCGCCCAGCTGATCTCGCACGAGTGCGAATCGGAGTTGCGCGAGCTCGCCGGCTACATGGGCACGATAACCGGCAGCCGACGCGCCGACGACGACCGCAACCCGCTGCGCGCCGAGGTCATCGGCGGGGCCCTGTACCGGGCCATCGAGGACACCTCCACGCAGGCCGACATCCGCCGGCTGCTCGCGCGCGAGATGGGCCAGACGCTGGCGCGTGCGATGCGCCACGCCTACGGCGAGATCCTGCGCGACCTGAAGGCGCGCGGCGTGCAGCCCGTGGGGCTGAGCGTGCGCCAGATGGACGGGCCGGGTCATCACCTGCCCGGCATCAACAGTGCCTACCAGACGCTGGCCAAGCCGGAGTACCACTCTTCGCAAAGCCCGTCTGCGGAGTTCGACGCGCCGGCACCCGGCAGTTACGACGCGGCTCGCAGCGCGGGCCAGTCGGGCCACGGCGCGCTGCGCCAGGCCACCGGCCGCGCGCCCGGCAGCCGCGGCGGCTACGCGCCGGCAAACTCCGGCCCGGCGGCGCGCGCCGACGCGCAGCTGATGGCACTGCTGCGGCGCCTGAACGCGCTCGCCAGCCGCCCCGGCCAGTTGGTGCACGCGCCGGCCGACGCGCCGCCTGCGCCGCTGTCGGCCGATCCCGACGCCGCGCCGCACGGCGTCGGCCACGATGCGCCCGGCGACGAGGCGACGCCGTCCGCCGTCAACCTGATCCGGGCGCATCGCGATGAACTGGTGCAGGCGGCCAGCGGCAAGCTCGACCACATGGTGATCGACGTCGTCGGCAGCCTGTTCGACCAGATCCTCGCCGACCCACGCGTGCCGCCGCAGATGGCGCGCCAGATCGCGCGCTTGCAGCTGCCCGTGCTGCGCGTCGCGCTGAACGACGCGAGCTTCTTTTCGTCGCGGCGCCACCCGGTGCGGCGCTTCGTGAACCGCGTCGCCTCGCTCGCCTGCGCCTTCGACGATTTCGACGAAGGCCCGGGCAAGCTCTTCCTCGAGCGCGTGCGCGCCCTGGTGCAGGAGATCGTCGAGGGCGACTTCGACCAGGTCGCGCTGTACAGCGCGAAGGTCGACGAGCTCGAGCGCTTCATCGCCAAGCAGACACACGACGAGGTCGAGCAGGCCGGCACGGCGGCGACGCTCGACGTGAAGGAGTCCGAACTGCTCGTGCAGCAGCGCTACATGCTGCAGCTGCGCGCCGCGCTCGGCTCGCTGCGCTTGCCGGACTACCTGAGCGACTTCCTGACACAGGTCTGGAGCCAGGCGCTGGTGCTCGCGGTACGCCGCGACGGCGCGGCGTCGGAGCGCTACGCGCGCTTTCGCCGCGCCGGCCGCGACCTGGTGATGAGCATCCAGCCCAAGGGCTCGCCGACGCTGCGCCAGCGTTTTCTGATCCAGTTGCCCGGGCTGATGAAGGACCTGAACGAGGGCCTGCGGCTGATCGGCTGGCCCGAGGCGGCGCAGAAGACCTTCTTCGGCCGGCTGCTGCCGGCGCACGCCGAGTCCATGAAGCTGCCGGCGATCAGCGAACTCGACCACAACATGATGGCCAAGCAGGCCGAGGCGATCTTCAACGCCGCGGTGCCGGGGCACGACGCGGGCGCGCTGGGCGAGCCCGTCACCGACGTCGACGAGGTCACCATCGAGCAGCGCTTCTCGCCCGACGAGGCGAAAAGCGTCGGCCTGGTCGAACACGGCGCGGTCGACTGGTCGGGGCACGTCGATGTCGAGATCGACCCCACCGGCGCGGGCGACGAAGAGAGCACCGACCCGGCACCGCTCGACTTCGGCCTGGACATCGACCTCGGCGCCGCCGGCGCCGAGCCGCCCGAACCGACGCGCGGGCCGCAGCTGATGGACCATGTGAAGCTCGGCTTCGCCTACCAGATGCAGTTGAAGGACGAATGGCAGAAGGTGCGCCTGACCTACGTCAGCCCGGCGCGCAGCTTCTTCGTCTTCACGCACGGCCGCAAACATCAGGAAACGATCTCAATGACCGCGCGCATGCTCGCGCGCATGTGCGAAACCGGCCGCATGCGCGCGGTCGAAAGCGCCTACCTGATGGAGCGCGCGACGCATCGCGCGCGCAAGCAACTCGCGGCGATGCGCGCCGAACCTACGCGCCACTAAACGCAGCGGCCGCGGTCAGGCGGCGTGCCGAACGCACCGCGGCCTTCAGGCTCGAGGCGTCGGCGCGGCCGCTGCCGGCGATGTCGAAGGCCGTGCCGTGGTCGGGGCTGGTGCGCACGAAAGGCAGGCCGAGCGTCACGTTCACGCCGTGCTCGACGCCGAGGTACTTGACCGGGATCAACCCGTGGTCGTGGGTCATCGCGATCACCAGGTCGAACTCGCCGGGGTGATCGGGCGCGTGGCGCGCACGCATGAAGACGGTGTCGGGAGCGAACGGCCCGCGCGCATCGATGCCTTCGGCGCGCGCCGCCTGCACCGCCGGACCGATGAAACGTTGCTCCTCGTCGCCGAACAGGCCGCCCTCGCCGGCATGCGGATTCAGGCCGGCCACTGCGATGCGCGGCTGCGGCTGGCCCCAGCGCCCGGCGGCTGCGTGCGCGATGCGGATCGTCTGCAGCACGCTGTCGAAATCGAGCGCCTCGATCGCCTGGCGCAGCGAGACGTGAATGGTCACGAGCACGGTGCGCAGTTCGTCGTTGGCGAGCATCATGCGCACCGGCGGCGGCGCGCGTCCGGGGCTGGCGAGTGCTTGCAGCATCTCGGTGTGGCCCGGAAAGCCCACGCCGGCGGCGGCGAGCGCTTCCTTGTGGATCGGCGCAGTGACGATGCCGGCGGCTTCGCCCGCGAGCACACGCTGCACCGCGGCTTCGATGCAGGCCGCTGCAGCGGCGCCGGCGCGCGCGTCGACCTGCCCGAACGGCAGGTCGGCCAGGCCCTGCGCAAGCCCTTCGACTTGCAGCACCGGCACGCAGCACGGCGGCGCGTTCAGAGCGTCTTGCACCGACTCCACCTGGGCCAAGGCGAGCGGCCGGCCGTCGATCGCCGCGGCACGCCGCAGCACGCTCACGTCGCCGACCACGACGAGCCCGGCGCCTTCGCCCGCGCGAAACAGCGCTGCAATGATCTCGGGCCCGATGCCGCAGGCATCGCCCATGGTCAACAGCAAAGGCGCAGGATGTCTCATTGGAGTACCTTCGTGCTGCGCACTCCGGTATTCGCGCTTGGGGCGGCCCGGCGCGCTCATGCCGGGTTGTCGATCTCGATGAACTGGTGGTCCAGGCCGAAGTGTTGCGCCACGTGCGCCGCGACCGCCGGTGCGCCGTAACGTTCGCTGGCGTGGTGGCCGCAGGCGATGAAGGCGACGCCGGTTTCGCGCGCGTAGTGCGCCTGCGGCTCGGAGATCTCGCCGGTGATGTAGGCGTCGGCACCCGCGGCGATCGCGGCCTCGAAATAGCCCTGCGCACCGCCGGTGCACCAGGCCACGCGCCGGATCGGCCGGTGGTCGCCGTCGACCACTGTCGGCGCGCGCCCGAGCCGGAATTGCAGCAGCGCCGCGAGCGCAGCGACGGTCAGCGGCTGCGCCGGCGAGCCGATGAAGCCCAGGTCCTGTTCGCCGAAACGTGCATCGGCAACGAGCTTCAGGCGCGCGCCGAACTGCGCGTTGTTGCCGAGTTCGGCGTGCGCATCGAGCGGCAGATGGTAGGCGTACAGGTTCACGCCATGCAGCAGCAGCAGTTGCAGGCGCACCTTGAGCCAGCCGGTGATGCGCCCGTCCTGCCCCTTCCAGAACAGGCCGTGGTGCACGAAGATCGCATCGGCCTGCGCGTCGATCGCCGCGTCGATGAGGGCTCGGCTCGCGGTCACGCCCGAGACGATCTTGTGGACCTCGGGTTTGCCCTCAACTTGCAGACCGTTCGGACCATAATCCCGAAAGCGCCCCGCTTCCAGCAGCGTGTTGAGGTATGCCTCGATCTCGGTGTTCAGGGCCATCGGACTCTCACTCATGCGCAAGACCTGGCTCATTTTCTCCCAGGCCGTGACCGTGGCCGTCGCGGTGTTGTTCGTGGTCGCCACCCTCAAGCCCGGGTGGCTGCCGGGCGCGCAATCCTCCGGGCGCCCTGAGGTGGTCACGCTGCCGGCGCCGGCAGCAATGCAACCCGTGGCCCTGGCACCCGCGGTGCCGGTCAGCAGTTATGCCGCCGCGGCCAAACGCGCGACGCCGGCGGTGGTGAGCATCACCGCGAGCAAGGCGCCTCCGAAGCGCCAGCCGCAACTCGACGACCCGTGGTTCCAGTTCTTCTTCGGCGACCGCGGCATGCGCCAGCAGCAGCAGGCCCAGGTCGGCCTGGGTTCGGGCGTGATCGTCTCGGCCGAAGGTTATCTGCTCACGAACAACCACGTGGTCGAAGGCGCCGACGACATCGAGGTCATGCTCGCCGACGGCCGCCAGGCCCAGGCGCGCCTGGTCGGAACCGACCCCGACACCGACCTCGCCGTGCTCAAGATCGAACTCGACCGCCTGCCGACGATCTCGTTCGGCGAATCCGACCGGCTGCAGGTCGGCGACGTGGTGCTCGCCATCGGTAACCCCTTCGGCGTCGGCCAGACCGTCACCTCGGGCATCGTCAGCGCGCTCGGCCGCAACCAGCTCGGCATCAACACCTTCGAGAACTTCATCCAGACCGACGCCGCGATCAACCCCGGCAACTCCGGCGGCGCACTCGTCGACGCGGGCGGCAACTTGCTCGGCATCAACACCGCGATCTACTCGCGCAGCGGCGGCAGCCTGGGCATCGGCTTCGCGATCCCGGTGAGCACCGCGCGCCAGGTGATGGAGGGGCTGATCCGCGACGGCGTCGTGACGCGCGGCTGGATCGGCGTCGAGCCGCGCGACCTGACGCCCGAGATCGCGCAGACGCTGAACCTGCCGGTGCGCGAAGGCGTGCTCATCACCGGCGTGTTGCAGACCGGCCCGGCCAGCGCCGGCGGCCTGCGCCCGGGCGACGTGGTCGTCAAGGTCGCCGAGCGGCCGGTGGCGAACACGGTGCAGTTGCTCGACGCGGTGGCGGCGCTGAAGCCGCGCAGCAGCGCGGTGATCGGCGTGCAGCGCGGCGACAAGGCNNAGCTGCGACACCACGTCGGGCGGCGTGATGACCGCGGCGATGATGAACGCGAGCACGATGAAGTAGCTGCGGAAGGCCTTGAGCTTGTCGATGCTCACCAGGCCGATGCGCGCGAGCACGACCACGACCACCGGCACCTCGAAGGCGGCGCCGAAGGCGATGAACATCGTCAGCACGAAACTCAGGTAGGCCTCGATGTCCGGCGCCGCGGTGATGCTCTTGGGCGCGAAGCCCTGGATGAACTTGAACACCTGGCCGAAGACGAAGAAGTAGCAGAACGCCACGCCGGCGAAGAACAGCAGGGTGCTCGACACCACCAGCGGCAGCACGAGCTTCTTCTCGTGCGAATAGAGTCCCGGTGCGACGAACGCCCAGACCTGGTAGAGCACCACCGGCAGCGCGGCCAGGAAAGCGGCCATCAGCGTGATCTTCAGCGGCACGAGGAAAGGCGAGATCACCGAGGTCGCGATCAGCGTCGAGCCCTTGGGCAGGTGCGCGACCAGCGGCTGCGCGAGCAGGTCGTACAGCCCCGCCGGCCCGGGCCAGAGCGCGAGCACGCCGAAGCAGATGCCGACCGCGATGAGCGCGCGCACGAGCCGGTCGCGCAACTCGATGAGGTGCGAGACGAACGGCTGTTCGGTGCCCGCCAGTTCGTCGGGCGGGTCGGGGTCGGAACTCATGGTTGCGGAGCTGCGATCAGGCGGTGGTGCGCGGCGGCCGGAAGCGCGCCACGCGCGCCGCGCCCGACTGCGCCTTGACGCGGATGCCGTGGCGCTGCTTGTACCACTGCGGCGTCGCACCGCGCTTCAGGCGCCAGTTCTTCTTCGGGTGCCGGTAGTTCGGCGGCAGTGACAAGGGTTCGTAGGACGCAGGCCCGCCCGACAGCGCGGCATTGCTGTCGGTCCAGGCGCGGTCGAGCTCGGACGTGGTCTCGTGGATCTGGTTCGACACGCTGTGCTCGACGTCGCGCGCCGCGTCCTCGAATTCGCCCTTCATCTTCTTCAGCTCTTCGAGCTCGATCGAGCGGTTCACCTCGGCCTTCACGTCGGCGACATAACGTTGCGCCTTGCCGATCAGGTGGCCGACGGTGCGCGCCACGCGCGGCAGCTTCTCCGGGCCGATGACGATGAGCGCCACCGCGCCGATCAGCGCGATCTTGTCGAAGCCGAAGTCGATCATGCGGGGCAACCCGCGCCGGCCGCGCTCACGACTTGGTCTTGGCCTCGACGTCGACCGTATTCGGGTCGGCCGCGCTCTTCTGCGTGCCGACCTGCTGCGCCGGGGCCGCGTCGGCAGCCGAACTGCCGCCGTCCTTCACGCCGTCCTTGAAGCCCTTCACCGCGCCGCCGAGGTCGGAACCGATGTTCTTGAGCTTCTTCGTGCCGAACACCAGCACGACGATGAGCAGCACGATCAACCAGTGCCAGACGCTGAATGAACCCATGATGTGTCTCCGCGGAGGGAATGGCTGAATTTTAGGTCAGCCCCTGGCCCAGGGCCGGGGGCCTCCCATGACGTGCATGTGGACGTGCTGGACCTCCTGGCCGCCGTCGGGCCCGGTGTTGACGACGATGCGAAAGCCGTTGCTCACGCCGAGTTCGCGCATCAGCCGCGGGGCGAGCGCCGTCATGCGGCCGAGCAGCGGCGCGTGCGCAGCGTCCATCTCGTACATCGTCGCCACATGCTGCTTGGGCACGATCAGCACATGCACCGGCGCCCACGGGGCGATGTCGTGGAAGGCGAGCAACTCGTCGTCCTCGAAGACCTTGCGCGCCGGAATCCGGCCGGCGGCGATCTTGCAGAAGATGCAGTTCGGGTCTGTGCTCATGATTCCTCACATCGGCATCGGTTTGCGATCCGACAGCGCGAGCCAGCCGCGCACGACGCGATAGAGGAACCAGACCGAGATCAGCGTCCAGGCGATCCAGCCGGGAACGAACAACAGAATCCACAACCAGGAAGTCACGAGGTACAGGCCGCCGGCCCACAAGACGCTGCGGATGCGCCAGCTGAAGTGCGACTCCTGCCAGGTGCCGGCGGCATCGCCCTTCTTCACCATGTCGAGCACGAAAGCCGCGAGCAGCAGCAGCACGCTCGCCTGCACGCCCGGAATCACCGCGCTGACCGCGACGATCGCATGCAGCGCGTAGCTGACGTGGCCGATGGTGCGCAGCGAGCTGTCGCGTTCGTCGTTCATGGCGGGTTGCGGAGAAATGTCGATGATGTCGCTCATGTGCCGTCCTTGTCGCGTTGTTGCGCCTTGCGCGAAGCGAACTCCTCGAGACCCGAC
>CXWJ01031636.1_pt1 | contig 13075 bp, 9 predicted proteins | sample 590841 | NCBI WGS metagenome assembly CXWJ01 (sample SAMEA3498367, study PRJEB10139) | wastewater metagenome | biome: wastewater treatment plant; material: activated sludge | place: Austria | collected 2015-01-21 | reverse complement strand
GACGAAAGATATCGAGGGCAATCTCCTCTTCGGGCTCCTGGGTGCTGCCGGCCAGGAAAACGATGTTCTCGTCAGCAATGCCAGCCAGCTCACGAAGCACAACCGTTCGCGGATTCTTTCGATCCGTCTGCGCACCGTCGTACTTGAGTGAACCAGTGACGCAAACCCGCTCTGGGGGCGCGCCGAGCGTACGAAACCGTGTCGCCGTCTCTTCATTCTGGGCGGCGATGAGATCAATCTGTCGCAGTATGCGAGCCACCAGCCAACGAATGCGTCGATAGCCGGGAAAACTCTTGTCGCTCAGCCGGCCGTTGATGATAGCCACTTTCGCGCCCTGCGCCTTAGCCGCCCGAATGAGATTCGGCCATAGCTCCAATTCGGCCAGCACCAGCAAGGTCGGGCGCACGCGCCGCATGGCCGTGCGTACGGCCCAACTGAAATCGAGCGGGCAGAAAAAGACGGCCAGCTCCGCGTATTTCTTGCAGGCCAGTTCGTACCCTGTGCGGCTGGTCGTGGAAATTACGATTTCACATTCTGGGTTCGCCGCTCGCAATTCGAGCAGCGTCGTCGCTAGCAGGTTCACTTCACCGACGCTGACGGCATGAATCCAAATGCATGGTGCGCCGCCTTCACGCTTTGGCACTAGCCCGAACAGCTTTTGACGATATCCTTCGCGATACTTGCCCGTACGCACAGCCGCCCAAATAATAAGCGGCGCGCAGGCTACGAGCAACGCGAGATAGACGCCGTTCAGCAACCAAGTAGAGATGCGACTCACGCGGGATTCCTTTCCCAGCGAACCGTGCTGAATTCATCAAAGAGTGGATAAAGGAGCAAGAACCATTATCTTCTCCGTGTTCTCTGTGCGCTCGATGGCAAATTGCTTACCTTCGCATGCAACAACTCTTGTACTTTTTCCCGCTGCCGCAAGGGCATGGATCGTTGCGGCCAACTTTAGGTTCCAGATTACGAATGGGTTCCAACTTCTTCTCGGCCTCGGTGCCCGCGATGGCCGCCTCCTGCTGGCGGGCGATGTCGCTCGTGGCCGGGGCGTCCTCTTTGATGGCCGCCGATTCCACCCACGTGCTGCCAACGAATCCTTCGTCGAGCTGTTCCATCTTGAAGATCAAGTCGGTCACGTAGTTGCCGACGGAGAGCCACATCGTCTCGAACTGCGCCATTCCCTCGCGCTTGTATTCCACCTTGGGGTCGATTTGAGCGTAGCCGCGCAAGCCCACACTGGACCGCAAATGATCCATTGCGAGTAGATGCTCTTTCCAGTTCGTGTCGAGAATCTGTAGCAGCAGAATCCGTTCCATCCGCCGCATCTCTGGCCGGAAGTGATCTTCAACGGCCTGCGATACGCGCTGCCACGCTTCGTTGCGATCTAGCTGAGCCAACTCATCGTTGGAAAGATCCGCGTCGCATGTCTTCTTGAGCCACGTAGTGAGATCGTCCAGCTTGCCGTTGTGGCCCGTGACCGTGCCGACGGTTGCGTGGGGATTGTGCTGCCCAGAGAACAACTGCTCGACGCGCTGCTGCGCCTCGGCCGCTACTTTATTGGCAAGTTCATTGTGTCGCTGGCTATGTTCGACGAGCACTTGGCGAATTTCTTCGCGTTGTTTGTTTTTGATGTCTTCAACATTGAGATCGGCATCGAACCGCCGTTTGGCCCATTCGACCAAGTCCTCACGCTGGAACCCTTGTGCCTGGCCAGCGGAGCCACGAGCCGAGAATCGATATAACCCAGCCAACACTGGATATTCCGATTCGCGTTTATCGTAAGCCGCGATCGCCCGCTTATGTGCCAGGGCAATGAATTTGGGCGGATCGAGGTCTTGTACTTCCTCCGGCGAAAGTTCCACGCCGAACTTATCACGCATCCACGAACAAGCGGTCTTCGTTCCATAGTCTGCGTCCAGGTAGCGAGCACAGGAGGACAAATCGACGCGGCTGGTCGCCTCGTGGGCCAGCTTGATCAGCTCCTCGGCCAATTCGTCGCGGCCGATCTTTTTCAGATCGCGATCGCGCAAATTTAGGCCCCACCGCGTATTGAGCGTTTTAGCCAGCGCGTCCCAATTCAACTCGCTTTGGTCCTCTTCTTCGGGCAGATTTTCGTCGATCGCGTCCAAAACCTGCGATTCGGCCATGCGGTCGGCTTCGTCCACGGCCATCTTAGAAGCGTCCGTGAAATCGCAATGACGGAAGTTGCGCGGATCGAGCTGCACGTGCAACAAGCTACCCGCCGCGGCGGCAAAAGTCTCTCTGCCGTACATCGGATCGAGGTAACGAGCCAGATGGTCGTCCACCTGTTTGCGGATCATCTCGGTGATCAAGTCGCGGCAGTTGACGCCGTCCAGGATGCGTTGGCGATAGCGATAGACTCGCTTCCGCTGCTCGTCCATCACCTCGTCATACTCCAGCAGATTCTTGCGGACTTCGAAGTTCCGTTCTTCGACTTTTTTCTGCGCGCCTTCGATTCGGCGCGAAACCATCTTGCTCTCGATCGCTTCCCCTTCCTGCATGCCCATGCGGGTGAGCAGATTTTTCACCCACTCGCCGGCAAAGATGCGCATTAAGTCGTCTTCTAACGAAAGGTAGAAGCGGCTGCTGCCGGGGTCGCCTTGCCGACCGCAGCGGCCGCGCAGTTGCAAGTCGATGCGGCGGGCTTCATGTCGCTCGGTGCCGATGATGTGCAAGCCACCCAGCTCTTTGACTTCTTTCCCCTCCGCCTTCATGCCTTCGCGCTGCTCGATCTCCGTGACGATCCGATGCCACACATCCTGTGGTACGTCGAGACGTGTGGCGTACTTGTCCTGCAACTGCGCCCACGCCATCGTTTCCGCGTTGCCACCTAAGATGATGTCGGTGCCGCGGCCCGCCATATTGGTGGCGATGGTCACCGCCCCCTTTCGGCCGGCTTGCGCCACAATCTCCGCCTCGCGCTTGTGATGCTTGGCGTTGAGCACCTCGTGCTTGATGCCGCGTTTGCCAAGCAAATCGGAAACCCGCTCGCTCTTTTCGATAGAGACGGTTCCAACCAGCACGGGCCGTCCGGGCGCTTGCACCTTGGCGATCTTCGCACGGGGCACAACTTCCGTCTGCTTTGACTCTGGCAGTTGCACTTCGATCGATTGCTCGTCCTCGTTGCGCAGCGTGCCTACGACGACGTTGCCATCCTTGAGCTCGATGACGGTGTAGCGGTTGATCCGCTCGATTTCGTCCGCAATGGCGATGTACTTTTCACGTTCCGAACGATAGATGACATCTGGATTATGCGTCCGCTGCAAGGCACGGTTAGTGGGGACGCCGATCACATCGAGCTTGTAGATTTTCCAGAACTCGCCTGCTTCGGTCAGCGCGGTGCCCGTCATGCCGCAGATTTTGTTGTAGAGCTTGAAAAAGTTCTGCAAAGTAATCGTGGCCAGGGTCTGGTTTTCTTCCTTGATATGGACGCCTTCTTTGGCTTCGACCGCTTGGTGCAGGCCGTCGCTCCAATGCCGACCCGGCATCAAGCGGCCCGTGAATTCGTCAACAATCACCACTTCGCCGTCTTGCACCACGTAGTTCACGTCACGCTTGTAGAGGTGGTGCGCCTTGAGCGAATTGTCGATCAAGTGAGGCCACTGCATGTTGCCGGCTGTGTAGAAACTTTCGACGCCAGCCAGCCGCTCCGCCTCGCGAACCCCTTCGTCGGTCAGGTTGGCGGTGTGTTCTTTCTCCTTGACTTCGAAATGGACATCTTTGCGAAGCTGGCGGGCTACCTTGTCGGCCCGCTGATATTTTGTAACGTCGTCTTCGGCCGGGCCAGAGATGATCAGCGGCGTCCGCGCTTCGTCGATGAGAATGTTATCCACTTCGTCGACGATCGCGAAGTTGAGCGGACCCTGGGCTTGTTGTTGATGCTTGGGATAGTGCTTGTCGTCGCCGCGGGCGGCGATCCGCATGTTGTCGCGCAAGTAGTCGAAGCCGAATTCGTTGTTCGTGCCGTAAGTGATGTCGCAGTCGTAGGCCTTTTGCCGCTCGGCCGAATCCATGCCCCCTTGGATCGCGCCCACGGTCAGGCCTAGCCCGGTTTAAATTGGCCCCATCCACTCCATGTCGCGGCGGGCTAGGTAATCGTTCACCGTGACCACGTGGACACCTTTGCCTTCAATCGCATTGAGATAAGCCGGCAGCGTGGCGACCAACGTCTTGCCTTCGCCGGTCACCATTTCGGCAATATTCCCTTCGTGCAGTATCATGCCGCCCATGAGCTGCACATCGTAGTGCCGCAGGCCGATGAACCGTCGCCCCGCCTCTCGGCAGACGGCAAAGGCTTCGACGAGGATGTCGTCGAGCGTCTCGCCGGCGGCCAAGCGACGCCGAAATTCGACTGTCTGATTGCGCAGCTCTTCGTCGGTCATCGCCTGATACTTGGATTCCAGCGCGCCGATAGCCGTGACCTTCGGCTCCAGTCGTTTCAAGAACCGCGCGTTGGCCGACCCAAAAACACCGGTGATGGCGCGCTCGAAGCGGCCTAGGATGCCATTGCCAATGGCCGACAATACTTCCCAAATGCGTTCCAAAATATCCATGAGATTCAAAACTACCAAAGTCAGTGCGGCCCCGGGATCACGCCGCAGGCAGGCGTCGCTCGGCTGCCGCAGGCAAGCTATGGCGACTGGGTAATAAAAAAGCGGCGGTCGAGCGGGCGCAAAGGTGGCCCGGCAACGGATAGGATAGTCGTTGAAAGCGCGTAACGTCTTTCCGGTAAAAAGTTTATTGCGATGGCGCTGGCCGGTCAAGCGTAGTTCACCCGGTGTCGTTGGACATAACTGCTTGCTAAACTTGAAGTTCCCGCGACTGTGGCGGTTTGTGTTTAGCTACGCCATTCCGAATCTCGGCTGCCATTCGGAGCCATGCCCCTGGGGCGATCCATCAGGAACCTAAATCCCCGTGCCCCGCGAGCTTATCAATCACGACATCCGCGGTCAGATGATCTTGCTGGGCACTGGCACCAGCGTCGGCGTCCCGATGATTGGCTGCGGGTGTGAGGTTTGCCGCAGCGCCGATCCCCACAATCACCGGATGCGCTGCAGCGCGATTTTCGGTCTGCCGGGGGGCAACCTCCTCATCGACACCTCGCCTGACCTGCGATTTCAATTGCTGCGCGAGCAGATTGGCATCGTTCATGCGGTTGTCTACACGCACGAACATGCCGACCATATTTTCGGCTTAGACGATCTGCGACTGATGCAGTTTTACTTAGGTGGCCCAGTGCCGCTGTATTGCGAGCCAGTCGTCGAAGATCGGATTCGCAAATCGTACGACTACGCGTTCAGAGAAGTGGCTGGTCTTCACCCCGGCGCGGTACCTCAGCTAGCTTTTCGCCGTATTGGCTTGGAGCCGTTCGAAGTGCTCGGCGCATTGGTGACGCCGATCCGACTCAAGCATGGTAAGCGGTTTGACGTCCTCGGCTTTCGTATCGGCAACGTAGCCTATTGCACCGATGCGAATTTCATTTCACCGGAGAGCATGGAACGGCTTGCAGGGCTCGATGTCCTGGTGCTCGACGCACTTCGCCCACGCGGCCACGCCACTCACTTCAGCCTGGAAGAAGCGATCGAAATTGCACGAGTTCTACGCCCGCGTCAAACTTACTTCACTCACATGAGCCACGAACTCGAGCACGAGGCCACCAACGCTATGCTGCCCGCGGGGATGGCATTGGCCTACGATGGCCTTAGAATCGATTTGGTGTGAAGCCGCAAANNGCTTACTGTGCCACCACAGGGGCAGTGCGTGTCCGGAGGGCTTGCTGGGCATTCGCCAACTTATGGCCATCCAGCAACTCCAGGTAATCTACGGTAATATCAAGCGCTTCCTGACCGTAGCCGTCCATCTGGTAGACGGGGCGGTTGGGATCGCTTAGGTCATCGTAGATTTTTTCCTCGTCCTTCTCCGAATTCGACTCGGCGCGTTCCGCCATGAATTTCTCTTTGTTGAGCGTCACGGTCTTGCGATCTTTCTGTTCTTCGTAGCGAGCAATTTGCTTGTTCTGCTTGGCGAAGAACTCCGATTGGCCAACCCGCTGTTCCGATCGTTGCCGTAAGGCATTCACCAGATTCGGATCCACCATGTGGAAATGATCGTGCGGCAGTGGATCCACCTTATCGAACGCCAAGGCGTAATCCAGATCGGACTCGCCAACGTCTAGGTGGGTCGTGAGAGCCGGCAGTTCGACGTCCGAAACGACACCGCGGTTTTGCGTGCTGTCGCCGCCCGGCCGGTAGAACTGCTGAATCGTCATCTTCAACGCGCCCATGTCCTTCTTGGCGCCGATGCGGAACAAGTAGTCCGCCAGATCAAACAATTGTTGTACGGTACCTTTGCCGTGAGTCGCGTGGTCACCCACGATCACGCCGCGGCCGTAATCTTGGATGGCCCCGGCGAAAATCTCGCTGGCGCTGGCGCTGAACTTGTTGATCATCACCACCAGCGGGCCTTCCCAGACCATACCTGCTTCTTGGTCGTTATACGGTTGCGTGCGACCATCCGGGCCCTTGACTTGCACGACAGGCCCTTCGTTGATGAACAAGCCGGTCATGTCGCGGGCTTCCGTCAGCGAGCCGCCACCGTTCCAACGCAAGTCAACCACAACCGCGTCCACACCCTTCGTCTTAAACTCTTCCAACAGTCGGCGGACGTCGCGCGTCGTGCTCTTGTAATTGGGCAGGCCCTGACGCGCACCGTCCATGTCCATGTAGAAGCTCGGAAGTTGGATCACGCCGATGCGATAGGGCGTGCCGTCGGCCTTCTTGCCTCGCTCGATAATCTCGCTGCGGGCTTCGCTGTCTTTCAGCTCAATGCGATCGCGCGTAATGGCGTAAACCTTTCGGCCTGAGCCATCGGCCGGATCAACTTCCAGCCGCACTACCGTTCCGCGCTTGCCGCGGATTTTTTTCACCACGTCGTTCAGCTTCAGATCGACAATGTCCTCCATTGGTCCCTCGGTGCCCTGGCCGACGCTGACGATCTTATCTTCCGCCTTGAGGCTGCCTTGTTTGTCGGCCGCACCACCTGGGATAATGTTGTGGACCGTCGTGTATCCATCGATGCTCCGCAGCGACGCGCCAATGCCCTCCAGTTCCAACTTCATCATAATCTCGAAGTTTTCTTGGGTACTGGGAGCCATGTAGCTGCTGTGGGGATCGTAGCTCTCGGTCATGGAGGTCAGGTAGCGTTCCAACAACTCGTTGTCATCGGTTTGCTGCCAACTCTTGCCGATGCTGTCGTAGCGCTTGCGCAGCTTGGTTACGGCCTCTTCCATCGGGACGTCTTTGGCTATTTCCTGCAACAGATCGAACTTGATCCGCTTGCGCCATTTGTCCGCAGCCTCTTCCGGAGACTTGGCAAAAGTGGCTGCTTTCGGGTCGCGAACCATTTCTTCGTCGATAGTGAAGTCATGCGTCTTGCTCAACTCGGCTTCCGCCTGTTTTACGCGTTCATCGACCCGAGCCAGGAAGCGCGAAAAAACCGCATAGGCGAAGCTAATATCCCCCCGTTTAGCCATGTTGTCCAAGTTGTCCCGGTTGGACATGAACTCATCCACGTCGCTCTGATAGAAGAACAGCTTGAGAGGATCTAATTCCTTGATCAGCGTTTCCATGCACCGCTGGGAAATCTTGTCATCCAGCGGTTGGCCCGAAACATGTGCCTTCTCCATCAGCGTGGCGACAGCAACCGTAATTTGACGATCCTCCGCGCTCGGTTTCGTCGGCCGAGCGAGCCCTGGAGCGGCAATACCGGCCCAAACTAGCCCGGTGAGGAGAGCACCGAGCACCGTTCCGCGAAAGATGGAATGACGAGCACGATTGCGGCGGGGCGATTGCAACATCTTGGATTCCCTTTGCTATCCCGAAGAGCTCGAGGTGATGAGCCGGAGGGGCTCGGCCTCGCACAAAAAAGCGGCCAATCGGGTTTGGCATCGCCGCGGGGTTGCGGCAAAATGCCGACCAATTGGCCTAAGTTATAACCATGAAAAGACTTACCTATATTTTATTCGGAAATATCAATTCCGGCAAGCAACGGGGACTGTACCGTTTGTAGCCCGCCGCGCCTATCCGACTCTCTGGCGTAGATGCCTATTTTATCCACCAAACTTATTCAGCGTGTTCCGCGTGGGATTAGTCCCGCGGCTCAATGGGCAAAGTCACTCAAGGGGCGACCGCTTGCAGATGATAGGCGGTTGGGTGGCGTTTGCCGATGTTCCGTGTCAGACAATACGCACCATGCCAGCTTACGGTTCAGACCAGCCAATAGGCAGGCAGACTACGAGTTCAATTCGGCCGATTTTGATCCCAATATACCTTCTATCAGCGCCTGGTCTTGCCGCGGAAAAACAGTGCGCAAATCGAGCAGCAACCGACTCTGCTCAACTCGACCGACAACCGGTTGCGTTGTCACGCGCAGGCGGTTCGCCAACGCCTCGACGTTCCCATCGCTCGGTGTCAGCGATATTCCATAAGACGACAAACAGCTAGTGGGTAAATACGCAGCCGTCAGCGGGCTGGACATGGCAACAGGTTCGGCAGCAGCCACGCCTTGTGCTATCGACAGTTGGGGCGCGATGCGTTCAGCGCGGTTTCGCAAATTCTCAACGGGCGCGGAGAGGAGTTGCCACAAAGGCAAGCTTGGTTCGCCCTGCGATGAACTTTCGTGACACTCAAGCGTTGCGGCAAGCATGGCGGCTCGCAAGCGATCCAATTCGCACGCTGCAAACAGCGGATGTTCCACGATGCGCTGCACAACATCACGTCGCCCGAGAATCAAACCGCACGCGGGGCCGCCGACCAGTCCGTCGCCCCGCAACAGCACAAGGTCAACACCGGCCGCCAGACTTGCCTTTGCCGATCGGCGAGGGTAGGGGATTGCGGCCGGTAATTCCGCCAGAGGTGCCGCCCCCAAGGCATCGATCAACACCAACTCCCGTTCCCGTGCCAAGGCGACCAATTCTTCCAGCTCAGCCGACTCCGTCTCGCCTGTCACGCAATAATCATCAGGCGCGAATCTCAACAGCGCCGCGGTTTGCGGCAGCACGGCTCCTTCATAGTCCGTGGCCGTGACGCGATTCGTTGTGCCGACTTCTTTGAATACGGCATTCGCACCAGCGCCAAGTTGTGCGAGGGGGCAACCAGTCTCCGCATCGCCAAAGTCCGAGCGGGAGAGAACCACTTCGTGTCCAGCAGCGATTGTGGAGAGGGTGATCCACACGGCACTCGCATAGCTGTGGACGACTGCCACCGCCGGAGCACGCGTTAGGCGGCACAGCTCGGCTGTTACGCCGGTATTCGCGTCAACCATGGGGTCGCTGGATTGTTCCGCTGCGGCCACGAAATCGCGACCTATGGCAAAGGCCCGTTCGAGCGAGGTTTCCGCCAGCGGCCCGCTGCTCCAGGCAGTGCCCAGAATATATCCGGAGGCGTTAATGGCCGGTCGTTGCGATTGTTGCTGAAGCGCGACCACATGCCGGGCCGCCCGTTCCGCTAATTCGCGGATCGAAGGAAGTTGGGCGTTGGCCGCGCGCCGTTGCAGGTCAGTCTTGAGTTGATCCAGAAAAGAGCGGACGCCGGCCGCCACAACCGTGCGATTCAGCCGCTCGGTCAATGCGCGAACGGGCGGCTTCTCCAGTAACTCAGATACAGAGGGAATCCCGTTCAGCAAATCGGATGTCTTGATAGCCATGATACGCGCCCTTTCAAGAAGATCCTCCGCGCGCACCATTCTCGCAGGTGGCAAGCCGGTGTCTAGATAGGGACCGAGAGAAGATATCTGACTTTGGACCGAGATAGGCTTCGTTCTCAAGTCTGTCAATCCAAAGTCCGCATTCCGCAATTACTCGACCCGGTCCTGGGCCATCCACTCAGTAATCGTGCGAGGCCCTTCCTGTTTTGGCTCTGCTTCACCGGTCATTCGGTCCCAAAACGACGGTTTGACCGCCGGATCTCGATGGGCCATCCGCGGATTGGCCGCGGTCTTGCCGGCGCTCTGGTCTCCCGGCGTTACGGCATCCACGGTCTTACGCCAAGCAGTCTTGGTGCTTTCAGAGACTGAATGCGCACCATTTTTTATTGCTTGAAGGGGCGAAGGGCGGGCCGCCTCAGGCTGTTGTTCCATCCAGGAGTTTTTTTCCGCCGCCTTGCTACGATCAGGGAACGCTGCCCGTTCCGGCAAGTCTGGTTTTGAAAAGGCGAGTTTCGGCATGCGCAGTTCGGGCCAGCTTACCTTGGCGAAGGGTGATTGAATCATCCAGGGACGATCCTTCACAGGGCCTACGTCCGGCAATGGTTCTTCGGCGGCGCGCTGCGTGGGGCTGGTATTCACGTCAGGCGGTAGAACAACGGGAGCCAACGTGGTCGACTCAGCGGTCGCGGGTTCGTCTCCGCCGCCAAAGGGCCACCAACTGGATTTTGCTTCTTCCGCTCTCGCGCTGTGGCAACAACAACCAACAACGAGACACACGCCGAGCAACTGACGCGCCGCATGTCGCATCGCTATTTTCTCCTGATCTCCGCGCAATTTGCCCGCTGTCCAATCTCCCATAATTGGATATTCGTCCAACGCGGGCCGCGGAATCTCCCAAAAACGATGCCTGGCGCCCAGATAGATTCGGCAGGCTAGATCGCCACAGTAATTGATAGCATGGCCCAGGCCCGTCTGGGATATCGTTGTGTCCGCCAGCGGATTGCCTTAGGATAGCGTCCTGGCATTAACAAGCCCCGATTGCCTGAACTCGCTCTTTTACTAACCCACTCACTGCAAGCTTAACCCGCGATCGCCGATTCGGCCGCTTGCCTGTCATGCTATCAATCAAGATCGGACTCATCGGCTCGGGGCGAATGGCGACCGCGCTCGCGCAGGGTTTCGTGAGAGCGGAGTTGCTGGCGCCAAATCAAATCATCGCTAGCGATCCTAACGAGGCGGCCCGCGCGGCCTTTTCCAGCGCGGTGCCCGGCTCATCAGTCGTCGCAGAGAACAGGCCGGTCGCTACGCAGTCCGACCTGATCTTCCTGGCCGTGAAGCCACAGATGATGACCGAGGCGCTGGCGAGCATCCGCGACCAGATTCGTCCCACCGCGCTCGTCGTCTCGATCGCCGCGGGCGTGACGCTCGCGCGCATGGCCGCCGGGCTCCCCGACGGACAACGGATTGTCCGCGTCATGCCGAACACGCCTTGCCTAATCGGCCGGGGCGCAAGTGCGTATAGTCTGGGCCAATACGCAACAGCCGCCGATGGGCAGTTGGTCGCACAACTATTGTCGGCCGTCGGGGCCGCATTCGAAGTGCCGGAAAAGTCGCTGGACGCTGTCACAGGCCTTTCCGGGTCGGGACCAGCCTTTGTGTATACAATGATCGAAGCGCTGGCTGCGGGGGGCGTCGCTGCAGGCTTGCCGAGTGAGTTGGCCGCCGAACTGGCGACGCGCACAGCTGCTGGCGCTGCGGAGATGGTTTTGCAAACGGCCGAAACACCGGCCGTGCTTCGCGACCGCGTGACCAGTCCGGGAGGCACCACGTTGGCCGGCCTCGCCGTGTTGAAGGATCGCGCGTTTAGTGATGTGGTGATCGCCGCCGTCGAAGCCGCCACGCGCCGTTCGGCCGAACTTGGGCAGTTGTCCAAATAAGGAATTCTTACCGATGTCGATATTTTGCCGCGTGGATGATAAGCATGTGCCCCTTTATCGCGTGATGTGGATTTCGGCCACGCCTCACTATTGCGGCGAGGAAGATTGCGTCCGCGAAGGTTCTTATGAGGTACGGCTGGAACAGGGCGAATCGGTGTGGGCTTCCGTTGCCGAACGGGACGAAGTCCTCCTACTGCTGGAATCATGGCACAGTGGCATGGATGTTCCGGACGACGGAGAAGAAGGCGAAGAGAGCGAAGATACCTGGTGAACAGCCGCCGCGATGTGCTGTGGAATTTCGAGCCGCTGCCATTCCATCCGAAATCTGCAATCCGAATTCCGCAAGTGAGGAACTGAAATCATGGCCGAAGCAGAAGAAGAACTCGAGTGGCGCGACACCTATTTTATTCTGTTCGGTCAATCCCATCGCCCCACGTTGACGCAGGTCGAGGCCGCGATCACCGCCGCCTCCAATCGGCTGAAGCTTGAGCATCTGGAGGCCGACGAGGACGGGTTGTTCGAGTCGGTCATTGTGCACGCACCGCAAGACAACGCGGCCCTGGAAATCAGCTACGAAACAGGAGATGCCATCATTCAACAAAGTGCCGACCTGGCCAAGCAGCTCAAAGACGATCTCGACTCCAAGCAGCTGCAACGAATGCTCAAGGCGGACGCCCGGCTAGATGTGATGCTCTTCGAGAGGGTCCGAAGCGATTCGTTCGACGATGGCAGGGAAGAGGACGAAGAATGGGAGCCAACTGGCCTAGACCCCTCCAGCCTCCTGAACGTGGTGGAAGCCCTGGCCAAACTAACGGGCGGCCTCCCTATCGACCCCGCCTCCGGAGCGATCTTATCGTGACTTAAGCTACCGCTCCGTATTTTCCTGATTCCTGTTTCCCGTCTCCTGGTTCCTTCCCTCCATGCTTGCTAAAGAAATCAAACCCGGCGCGGTCCTCAATTACAATGACGCGCCTCATATTATCGAGAGCGTGACCGTGCAGTCTCCCTCGGCCCGCGGCGGTGCGACGCTGTACAAGTTTCGCGCTCGCAACCTGGTGACCAAACAGAAAGTGGATATCACTCTGAAAGGGACAGAATCTCTGCCCGAGGCGGATTTCGAGCGCCGCGAAGTGACGTTCATGTATGCCGATAATGAGGCGGCCCACTTCCTCGATTCGGCGGATTACAATCAATACGCCGTGCCGCGGGACGAAGTGACCACGGAGTTGCAATACATCACCGAGGGCTTGGAAGGTATGCTCGCGCTGATTTACAACGGCCAGTGCGTGGGTATTCAGATTCCGACCGCGGTGGACTTACAGGTCACCCAATGCGACCCGGCCGTGAAGGGCAACTCGGCCACCTCCCGCACCAAGCCGGCCACACTCTCCACCGGGCTTGTATTGCAAGTC
>CXWJ01001196.1_pt1 | contig 13080 bp, 15 predicted proteins | sample 590841 | NCBI WGS metagenome assembly CXWJ01 (sample SAMEA3498367, study PRJEB10139) | wastewater metagenome | biome: wastewater treatment plant; material: activated sludge | place: Austria | collected 2015-01-21 | reverse complement strand
GATTCGCCGGTCACCGGCACGGCGGGATAAAAACGCTGCGCGCGTCGTTCGCCCGAAGTCAATGTTCCTTCGCGTTCGGTGAAGGCCTGCGCGGGCAAAACCACATCCGCAATTTCAGTGGTGGCCGTTTCCATCACATCCTGCACCGCCACGAACGCCGCGCTTTCCAGCGCCTTCGCCAATTTTGGGTCGTCGTGGACTGGGTCGGCGCCGACGATGTAAACCGCCTTGCCTTTTAGCGCTTTGGCTAAATCTTCCTCGACAGTGAAACCCATCTCCCACGCGCCCTGATCGTTCGCGCGTTCCCACACGCCGATGAGTCCATTATTGGGCTTGCCGGTAAAACCATTGTCGTTTAGTAATTTAGCGCACGCCGTCGCCACGCTTTGCGAGCCAGCCACGCCCAGCCCTTCGCTTCCATATAAGATGACCACGTTCCCAGATTTCAGCAACGCGTCGCTTTCTTTGCCTGTTTTTGCCAGATCGTGAATCGCCTTCACTTCATCGCCGTATCCGTAGCGGACTTTGAAAGATGCGTACCGGTCGAGTTTGGTTTCGCGCGGGTTGACCACGATCAACGTCGCGCCGCGTTCCGCCGCCTGTTTGACTCTCAGATACCAAATCGGCGCTTCCTGATACAGATCCGAAGCGACAACAACGATAGCCGTCCCTGCTCCCATGGTTCCAAAGTCTGTGCCTGCGCTCACGCCGACGAGCGAAGTCAACTCGCCGCCAGCCATGCGCGAGTATAGGTAGGCTTTGCCGCCGGCATGATCCGCGAGGGTCTTCAAGTTGAACAGGTCTTCGTTAGACAGCCTGCCCGAGGCCAGAACAACAAAGTCCTTCTTATCCTTGCTGAATTTCTCGGCAGCGAGCTTTGTCGCGGCATCCCATGAAGAACGCGCCAACTTCTTCTCTTTGCGGATCATCGGTTTCGTGAGCCGCCCCTTCCCCTCCGCGTAATGATAGGCAAAGCGTCCCTTATCGCAGAGCCAGATCTCGTTCACTTCTTCGTTCTGTCGCGGCATTACGCGCTTGACGACAATCTCGCCGTCCGATTTGGCTTCGCGGCGCGTGTTCAGCACGGTGTTGCACCCCACCGGGCATTGCGCGCAGATTGAGGGAGCGGCATCCAGTTCCCATGGGCGGGCGCCGAAGCGGAAGTCGGAGGTGGTCAACGCGCCGACGGGGCAAATATCCGTGGTGTTGCCGGAGAAAATCGAATCAAACCCGGGGTCTGAAACAGAGATGATGTTCATCGGTCGCGCGCGGTCGTCGAATTCAAGAACGGCGTCGCCGGCGATCTCGTCTTGAAAACGGACGCACCGGGCGCAAAATATACAACGCTCGCGGTCGAGCCAGATCAATTCGCCGAGCGGCGCCGGTTTGGCAAAGCGCATTTTTTCTTCCAGGCGGAAGCGGCTCTCGCGGGGACCGTGCGTCATGGTCAGGTTTTGCAGGGGACATTCGCCGCCCTTGTCGCAGATCGGGCAATCGAGCGGGTGCGACGTGAGTAGGAATTCAACGGTCGCCTTCTGGGCTTCGGCGGTCTTCTCCGATTGGGTGACGACCACCATGCCGTCTTCGACCTTGTTGGTGCAGGCGGTTTCGAGTTTGGGCATGAATTGGATCTTCGGCGCGCCGTTTTCCATCACAAATTGACCGGTGGCGCGATCGCGCATCGGGCGGCCAATTTCCACAAGACACATGCGGCACATGCCGACAGGATCGAGTTTGGGATGGTGACAAAAAACAGGGATATACACGCCCGCCAGTTTGGCGGCATCGACAATATTCATGCCTTCAGGGACAGTAACTTGCTTCCCGTCAATCGTGAGAGAGATTGGTTTACTCATTATGCTTTTACCGCGTTATCAAAATCTTCCCGGAAGCGTTCGAGGCTGGAGACGACTGCCATGGTGGAGAACTCGCCCAGCGCGCACAAACACTTGCCTTGCATCTGCTTTGCCACATTGAGGAGCAGGTCCACATCCGCTTTTACGGCGCGTCCGTCGTGAATGCGCTCGGTGAGGCGAGCCATCCAGTAGGTGCCTTCGCGGCAGGGCGTGCATTTGCCGCATGATTCATGCTTGAAGAAATGGACGGTCTTGTTGATGAGCCAGTCCATCGAAACGGAATCGTCAACGATGATGACGGAAGCCGACCCAAGTTCCGATTTCAGTTTGCGGACTTCGAGGTAGTCCATCGGCGTATCCAGAATTTTGTCGTCATCGACAAGGATCAGCGAAGACGACGCGCCGGCAGGCATGATCGCTCTCACCTTGCGCGAATCTTGCACGCCGCCGCCGTGTGTGTAGATCAAATCGCGGAAGGTTGTGCCAAGCGGCAACTCATAATTCCCGGGTTTGCGCACGCGCCCCGAAAGCGAGAAGATCTTGACGCCCGGGGCGTCTGTTGTGCCCATCGTCTTGTACCAATCCGCGCCGTTCGTCATGATCATGGGCACGTTGGTAAATGTTTCCACGTTATTGATGATGGTCGGCTTGTCATACAGTCCCACAGACGGCGGGAACGGAGGACGCACGCGCGGCTGTCCGCGTTTGCCTTCGAGCGACTCAAGCAACGCGCTCTCTTCGCCGCAGATGTACGCGCCCGCGCCGAGGTGGGTATAGAGCCGAAGCGAGTACTCGGTGCCGAACAATTTATCGCCCAGATAGCCTGCTTCTTCCAACTCGGCGATCTTTGCGTCAAGCGACTCGGCGATCTCCCAAAATTCGCCGCGCAGATAAATATATGCCGCGTTCGCGCCAACCGCATAGGAGCCGATCATTACGCCTTCCAAAAACTGGAGGGGATTGCCTTCCATGATCTCGCGGTCTTTGAACGTGCCTGGCTCGGATTCATCCGCATTTGCCACTACGTAATGGGGCCAATTCTTATTGTCGGCAAAGGACCACTTCATACCGGTGGGGAAGCCCGCCCCTCCCCGTCCGCGCAAGCCTGAGTTTTTAACCACATCGATCACTTCGGTCGTCTTCATCGTTGTGACGGCGTTCTTAAACGCGGCAAGTCCGCCGTTCTTTTGGTAGACGGAGAGTTGGTTGATTTCGGGTATTTCGCGGTGACGTAAAAGGATGTGTGTCATAGGTAGTTAGGTAGTTAGGTAGTTAGGTAGTTGGTTGATTGTGTGCGAAAGATGCGAGTACGCAGTACGAACTACGCGGCGCTCTTCCTCAACTCTTCCACCAACTCCATCGTCTTCTCAACGGTCATGTTCTCGTGATATTTGATTCCTTCGGGTCCCTGTGTCTGGAACATGGGAGCCTTGTCGCACGCGGCGAGGCACATGACTGCCTCGATCGTGAGGAGCCCATCTTCGGTCGTCTCGCCGACTTTAACGCCGAGGTTATCGCAAAGATTCTTCACGAACCCTTCGGCGCCGCGCAGGGCGCACGGCAGATCGGCGCAGACCTGGATTCGATACTTGCCTTCTTTTTCCTCGTGATACAACGTATAAAAGCCGACGACTCCCGCAACCTCGGTCTCGGTAACGTTGAGCAACCCGGCAATATCCTGCATGGCGGCTTTGCTAATGTAGCCTTCCTCGCGCTGGGCAAGGAAAAGCAACGGCATCATCGCCGAACGTTTGCCTTCGGGCGGATATTTCGAGAGGATCTGTTTGACTTCTTTTGGATACTTCTTTGAAAGCATAATGTCTCACACTCATCTTTGAACCGCTAAGCCCGCTAAAAGCGCAAAGATTAATTTTTTTTCTTTGCGTCCTTCGCGCTCTTCGCGGTGAAATATTTTATCGGTCAATATCTCCGAGCACGATATCAATGGAAGCAAGAATCGCCACCAGGTCGGCGACGAGGTGTCCTTGCGTGATCTTGTTGATCACAGACAGGTTATCAAAAGAAGGCGTGCGCATGTGAACGCGATGCGGCTTGGGACCGCCGTCGCCTTCGAGGTAGACGCCCAATTCGCCACGAGGGGATTCGACCGCGTTGTAGATCGAATTCTTCGGCGCAGGGAAACCTTCCGTCCAATATTTGAAATGATGGATGAGCGCTTCCATGCTCACGCCGATCTCCGCGCGCGGCGGCGGGACAAAGCGGCGGTTCGCGCTTATTACAGGCTGATTCGGCAGTTTCTTCAATTTCTCCAGCCCCTGCTCGACGATCTTCAACGATTCGCGAAACTCTTCAATGTGGACAATGTAGCGAGCGAACGTATCGCCTTCCGCGCGGACCGGAACGTTGAAGTCATATTGTTCATAACCAATATAGGGGCGGGCTTTGCGCAAATCCCAATTNNTCAAATTCCACTGGCACATCGCGCCACACACCGCCGGGGCGGAAGTAGGTGGTCATCATGCGCTGACCTGAACACATTTCGAGAATGTCCATGATGTATTCGCGCTCGCGGAAGCAATACAGGAACATGGACATCGCCGCGAGATCGAGCCCGAACGCCCCCATAAAAACCAGATGCGACGCGATGCGCTGCAACTCGGTGATGATCACGCGGATCACTTGCGCGCGCTCAGGCACATCGAGGTCAACCAGTTTTTCGACCGCCATGCAATACGCAAGGTTGTTACCCGTCGTGTTCATGTAATCGAGTCGGTCGGTCATCACTTCGGCTTTGAGATACGTCTTCGCTTCCATGTTCTTCTCGATGCCCGTGTGCAAATAACCGATATCGGGAATCGCGTTGACGATCGTCTCGCCATCGAGTTCGAGCAACAAACGCAAAACGCCGTGCGTAGACGGATGCTGCGGTCCCATGTTCAACAACATGGTCTCGCCCGTCAACGCGCGCTCTGATACGAGGTGTTTATATTGTTCGTAACTGACTTCTTCGAGCTGTGCCATATTTTTTCCTACTATCCTTGCGAAGGTTTTGATCCTTCGGCTTCACCTCAGGACATGCCTTCGCAAGGATAAATGTTATTCCTTCGCGTAAATCTTCTTCAGGTCAACATCGTCGTAATTAAAAGTGAATTGCGGTTCCTCATAACCGAGCGGGAAATCTTTGCGAAGCGGATGATCTTCCATCCCTTCGGGCGTGAGAATCCTGCGCGGGTCAGGATGACCATCGAACACTATGCCAAACATATCGAAGACTTCGCGCTCGCGCCAGTTCGCCGTATCGTACACAAACGCGGCGCTCGGGACTTTCGGCTGGTCGCTATTTACCGCGACTCTTAACTGCACCGACAGATTTCTCGCCAGCGACGTAAGTTGATACACCACATGGAAGCGCGGCGTCTCTTGCGGATAATAATCCGTCGCGGTGAGCGCGGAGAGCAGTTCAAATTCAAATTTGTCGCGCAGAAGAGTCAACGCCTCCACGATATTTTCCGCTTTGACGAAGACATGCGCCTCATCGCGGAACTCCTCGTAGGATGTGCCGAAATTTTCCTGCAACGCCTGAACGATCTTTTCGAGTTTTTTGTCCATTCACCATCACCCTTTGCCACAGAGACCACAGAGTTCTCTGAGAAAAAATCTCAAAATCTCTGTGCGCTCTGTGGCTAATGAATCGCAGGGGATTATTTCACAACCGCCAAATCCTTAAACTTATCGCCCTTCACTTTTTCATACAACGTCACAATCCCATGGATCAACGCCTCCGGGCGCGGCGGGCAACCTGCCACATACACATCCACAGGGATGACCTCATCCACGCCTTGCAGAATTGCGTAGTTGTTGAACACGCCTCCGCAGGAAGCGCAGTCACCCATCGCGATTGCCCACTTCGGTTCAGGCATCTGATCGTACAGGCGGCGGACGACAGGCGCCATCTTGCGCGAGACGCGTCCTGCCACGATCATCAAATCCGATTGACGCGGGCTGGCGCGCATTAGCTCCATGCCGAAGCGGCTCATATCGTAATGTGAAGCCTGCGCCGCCATCATCTCGATCGCGCAACACGCCAGACCGAACAACATGGGCCACATCGCGTTCGTGCGCGACCAATTGACGAGTTCTTCCAGTTTCGTAGTGACGATCCCCATATCGCCGAGTTTTTGTTCTACTCCCATTCAAGGGCTCCTTTCTTCCACGCGTACACAAAACCAACCAACAAAATGACGATGAAAATAACCATTTCGATCAGAGCAAACCAGCCCAAACTGTTAGCGATAAGTTTTCGAAACACAATCGCCCACGGTAAAAAGAAAACAACTTCGATATCGAACAGGATGAACAACACCGCGATCAAATAAAAACGGACGGGCATACGACGCGTCCCTTCGCCGTAGGGGGTCATGCCCGATTCATACGGCATGGACTTTTCTGCAGATGGTTTCTTTGGTCCGAATAAATTCCCCATGCCAATGGCAATCAAGGCGACCAGAGTCGCCAACACGATCATCAATGCGATTGCNNTTCGTGCCAGTATAACATAAGAATTTTGAAAGTGCCACTTTTCACAAGGTGGATGGCAAAAAAAGAGGGACACTATGCCGTGTCCCAATTAGCTTCCCAAATAATCCCTCAACTGCCGACTCCTCGACGGATGCCGCAACTTCCTCAACGCCTTCGCTTCGATCTGGCGGATGCGTTCGCGGGTGACGTTGTAGTACGCACTCACTTCTTCGAGCGTGTGATCTTTCCCATCTTTCAAGCCGAATCTTAGTTCCAACACTTCGCGTTCGCGGTCGGAGAGTAAATTGAGCGCGCTCCTCACCTGCCTGCGGAGCATCTCGCGCATGGCAGAATCCAGCGGCGAGGGGGCGTCTTCATCTTCAAGGAAATCGCCCAGCGAACTGGAATCCTCGTCGCCGACGGGTCCGTCAATTGAGACAGGCTCCTCGGCGGAACGGAGCACGCGATTCACTTTTTGCATCGCAGAGTCCAGCCGTTGTTGCAAGGCGGCATCCAGCGGTTGTTCCTCCGAATGAGCGCGGAGGATGGCGTCCACATCGGCTGCAGGGAGATAACCTACTTCGATGGCGACCTCTTCGGTGGTGGGGCTTCGCCCCAGTTGTTGTGTGAGAGTCCTCTGCACGCGCATCACGCGGCTGATGGCTTCGAACAAATGCACGGGGATTCGAATCGTCCGCGCTTGCTCCGCGATGGAACGGTTGATGGATTGTCGAATCCACCACGTGGCGTAGGTGCTGAATTTGAATCCGCGGCGCGGATCGAATTTGTTGACCGCACGCATTAATCCCAAACTGCCCTCCTGAATCAAGTCTTGGATATTAATGCCGCGATTCAAATATCGTTTCGCCACGCTGACCACCAGCCGCAGATTCGCGCGGATCAACGCTTGATTCGCATCCAACGCGCGGGCTTGCGCTGCGTCCATTTCTTTGCGGAGGATATCGTCTGATGGCAAATGGTTGAACAGCGTCCGCTGGTTGGGAAGGTCGAGGCGCGAGTGGAGATGCTTGAGGAGCCAGTCGGCATACGAAGGGGGAAGCAGGTAGAGGCTGAGAAAGACCGAGTACGCTTTACGCGCGATGCTGTTCCACAGTTCGTCCATCCCCCACATCCCGTTATCCAAATAATTTCTTAGATACGAAGGTTCTTTTGTTTCAGAGGAAGCGCACAACGCGTTGGCTTCGTCGAGAAGATAAATTAGATTCGGCGCGATGCTGTTGAGCCGCGCGGTGTCTTCGAGCAGGCGTTCCCACGAGGTGAGCATTTCGGCGATGAGCGCGTGATAGATGGCGCATTCGGTGGAGAGCCCTTTGCGAAGCGGATGCCGACTCAGAGACACAATGAGACGATTTGCTTCGATCATGGTCGCCAGATGAAACTCACTGCTGGCGTCGAGCAATTTGACCTGACCGATCTCGCGCAAATACAAACGCACGGGATCGTCGGCAAGTTCAGCGGCGAACGCGGGGTCTTTCAAATCAAGCGGCTCATCGTCAATCAATTCCTCCTGTTGTGAGAGCGCGCTGACATCGGGGTCTGGAGCGTCGTCTCGCAACAGTTCGGGCAGTTCGTTCAGCATGGCATCCAACTCAGTGGGCAGGGATGAATCGGAAAACTCCGCATCTTGCGGCGCGCGTTTATTTTGTTGACGATTGTTCGACGCGGTCCGTTTGTGTTCTGCCATAGTCCCGTTTACCAGACGCCATCTCACTTGGATTGTTACGCTTATTCTTTTTGAACCGCTAAGAGCGCAAAGAACGCAAAGATTTAAAGGTTTTTCTTAGCGGGCTTTGCGTGCTTCGCGGTAAATAGATTTTTTATTCCAATCTTTTGACCGCCATTTTTCGGTGCGCCTGATCCAGATCGCGCAACAACCTTGTGTGCTGTAACACCAGATCCTGATACGACGACGCGCGCAAATCCCCGCCCTGATGCGCCTCCTCCTGCAAAAACCGCAACTGGTTGATGTTCTCCCCCGCCGCCACGCGCCGCAACTTGATCACGCCGCGCAATAATTCTTCCAGCAATTTCTCGTCCAACCGTTCCTGCTTCTCCGCCTCTTTCACCAACTCGCGCGAACGCGCCTGCAATGACTCGGGCAACGCCTCCACCACGAAATCGTGATGTTCGGTTTTATCCTGTTCCACCGATTCTCGAATCAGCCCAAACAACAATTGATTGTCGGTATATTCAAAATCTTCGGCGGTCAACGCGATCAAGCCGAACTCTTGCAACGACCGATCCAAGCGATACAACAATTCGGGCTTGCGGAACAACACGCCGATCACATATTCCTCAACCGCTTTACTGGATGAAACCGACACCGCGACAGTCGCGGCGGATTCGCGCGCTTCATTCTTCTCAACCTGTCGCGGTCGCCTCACGCGCGGACCTTGGGGTTGGGTCGCCAGTAGCGAGCGTTCATCCACCTTCAACATTCGCGCCAACGCCTGACGGTACGTGTCGCGTTCCAACGGGTTGGGCAGGTCTTCTATTAAAGGAAGCGTCTGCGCCGCGATCTGATTCTTCACCTTCGGATCGTTGAGATTTTGTCCCGCCGCGAGAGTCTCCATCACATGCGTGACGATGGGCTTCGCGTCTTCAATTAATTTTTTCCACTCTTCTTTATCACGCGCGACAATTTCATCGGGATCAAGATCATCAGGCATCGTCGCCACGCGCAAATCGGCTTGTAAACGCGACTCGTTGCGGAGCAATCCACGCGCATCGAAGCCCAACTCTCCTTCTTTATCCATCGCCGAACGCGCCGCGTCGAGTCCGCGTAGCACGGCTTTCTGTCCCGCCGCGTCGGGATCCAGCGCAAGGACAATCCGCCGCGTGAACTTTTTCAGCAGGCGCATCTGGTCTTCGGTCAACGCCGTGCCCATCGGCGAGACGACGTTTTCATATCCCGCCTGATGCAAGGCAATCACATCGAGATAGCCTTCAACAATGACTGCCTGATCCGCTGTGCGAATCGGTTTGCGCGCGCGATCCAGTCCGTAGAGCACGCGTCCCTTCGAGAAGATCGGCGTTTCGGGCGAGTTCAAAAATTTCGGCACGTCATTTGGGTCCACAATACGCGCGCCGAAGCCCGCCATGCGTCCCTGCTCNNTTGAGGAGGTTGTCGTAACCAGCGGGCGCGTAGCCCAAGCCGAATGTTTCGATGGTGGAATCGTTCAGTCCGCGTTTTTCGCGCAGATAATTGAGAATATCGTTGTTCGCAAAAAGATGACTGCGATAATAAATGATCGCGTCTTCCAACAACTTGCGGAGGTTTTCGTACGCTTCTTTTTGCTGAGGCGTCTCACGCTCATATTCCTTGATCTCCACGCCCGCGCGCGCGGCGAGTTTTTGCAGAGCCTCTTTGAAGTCCAACCCTTCGCGCTTCATCACAAACTTGAAGATGTCGCCGCCCTCGTTGCATTGACCGAAGCATCGCCACGTCCCCGTCTCGGGCCAGACGACGAAGGCAGGCGAATGTTTGTTGTCGTGGAAGGGACAGAAGCCCGTGTAATTCTTCCCCGCGTGGCGCAGTTTGACGCCCGCCTCGGAGACGAGGTCAACGATGTCTATTTTGGATTTGATTTCGTCAATGGTGGACATGGGTTAGGGAGGCAGGTAGACAGGTAAACANNTCTGCCCTTGCTGTAATCCTTGAAATTCAATTGACGTTAATCGTCTGGGCTGTCGTGGTCGCAGCCCCCGCCTTTATTTTGATATGACTCTTCATATGAGTTGAGGTTTTGTTGACCAGTAAAACCCGCGCTCCGAACATGACTCATATCGGGCAACAGACCTGCGGTAGTGAAGGCTCGCTCTCCGCTCAGGCTGGCTCGCGAGGCTGCCGCTTGCACAGTGGCAAATACTGCCAGAACGATCACAAGACCGATCAACAGGGAAACAGCGATTCGAATTTTTGGCTTGGACATGATTTTCTCCTTTTCAAAAGACGTTGCATTGACGAAGAGAACGATGCGCGAATTGGCTGGTTGCATCCCCACTTGACGATGACGGCATTATACCCAGTTAAGTCCGATTTGGCGAAATGCTTATGTGTCCTTAATCATGCAAGCGATGCGTCGAGTCCCTATTTCAAGTTAGACGCGCGGCAGCCGTGAAGTTACCATTGGGCGAGAAGGAATTTTTTTCAGCCTGCGCTTCACCGTGAGCGGAAAATCCACAAACAGGAAGAATTTAGAGGGATACAAATAATCTTCACCTTCATTATCAATCACGCGAACATGGTTTGACTTCGCCGCGCTTTTATCTGGCAGGATTTCATAGATCATGCGCGGGGTAAGCAAGTCGGGATCGTCCGATTGGATGCAGATTGCAAGTTTTGGTGCGAGTTTCGGGGTAGCCATACAAATTGAGGGATAGGTTAGAACCCTCGAGTTTGTTCAACAATTACACGGCAATCGGCACAAAAATATTAGGCTCCGATATGATCTTTTCCGCATTCGACTTCATACGCGCCAAAACTACTGGTTTATCCTGCCTGCCATATCTTTTGAGCAAATCAAGATTATACAAAACGATCTCTGGATCATCCTCAGGCAATATCACCAATTCAAAATCGTCGGGTAAAACATCAAATACCTGCGGGTGGTCAAGCAGATATTTCATGATCTGCCCTGATAAAGAAATATTACGCTCGGCAATTTCAGGATTAATCGTCATTAGAATCCTTCGAGTTTGCCCTGTTGTGACTCGTTCACCATATCACTTCCACAGGATAATGAGCCACGACAGGGTCAGCGCTGATAAAAACCATTTCTTCGACCCTCGCTTGAGCCATCAACAATCTGTCGAACGGGTCTTTATGATGAAGCGGCAGGTTACTGATTTCAAGCGTATGCGATACATGAACAGGCAAAACCACAATTCCGTTTTCCTCTTGTTGCCGTATCAGGTCAGAAAGCGGCAAATCAATTTTGAGTTTTCCAAGTTGGATCTTTATCTGCATTTCCCAGACGCTGGCGGCGCTCAAAAATAGCGTGGTTTCAGTATCCTGGCACAACGCAAGCGCGCTTTTCGAAAGTTTTTCTGGTTCGCCATCCCACCAAAGAAACGCATGGGTATCCAACAATGCTTTCACGCGGAGCCTTCGCCCAGCCAGAACGAATCAGGTAACGGAGCGTCGAAATCCGAACTCATCCATACTTTGCCCACGTGAAGACCTGGAATACGCATCCCCGCTCCCTTTGACATCGGCACGATGCGCGCCACAGGCACTTTTCCTTCGGTCAGAACAACTTCCATACCTGCTGAAACGAACGCAAGCAATTTTTTTAGAGGCGTGTCCTCTTTCTTTATATCAATCATTTTTGTTTCCATGCCGATACTCCTTGCTCATTCGGATTGTAGCACAAACGGAAAAGGAAACACTCTCTCCTAACGAGCCCTGATCTTTAGAACCCCTCAAGCTTGCTCAGGTCGGCAATGCCGTTGGATAGATTGGCAATTTGGCCAACCAGCGCGAGGCGGTTCTGCTTCATCTTCGGATCCTCCGCCATCACCAAAACCTTATCGAAGAAAGCATTGATTGACGGGATGAGTTTGACGACGGCTTCGAGGAGATCGTTGACGGTTGACGGTTGACGGTTGACGGTTTGCAATGCTTTGTTTAATGCTATCTCTTCTGCCTCAACCAATAACTTATCANNGACCAATCCTCGCGTCCGATCCACGCTTGAAGTTGCTTCACCGCCCGAGCGGACGCCGCAGGGTTAGCGGACTGCTCCGCGAGCACGGCTTCAACAACATCATGTTTGAATCCCAGGTCTTTCAAGACAACCGACAAGCGCCCAGCGATGAATTCCAAAATATTTCCCTGCGTTTCCTCGTTGACTTCGACGGGCTGTGTTATCGCCGAACGCTTGACCGCCAGCGCAAGGTCAATGTCGATGCCATGCTCGATCAACGGCTGGACAATGCCAATCGCCGCGCGGCGCAAACCAAACGGGTCTTTCGCGCCTGTCGGAGCCAGCCCCGCGGCAAACAACCCAACGAGTGAATCGAGGCGGTCAGTGAGCGCGACCGCCAAACCAATCTTCGAACGCGGCACGGTTTGATACTGTTCAGCGATTGCCTGCGCCACTTCAGGCGCTTCACCACTCCGCAGGGCATACTCACCGCCGATGATCCCTTGCAAGGAAGTCATTTCGGTGACCATTTGCGTGGCGAGGTCTGCCTTACAGAGATACGCGGCGCGTCCGAGATACTTGATCGTATTCAAGTCGCCTTTGTAGCCCAGCAACGCGCCGATCTCCGCGCCGAGTTTCAAGATGCGGTCCGATTTATCAAGCATGGAACCGAGTTTGGTGTGGAAGGTCAGCGTGGCGAGTTTAGGGCGGAACTCTTCCAGTTTCAGTTTGAGGTCTTCGCGGACGAAGAAGTTTGCGTCGGCGAATCTCGCGCTCAAAACGTGTTCATTGCCCTGACGGACAATGTCAACGCCGATGTCGTCTCCGTTGCGGATGGCGATGAAGTGTGGGAGCAAGGTCGAAGGTCTAAGGTCGAAGGTCGGTGATTCGACTTTCGACTTTTGACTTTCGACTGGAAAGTATCTTTGGTGCTTTTTCATCACCGAGATCAACACATCGCGCGGCAATTGAAGGAACTCTTCATTGAATCCCCCCATGACGGCGGTGGGCATTTCGACGAGGTTGGCTACTTCGTTGAGGAGACCATCTTCGATGAGCGCTTCCCCTCCCACAAG
>CXWJ01018383.1_pt1 | contig 13092 bp, 12 predicted proteins | sample 590841 | NCBI WGS metagenome assembly CXWJ01 (sample SAMEA3498367, study PRJEB10139) | wastewater metagenome | biome: wastewater treatment plant; material: activated sludge | place: Austria | collected 2015-01-21 | reverse complement strand
GTTAACGCTGGCTCATTGGTAGGCGTACACGCTTCTACAGCAACCGACTGGACCACTCCGGTAGGAAACGGTTCGGTAGATTCCTACAGCGTTAATGACTGGGCCATCGGCGACTATTTTCAATTTACCACAAACTCCCTAGGTTTCGACGACATTGCGGTCGCGGTCGACCATACCAGCAGCCCCACGGGTCCTCGCGACTTTTCGCTTCAATACAGCACCGACGGAACAACGTACACACCTTTCGCGGACTATAGCGTGCTTGCGAATACAGCACCGGATAATTGGAATTCTGGCACGCGACTACCCATCCACACTTATACATTCGATTTGAGTAGTGTTTCTGCGTTAGATAACCAAGCGATCTTGTCATTCCGACTGGCCATGCGAACCACGGTTTCCGCGAATGGTACAACCGTTGCAGCAGGTGGTACGAGCCGAGTCGATAACGTTACGGTTCTTCCAGAGCCTTCGAGCCTTGCGTGTGTCGCACTTGGATTGTTGGTCATCGGCCTTCGAAAGTTTGGATGCTAACCAGTCCTCAAGCGACTTGATCAACAGAAGCTAACACCTGTTATAGAAGGGCAAGCCGACTTGTAGAAGACAGCGTTGGCTGCCCCGAGTTTTGTGGCGCCAGGCGTCCGTTAGCGGACGGGGAAAACGTTCAAATTAGAAAGGGCTCGCTTGGCATTGCCTAACGAGCCCTTCTTGCATCCATGGGACAAGATTTCTCCATCTCGTCGCGTGACCATTAGGATGTTGGCAGGAGCGCCTTGTTGCGACGGCTTTGACGTCGAACAAGTGCCGCAAGCGTCGAACGTCCCGCAGTCGAACGCGTAGCAGGGCAAGGACGCGTTGCACAAAGCAGGCGCGATGATGACGCACTACTACAACCCTCTTCCGCCGCGTCCCCTTCTTCCAGAATCACCAAGACCGTGGCTTCTGCATTTTCCTCTGCGTTCACCGCGTTTGTCGCAAGGCTTGTGATGGCCGTTGCGTTTGTGGGTGCGGTCCCCTTCGCATCGCCGTCGACCAATTCGGAACGCATCACGCGAACACTCCGAGGAGCCTCGATTCCTAGCCGGACACAGTGTCCCTTTATTCCCAAGAGCTTGACCACAATTTCATTGCCGATCTTGATTTCCTCTGTCACTTTTCGCGTAAGAACCAACATGCCTGCACTCCTTTGTTCCAGATAAGTCTGTTCCAGATAAGATCTTCGCTTGGTCGCGAAATAAGCCTCTCAACGGATGAGCCCGGTTGTCGTGCGGGTTCGACTTTCGTATCGCTCCGCATCCTGTGTTTGGCGAACAATGCACGCTGCGTGCCAAACTTCTGATTTCTGGCAGAAATCGCTTTATTGGCCTGTTTTTGCGGGATATCCCGCGTCGCAGAGAATCAGCTAGCGGCCAAAATGCCGGTCGCGTGTGGCACGTGATCGGAAAATATTTCCGAGGCGACGATTAGAAAAGGGCGTCTGGCGAGACGTGCTGTGACCGTTCAGCAACCAATTCCGCAACTTCGTTCTCTATCTTTTCCAAGAGTAGCAAGCACTCGATGGGACGGGCGGCCTGCAACGCGTCAGCATACTTTCGTTCGACTTCCTTTCGGACTTCGGTGTCGATCCCATGAAGTACACGTTGGTAGCCATCCTCGAGAAATCCGTTACCTCGGCCGTTCGCATTTGGAGTCTGGGTTCGATCTCGAGTCATCGTGGGAACTCCCAGGGGACAGATGGCAATACCCAAGGCCGTTCAGCCGCTTCGGATTTATGGTCATCCACCGATCTTCGACGAATTAGCAAGTCAGCGCGAAAACTCCCGCGATGGACAATCCTTAACACGAGGGTTTGGCAACATTGGTTTGGATTTGGTCGCGAAGGCGAGCCGCAAGTTCGTATTGTTCCGAAGCAATGGCCTCCGCGAGTTGTTCTTCGAGCGTCTTGCCAATCTTGAAGTGGACGCGGAGAGATTCTCGTAACTTGACGAGGCTTTCGATGAGGCTATCTCCTTCCGAGTCTTCACCGGTCTCTAGCTGATCGAGCATCGATCGCAGATGTAAAACGCCTCGATTAATGGCTGAAACCCCTGCTGCGGCATCTTCGATCTTCACGCAACCTAGGGCCTCGGCCTGTGTGCGCTGAAAATATACAAACGGACGATGGCGTTCGTGCGACATACCCCATTCTGGTGACGGGGCATGACGGAGGCAGACATCCATGAGACCTAGCGTGTGATTTGCATCGGCAACCGTCAAGTCGTATTCCTGCAACGCCATCCAACTCATCCGCCGGTGGAAATACTGCGTAAATTCTCGATCGCATTCAAGACACTCTTCATCGGTCAACGTGTATTCGGGTTCGGTCCGTTCACGGGCCTCTAGGTACGTCAAATAGGATTCGTATCCATGGGGACGGTTCCCATCGGGGCGCCCCGAAGTTTCGAGCTGCAAGACCCCCATTTCGATCCGGATTTGCAGGAGCGGCCGGCGATCACTCCCTGTGACGCGACGAACATTGACCTGCTCGGGATGAAAAGGCCAGTGCTTCAAGATATGGTCAAGATGCTGTGCTCGCGGCATGGGCCGAAGATCCTCATTTAGCTAGATGAATACGCACGTGTATTGTAGTTGCTTCTGCGAAGCGTGCCACTCACCCGAGCGTCAATTACCCGAAGGCCCCGTTTGAAAACCAAGTCAATGCGTCAAACAACGGCCAGAATGGACTGTGGAACGCGAATTGGATCGGCATGCGGCGGCTATTCCCAACCTTTACCGCGGCGCGCGTCCTTTTTTTGCGATGCTCGCTGCTTGTTTTCAAGCCGGCGGTGTTTGGATCCTTTCGTCGGTTTGGTCGCCACACGTTTTTTCGGTGCGACCGCCACACTGAGTACCAAGAGTCGCAATTTTTGCAAGACATCGGCGGTGTTTCTACCACGGTCACGAAACCGTTGACTGGTGATAATCAAATCCCCCACCGTCGTTAATTTCGACTGGTACCGCACCTGCAGGCGCTGCAAAACGGGTTGCGGTAGGGATTGATTCGCGAGCACATTCCAGCGGAGCTGAACCTTGCTGTTCACCTTGTTGACGTTCTGACCGCCGGGCCCCGCACTGCGGACGTACTGAAACTCCAATTCTGAAAATGGAATCGCCATCCCAGGTTGAATTTCTAACACATCAAGCTCCGCACAACCCATCGTGCAATATGTCTGATAAGCTCCATGCGGAAATCACGTTGCCGTGATGTAATCCTGGGACCACATCGCAAATGTGTGCCGCGTCTGCCGCAATAGTTCATCGTAATCGCTGTCTTCGATCTCTTCTCCGATCAGCTCGACTTCAAAATAACCTTGGTATCCGCTTTGCAACAATTTCTGCACACTCTGCGCTACAGGGAGCGCCCCCAAGCCTAAGGGACAGCGGTTCTGCTCAAGATGTGGTGCGGCGCGAGCATCCGCCAACTGCACGAGCCCTATCTTGGGAATAAGCTTCTGCCATTCATCGACAGACATTTCTATGTCACTTAAATGGTACATATCGAACACGATTTTGGCCTTCGCATTTTGACTTGCGAGGTCCTGCACGAACTCGAGCGCATCCGCGAGATTCAGAAGAAAGGACCAGTCACGGCTACAGCGCGAATGGTATGGTTCAATGGCCAGAACGACCTCGAGATCTTCCGCAAGTCCAGCGAGTTCACGAATCCCATCGGTTGCAAGCTTTCGAGCATGTTTGTGCGTGTGTCCGCCGCGCCCTCCGGTATAGACCAGCAAACAGCCGGCACCCATGGCCGCAGCAAGTCGGACGGCGTCGAGCCCATCCTCGATGGATTCCGAATGGGTTCGGCCATCCATGCCTGTAAAGCCGCCTGCCCACATCAAGCTTGAGACCGCCATTCGTTTATCGCGTAGGAGGTCGAGCCCTTCGTCTTCACCGAATTCAGCGAGTTTTCTTCGCCAGACACCCATCGCGGTAAATCCTGCAGCGCGATAGTGGTTGACGTCTTCCTCGAAAGTCCAGCGGAACGTGGTGACTTCGTTGACAGACAGTCGTCTCATTAACGAGACTCCTTCCGGAAGAGTGTCCCGCCGTAAACTGCGTGGTCGCCGAGTTGTTCCTCAATCCGGAGGAGCTGATTGTATTTTGCCGTACGATCGGTTCGAGAGGCCGAACCGGTCTTGATTTGTCCGGTACTTAGGGCGACGGCCAAATCGGCGATTGTGACATCCTCGGTTTCGCCGCTTCGGTGGCTAGAGATTGCGGTATAACCGTTGCGGTGCGCCATTTGTACGGCGGCGATGGTCTCGGAAAGGGTACCAATCTGGTTGACCTTGATCAGGATTGAATTTGCGATTCCTTCCCGGATGCCGCGCTGCAGTCGTTCTGTATTGGTGACAAACAAGTCGTCACCGACTAGTTGCAGGCACTTTCCAAGTTTATCTGTCAGTAATTTCCAACCGTCCCAATCGTCCTCCGCGCAGCCATCCTCGNNCGCGCAGCCATCCTCAATCGAGCAAATTGGATACTTTTCGGCCCAGCTACTGAGGACTTCTACCATGTCTGCGGACTTGAGCTGTTTCCCGTCAAGACTATATGTCCCCTTTTTTGAATCATAGAATTCGGTGGCTGCAACATCGAGAGCCAGCATCACTTGCTTCCGCGGCTCATATCCGGCTTTATCGATGGCTTCCATGATCAGATCGAGCGCTTCGGCATTGGAACCCAAGTTGGGCGCGAACCCACCCTCGTCGCCCACGGCTGTATTGAGATTGCGAGCTTGGAGCACTTTTTTTAAATGATGAAAGATCTCCACGCCGCAACGCAAGGCGTCTGAGAAGGTTGTGAAGCCAAGGGGCATGACCATGAATTCTTGGACATCGATCGAATTGTCGGCGTGTTGACCTCCATTCACAATATTCATCATCGGTGCCGGAAGAACGTTTGCGCTCACGCCACCTAGATAGCGATAGAGCGGCAAACGGAGCGAATTTGCGGCCGCCTTAGCGTNNGGTCATAGGCGTCCCACCCTGCCAATTCATCTGCCAATTCGTGATTGATCGCTTCGACCGCCTTCTTGACCCCCTTTCCCATGTATTCCCGCCCACCGTCGCGAAGTTCCCAGGCTTCATGGGCTCCCGTGCTGGCACCACTTGGTACGGCCGCTCGGCCAACCGATTCGTCTGCCAGTTCGACGTCAACTTCTACGGTGGGATTCCCTCGACTGTCCAAAATCTGACGACCCGTAACGGACACAATAGGATTCATGGCAATGATTTCTGTGCAAAATTGAAACGAAAAAGAAGAATGTTTAAACATCGCCAGGCATGCTGGCAGAGCGGTCCCGTTCGCGTGGCGTGCATTGTGATGGATTGGCGTTTCCTTGCCCAGGTGTTGTGTTGTTCAGCATTCGCTACACTAGAGGGATGTTTACAGGTCTGGTAGAAACGACAGGTATCGTTAAACGGTGCGAGGCGGGCTTGGGTGGACTCTCTCTCTCGATTGCTGCGCCCACGATTGCTCGTGAATCCGCGATCGGTGATAGCATTGCTATCAATGGGTGTTGCTTGACTGCAATTTCCATCGACCCAGGACTCGGCGAGTTTTTGGTGCAAGCGGGAGAGGAAACACTGCGACGCACTAATCTGGGACTGATTGCTCCAGAGACACGCGTGAACTTAGAACGGTCGTTGCGTTTGTCTGACCGCATGGGTGGGCACTTTGTGACAGGGCATATTGATTGTGTGGGGAAAGTCAGCCGTCGGATGGACCACCATGAATGGGCTGATATGTGGATTGAAATTCCGTCACCGTGGGATCGACAGGTCGTCTCCAAAGGATCCATCAGTGTGGATGGTGTGAGCCTAACGGTGGTTGACGTCCAGGATAACGCCTTGAGCGTGGCCTTGATTCCACATACGCTGCGAGAAACAACTTTGGGAGAAAAACGTATCGGTGACTTGGTCAATCTGGAAACAGATCTCTTAGCGAAGTATGTGGAACGTGCGATGGTGAATGCTCGATGACAGCTCCACGTCAGACCACTTCGTATTTGATCCGCAGATTCCAACAGGCTGGACTTCAGCCTGATACGCGTCATGGTCAGAATTTTCTGATTGATTTGAACCTCGTGGAAATCCTTCTGGCGGCGGCAGAGCTGAGTCCGCCCGATGTAATCCTGGAAGTAGGGACAGGAACCGGCAGCCTAACTGCGCAGATGGCTCCCTCGGTAGCCCATGTAATTACGGTTGAGATCGACTCTCATCTTCAGACGATGGCGGCAGAGGAACTCATCCATTTTCCCAATGTCACGATGTTGCATTGTGACGCGCTGAAAAACAAGAATCGTATAGCTCCCATCGTTTTGGAAACAATTGCTGCCAAGCTCTCGCTAGTTCCACAAGGCCGCTTAAAGCTCGTTGCCAACTTGCCCTACAACATTGCGACCCCGATCCTCTCGAATTTACTTCTGACAGAAACATGTCCTGAACGCATGGTGGTTACCATTCAGAAAGAAGTAGCCGACAGGATTGTGGCGGTTCCGCGAACGAAGGACTATGGGTCGCTTGGGGTGTGGATGCAGTCCGTTTGTGACTGTGAAGTTTTGCGGCAACTTCCCCCGACCGTTTTTTGGCCTCGTCCCAAGGTCGACTCGTCGATCATTCGTTTGATTCCATCTCCAGAACGCATGGGGGCCGTCCCGAACTTGCGTTGGTACAACCTATTTCTGCGCGGATTATTTCTCCATCGCCGAAAAATTCTCCGAAGCGCCCTGATCAGCACACTCAAGTCCCAGCTTGAAAAGTCTATAATCGATGCGATGATGACCGCCCAGGGGCTAGAACCGACGGCCCGGGCGGAGGAATTGACGGTGCCGACATTGCAGCAACTCGCCAATGCCTTTTATGCTCAGATCTTGCTGCACAATCCAGCCGCTGCAGGAAATACCACGCCTGAACCCCTCATGGAGTCGAACGGTGATGAAGAGGATTAGCAGATGAAGTTTATCGAGCTTAGTGGTGCGACCCTGATGGAGCTTCTTCGTCCTGGAGAGGCCAACCCCACGGAACTGGAACGAGCCGGCGTGAAATCGAGTTCGATTGTCCGGGTTAATTTACAGGGGGATATTGAAATTCGTAGGCGCGACGGTTGGGACGTTGTGGGTGGGCTCATCGGTGACTATGAGGCCCGCCTGAAGTCGGTTACCGGACTCGACTGGGTGTAGCATTCCCTACGTAGAATAATCGACTTGGAGGTGCGTGCTTGCCTGGTGGCGGCCACGGTCTTCAAAACCGTTGGAACGAACGTTAAGCGTTGGTTCGGTGGGTTCGATTCCCATGCATCTCCGTTCGCTATAAGGACTCTTTGATGATTTCCGTTTCGTCGTTTCATTTTTCTATCCGATACCTGACAATTCTCCAAGCAGGCATGGTTGGGGGTCTTCTTGCATGCATGGTTGGGGGCTGCCAACGAGAAGAGCCAATTCGCCAGTATCGCGTGCCCGAGGATGTCCTTGTCGGGGTCCCGCAGACCTTGGTCGAAGATGAACGCGAAGTAGCGTCGGACAGAACAGACGCAGAGCAGGGGGCTTCTTCGAAAGGCGAGGCAACCGTAGCTGACGCAACCCCCACAGATCGGATGTTGGCGGCCTTGGTCACCACGCCTACGCGCGTGTGGTCATTTAAGCTCGTCGGACCGATCGAGGCTGTTGGGGGAACAACCCACGGATTTCGATCCCTCTTGGAGTCGATTGAATTTGTCCCCGATCCAGAGAACCCGGACCAGAAGGTTCCCTCTTGGAAACTGCCGAATGAATGGGTAGAACGGCCGGGATCGCAAATGCGATTTGCAACGTTGCTGCCCGATTCGACGAATGAATCCCTCTTTGTCTCGGTGATCGGCTTGCCCAATCCCCAAGATCCGATGGCAAATGTCAATCGATGGCGTGGACAACTCCAACTCCCCCCGCTTGCCGAGGGAACGCTTGCGGAAAATTCCGAGACGATCCAAGTCGGTGAGCATGAAGGGATCTTCGTCGACTTGATGGGTACGGTGGCTCCAGGTGGGATGATGGGGCCGATGGGGATCGCAGGACAACCGAGTGGGAGATTTCCTCCGGGAGGGGGCCCTCCGGGAGGGCGCGGTATCGAAGGGCCGCCGCCGTCCCGCAGAGAACTCACGGTGACGGCCCCGGAGGGCTGGAAGACGCAGGAGCCGCAAATGTTCCAAACCCATCGCTGGGAGATTACGCGAGGCGACCAAACCGGTGAATGCACGATCAGCCGGCTTGGGGCAGCGGGGGCTGACATGTTGGCCAACGTCAATCGCTGGCGATCGCAGATTGGTTTGGAGCCGATCGAGGAAGCGGGGCTTTCCGAGTTCACCACCGACGTCACAATCGATGGAACGCCCTCCAAAGTCGTGACACTTCGCCAGCCGGAGTCGAATCCAGCAGGGCAGGGCATTGTGACCGCCGTTGCCATTCGGGGTGAGACCGCATGGTTTATCAAACTCCGCGGCCCGCAAACCTTTGTGGACGCCGAGCGCGCCGGTTTTGACGCACTCTGTCAATCCATCGATTTCCAAGAGTAATTCTGGCCGGCAGTGATGATTTCGCACGAGCGACGTTGCGATACCCGAAACACTGCGCGAATCCTATAATGGTGTGCATATGCTAAAACCAAATTCCGCGACCGCACGCGCCTCAGACCATTCAACACCGGTTTCCCCACGCAAATTGGACATCGACTGGTTAGTTTTTCCGCGTGCCTTGGCTTCTCTGAAACTCACGGTCACCCTGTTTGTGTGTTCTTTGATCTTGGTCCTGGTTGGGACTTTAGCTCAAGTTGAAAAGAGCATGTGGCAAGTGATGGCCGATTACTTTCGCACGTTTTTTGCCTGGGTCGAATTCCGCGTCTTTTTTCCCCGTACTTTCTTTCCAAATTTCCCGACAGTCCCTGGGGGCATCTGGTTCCCCGGCGGATGGTTATTGGGATCGTTGCTCGGGATAAATCTCGTTGCGGCGCATTGCACACGGTTTAAAGTTCAGGCCAAAGGTTCGCAAGCTGCGTGGGGCTTCGCGGTGATGGCCGTGGGAATTGTGGCCTCGATCCTCGTGATCGCGGCAGGTCACAATCCACGCGGGGTCCAAGGGGGGCCTTGGATTTCTTATGACACGTACTGGCAATGGATGCGCGGAGCCAGTGTCGTGTTGTTCGCCACTTCCGTTTTTTATCTTGTGTACGGCGATTGGCGCAGAACAAATGCCTTTGCTCTCCGACTCGTGGCGTGTTTCGCCAGCGGCGGATTATGTGCCGTTTTGGTTCTGTGGGGGAGTGGACAGCGTCTGAGCGATCCGTCGATGCGTATCCTTTGGCAACTAGGACAGTCGTTTGCTGCGGCGCTCGTTTTCCTCGTCGGTGCTGTCATGGTTTTCCATCGTCGCGGACCTATAGCGACAATACATTTCGGCGTCGCGCTACTCATGTTTGGAGAATTGTTTGTCAGTCTTGTCGCCGTTGAGGAACAATTGCTGGTACGGGAAGGAACCACGACCCGCTTTGCAACCGAAGCGAAATCCGTTGAACTGGCGATTATCACGGATTCCAAAGAGCCGAACATGGATGACGTGACCGTGATTCCGCAATCGCGTCTGCAACGGGGAAAGACGATTGAACCGCCAGACCTCCCTTTCAAGATTGAAATTCTGAGTTATCTCCCCAATGCATCCATCGAGCCAAGCGCAAAGTCTAGCGACGGCGCAGAACTCAAAAAAACGGATGAGGCCAAGCCAACGGCCGGTCTGGGCGTTTGGTTAAGCGCAGTACCTAAACGAACGTCGTCAGGAGCCGACTCCAGCGGCGAAGTCGACGAGGCTGCTGCATATATTAAAGTGATCCCGAAGTCCGACCCCAGTAAGGCGAATATCTACTTGGTTTCGCAGTGGCATCACCACCTACAGCAGCTTGGATTGTCATTGCAGCAAATGCAGATGGTCCCGCCCTCCGCCGTTGCCGATGCAATTTGGGGAGACGCGGGCAAAACCTATCGATTCGAACTTCGACCCAAGCGGAATTACAAACCGTACTCCGTCGAGCTTCTGTCCGTTAAGCGGACCGATTACGTCGGGACAACGACTCCANNCCCTTATGTCGCCTGCGCTATCGTGGGATTGGGTATGCTGGCTCACTTTTCGCTGGCTTTGCAGCGATTCCTATCACGCCAGCAAAAAGACAATCGTCAGCGTGAGACGCCAGGCAGCGCGGCGCCAACCTGGATACGGTGGATCATCCCCGCGTTAGCATCCCTCCCTATCCTGGCTTGTGTTGCGTCGAGCGTTTCAAAAAAGGCAATCTCTCCGGTGGGCTTTGACCTTGAGGCCTTTGGGAAATTGCCGATTCAGTTTGAAGGCCGCTTTCAGCCGATTGACACGCTGGCCCGCAACAGTCTTCGAATCGTCTCACGGAAGCAGACGTACCGCGAACTGAAGGGAAATGAAACGCCCGAGATGGAGGCCAAAGGGGAAACCCGTCCGGCAATTCAGTGGCTGCTGGATACAATGGTTATGCGAGAATCCATTGGGAAACAGCAGATCTTTCGGATCGAGAATGGTGCCGTCCGCGAACTGCTAAAGTTACCAAATCGCAAGCGGATGCGCTATTCGTTTGAAGAAATTCGAGCGGAACGCGTGCGTCTGGAAGAAGCCTTGAAGGAGGCGCAGGCGATCAGTGATCAGAATAAGGAAAAACTGACCTTCGAGCAGCGTAAAATCCTCGAATTCGGGACACAGCTCCGACACTTCGATCGAATTCTCTATGCCTCGCTCCCCTCCCAATTTTCTGAGCTGCCCGACGCGAGCGAAATTGGAAATCCGAATCAAACTCCGGAATCTAAAGCGCAGCTCAATGCATTCATGCAACAAGCCCAAGATGCGATCGCCCGATCTCAGCGTGTCAAAGAGAACGTGATTCCGCTGATGATTCCCGGTCAATCGGAAACCGACGACTGGACCTCATTTGCGTCTGGCATGGATATGGCGTATTTGGGACGTATCTTGAAGGGTGAAACACCCTCGGACGCCGTCTTAGCATGGAGCAAGATGATCAATGCGTATGCTAACGACAAGGTTGTTGAGTTCAATCAAGAGGTGACAAAATACCAGGCTCTCTTGGCAAAATCACATGCCAAGTCGGTTCCGTTACAGAGAATTGAATTTGAGAACTTCTTCAATCGAGCCGACCTATTCTATGGCTGTATGGTGGCGTACGTGGTCGCACTCTTTGTACTAGGGATTGCGATGTTCGCACAAAGTGAAATGATCACGCGGGCCGCGTTTTGGATTGTGACATGGTCACTTGTGATCCATACCCTCGCACTGATTGCACGCACCTACATATCGGGGCGACCACCGATCACCAATCTCTATTCGACCGTTCCATTTATTGGCTGGGCTGGGGTCATCCTTTGCCTCGTGCTAAATCGGTTGTATCGGTTCGATCTCCTGAGCGCCGTAGCCTCCGTGTTTGGATTTTCGACCCTGTTTATTGCCCATAATCTTGCAGGGGATGGAGACACCTTCCGAGTTCTTCAGGCCGTTTTGGATACGCAATTTTGGCTTGCAACGCATGTCATTACGATTAACACCGGCTACGCGATGCCGCTGGTTGCGGGAGCTTTGGGAATTGTTTTCGTTCTCTTAGCGGCGTTTTCTCCGGCGCGTTTGGAGCAACATCGCAAAGATTTGGCACGCATGATTTATGGCGCGGTCTGTGGCGCGATGTTCTTTAGTTTTGTCGGGACGGTCTTGGGAGGATTGTGGGCCGATGATAGTTGGGGGCGGTTTTGGGGATGGGACCCCAAAGAAAATGGTGCCCTCATGATTGTCCTATGGAATGCCATTATCCTGCACGCTCGTTGGGATGGGCTGATCCGGGAACGAGGATTGGCAATCTTGGCCATATTAGGAAATATTGTAACGACTTGGTCTTGGTTCGGCGTGAATGAATTGGGGATTGGGCTTCACGCATACGGTTTCCGAGAAGGGGTACTTTTCAATCTGGGAATTTTCTGGACAAGTCAGCTTCTATTGTGCGGCCTGGGCCTCATTCAATGGAACCGTGGTAAAGACGTCAGCACATCCTCTAGTTTGCNNAGCCTCTCGGACCGAAGGGACCGCAGAATAGCTTCCGGGTTGCGGCAACTCGGCTAAGGTGACTCCATCGAGGGTCATCACGGCTCCGGATTCCATGGTTTCTGCGCTCGATACCGTAAGGTAGTCTCGCCGATATTGGCATTGAAACGCGAGGCGATCAAAATCGACCATCCCTTCTGCGTCCATCTGCGGCGGCGGATCGCGCCAATGGATTTTCCAGGCATCGCAAAGGTCGGCCACGGAGTCGTAGCGTACCCTGCCAGACTGAACTTCAAAGGAACCGTCAAACGCCTCTAGCTGTCCGTCTTGCAGAATTCCCTTGCGGATCTGCAACGTGGCCTGAAATGACATCTTTGCGTCACTACGAGGCTGACAAAAAGAACTAGGTCCAAGATCAACGATCTTTCCGATGATTTCCGTGCGGTTCACACCCGCCGCTTCGGCATGAAAAATCCGACCCAAGAACTGTCCTCCTTGGAACCACTGGCTTACCGAGTTCACTTCTGCGGAAAGGAGCTGACATGGTATGGCCGACTCGTCGCAAATTAGTTCAACAAACGCCGAAGCATTCGTGGGATCATCGGGTCGAAAATAGCGAATGCGGATCGGCCCTTGATCGGTGTTGCTGCCTATGCGAAAGGTAATTTCCGCTTTAATTCCTTTCAATTCACGAAAAGCGCGTAGCCGCGTTTCCTGCAATACAATCGAATGGTCGACATGGCGGATTTCGATCTGCGGACAATGGACTGTCATAACGCGTTGCATCAAGTCTTGTTCCGCGAGGATGCGGTGCATCAGATGCTTGAGAACGTCCTGCAGATATTCTCCCCGGAGCAACATATTCTCGATACGAATGAGTACTCCATGGGTCGTTTTCGAAATAGAGACTGCATTTCCCTGAGCTACCAATTTCGCCGGTGCCAATGGATCGCGTAGCTGAATCG
>CXWJ01002639.1_pt1 | contig 13094 bp, 8 predicted proteins | sample 590841 | NCBI WGS metagenome assembly CXWJ01 (sample SAMEA3498367, study PRJEB10139) | wastewater metagenome | biome: wastewater treatment plant; material: activated sludge | place: Austria | collected 2015-01-21 | reverse complement strand
GAGTACACGCACAAACAAATCTTTATTACCGGCATTGGCCACATTATTTTCAAGAACCGTAAAGCATGTTTTAATTTTTTGTACTGAACTGGCCCTTGCAGTTTCTACTTCTTTACCGTTGCCTTTGTATTTAACGCCCGTAGTTTTAACGCCCGTAGTTTTTAAAATAGATGCTACAGCTACTTTATTAGATAATAATAAATTTTGCTCGGTTAATGAGTTTACTTTATTTTTTTCGGTAGTAAGGGTAGTGTTTAACGCTAGGTTTTGTTCATTAAGTGTTTTATTGGCAACATTAAGCGAGTCAACCTGAACAATATAATTTTGGTTCAAACTTTTTAATCGCTCTAATTCAGATCGTGCTACTTTCAATTGTGCCGCATCGCCTGAGTCAAGCAATCTACGTATTTGTGTCATCTTGGCCTTTATCTCTTCATCTTTAGATGAAAGCTGACTTTGTAAACTCGAATTTTCCTGATTCACTTTTTCATATTCAGCCTTTACGCGTTGTAATTCTGCTGAAAGGGCATCGCGCTCGGCTGACGTTGTTTCTAATGTTCGTGATACCTCTTCCAAATGACTTTTCTTATCAAAAAACTGCCAAAGCAATAATCCATTTACACCAAGCAAAATAGAAATAATCACAAAAACCAAAACTTTACGTGAGTTTTGTTCGCGTTTGTCAAATTCAGGGTAGGTAGGTACTTGTTCTTCCATGTTTTAATATTGAGGGTGCAAATTAATAAAATTTTGACGTAAAACAATATGCTATTTAAATTTTTACAGGCATAGGTAGCACTTTGTACGCCACTCAATAAAAAAAAGATGCTCTAATAAGCTAAAAATCCTACATTTATCTGCCTACTATTTCAATTCAATATGATTCGGTATTTTTCTGAAATGTTTTTTCCTGAAACGTGCAAAGCGTGCAACAAAGCGCTGGTTAAAGGCGAAACTGTTATTTGCCTTGAATGCGAATTCCATTTACCCAGAACAGGATTTCATACCATTAGCGCAAACCTTGTTGCTAAAAGTTTTTGGGGCAAGGTAAATATACATTCGGCTACTGCAATGTATTTTTTTGACAAAGGAGACAAACTACAAAAGTTACTTCATAAATTAAAATACAATGGTGAAAAGGAAGTGGGCGAAAAACTTGGAAAACTTTTTGGTGCTGAATTGGTAAATACCGAATTTGCCAGCACTATTGATTGCATAGTTCCTGTACCGCTGCATAAAAATAAAATGCGGCTTAGGGGATATAACCAAAGCGAGATTATTGCCAACGGAATTTCACAAGTACTTAAAATTCCGGTAGTAACTGATTTTATTGGCCGAGAAATAGCCACCGAGACCCAAACCCGTAAAGCAAGATTTCAGCGATGGGAAAACGTGGATAATGTTTTTGAAATCTTAAACAACCAGAAAATTAAAGGCAAGCACGTTTTAATTATTGATGATGTAATAACTACAGGTTCTACCATTGCGGCTTGTGCTGAGGCATTTTTGAAGGCTGAAAACTGTAAAGTAAGTGTGGCTGCCATTGCATTTGCCCATTCATAACTAAAGATAGGTTTAGCCCAAAAACATGTTAGTCATTAAAGGTTAAAACATCTATAACAATTGTCTTTCTGATACGTATGATTAAAATACTTTTGCTTGGCACCATTTGATTTTACACCTGCTTGGGAAAAAAATTTAAAATATATCTACTTCTTTTTTCGGTGGCTTTGCTTGCTGCAACGCTTGTGCTGCAGTTGTATCTTGAAAAACGCGACAATGATTTTGTTAGAATAACCGTATTTGCAAAGAAGGCCCTGCATGATGAAGAGTCGCGCTGTAATAAATTTGTTGACTGGCTTGGCAATGTTTTGTCAAAGCAAACAAACTACTCGGTAATTGAAGACAGCCTTTTACGAAATGTAGAAAAACCACAAAGCAATTTTTACTATTTTATTTATAATGACGATTCGCTTATTTACTGGAGTAACAATTCTGTTTCGTTTCCTTACGACCAGGTTAAAAGCGGATTAAATCAGCAATTGATTTTGCTTAAAAACGGATGGTACGAATTATTTAGGTATGGGCGGAGGAATATTACCATCATAGGTTTATTGCCTGTAAAAACCAACTACACCTTTCAGAATAATTATTTGCGCAATGAGTTTAATCCAGTTTTTGGTTTGCCTGATCATGCTCAGTTATTTGAAAACCCAACCGATGGTTCTTTTCCTGTTTTAAGTTCCACTGGCAATTATCTTTTCTCAATAAAATACAATGCCGATGAAGGAGACCCCGGCAAGCTACGTTATCTGGCCCTTATGTATTTGCTTGGTTGTTTTCTGCTGATCTATTCAGTGTATTTATTCTCATTAAGTTTTTTGCGTAGCAAACCCGTAATAGCATTTTTGCTTTTTAGCATATTGATATTTTTACGTTGGCTAAGCATTCAATTTGGTTTTCCGGCTTTGCTATATAATTCACCATTGTTTAACCCAAAGTTTTACGCCACTTCGTTTTTTCTTAATTCACTTGGCGACTTTTTGTTAAGCGTTTCTGTTTTTTGCGCTTCGGTGCTTTTTGTTTACAGGTATCTGCATTTTCGAAAATCAAAAATTCAGCTTATTAAACACAACAAAGCACTATTATCAATTGCTGTAGTTGGTAATTTGCTTTTTACTTTTTTGTTTTCGGTTTTTATAAACTACCTGTTAAGTGGACTAATTTTAAATTCTAAAATATCGTTTAACGTAAATAATATTTTTGAACTTACTTCTTTTAGCCTTGTAGGGTTTTTAATCATTGGTATTTTGCTTTTTACATTTTATGTTGCCTGCGAAGGAACGGTGCGTTTTGTACAATACGGAGGTTTTACTATTGCTTACAATTTTCTTTTGTTTCTTATTACCCAAGGATTGTTTTTAACAATACTCATCGGCATGCGCGAAAACGATGTGTTTATTAATTACGGTGTAAGCACATTTTTACTTACCAATTCGCTTATTTTGTTTATAAGCTACATACGATACACTACCCGAAGCGCATTTTCGGTTGTACGGTTTATGCTAGTGGTTTTTGGTTTTTCGGTGTACGCAGCTCAAACGATTTCGGATTTTAACCAGCGCAGAGAAAAAAATAATATGCGCCTTTTGCTAAATAAAGTAGAAAACCGCGAAGATTTAATTGCCGAATTTCTTTTCCAGGAAATTGAACAAAACATCAGCCGCGATAATTTTCTATCGGCATACTTTTCATCGGGAGTAGGAAATGATTTTGAAGATAAAATAAAAAAACGAATCTCATTGCTTTATTTCAGTCAGGTGTATTGGTCAAGGTATGATATAAGAGTAAAAGCATTCGACTCATGCGGCACGGCTTTATTCAGGCAAATGGATACTACAAAAAACATTGCTTATTATGATACACTAATTGCTAACAACACACGTCCTACGTATAGCAATGCATTCAGTTATCTTAATACACCTACAGGCCGCATTGCATACATAGGAAAAATATTTTTCAGAGATAAAACAATACCTTCGAAAATAGCGGGCACGTTAATTATCGAACTTGATTCAAAATTTTTTCAGGAAGAGGGCGGATTTCCTGATTTATTGTTATCAGACAAAATGCCTGCAGTAAAAGATATTTCAAATTACTCCTATGCAAAATACCAGGACAATAAACTGATTATTCAAAACGGAAAGTTTGATTATTACATTAACCCGGCAACTTACGAAAAACTTTATGGCGAAATAGAAACCGATAAGTTTATTACCTTTTCGGGTTATACGCATTTGTTTCATCAATATGGAAATAATCAGCGTATAATTATATCTCACAAAAACCCAACGTTTCTTGAAGCGCTTACGTTGTTCTCGTATGTTTTTATTTTTTTCTCAATAACATTTATTGCCCTTTACATGTTACAACTTCTTGTTAGAAGTAATTTAACGCTGCAGCTCGATTTTCGAAAACGCATTCAGCTTTCTGTAATTGCGGTGGTGGTAGTTGCCATTTTATTAATTGGTGGCGGATCTATATATTACATCATNNTCATTAAAGGATATACCGATGAACAAAAGTTGCGTATTAAAGAGCGGCTTTCATCATTGCTTGTGGCCGTTGAAAATGAGGTAGAAGAAAAACCTTTGGAACAAGGTGTAATTGCTGACGAGTCGGCCTTTGCGTTTTCAAAAATTTCGAACACACTGGGTACTGATTTTAATTTATACAGCAAAAGCGGTAGATTGATTTTTTCAACCCAATCAAAAATATTTGATCAGGAAATTATTTCGAACCTGATGAACAGGCAGGCTTATGATCAGCTGGTAAATTACCAGGCCACCAGCTTTATACATGACGAGCAAATAGGCACACTTGATTTTACTTCGGCTTACGAGACAGTGCGCAATAACGAAAATAAAGTAGTTGGATTTTTAAACCTGCCGTATTTTGCCCGGCAAAATGAATTAAAAAGAGAGATAAGCGGATTTTTGGTTACGCTTATAAATATTTATGTGCTACTGTTTGGTGTAGCGGTAATATTAACGTTTGCTATTTCCAACCGTCTTGTAAAACCATTAAATGTAATACAGCAGCGATTAGGAAAAATAAAACTTGGTCGCAGCAACGAATTAATTGAGTGGGAAGCAAAGGATGAAATAGGCTCACTTGTAAATGAGTATAATAAAATGGTTGGGCAACTTTCTGAAAGTGCTGAAGCGCTTGCACAAAGCGAGCGCGAAACAGCCTGGCGCGAAATGGCAAAGCAAGTGGCACATGAAATTAAAAATCCGCTTACACCAATGAAATTAAGTATGCAGCATTTGCACCGGGCATACAAAGAAAAAAATCAAAATTTTGACGAGATATTTAATCGCGTATCCGGCACATTGATTGAGCAGATAGATTCGCTGTCGCGCATTGCAACCGAGTTTTCGAATTTTGCAAAAATGCCACGCGAAAATTATGACAAGGTTGATTTGGTTAAAACGCTTCAAAGCAACATTGACCTTTACCGGGAAACGAGCAACATAGATTTTCTTTTTAATAACGAGGTGGGTGCCGAAGCCATTGTTTTTGGTGATAGAGAACAATTATTGCGTGTGTTTACCAATCTTATAAAAAATGCCATCCAGTCTATTCCTGAAAACAAGGAAGGCAGTGTGGCTATTTATCTAAAGCGAAAAGAAAAATTTTATCACATCACCGTTGCTGATAATGGTAAAGGAATTACAGAAGAAGTGAAAGCAAAAATATTTACACCTAATTTTACAACCAAAAGCGGTGGCACCGGACTGGGATTGGCTATGGTAAAAAGTATAATCGAAAACATGAATGGAAAAATATGGTTTGAAAGTGAGATGGATAAAGGCACTTCGTTTTTTATAACCATTCCCTCATTGCCTGATGACGAAAAATAATTTTTGTTGTCGAAGCCGGGCTGCCAAATTATTCTTTTATAAACTTAATACTTTGTAAACTGCCATCGTCAAACATAATTTTTAAAAAATAAAAGCCGCTTGAAAAATGCGAAACCGGAATTTTCAATTCGAACAAAGATTTATTGGTTTTATAAACCACTTTGCCCATTGCATTGCAAAGTTCAAATCCTGAAAAACGAATTGAGCTTTTTACGTTTATAAAATCTGTTGTAGGGTTTGGGTAAGCTAAAGTGTATTGCCGGCTTTCATAATTAAACGTACCGGTAAGTGATTCATCAAAACGCACAACACCTTGGGTGGCTGTGCCTATCCATAAAATATTGTTGCTGTCAATGTTAAAACACTGTACATTGTTATCAGGCATGGGGGTGTTTACCATATTGTAGGTTGCGTAAGCTGCTCCGGTTTTTTTTATCATGCCGCTGTCAAGCGTACCTACCCAAAGAGAAGATTCATCATTGGTGAATTTAATTGCCGATAGGCCGTTGCTTTGTAAAAACGAATTACCCATGTAAAACCAAAACCATCCGCCAACAATTCTTCTAACAACAATTCCATTGGCAGGTGTGGCCATCCACACATTGCCTGACGAATCATCATCAAAACCTACCTGTGTGTTATCAGGAATTCCCGATCCGTTGGCAATGGTGTAAACATCTTTAATAGTATCGTTATCAACCACAGCCAGACCTCCATTTACGGTGCCCACAAAAACTCTGTTGTTTATAACGGGTAGCACAGCGGCAATATTATCGTAAGTTAAAATGCTGTTGGATGACGTAAATGTAATCCAGTTTGTTCCATCAAATTTTGCAAGGCCGGCTAACGTGCCTATCCACAATGCACCTGCCGAATCAAATGCAAGCGAACGAACGGAATTATCAGGCAATGGTGAATTTACAATGTCATACACCGTCCAATTTGTTCCATCAAATTTTGCAAGGCCACCGTTAAAGGTTCCAATCCAGGCGTTTTGTAACGAGTCGAAAGCAACAGCCCGCACCACGTTATCGGGCAGTCCTGAGTTGGTTGTAAAATAATTTGTCCATGTTACATCATCAAAAACCGAAAGGCCGTAGTCGGTGCCAATCCATTTTTTGCCCAGCGCATCAATGGCAATGCAGCGAATGGAGTTTTCGGGTAAGGGTGAGTTTGCAGTTGAGTAATGTGTCCATGCCTGCTGAGCAAAAACAAAAGAAGAAGAAAAAAGAAACAATAGAAGTAGATATTTTTTCATTTAAAAAAATAAGATCAGCAATTACAGTTTACAAATTTCCACGCAGTGCCTGCTCTCGTTCTATGGCCTCAAACAATGCTTTAAAGTTTCCTTTTCCAAATGATTTAGCTCCTTTACGCTGTATTATTTCAAAAAATAATGTTGGGCGGTCTTCAACCGGTTTGCTGAAAAGCTGAAGCAGATATCCTTCATCATCGCGGTCAACTAAAATGTTTAGGTCTTTAAGGGGTTTTATGTCTTCGTCAATTTTTCCTACGCGGTCAAGCAGGTCTTCGTAGTAAGAATCGGGCACTTGTAAAAACTCTACTCCGCGTGAACGAAGTTCGGTTACGGTTTGAATAATATTTTTAGTGGCAATGGCAATATGCTGTACACCTGCGCCACGGTAAAATTCAAGGTACTCGTCTATCTGCGATTTCTTTTTTCCTGCAGCTGGTTCGTTAATCGGAAATTTGATGTAACCGTTTCCGTTTGAAACTACTTTACTCATCAATGCCGAATACTCGGTTGAAATATCTTTATCATCAAACGTAAGCAGCAATTTAAATCCCATTACGTCTTCGTAAAACTTTACCCACTCATTCATTTTTCCAAGTTCCACATTGCCTACGCAGTGATCCACATATTCCAGTCCAACTGGTGTTGTTTTTACTTTTGACTGCATTGGTTTGTAACCGGGCATAAAAACGCCTTTGTAATTTTTACGTTCAATAAATTTGTGAATGGTTTCGCCATAGGTGTGAATGGCCGAAATTTTTACTTCTCCAAATTCATCGGAAAGCGTTTGTGGCTGGGTGTGCGCTTTGGCACCGCGCGACATAGTTTCGTAAAAAGATTTTTCGGCATCGTCAACCCAAAGGGCAAGTACTTTTACACCATCGCCATGCTTGGCAACGTGTTGGGTAATTTCTGAGTCGGGTTGCAGGGATGTGGTGAGCACAAACCTTATTTTTTCCTGCTGAAGCACATATGATGCGCGGTCGCGCACTCCGGTTTCGGGTCCTGCATAAGCAACTAGTTTAAACCCGAATGCCATTTGATAATAATAGGCCGATTGTTTTGCATTGCCTACGTAAAATTCTATGTGGTCGGTTCCGTTTAGGGGAAGAAAGTCCTGTGACATGGTATTATTAATTTATATGTCAAAATTAGGAAAAAAAATTTGAGTAAAGGCCACCTGCAAAGGCGTTATTGGTTATTGATTTTGAGAGAAAAAAACAGACACATAATTTGCCCAGGCAGTCTTCAATTTAAAACCTAACTATTCAAAATGATATGTGACTTTTTATTCGCGCACCAAATAAAGCCTGTTGTCTTCGACTTTATAAAGCATGGGTGCCACCATAATTTTAGGATAGCGCAACCGGATGCGCTTGGCTTCGCTGCAAACAAAATCTATTTCGCTTCCTATTTCATGTATAGGTTCGTTATGGTAAAAATGATCTTCGGCTTCTTCCTTTGACCAACCTGCGTTTTCTACCAGCCCGCTAATTATCTGGTTTTTTCGCGCCATTAAATTTACCATTCCGCAATTGTTATGACCAATTAATGCAATGCATTTTACTCCCCCTACTGCAATGGCATAACTAACACGAAATTCCGAATACCTCAAATTGGCACCGCCTGAGCGGATGATGTATGCAAAATTTTCGGGAATATGCAGGTGCTTGCGGTTATCCATACACATACCAATAAGCATTTGTGCATTGTCGTATTTATCGTATGGTTTATCGGTGTTGTGATACTCGAGCAAAAGCCCAATAGCGGTGTTTTGATACTGCGCGGGAATATCTGATGGTTTTGTTACTGCAATTAGTCGTTCCATAATTTTTCAAAAGTACATATTTGTTTTTTCTTTGCTAAAAAATGGCAGCATATTTTTTATAGCCTCTTTTATGCAGAGTAGATTATTGATAGTAAAACTTTTTACACCTTTGCCACCCAATGAAAATAGGTTTATTCTGCGGATCGTTTAATCCTGTGCATAACGGGCACATGATTGTGGCTAATTACATGGCTGAGTTTACTGATCTTGATCAGGTTTGGATGGTTGTTTCACCACATAACCCGTTAAAACCGGTTGGTGAACTCTTGCAGGATTATCAGCGGCTAAAACTTGTAGAACTTGCCATTGGTAATTTCAAAAAAATAAAAGCATCGGATGTTGAGTTTACGTTGCCAAAACCATCGTACACCATCAACACATTAAAGCATCTGACAAAAAAATTTACCCAGCATACCTTTGTATTGATAATTGGAAGCGATAACCTTACACTTTTTGATAAATGGAAAAACCATGACGAAATACTTGATCGGTTTGAGCTGTATGTGTATCCCAGACTAAATTATGATGGCGATAGGTTAAAATCGCAGAAAAACATAAAGCATATAGATGCCCCGATTATTGAAATTTCGTCAACATTTATACGCAATGCCATAAAGCANNCAGCTGGTTAGAGCACATGACTGTTAATCATGGGGTCCCTGGTTCGAGCCCAGGAGGGGGAGCTTTAGAGGCCGCCTTTTAAGGCGGCCTCATTTTTTAAAGGCTATGTGGTGCCGGTGTTACTCTTTTTTATCAGTTCAATTGCACTTCCAGTAACCACCACCAGCATACAACCTATAACATTAAGCCATAAAAAAGCCATTATATCAAAGTACCAACAATACACTACAAACAGTTCGGTAATAACGGCCGCAATAAAAACCGATGTGCCCGAAACTTTTTTTACATAAAAAGCAACAATAAAAATTCCGAGTATGGTTCCGTAAAAAAGGGAACCAAGTACATTAACCGCCTCCAGTAAGTTTCCCATTTTGCCGGCAAACAGGGCAGCTACTATGCAAAATATTCCCCAGCCAAGGGTTGATAGGCGCGATGCGTTTAAGTATCGCCTATCACTTGCTGTTTTATTTATCGACCGCTTATAAATATCAATTACAGTTGTTGATGCCAATGAATTTAAGCCGGATGCAAGCGAGCCCATGCTGGCTAAAAAAATTACGGCTATCAATAAACCAATTAATCCTTGCGGCAAATGGTTCATTACAAACGTGAGGAAAATATAATTGCCATCGTTTTTATCTGCTTTGCTGTTTTGCTGCTGCAACAAATCAATGGTTTGTTTTCTGATAGTTTCTGTTTTTTGAAATGCTGATTTAAAATTTTCGCGCTCCGTATTTATTTTTTCTTCGTCATGCAAATTGTATGCGTTTGCCAGTTCAGCAACTGTTTTTTGCTTTTCGGCTGATGCAGTTTCAAATTCAATTTTTAATTTCTGGTACTCGGTATTTGATGATGACTGCTCCATTTTATTTATCACACCCTCATTAAAAAAAACAGGAGGTGTAGTGAACTGGTAAAAAACAAAAACAAAAATGCCCATCATAAGAATTAAAAACTGCATGGGTATTTTTAAAATGCCATTCATTAATAATCCCATGCGGCTTTGTTTTATGCTGTGTGCTGTAAGGTAACGCCCCACCTGCGATTGGTCGGTGCCGAAGTACGAGAGCTGCAAAAAGAAACCACCAATAATTCCGCTCCATAAATTGTAACGGTTGTTCCAGTCAAAATTTAAATCAATAATATTCATGCGTCCGGCATCACCTGCTATATGCAGTGCTGTGGATATGCCAACATTATCAGGCAATAAATTAATGGCAACAATTCCTGCACACACCATTCCAATAAAAATAATTCCCATTTGCAGCACTTGGGTATATGACACAGCCCGCGTGCCGCCATATACGGTATAAATTATTACCAACGTGCCGATAATTACAGTGGTAATTTGAATGTTGATGTTTAATATGGTGGAAAGAATAATAGATGGAGCATAAATGGAAATGCCTGTTGATACCCCCCTCTGCAATAAAAATAATAGTGACGTGAGCTTGCGTGTTTTTAAATCAAAACGATTTTCCAGAAACTCATATGCTGTAAACACACGCAGGTTGTGAAAGATTGGAATAAACGTCATGCTCAATACAATCATAGCCAGGGGCAATCCAAAATAAAATTGCACAAAGCGCATTCCATCGGTGTATGCCTGGCCGGGTGCCGAAAGAAATGTAATAGCACTGGCCTGTGTTGCCATTACGCTTAGCAGCACATGATACCAGGGTAGTTGTTTTCCGGCAAGTAAATACGAGTCGATATTTTTTTGGCCGTGCCCTTTAAGTATTCCAAACAATACAATTACAAGCAGCGTGCAAACAAGCACTATCCAGTCGAGTGCGCTCATGCAAACGTGTTAGTTAGCCAGAAAAAAAAAATAATTTGAAACAGCAGAAAAGCAACCACCACCGCATATATAAACGGCCACGATTTTAAAACTGGTTTGCTTTTTATTTGCATAAACGAAAGTTAACAACGGTTTAAAAGTATTTGTTTTTAATTAACGTTAGAAAGTTGATGTAGCGCGCAAAAAAGAAAAGCCGGAGCATAGCCCGGCTTCTCAGTGATTTTAATACCCTCTATTCCACAACAAATTTTTCTGAAAATAATTCTTCGTCTGTTCTAAGCACGGCCACATACACTCCGTTTTTCCAATCGTTGGTTTGTACCAACACTAAGTTTTCTCCTTCGGATAATTGCACGTTTTGAGTTTTTATTTCTCTTCCGCTTAAATCATAAATAGCAAACGCTGCATTTTTGTTTTGTGCTGAGTTTATAACAACATCAACTTCGTTTATGCTAAAGCGATTAAACAATTGAAAAGAAGAAATTGCCGGGGCCGGTTTTTTTTCTGCCACCTGATTTTCCATACCTGCTATTGGCGAAGGTGTTGTGTATGTAATAACCAGCTTGGGGCGCAAAGCTGCATTGGGATTATCGCTTGACGCAAAAATTAATTTACGATACTTAGCCTCGGTTTGCAGGCGAAACAACATGCCAAAGTTTTGCGATGGATTGCTTACCCAATATTGCACAAAGTTTTTTATGTTGATGTTTAAAAAATTTTGTGTGGAGGATGTGGTGGCAGCAAGCGATACCTGATTGGTAGTTGTAGTAGAAGGTTGGTTATTCCATGTAACAACATATTCATCCCATGCCGAAGTTATTCTTCTCAGGTAACTTGTATTAGGTGTAAAAAATGTGTTAAAGTGTTTTCCTTCGGGGTCGTTGGGATTAAAAAACAAACTAAACCTCGCATCTGTAATAGTTGCATTGGCCGGAATGGCACTTAAATTAAATTGAATTAATGAGCGCACGTTGGATGAGGCACCACCGTTAGTCCAGCCTATGGCATCAAACTCCTGTTTGCTTCCGTGGTTGCCGTTGGGATATCCGCAGGGCACACAGCTAAAAATTTCGGCATCTTTTCCTGCGGCTCCATCGGGCTGCAGGGTAATGGTTGTTTGTGCAATTGTATTTACAAACGCTGCCATGCATATAATTATAACGGGTAGTTTTTTACTCATTGCTTTGCTCTAAGATTTTTACCGAAAATAAATCTTAGCAGCGCTATTTTATTGCTGCCATTAGCGGCTTTTGAACAGCAAGTTGTTGATGCCTTTTGGGGTATTGCTTCGGTTTAGAGTTGGCAGATTCATAACTGCCCCCTTCCCCTCCAATTACTCCTGAAAATACTTTAAAATAAATTTCTCGCCATTATCAAAAAACACTTTATCTAAAAGCNNCCGTTTGGCTGCACAATAAATCAGATTTATTAATAAAGGCAGCATAATCGGTTAAAATACTTTCTAAAAAATTTTGAAACTGCGGCACATCGGCTGCTGTGGGGCATATGTCAATGGGATTCATCATACCGTCAAAGTCGCTGCCAATGGCAAGGTGATTCCAGGCCTGGCACACATCACAATTTTGCCGTGCTGTGCAGCTATATTCCACCATATAAAACATATTGCGCAAAAAAGGTTCGGCAATGGCAAGGCTGTCAATTTTAGAAAATGTATATCCTTTAGCATAAAAATATTTTATCAATGCATCTTTATGATTAATTAATGCGCCTGATGTATCGCGGCCTTTGCCGGTGTAGTTTGGCATATCTTTTCCAAGCACCCGCTCTTCAAGGGTAATGCCAATAATACCGTTGCGTGCAACAATCTCGCTTATTTCTTCGTCATATAAATTTATACTCCATGGGTAAAACCACCCCGATTTAAGCGGCTGATAATCGGATGCCGAAAAACAACCTTCGCGGTTTTGCAATTGTGTAAGGTAATAATGTTGCGGGGCGGTAATTTCCTCATACGCATCAGGAAAGGGACACATGCCTGTTATTTCGGCAAGCATTTTATTTTTTCCGCTTACAGCACAGTGGCTGGCTATTACAGGCACATCGGTTCGTTTTGCTGTATCAAGGTAATGCAGGTAATCTTTTCGGCCCTGCAGGTCAAGGTGTTTTAAGTCAATATACACAGGGTGCGCGCCATTGGATGTA
>CXWJ01000702.1_pt1 | contig 13103 bp, 17 predicted proteins | sample 590841 | NCBI WGS metagenome assembly CXWJ01 (sample SAMEA3498367, study PRJEB10139) | wastewater metagenome | biome: wastewater treatment plant; material: activated sludge | place: Austria | collected 2015-01-21 | reverse complement strand
GTGCTCTCGCCCATCGACATCCCCCGTCATTGCGTACTGTGCTTTTTCCAGGACGTGATCACTACCCTACACGAGGCGGGTCAATTGCGCGTCGTCCACATGTTGGGTTCGGAGATGGGACCAAACCCGGTCTATGAAATGGATTTCGACGGGCGGCGGCTGGCGCTCATGCATCCCGGCATCGGCGCGCCCCTGGCCGGCGGCTTCACCGACGAACTGATCGCCCTGGGCTGCCGGGCGTTCATCGTTTGCGGTGGNNGCGGCCGTGCGCGATGAGGGCACGTCCTACCACTACCTGCCCCCGGCGCGCGAAGTCAGCCCCTCGCCGGAGGCAGTGGCCGCCATCGAGGCAACCCTGCAACGTCATCATGTGCCTTACGTGGTGGGCAAGACGTGGACGACCGACGGCTTCTATCGCGAGACGCTTGCGCGGGTGGCCCGGCGGCGGGCCGAGGGCTGCCTGACGGTGGAGATGGAAGCGGCGGCCTTCTTTGCCGTGGGGCAGTTCCGCGACGTGGCCGTGGGGCAACTCCTCTACTGCGGCGACGATCTCAGCGGCGACGTATGGGACGACCGTGAGTGGCGCGACCGCGGCGCGATTCGCGAAGGGTTATTCCGCCTGGCGGCCGAGGCCTGCTTGCAATTGCCAACCGATTCAATATAACATAGTATACGATATGTACACATTGAACGCAGTGTACGCTTTCTATCATTCCTGATCGGAGAGACGAATGCAATCTGAGCTAACCCTGGGGGCGCGCGAGGTAAGGGCCAATTTCGCCGATATTCTCGGCCGGGTTCACTATGGCGGCGAAACAGTCATCGTTGAGCGTTCCGGCAAACCAATGGTGGCCGTTATCCCGATCGAGTTATACCAACGATTGATGGCCGAGCGGGAAGCGCGGTTTGAGATCATCGATCGCCTGCGCGAGAAAGTGCCCGCTGTGCCGGAAGAGGAAGTACTGCAAGACGTGGCGGAAGCTGTTGCCGCCGTTCGCGCATCGCGCTAACTACTCATCGTGCTCCGCGTTAACACCGCCGTCACATTTTCACCCTCGCTCAACTTCACCAACCGAAACGCCTTCGTCGAATCCTCAAACGGCAACAACCCCGCGTCGGCCATGAGTCGCCGCCGCTCGGTGAATAGCTCCAGCGGCCCGACCGCGACCAGCCCCACGGCCGCCGCCCGCCGCGCCACTAGCGCCCTGGCTCTGGCGTTGGCCTTCGCCGGCTCCTCCACCCAACCGGCCCGCAAGCGGCGGGCATAGCCGTCGGCCAGCACCAGCACGGCCTCCTCGTCGGACCGCACCGCCAGCGCCGTCGCCACCCGGTCGAACGCCTCGTCGCGGCCGGGGTTGAGCGCCTGCACCCCGCTCAGCGGTATCTTCGCCAGCGGCCAGCGCACGCCGCGCCCGCCGGCGGTCACGATCACCACGTGCCGGTCGCGGCCGACGCCCTGGGCCAGCACCGGCACGCCGGGCGGCGGGTTGTCGAACGAGAACGGCGCGGGGGCTTCGATGGCCGGACGCAATGAATCGAGCGGGTAGGCACGGGCATAGCCGGTGGAAGTCACCAGCAACAGCCGCTCCTGCTCACGGGCCGCCGACCAATCAACCACGGCCACCACCGCCTCGCGCCGGGCCAGCCGGTGCAGGTTTTCGATGTCCAGCCCCACCTCGCGCAGATCGGCAAGTTGCCGCGCCGTGCTCAGCATAAAGCGGTAACGCGAGGTGATGAGTAACAATTGGGCATCGGCCGCCACCCGCAACGCCGCAACAAATGGCCCGCCGCCCGCCTCTTCACTCGTCATCTCGTCAGACGACAGGAGTCGTCTCTCGTCGCTCGTCACTCGAATCTCTGCCCGCACCTCTTCCCCGGTACTCGGCCGCCCCAGCAGCACCACGCGGCTCCCCTGCTCCCCTTCTCCCCTGCCCCCCTGCTCTTCAAGTCTCACCCGCCGCTGCAACATCTCCAGATTGACCGGNNCAGCGCCAGTTCGCCCCGCTCCAGCCGGTGGCCGATGACGCCCAACCCGGCGGTGACGCTGCTGAAGGTGTCGATGCTGCGCACCTTGGCCGCGCCGAAGTGGCGGCCGAGCATGTCGTAGAAGGCGGGGATGAGCGCCGACCCGCCGGTGCGGATGACGGTATCGATCCGTTCCGGCGGCAGACCCGAGGCGCGCACCGTCTCCAGCAGATGGTGCTCGATGGCCCGCGTCTCGTTGTGGATGATGCCCTCGAACTCGCCGCGGGTGACGAACTCGCGCACGCTGAAGCCAGGGCCGTCGAGGACGCCGGGGCCGTCGAGGACGATCTCCGCCCCGCGCCGCTCGGACAGGGCGCGCTTGGCCCCCTCCACCACGTCGAACATGCGCAGGCCGTAGTTGCTACCCACCAGGGACAACAGGGCCTCGATCTGCGGGCGGCGCTGGGCGGTCTGGGCGATCTCGCGCAGGATTTTCTTGTTGTCAGCCGACTGGAGTTGCAGCATGGTCTGCCAATCGCTAAATGAGTCGTAGATCCACTGCGGCACGGTCAGGGCTTTGTGGCGCGGGCCATAGAGGCTGCCCTCGCCGAAGTGGCGCGGCAGCTTGGCCCGCACCAGCTTCTGGTCGAACACGTCGCCGGCCACGGCGATACCGCCCGTTGAGAGCACCCGCGGCTGCCCCTCGCCCAGGCGCATGACGGTGATGTCCAGTGTGCCGCCGCCGAAGTCGAAGACCAGCGCGTTTTCCGGCCGGGTCAGTTCCAGGGCGTAGCTATAGGCGGCNNGCCCGCGCCCGGGTCACGGTCAGATAGAGAGTGATGAGGCTTTCCAGCGAGTAGAAGAGCTGGCCGATGACCGTGCCGGGGTAGCTCACGTCGCGCAGCCCGGTCTTGATCGACAGAAAGAGGCGGCCGGGCGACAGGGCATCGGCGAAGACGTAGACGTCGGTCACGTAATATATCCCGTCGGCTATCACCTCTAACTCGCCCACCCAGACGCGCTGCATCTTGACCGGCCGGTTGAGGTTGTGGGCGAAGTACAGGTCGATGGCCGCGCGGCCGATGGTGACGGCCTGCTCGTTGGTGATGTAAAGCGCCGTGCGGGCCACGCGCGGGTTGGGGGCTGCGGGATCGAGCGGCAAGACGTGGACGGCGCGGCCGTCGTAGGTCGCCATGCCGCTGTTGGTCGTGCCGAAGTCCATGCCAATGATCATAGGAATCACGAAGAAACCACAGATTTCAACGAAGAAGAACAGGTATTATCCGCAGATTTCGCAGATTACGCAGATTGAAGAATGTGGACAGTGGTCAGTGAACAGTTGACCGTCCACTAATCTTAATCTGCGTAATCTGCGTAATCTGCGGATCACTCTTAGATCACCTGACGCATAACCTCCGGGTCGGGTCGATGGGCGGTCATAATCTCGAACGCCTCGGCCGCCTGGCGCACCAGCATCCCCAGCCCATTGGCGGCGCGGATACCGGCGGCGCCGGCCTGTTCCATCAACTGGGTCCGGCGCGGATTATAGACCAGATCGTACACAAACGCCCCGCGCGGGAATGGGGCGTCGTCGGGCCAGGGCGAGGCGACGGCGTTGGCCCCCGACAGGCCGAGGGGAGTCGTGTTGATGATGACCGGCTCGTCAAGGCTGGCGGCCACGCGCCCGACGTCGGCCAGGTCGCCGCTGAGCACCGTGGCCGCGGCGGGGAAGGCCGCGCCTAGTTCGGCCGCCAGCCGCTCGGCCTGCTCCGGCCGGCGGGCCAGCACGACCACCCGGCCGCCGCGCCGTAACAGGGCATAGACGACGGCCCGCGCCGAGCCGCCCGCGCCCAGCACCAGGCAGTCGCGGCCGTAGAGGGCCAGCCGGTAGTTCTCCAGATCGGCCAGAAAGCCCGACCAGTCGGTATTGAAGCCGGTCAGCCTCCCATCGCCGATAACGATGGTATTGACCGCGCCGATGACTCGCGCCGCCGGGAAGACGGCGCTCAGGTGGGGCAGCACGGCCTCCTTGTGGGGCACGGTGACGTTGACGCCGCGAAAACCCATGGCGGCCAGACCGTGCAGCGCGTCGGGCAGCCGCTCCGGGGCCACGGGCAGCGGCACGTAGGCCATATTCAGCCCCAGGGCGGCGATGGCGGCGTTGTGCATGGCCGGGCTGAAGCTATGGCCCACCGGCCAGCCGATGAGACCCAGAAGTTGGGTATGGCCATCAATCATTATCTTGTTCCAAATTCGATTCGATTCCGTTTATAATGGTAGCGATAATAAAACTGCCGTTTATAGCGCAAGGATGATCCAATGCCAACACTATTTCCGGGAATGGATCCTTATCTGGAGCGGCCCGGCCTCTGGGAAGAGATCCACACGGCGCTCCTGGTCGGCATACAACAATTCCTCACGCCGCTGGTGCAGCCGCGCTACCGGGTTGCCATCGAGCGCCGGGTCTATATGGCCGTCATGGCGACCGATACCGGCCAATTGCTCGGCAAGCCGGACGTGATGCTCATATCCGGTCGCCAGTTGCGAGAGTCCAATGTCGCCTATCGCCTTGAGCCGGTTGGCGCGGGGCCGATCATTGTTCAACTGCCCGCGCCCGAGGAAGTTGTCGAGCGCTACCTGGAGATTCGCGACGTGACCTCAGGCGAAGTGATCACCGTCCTGGAGCTACTGTCGCCGGGCAACAAGCTTTCGGCGCAAGGCCGGCGGCAGTATGAGGAAAAGCGGGCCGCCGTGCTGGGCAGCCGCACCAATCTGGTGGAGATCGACTTGCTGCGAATTGGCCGACCGTTTGCCATTGACGCCCAACAGGCTGACCGCGCCCGGTTGGAGCAAGCCGCCTATCGCATCGTGATCAGCCGGGCTACACAGCGACCGCTGGCCGAAGCCTACCTGTTCACCATCCGTGACCCGCTACCGGCTATTCCCATCCCACTGCGAGCCGGAGAGCCTGAGCCACAACTGCCGTTAAACGATCTGTTGCATGGCATCTATGACCGGGGCCGCTACGACCTGGCCGTCGATTATACAAAGCCGCCCCTGCCGCCGGCATTCGCCGACGAAGATGCGGCGTGGATCAGAGGGCTGCTATTACGGAGCAGCGAATAGAACACGGATGACACGGATAAACGCGGATGAATACGGATAAGGGGTCGTTGATCCGTTCTATTCTGTGCTGAATTCGTGTGCCATCCGTGGCTAAATCTTCAAAAGTAAACAGCGGATTGGTAATTCTCAAGGGGGATCAAAGTAAGGGATGGGCGCATCGCCACGCAACTGACGCATGACAAACGGCGCGCGCAAATGGTGGCCGGGCGAGAGCGGCGGCAATTCGTCGGCGGCGAAGTAGGCCGCGGCCGTGGCCTCGGACGAGAGGCGCGGCTCGGGGTCGTCGGCCTCCAGCCGGAAGACGACGTGGTAGAAGTGGATCTTTTTGTCGCTGTGCCACAGGCGCGAGTCGAAGATGCCCAGTAGTTGCGTCACCCGGCCGTCGATGCCCGCCTCCTCCCATAGCTCGCGGCGCGCCGTCTGGGCCGGGGTTTCGCCGGGGTCGGTGATGCCGCCGGGCAGTGCCCATAGCCCATCGTCGGCGCGGCGAATGAGCAGCAGGCGGTCGTCGCGCATCACCACCGCCTCGCCGCTGGCCAGCGGGCCGATGTCGAAATAGTTGGCCCGGTAATGGGCCAACAGCTCTTCGGCCGGGCGACTATCACCGCCGAGGGCCGCCAGCCGAGCGGCGGCGGCCAGCACTATCTGCCAGCGCTCGGCCTCATGGGAGCCGGCGGGGGCGAAGTTCAGGCCAAAGGCGGCCACGCCCCGCAGATCGTCGGCGATGCGTCGCACGTCCCTATCGTCCATCGGCCCTCACAACTCACCCAACTCGTAGAGCAGCAGCGCCGCGCCGACGACGGCCGCCGTCTCGGTGCGCAGGATACGCCGCCCCAACGTGACCGCGACGATGCCCTGCGCCGCCGCTTCCTCGATCTCCTCCGCCTCAAAGCCGCCCTCCGGCCCGATGAACAACCCCACTTCCTGCCGGTCGCCGGATTGGGCCAGCGCCTCGCCCAGCGCGCGCCGCGATTCTCCTTCCCAGGCGATGACGGCCCGGTCGAGGGCGGCGGCGGCGGCGATGGCCGCGCTAAAGGGGGTGGGGGGTAGCAGGCGGGGCAACAGGCCCCGGCCGCATTGTTCGGCCGCCTCGCGGATGATACGCTCCCAGCGGGTCATCTTCTCCGCCGTCACGTCGTCGCCACGCACCAGCGAGCGGCGGGTGACGACCGGCGCGAAAACGCTCACGCCGACCTCGGTCCCTTTTTGCAGCACCCACTCGAATTTATCGCGCGGCAGCAAGCTCTGGAACAGCGTCAGGCGCGCGCCCGGCTCGCCCCCGGCTTCGCTGTGGGCCGCCACCCGGCCGGCGGCGCGCGCATTGCTGACTTCCTCCAGGACGACCTCATACTGCCGGCCGCGGCCGTCGAGGGCCAGCACGCGGTCGCCCGGCCGCAGCCGCAACACGCGCCGCATCTGGTGGGCCTGGTCGGCGTCGAAACGCACGGTCTGGTGGCCGATTTGGCTGGGTAAGACGAAGAAGCGGTGCATGGGGCGGAGACAGCGGACGACAGACCACAGGCCGCGGGCCGTGGACGGATTTGGGTTGGGTTATTGTCCTTCGGCGGCCGGACGATGGGTATCGCCTTTCTCGGCACAGAAAACAAGCTCGGTGTCGAACAGCAGTTCCGTCACCGGCCAGTCCGCGCCATCGACGATCTGGTAGAAGAACTCGCGGTAGCGGTTGGTCAGGTTACGGCCGCCGTGGGTGCTGATGGTCGGGAAGGAGACGACCAGCCAGCGCACGTCGAGCGCTTCCAGCAGGGCGCGGCCGTGGCCGGGGTAGTTGCGCTCGAAGCGGGGCATCTCCTTCAGGAAGAGCGCCACGTCGCCGCTCTCGGCCGGCGGCTCGGCGGCCAGGTCCTTGAGGAAGGCCAGCGGCGGCAGCCCCTGCAGGATGAAGTAGTGATTGAGAAAGTCGATGCGCGGCTCGTGGATGTCGTAGGCGATGAAGTCGGTACCGGTGGCGGGCAGATCCATCCACGGGAAGGCCAGCGGATTGAGGCCGCAGGCCAGATCGAGCAGGCGGCGCGGCGGGCCGGTGACGGCGAAGATGTCGCGATAGAATACGTCCAGCAGCGGCAGCCGCTCGCGGGTGGAGAGATGGGCGTACATCAGGTCGCGGCAGGCGGCGCGGATGGCCGCCGCATTGCCGCCGACAAAGACGTCGGTCAGCAGTTGGGCGGCGGCGTTATAGTCGGGATCGCCCAGATAGGGGGCCATGATGCTGTGCAGCCGCTTGCGGACGGCTTTCTCGGCCGGCTTGGGCTTCTTATGCTCCACAACAGCCTCCACGGCCAGCAGGCGGATGGTCTCCTCGCTGGTGTCGCGGTATTTCTTCGACTGTTTGACGGCGGCGACGACGGCTTCAACGGCGGTTTCATCGATCATAGGCTTGCCTCTTGGTGGTTACTCCTATTGTAGCTCCATTGTCGCCCGGCGGACACTTATGATGCTTTCCCCTTCTCCCTTTCACCCCTGCGCCCCATCACTTCGCCCCACTATGCCCAAACCGCCGCCAGCGCAACAGCCGCCGCTCGGCCAGCGCCACCAGCCCATATAACCCCAACGCCATGACCCCCAGCGTCAGTAGCACGGCGAAGACCTCATCGGTCTTGAACTGGTAGCGGGCCGTGACCAGCAGAAACCCCAGCCCCTGGCTCTTGGGCTGGACGAATTCGCCCACCAGCGCGCCGATGACGGCCAACGTGGCCCCCACCTTCAACCCGGCCAGCACCGTGGGCAGCGCCGCCGGCAACTCCAGCTTGCGGAAGACCTGACCTTTACCGGCCCGCAGCGAGCGCATGAGATCATAGAACTCGCGCGGCACGGAGCGCAGCCCGGCGATGGAGTTAATGAGGATAGGAAAAAAGACGACCAGCGCCGCCACCAGCACCCGCGACCAGTACCACGATTGAATCCAGATGGTCAGCAGCGGGGCGACGGCGATGATGGGGATGGCCTGCGAGGCGATGAGATAGGGCGAGATGAGCCGCTCGGCCAGCGGCGACTTAGTCAACAGATAGGCCAGTGGCAACGCCACACCCGCGCCCAGCGCCAACCCGGGGATGACCTCGCTCAACGTGACCAGCGCGTGGCGCAACAGGCGGCCGTCGGCGATCAGATCGATCAGCGCGGCCACCACGGCGGCCGGGCCGGGCAAGATGAACGGCGGCAGATCGCCCAAGACTACCAGCATTTGCCAGATGACCAGCAGCAACCCAAAGGAGATGGCGATGGTCAGCCAGGTGGGCCGCGCCTCGAGCCAGGCCAGAAAACGGCGGCGCATCATGGCACGGGGCTGACGACGGCCACCCGCTTGGTGACGCGCTCGATGACGACCATTGTGCCACTGGGGATGGGCCGGCCGGTGGCCGAACGCGCCCCCAGATTGACGTGCTTCGCCCCCTGGCGCAGCGCCACTTCCCCCAGGCCGTTGACCGGAATGGTGATGACCACCTCGGCCCGGCGGCCGGTGGCGTCGAAGTCGATCAATTCCTCTTCGACCCGGCCGCGCGCCGGTAAATAGACGAGGATCGCCAGAGCGATGAAGCCCACGACCAGACCCAGGCCCAGCGCGATCAGGATGCCGGTGGCCGGCGCGGTGTGGAAGAGAAGATGGGCCACCAGACCGGCCACGCCGAAGACGGCCGCGCTGAGGCCCAGCGAGTAGGTCACGGCGCGCGAGAAGAGGGGGTGAGTGGCCCCCTGGGGTCGCGTCTGGCGGCCGGGCGTGAAGCTGCGCAGGAGCGAGAAGATGGCCCCGCCGATGAGCGCCAAACCGATGAGGCCGACGCCGCTATAGACGAGAATAAGAGCCGTGCCGGAAAGGATGCCATTCATACGTTAGAACGTGAATTGCGCGGCCCGATTCACCACAGGCCGGTCGCGTCAATCAGGCAACAATCATAACCAAAAAGGGGGAAGGACGCGACATTCCAGGCTCAACCGCTTCCGGCGCGCCGCTCTATGAGCGGCGCGTTCCCCTTCTGATCGCTATGGAATCGGGTTAGGAATCACGAGGGAGAGGCGCGGGCCGTGGGCGGGCAAGGCTGTTTTTGCTATACTTCGGCGTTGCACAGTCGGCGTGGCCTTTCGATGGGGCAACGCGGGCTGAATTCAATGACTCGGAGAAGAAGAACAGTATGGGCAAGTCGCAACCGAAGCGCCGCACACCCGCCACACGGTCGCATCAATCGACCAAAGGGGCCGCGGCCAAGAAGAAGAACATCAATTGGACGCGGATTTTGCTGATCATCGTCGGTGTGATGATCGTCATCAGCATGATCCTGTCCATGATTACCGTGCCGGGTAGTTAAACATATCCCTGGACCTGACAGGTGGGCGCACTCCTGTGCGCCCACCTGTCAGGTCTAAATTTTACTCCCGCTTCTCAACGATAAACGTCGGCACGGTGGAGCCGCCGCCGGCCGTAACGTTGAGCAATGGGTCAGTCGATAGGCGTGTCAGGCAGCCGTCGGTGTACTCGCCGTGGAAAGTGAACGGCGCGGTGTCCAACATGCGGTTGTAGATGTGCAACTTGCCGTCAACCATACTCGGATACGGCTCGTTGGGGATGGGGACGCGCTCCTGAACGACGTAGGAGGTCTCCAGCGCCGTCCGTAGCGCCGCCTCCCAGCCGCTGCTGTTGGTCTGCCAGCCCAGCACGATGCCGTGCCCACCGTAATCATCATTGGGCTTCAGCACAAATTGCTCCCGATATTTCTGGATAAAGGGGATCAGATCGACCGGCAACCCCTTATAGGTTGTCGTCCTCTCCTCGACGATGCGTGTCCAGGGGATATGCTCGCGGATGGCGGCCGCCTCGTCGGCGGCGTAAATGGCGGCATTGCGTTCGTCGCTGAGCACGGCCAGCGCGGCCTTNNATGAGCACCCGCTTGTAGATGAGGTCGATGCGATAGTCGCCATCATACAAAACCCCGTTGCGATATTCCACCGTGCGCGGATCGATGATCTGGGCCGTCAATCCCTGGGATTTGAAGTAGGCNNTGCGGCTTGTGGCCCCTTTTGCCGCCCGAAAATTGCCGCCAGCATTCGAGCAGCACGTGCATGACGCTATGGCGGGTGGGGATGGAGCGCACCGAATAGGTTTTCAGGAATTGCCCCATGACGCGCAAGCCGAAAAAGGCGCTGTTGAGCACGTCGTTGTAGGCCGAGGCCGCCGGCACCTCGGCGTTGTTCTCGGTGAACTTCAGCGACATCGTTTGGCCGTCGGTGATGAAGAAGGAGTCGACCCGACTGAGCGGCGAATGAACCTTGAAGCCGGGGTCGATGTGGATCAGCGACTCTTCCCAATCGAACAGGCCGAACTGGGCGCGAAAGTCGGCGTCGGCCACGGCCAGATGGGAGATCTTCTCGAAGGCGCGCAACAGCGGCCGAATGGCATGGCGCAAGTAGATGTATTGATCCGGCGTCAGGAAGCGCGGACGCAACACCGAGCACAACGGCCGCGGCCCAAAGAACAGGCCGCGCGAGTGCATTTGATCGTCCAACTGCGCCTGTGACTCGGCGGCAACGTCGTCGGTCAACAGATCGTGGTAGGTAATGATGGCTTCGGTCAAAGACATAGGAACACCTTCTAGCCGTTAAAGAGGCCGCTCCACTTCAACTCGGTCAACTGTGGCCGCGGGTTCAGCGCCAGGTCGATGACCATATCGGCCATGTGCCGCACAACCCACTCGAAATAGACCGGCGTCAGCGAATTGATGTCCATATCCGGGGCCGCGTTCATAAAGTCGATGGCGTAGGGCACGCCGTCGCGGATGGCGAACTCGACCGTGTTCATGTCGTAGCCCAGCGCCCGCACTAGCTTCAGCGAATCGTCCACAATGCGCGCGCCTAGATCCGGCGACAGGTGGGCATGATCGACGATGTAGCGGCGACCGTGGGGATCATACCTCATCGGCAGCACTTCTTCCTGCCCCAGGCACATGCAGCGCACGTAATGATCCCAATGGATGTACTCCTGCAAGACCATCGTGTGCAGGCCCGACTGGTTATAGGCGTGCCACAAATCTTCCTTGGTATGGCAGATGAACACGTCCTTCCAGCCGCCGCCGTGGGCATCCTTGAGCACGCATGGCAGGCCGACGTACTGGAGCAGGGCGTCCCAGTCGAGCGGATAGCGGAGATTGCGCAGGCTTTCGTCGTGGACGATGCCGGGCACGTAATCCTTATTGGGCATGACGATTGTCTTAGGATGGGCCACGCCCAGCTTGTCGGCCAGTGAGGCCTCGAAGAACTTGTCGTCGGCCGTCCACATGAACGGGTTATTGACGACCGTCGTGCCTTGCAGCACGGCGTTCTTCAGGTGCGACCGATAATAGGGCACTTCGTGGGAAATACGGTCAACGATGACCGCGTACTCGCTGGGGTCGTTCATCTTGGTGCCGCCCAGCTTCACGAACTCGGCCGTCACCCCCTCTTTGCGGCGATTCACTTCCTCGATAAACGCCGGCGGAAAAGACCACTCTCTACCAACTATCAGACCAACTTTTTTTGTCATGGTGTCCCTCTCATAAAAATTACGAATTATGAATTAGGAATTACGAATTAAGAGTGCGTTCTTCATACGCCATTCGTAATTCGTAATTTCTTTAATCGTGTCCACCCATGTAGAGCCGGATCATCTGCTCCCAATAGGGCCAGTCGTGCGACCAGCCGTCCCACAGGCGCAGGGCGTTGCCGATGCCCTTGCTCCACAGCGCGGCGGAGAGGCGTTCGCTGCTACTGCGCAGGCTGTCATCGCGGCCGACGGCCAGGATGATGTCCTGCCGCCGCAGCAATTCCAGCCGCCGCCAATCATTCTCACCGCCGATGTAATCAATCGGACTGTTGTAGTAGATATTGGTGTCGTAATAGCCGTCGGTCCAACGGTTGACCTCGTAGATGCCGCTCAGGCCGATAGCCCGGCCGACGAGATCGGGATGGCGCAGGGCAAAGTTGAGCGAGTGGAAAGCGCCAAAGCTGGCCCCGAGGGTGATCATAAACGGGTTGCCGTTTTTCTGGCGCGAGAGAGGCAGCACTTCATCGGTCAGGTAGCGGTCGTACTCGATGTTGCGCCAGGCGCGCGCGCCGGGGTGCTTCCAGCGGGCATACCAGCTTTCGGCGTCAACGCTATCGACACAATAGGCTTGCAATTGGCCGGCGCCGATCATATCGCCCAGTACGTTGAACATGCCCCGGTCTTCCCACTCGTAAAAGCGGCCCATTGAGGTGGGGAAGACGAGCAGCCGCGCCCCGGCGTGGCCGACGATCAGCAAATCCATGTCCCGCCCTAGGGAAGGGCTATACCAACGATGATGTTCGCGATGCATTAGCTTGTGATTCCCTCTCCTGAGAACTTCCCACCTTGGCCTGCCCGCGGCGGTTAGCCGGGGATGATAGCACACGAATATGAAGCGTGCATGTTAGAAGAAAATGCCCACCGTGAAACCGCAACGCAACCTCCGTGTTATACTTACCAATGATGAACGACACACAACGCCCGCCGCATGACCGGCGCGTGGTCATCACCGGTCTGGGTACGCTCAACCCTCTCGGCAATGACGTCGCCGCCACCTGGGCGGCCAGCCTGACCGGCCGCTCCGGCATCGGCCCCATCACCCTCTTCGACGCCGCCGGCTACGAGACGCGCATCGCCGGCGAAGTGAAGGGTTTCGACCCGGTGGCCCGCTTCGGCCGCAAGGAAGCGCGGCGCATGGCCCGCCTGTCGCAATTGGCGCTGGCCGCGGCCGGGCAGGCCCTGGCCGACGCCGGTCTGAGCGACGACCCGGCCACCCGCCGCCGCGCCGGGGTCATCGTCGGCAGCGGCATGGGCGCGCTCGACCCCATCCACGAGGCGGCCGACACGCTGCGCGAGCGCGGGCCGGGGCGCGTCAGCCCCTTCTTCGTGCCTATGATGCTGGCCGACACGCCGGCGGCCCTCATCTCCATCACCCACGGCCTGAGCGGGCCAAACCTGGCCGTCTACTCCGCCTGCGCCAGCGGCA
>CXWJ01003239.1_pt2 | contig 13112 bp, 12 predicted proteins | sample 590841 | NCBI WGS metagenome assembly CXWJ01 (sample SAMEA3498367, study PRJEB10139) | wastewater metagenome | biome: wastewater treatment plant; material: activated sludge | place: Austria | collected 2015-01-21 | reverse complement strand
CCGCGCTCGAGCGCCTGCCCGATGTAGGGGTGGCCATCGCTGCCGGTTCGCACGCGAGCGACGAAGGCCACGCCCGGCACGACCTCGCTCGTCTTTTCGGTGAAGCCGGATAGCGAGACGTCGGGGCCGGTGTAGGCGGGGGGCTGGGGGTGGTGGGTGCCGGCGACGGCGGCGCGCCAGGCGGAGAGCAACGAGGAAAGGGAACGAGAAGCCATCAGGAAAGTTCCAACAGTTGTTTATCCAAGTCGTAATTGCCTGAGTTCGCTTCTACGACCTTGGGCCAATCGATCGCGCCTGTTTCGTCGCAGAATCGATCGATGAACTGCTTGGTTAGGAGGTTGATAAGGGCATCCCGCTCGTGAAGGTAGGCATCGTTGTGCTCTTTAGCGCGATAACCAATTGGTTCGATGATCTCCCGATAGAGATCCTTATCGCCAGAGATAAACGTCCAGAAGTTCTGGCCGACGATCTTTAGATAGCCGTGCTGTGGATTCCGGCCTGTCTTCACTTTTCCATAGCATATTCCCAGCACCGCGTCAGCGTTGACTCGTCCCTGTCGCAGGCGTATCAGCGCTTTCTTAAAATCATCGGCCAACTTCGCTTGCTGCGACGAGTTGCCCCAGTTGGTCCCGGACTTAATGCTAATCACATAGTGAATTCTATCGCGCACCAGTTCCAGATCGATGCCGGGGCTGGCCGACTTGCGCCCACCTAACGCTTTCGAGGCCACGAAGATCGCTAACCCTTCCAGAAAGTCCCCAAAATCCTTCTCCTCCGATGAGGACAGGAAAGCGGCCATTGTCTCTTCGACAAGTTCAGACGCCTTGGTCATATTCTTGGCGCGGAAGAGATAAGGATTCTTATTGACTAAATGGGATAGCTTTAGCTGCTGCACACACCGTAGCCTTCGCGCATGAAACAGGTCGATGTTCTCGTTGACATATCCCGCTATCTCGGTCAGGTCTATTGGATTCACGGTGCTAGTTCCAGAGCGTTTCTTGATACGCGCCGACACTCTCTATCCTTTCCTGAGCCACCTTCACGAAAGCCTCTTCCGCGTCGATGCCGATCCATTGTCGGCCGATCTGCTTGGCGGCCACGCAGGTCGTGCCGGAGCCGGCAAAAGGATCGAGAACCACATCGCCCTTCTCGGTCAGGAGCTTTATAAACCAGGTGGGCAGGGCGACGGGAAAGGTGGCTGCATGGCCGCGGTTATAGCACTCCGTGGCCATGTGGAGAACGTTGTTGGGGTAGACCATGTCGCGGCCGACCCAGTTGGAGATGTTTTTACCGAACCCACTGCCAACACGTGAGTTGTCGCGCCTCTTGTCAGTCTCGCTTAGATTCTTCAGCCGCGACTCCGCCCAGTTGCCTACAGGAACCATCACCTCATCCTGGAACATCTTGAACTGTTTGCTGTTGGTGAAATGAAGCAGTCGTTCCCAGTTGTCGCGAAAGCGGTTGGGCCACTTGCCGGGGTGGGAGTTCTTCTTGTGCCACATGTACTCTTCCGTCCACAGCCACCCCTGCCGCCGCATCTCAAGGATGAGTTCCAAGACATACGTGTGGCGCTCTCCGTTGACGACCCGTTCCTTGATATTCAGGATGAATGAGCCGGTGGGTTTCAGGACACGCCGCAACTCGGCCGCGCGAGGCATGAACCACTCTACGTAATGGTCGGGATGAACTCCACCGTAGACGTTTTTGCGCTGGTCGGCGTAGGGTGGCGAGGTCAGGATGAGATCAACCGTCGCATCGGGGATGTGTTGTAGAACCGCCAGACAGTCGCCATGTAAGAATTGATTGATGTAATCCATAGGCTCGTTCACCTCAGAGCGCTTATGGCGCTGCTTCCGAGCGGGCGGTAATACCCTGGGCGTGATCTTCCGGGAACGGGCTGCCGCGCTCCAGCAGCAGGGCGTGCAGCCGCGGGTGGTCGGCATACACGCCGCGGTGGTCGGGCGGCAGCAGGGCGGCGATCTGGCACATGATCTCGTCCGTCTGCTCGGCCAGCCAGGCGTCGCGGTTGACCTTGGGCATGGGCGGCACGTGGTAGGGCGCGCCGACGCGGGCGGTGATGTCCAGCCGTTGTAGCCGCTTCAGGCGATGCTTGACGACGCGGTCTTCCGTGCCGACGATGCCGATGGGGATGATGGGCAGGCCCGACTTGGCCGCCAGATAGGCCGCGCCGGGGTGGCCGGGTAGCAGCGACTCGGTCGGGCTGCGCGTGCCCTCCGGGGCCACGGCCAGCACCTCGCCGTTTTGCAAACGCTTCAGCACCACGCGCAGCGCGGCGAAGTCGGCGTCGAAGCGGTTGATCCAGATGCCGTCCACCTTGCGGGCCACGTAGCGCCAGAAGGCGTACTTCTTGTACTTCTCTGCCAGGATGAGGACGATATCGTCACGCTCGGCCAGTAGGATGACCAGAAACGCTTCCAGACGGCCGACGTGGTTACCGGTGATGATGAACCCGCCCGTCTGATAGTCGATGCGGCCGACGATCTCGATTCGGGCAATGATGCTCAGGACAAACCGCGCGACGGCGCGCACGAGGCGCAGGAAGGTGTGCTTGCTCATGGGTGACGTATTGTAGAGCAAGGGAGAGAGGGGGCAAAGAAGAAGACCTCACGCAAAGATCGCCAAGGACGCAAAGATCGCTAAGGAAGAATTCTTCTTTGCGCTCTTTGCGTCCTTAGCGATCTTTGCGTGAGGTTCTTATGCTTCCGCAGGCTCAAGCCGCCACGTGCCGGCGGCGACGGCCAGGACGCGCGGGCGGGAAAACAGCAGTGGGAAGTACTCCCCCGCGCGCCACTCGGCCAGCCGGTCGCGGTAGTGGGGGCTGGCCGGGTGGCCCGACTGGCCGCCGGGCAGCGCCGCCAGACAGTCGTCCCACGCACCGACATCGATGATGAGCCGGCAACTGGCGATGATGGTCGCCGGGTCGGGCGGGAAGTGGGGCGAGAGGTCGCTCTGGTTGATGGTGTAGCCGTCGCCGGGGGCGGCGATGGTCAGCGGCTTCCACAGGCGGCCGATACCCGGCAGCCGNNGGCCCGAAGTGATCGATCAGCACGTCCAGCGTCCGGCGCAGGGCGGGGCGCAGCAGCGGCCGCGCGTCGCCCACCCACTCCGGTGGCGGTTCGCAGCCGGCCAGTCCAGCCGCCCCCTCCAGCCAGCGCAGAGCCAGCTCGTAGGCGATCTCGTAGAAGGGCATGAACGGGAAGCCGGTCTGCTCGCCACGGGCCAGCAGCGTCGCCGCGCGCTCCGGGCCGACAGCCTGGGCGATGGCGGCGCGCGTGAAGTGGACGAGCCAGCCGAAGTGGAGCGTTGCCGCCACGCTGTCCTCGGCCATGTCGCCGTCCCACGCCGCCAACCGGGCCAGCGCGTCGCGCAGGTCAGCGTCGGCCGTTTCGCCGACGTTGGTCAGCGCCGCGGCCATGAAGCGCCGGGCCATCAGCGAGATGGTCTCGGTCTGAATGCGCCGGTGGTCGTCGAGGGTCAGCTTCGGCGACGCGGCCAGCAGCTCGCGGATGCGCCGCACGCGGTAGTCGGCCAGCCACTCGCCGGTCAGCAGGTAGGGGTAGCTGTCGCCGGCCATGCAGTTGTTGGCTGTGGCGATAAAGCCTTCCGGCGGGTTGACATAACGTGGCAGTTCTTCAAAAGGAATGAACCCGTCCCAGGCAAAGTCGTCGTTCCAGCCGGGCACGGGTGACAGGCCGTCGCCGTTGCGCCGCCGCGGGACGAGGCCGGGCATCATGTAGGCGATCGTGCCGCCGGTGTCGGCGTAGACGACGTTCTGGCTGGGAAACGACCAGTGGCGCAGCGCCTCGCGGAAGGACGGCCAATTGGCGGCGCGGTTGGTGGCCAGCACGGCCTGCAGGTGGCTGCCGGGGCGGAAGAGCGTCCAGTCGTAGCTCAGATCGGCGTGGACGCCGGGCAGGAGGTCGGAGAAGACGGGGCCGTGGCGTGTGGTGCGGACGGTCACGGTGACAGCGCGCAGGCCACGGACGCGGATCGTCTCCTGCGCCACCTCGGCCGCCTGCCACTCGCCGTTGACCTCGTAGCGCGTCGGGTCGGCGGGATCAAAGCGCTCGATGTAGACGTCCTGGATGTCGGGAAAGGCGTTGGTGATGCCCCAGGCGCAGTGGTCGTTGTGACCGATGATGATGCCCGGCACGCCCGGTAGGGTGAAGCCGGCCACATGGTAGTCGCCGCCGGACAGATGGCAGGCGTACCAGATGGTGGGGAAGACGGGCGGCAGGTGGGGATCGTTGGCCAGGTGGGGCCGACCGCTATTCGTGCGCGCTCCGCCGACGACCCAGTTGTTGCTGCCCAGGCTCTGGCTACCGAGGGGCAGTCCGACCGGGCCGTGGGCGACCGTCTCGCGGAACGCGCTCAGCAGCCCGGCGGCCAGACGGCGGCCGACCATCTCATCGGGCAGCGTCGTGGCGTAGTCGGGGCGATAGACCGGGGTCATATCCGCGGCGCGCTCCGGGCCGAGTTCGTCCAGCAGCCAGGCGCGCAGCAGCTCCGTCTCCCAGTTGCACGACAGTCCCCAGGCCAACACCGTGCCCCAGGCGCTGGTGCTCAGCGCGTCCCACGGCTCCGGGCGATAGGCCAGGACGCGGAACTCGGCCGGCAGCGGCCCGGTGGCGATGAAGGCGTTGACGCCGGCGCTATAGGCGTCGATGGCCGCGCGCGTCACCCCGTCACTACCGTCGAGCTGGGCCTGGGCGGCGCGCGGCCAGGCCAGGAAGCGGGCGAACTTGTCGAAGGCGACGCCCAGCGGGCCGGTGATCTCCGCCACCCGCCCCAGCCCCAGCCGCCGGTTGAGATCCATCTGGAACAGGCGATCCTGAGCCTGGACGAAGCCCTGGGCGAAGAAGAGGTCGTCGTTGTTGGCGGCGTAGATGTGAGGCACGCCCCACGTGTCGCGGATGACCTCGACCGGGCTGCTCAGCCCTTTGAGGACGGCGTGGCCGCTGGGCTTGGGCACGGGGCGACGCATGAGGCGGCGGGCGGCGACGGTGGCGCCCAGCGTGCCGGCGGCGGCGGCGATGGGCAGGGCCAGCCACTTGTTGCCCGCGGCGCGATCAAACGGGTTCCTTGAAGTCATAGACGCCATCCTCCACGCGCCAACGCCGCCCACAGGCCGAGTTGGCGCAGGTCAGCAGGCCGTCGCGTGGTTCGCCGAGGCTCAAATGGCACGTAGGACAGGCGAAGAAAGCGCCGGGCACAACGACGGCCGACGACCGCACAAGCCGGCTGGGCACGAAGACGCTGGGCGACAGTTGCGCCCAGCGGCCGGTGGGTTGCAAGGCGCTGTCGAGACCGACGAGCAGGGGCGTGGGCACGAGGCGCTTGAGTGGGCCGAGGCGGAAGTAGGAGACGGCCAGCATGTCGCCGGGGGCGAAGCCGGCGGCGACGAGCTGGTCGCGTATCCAGTCGGGGTGGAAGTCGTAGTTGAGGGCGACGAACTCGACCGGCTCCCGGTCGAACGGCGACCACGCCTGGCGGCCGAGCCGGTAGCGCAACATCGCCTTCAGATTGTGCTTGCTGGCGAATTCAAGGACGTAGGCGGCATCGACGCGGGCGACGCGGGCCAGCTCGGCGAAGAGAGCCGGCGCGTCGGCGGCGTGGTGGAGCGTGCGCACCTGGACCAGCGTGTCGAAGACGCCGTCGGCAAAGGGCATGTTGTACCAGTTGCCGGCAACGAAAAGGAAGCGCGGGTCGTCGCCCCAGCGTTCGCGTGCCTCGCGCAGCAGGGAGCGGGAGTAGTCGAACAGGATGACGCGCCGGTAGCCGCGATACTCGTCGGCCAGACGGCCGAAGCCCGCGCCAACGTCGAGCAGCGCGCCGCCGGTAGGGGGCATGAGCCGCCGCAGAGCCACACGCTCCGCGCCGTCCTCATAGTCGCGCCCCTGGTTCTGCCAGAAGCGGGCGCGGTAGTCGGAACCTTCGTAGTCGCAGACGGGGATCGGGTCGGTCATAATCGGATACGCTGCGCGGCCATAGCTTACGTTAGCACGCCTCAGAGTGAGCGTCAATTGATAAGNNCTTGATTACCGTTGCCAGTTCATCCGAATGGGCTAGAATGCGGGGTAATTCAATCGTGCGGGCCGCTCACGCGACGCGCAATTTGGGCCTATCAGGACGTGCTACACATGGCCAATGACGTCGCCATCTTTCTCGACCTCGACAATCTGGTAATCGGCGCGCGCGACGCCAACCTCGCCTTCGACGTGAACCTCATCATCGATGACGTCAAACGGCGCACCGGCGGTCGCGTGGTCTTGCGCCGCGCCTACTCCGGCAACCTGCGTCAGGACCAGAAGCTGATCAAGGACATCGCCACCGCCGGCTTCACCATGCAGTCGGCCGTGCCGCTCAACAACTTCGGCAAGAACCTTATCGACATGTACATGGTCGTCGATACGATGGATACCCTCGTCGACGGCCAGCAGTACGCCTCTTACGTCCTCGTCACCGGCGACCGCGACTTCCTGCCTCTCATTCACGCTCTGCGCCGCCGCGGCAAGCACGTCATCGGCGTCGGCCTGCGCAACACCACCAGCGAGAGCCTGATGAGCNNGCGAAGCCGAAGTGCTGCTCATCAAGGCCATCGACAGTCTGTTGATCGATGACGAGCGCGTGCGGGCCAGCGTTGTCAAGGAGCGCATGATCGAGTTGAGCGGTGGGCAGTTCGGCCGCTTCCAATACTCCGACACCTCGTTCAGCAAGTTCCTCAACCGCTACCCCGGTCGCATCGTCGTCGAGAAAGACGGCACGACGACCTACATCAGGCGCGTCGCCCAGCCGGTTGCGCCGCGCGTGGAGCTTTTCCGCCGCTATCGCAGCGCCCTCAAGAAGCAGAAGCTGCGCGTCGTGCCGCCACGGACGCGGCTGGTCGTGCTCAAAGACCTGATCGAGACGCTACAAAAGGAGGATGGGCTGGAGTGGCGCGACCTGGTCGACCGGCTGGCCGACCGGCACCCCGGCCAGGAAGACGCCGAGGCGTCGCGCAACATGATCAATGCCATCGTCGTGCTGGCCCGCCGCGCCGGCGTCGTGCGCACGTTGAAGGGGCGCACGCTGGCGACCGCCCCGGTGCTGCTGGCGCTGGAGGGTGACCGGCTGTATCAGGAGAGCGTCATCCGCTGCGACATGGTCTATCTGGAAGCCATTCAGGCGCTGACCGAGCCGTTCGACCTGACCGAGGCCGCGCTGGCGCTTTACGACCAGGCCGCCTATGCGCCTTACCTGAAGCACTTGTTGACGCGCATCGAAGCGGAACGGCAGAACGACACAGCCTAAAGGTTCGTAGGTGAGCGCTTCAGCGCGGTCTGAGGAGCGCACTAAAGCGCTTAACTACAAACCGATCTCGTCGCGGTGGCCGAAGCCCTGGGCGTTATCGACGAAGTACAGCCGCCGCGGCCGCAATTCGTACCAGTTGACCCGCGCCAAAGCGCTTTCGATGGCCGCCACCGGCTGCGCCAGAAAGTTGAACCGCGCAGAATAGAGTGCTAAGGCTGCCGAACGTCGCGCCCCGTCCAGTTGTTCGACTGTACCTTCCAATTGGATGCCCTTGATCGCTGTCCAATCGTCGTAGTCGGACTGGATGGTCGCCGCCACCTCCGGCGTGGCGGCTATGTTCCGGGCGTGGCGCGTGTGGCCGGCAGAGAGGAAGACGAAGCGGAAGCCGTCATGGGCATAGAACACGGCCGCCGCCCACACTCCCTGCGGACCGTTGGTGGCCAGGGTCATCACGTGGTGCCCGGCCACGTAGGCCAACGCCCGCCCCCGCGCCTCGTCATTCATGGAGCCATCCGAAAGAAGGCGTAACCACAGATTTCACAGATGACACAGATTTCTTATCCCTCAATCCGTGCGATCGTGGCTAACCACAACTGCTTACTGCCCACTACTCCCCCGCCGCCCGCCCGCCCTGCCAACGCCGGAACAAGTCCTCTGGCAGGGTCACGTCGACCAGGTCGAGCACGCGGTTGACCGTCTGGTTGACGATGTCATCGACGGTGCGCGGCCGATGGTAGAAGGCAGGCATCGGCGGCACAATGAACGCTCCCATCTCGGCCGCCAGCGTCATCGCCCTCAGGTGGCCCAGATGCAGCGGCGTCTCGCGGGGGCAGAGGATGAGCTTGCGCCGCTCCTTCAACACCACGTCGGCGGCGCGGGTCAGCAGATTGTCGCTGAACGAGTAGGCAATGGCCGATAGCGTCTTCATGGAGCAGGGCAGCACGATCATACCGTCGGTGCGGAAAGAGCCGGAAGAGATGGCCGCGGCGATGTCCTTAAAGCGATACTCCACCGTGGCCAGAGCGCGCACCTCTTCCGGCGTATACTCCGTCTCCAGAGGAATGGTCGTGGCCGCGGCCGTGCTCATGACCAGATGGGCCTCAACATCTGGCAAGGCCTGCACAACTTCCAGTAACCGGATGCCATAGATGACGCCACTGGCCCCCGACAGGCCGATGATAATGCGCTTCATGCCTTTGCCTCGCTTTGCGGTCGTCAGGCGGGGGGATGGGGGTATAATCGCCTCTCTTGCCGCCCGTCTGACGCCAGTGTCGGTTATTCTAGGTCATCGGCGGCAAAAGCCAAAATCGCTATGAGTAAAGTTAAGTTCATCGCCGACCTGAGAGCGGGCACGGAACTGGCCCATGAGCCGTTCTTGCTCCACGACGTCGTCCGGCGGCAGTCGAAAGACGGCCGCCCCTTCCTGCTGGCGACGCTGCGCGACCGCAGCGGCCAGATTGCCGGCGTCTACTGGGACGTACCGCTGGCCGTTGACGTCTGGGCGCGGCCTGGGCTGGCGGTGCTGGTCAGCGGACGCGTCAACCTCTATAAGGACGCCTTGCAGGTCAACATCGGCGAGCTGGAAAGGGCTAACGGTCTGGATATGACCGCCTTTCTGCCGGCCAGCCAACGGCCGCAGGCCGAGATGCTGGCCGAACTGCGTGGGCTGATCGATAGCCTGGGTGCGCCGTGGCACAAGCTGTTGACGCGGCTGCTGCTAGACGGGCCACAGGCCGCGCGCTTCGCCATCGCGCCGGCCTCACGCGGCATGCACCACGGCTATATTGGCGGCTTGCTGGATCACACGTTGAGCATGGCCGCCGTGGCCCGGCTGTTGGCCGGCCATTATCCTTATGTCAACCTCGATCTGCTCTTGTCCGGGGTTCTACTCCACGACCTGGGCAAGGCCGACGCCTACGCGCTCGACGAGGGATTCGGCCACTCCGACGACGGCCGTCTGGTCGGCCACATCCTGCGCGGCGCGTTGCTGGTCGAGGGGGCGGCGGCCGAGGTGGGCTTCCCGCCCGACGACCTCCAACAACTGCTGCACCTTATCGCCTCCCACCACGGCACGCAGGAGTGGGGTTCGCCCGTCGTGCCACGCACGCTGGAGGCGGTGCTGCTGCACCAGATCGACCTGCTGGACAGCCGCATCGGCGGCTATCTCGACCACGTACGCAACGACACCGGCGGCGGGGCGTGGACAACCAAGCGCAGCGAGATGTTNNCGCGCTACAAGGACTCGTAGACGACAAACAGCAGTTCGCCCCTCTCGTTGTAGAACTCCTGTAACGTCCCGTCGGGAACCTGCTGCCGGACAAACTCCAGTTCGGGCAACCGCTCCGGCAGGAAGATGAAGAGCGTCGGCCCGCGCAGCGGCAGGGCGGCCGGGCTGGTCAACGGTTCGAGCACGTCCTGGGCCTGCTTCTCCGGGGCCAGGAACGGGATGGTTGAAAGGCTGAAGTACCCCATGCGCGGGAAGCCGAAGAAGAATACATCCTGGTCGGCCGGCTCCTTATCGCGCAGAAAGGTGGCGATCTGCGTCGCCACCTGGGTGTTCAGGCCGCCCAGCACGTAGCCGCCGCTATAGACGCGGTTGAAGTAGTAGTTCACGTCCACCACAGCCACCAGCGCCAGCAGGGCAAAGGCGGCGACGACGACGGCCGTCCGCGCGCGCGGGTACTGGCCGCGCAGCCAGATGATCGCCTGCCCCAACGGTAGGGCGACGAACAGCGCCACCAGCGGCATGGCCAGCACGTAGCGCTGCGAGGCGGGGGAATCCTGACTGATAGCGTTGGATATCACGACGGCCAGCAGCGGCAAAAAGAGCAGCAAGTAGCGCAGGTCGAAGTTGAGCAGCGCCCAGAGGATGCCCAGCAGGAACAGCATCGCCGCCCCGGCCAGCAGCAGGGGCGAACCGGGATTGTAGAGCAGGCGCAGCGGTTCGTGGGTAAAGCCGAGCAGGCCGTTGATGGCGTTGTCAAGAACGATGTCGATAGTTGGACGACCGCCCCGGGCTGTCACGGCTTCCGGCGATGAGCCGAGAATAGTCACCCGGTTCATCGGGGCCTGAAACTCGTCCGGCTTATCGACGAAGTAGAGGCCCAGCGGCAGGAAAACGACGACGGCGATCAGCGCCGCCAGCACCAGGCCGTGGAAGCGGTCGCGGAACTGGGCCCGTTGCGCCACAAAGGCCACCGCCGCCCAGAGCAGAAACATGAGCGGCAGTGGCCGGATGCTGACGTAGAAGTACTGCCCCAACCCCAGGGCCAGCCCGCACAGGATAAACCCGGCGCGCCGACCGGTCTTCCAACCGTGCCACAAGCCGAGGATGGCCAGCGTGCCGAATAGCCCATCCCAGACGTTGTTCAGGGCGATGCGGCTCATATGGATGTGATAGTGGGACGCGGCCAGGTAGAGGGCGGCCAGCACGGCCGTCGTCCGGTCGAACATGGTCCGGCCGAGCCAGTAGACGGCGACGACCGTCAGCGCTCCGGCCACGGCCGATGTCAGACGCACCGCCTCCACCGTCTGCCCCAGCAGGGCGATAGCCGCGCTCTGCACCGCGAAGTAGAGCGCCGGGAAGGAGAACCAGCCCAGGCTAAAGAGGTTGTTGGCTTTTCCGTCCAGCAGTTCGACGGCGAATAGCCCGGCCGAGCCTTCGTCGCCGGAGTAGGTGTTGGGAAATTGACTCATCTGCCAGGCGCGCAGAGCCAGGGCCAGCACGAAGACGGCCAGGGAGATGACCACGTCCCCGCGATCGAAAGGCNNGGGCGCAACCGCTTGCGCCCTCCGGTTGACGCTGCCAGCTATAGCGAAACCGATCGCCACCAGCCAGGCGATGTTGGCCACGGTCGCGCTGTGGGCCAACAAGCCGTTGCCCGCTGCCTGCCGCGTCAGCCAGGCGTAGGGCAGAGCCAGCAGCAGCAGGACCATCTGCACCGGCGTGACGCGCAGCCCGGCGGCCAGCCGCACCAGCGGCCGACCGAACCAGCCGGCCAGCCCACCGCGCATGAACGTCTGTACGCCCAGCAGCAGCGCCAGCCCGCCGACGAGAAACAGGGCAAACGTCGACAGCCGCGTGCCGGGCGGCATCAGGCGGCCGGCCCACTGGCTGAGCACCAGCAGCAGCCCACCGCCGCCAACCAGCACCCAGGCCACCTGCCGCAGTTCCGCGCCCTGTGGCAAGGCGGGGGAGGCAGGAGCCGGGCGCGAGTCTGGGAGCGGGGGAGCGAGAGGGCTGGCTGCCTTCTGTAAAGCAACGGTAGGTACCGGGGAGGTGGCAAGCAGGGGAGAAGGGGGGGGCGGTGTCTCAACCTGAGCGACGGTCGTCGCGGCCGCCAGGGCAAACTCGCTCTCCGGCAACGGGCCGTTTGCCGCCTCGCCCCGCGAGAGAGAGCTGTCGCCCCCCTCACTGAGNNACCGTCTCCACACGCGACCTCTCTCTACATTTGGATCGTAGCTATTATGAACAGGTTTGCCACCGTCGCCAAACCAACACCCCGCGCCGTTCTCGGGTAAGTACCTGGGCCTGAGTTGCCACCCTTGACAAACAGGTTCATCCGGCTAATATTTAGATTAGTCAAAATATTTAATTATTTAGCTCAAATTTCTTTACCAAGGCAAGCATGAAGATGACATCCAATTCAGGTGTAACCCGACGCCACTTTCTGAAAGTGGGCAGTATAGGCCTGGCCGCACTGAGCGGAGGCTTCGGCCTGCGTGGCCTGGCGCGAGCCGAGACACCGACGCCCGAACACGACCACGCCACACCCACGTCCGGCGACGTTGTTGCAACAGCCCATGCCGCCGACCACGGCGGCATGGGTACGGTCGGCCAGGTCGATCACGCCGCCAATCAGTTCAACCCGCATGAGATCCTGACCGACTTCGACACCGGCGTGCTGACGGAGGAGAACGGCCGCGCGGTGCGCACGTGGGAGATGTACGCCGTCGACCGCGAGTTCGAGATCGCCCCCGGCGTCCACTTCCCCGGCTGGGTCTACGGCACGCTGACATCGGCCGCCTCGCGCCGCTTGGGCCGCCTGGTAGGCCAATGCCCCGGGCCGACCCTGCGCTGCGTCGAAGGCGAACGGCTGCGCATCCACTTCATCAACGCCAGCAGCCACCCCCACACCATCCATTTCCACGGCATCCACTCCGCGGTCATGGACGGCATCCCCGGCGTTGGCCCAGGGATGATCGCCCCTGGCGGTCGCTTCACCTACGAGTTCGACGCCAAACCATTTGGTTGCCACCTGTACCACTGCCACGCCGTGCCTCTCAAGCGCCACATCCACAAGGGTCTCTACGGGGCGTTCATCATCGATCCCGACCCGACGCGCCACAGTGGCGAAGATGCCGCCGCGGCACGGACGCGCAATCACACCTATGCCGAGTCGCGGGCCGTGAACGAGATGGTCATGGTCCTCAACGGCTTCGACACCAACTTCGACGGCGAGAACGAGGTCTACGCCGCCAACACCGTCGCCTTCGCCTATGACATGACCCACCCCATCACGATCGCTCGCGACCAACCGCAGCGGCTCTATCTAATCAACGTCACCGAGTTCGACCCGATCAACTCCATCCACCTGCACGCCAACTTCTTCGATTACTATGACCACGGCACGACGCTACGGCCGACGCACCAGACGGTCGACACCATCATGCAGTGCCAGGCGCAGCGCGGCATCCTGGAGTTCTCCTTCGCCGGCTTCGAACCGGGGCTGTACATGTTCCACGCCCACCAAACGGAACTAGCCGAGTTAGGGTGGATGGGGTTCTTCGATGTTCAATAA
>CXWJ01020260.1_pt1 | contig 13117 bp, 10 predicted proteins | sample 590841 | NCBI WGS metagenome assembly CXWJ01 (sample SAMEA3498367, study PRJEB10139) | wastewater metagenome | biome: wastewater treatment plant; material: activated sludge | place: Austria | collected 2015-01-21 | reverse complement strand
CGATCAAGTCTTTACAGCCACGGTGCGTTACTTTGGTCGCGAGGTTCAGACCCACACGAATTCGGTGCCGCTGGTCGCTCGCATCGCAAATACGGAAGGTTTGTTGCGCCCCGGAATGTTCGTCCGTGTCACGGTCCCTATCGGCGATGCTCGCCAAGCGCTGTCGATTAAGCCTGAGTCGCTAATTCAACACGAAGATCAGCAATTTGTGTTTGTGGATCGGAAGAATGGTGCTTTCAAACGCGTGGCGGTGTCGACGGGACGCGTCTCGGACGACTGGGTCGAGGTCACTGAAGGTCTGTTGCCTGGTGAAATGGTTGTGACCAACGGGGCTTTCTTGCTGAAGTCCGAGCTGCTTCTGCAGGGTGAGGGTCAAGACCATTAGGTGCTTTCACAGCGGATATACATCATNNGTAGAGCATAGATCTGACATTGTTTCATGGCGAAGCGTTTATTCACACTAAAACATGCTCACCAAGATCATTGAAATCTCGCTCGTCAATCGCGGGCTCGTGGTTGTCCTGACATTGCTCATGGCGGGAGCTGGGCTATATTCTGCATTGAACTTGCCAATCGACGCCGTCCCGGACATGACAAACGTGCAAGTTCAGGTCGTTACGGATGCCGGTTCTCTTTCACCAGTCGAAGTCGAGCGCTACGTCACTTATCCCGTCGAAAACACGATGGGCGGTCTCCCGGACGTCGAGGAGCTCCGTAGCGTTTCCAAGTTTGGTATCTCGGTTGTCACCATCGTGTTCCAGGAAGGAACGGACATTTATCGGGCTCGGCAATTGGTGACTGAGCGTCTTGTCGACGCCGCTGCCAATATTCCTCCAGGCTACGGTACGCCTACGGTCGGACCGCTCACAACTGCGCTGGGTGAGATTCTGCAATTTGAAGTCCGCAGCGATCACCATTCGCCTATGGAACTGCGCACGATGCTGGAATGGGAAATCTCACCCAATCTACGACAGGTTCGCGGCGTGACCGAAATCAATACGCATGGCGGCTACTACAAGACGTTTGAGGTCCAACCCGATCCGGATCGCATGGCTAGTTACGGCATCCCGATGGAGTTGCTGTTTCAACGCTTGCTGGCGAACAATAATACCTCGGGTGGCGGCTATGTCATCCATCATGGCGAGCAACGATTTATCCGCGGCGTATCGCTACTGGAGAACGAAGCCGACATTGAATCCGTCGTTATTCGCCGCGAACCGGACGGCAACCCAATTCTGGTTAAGGATATCGCCAAGGTCAGCATTGAGCCGATGACATGGCAAGGTGCCGTGACGCGCGACGGCCGAGGCGAAATTGTGACGGGGTTGGTGATGATGCTGATCGGGGAGAACTCGCGAGAGGTCGTCGAGTCGGCCAAAGAACGCTTGAAAGAGATCGAAGCCACCTTGCCCAAAGGCGTGCGTCTCGAAGTAACCTACGACCGTGCAGCGTTGATTGGACGGACGCTCAAAACGGTGCTGACCAACCTAACCGAAGGGGGGATGTTCGTGATTGTCGTGCTGCTTTTGATGCTCGGCAACCTGCGAGCCGGCATCATCGTGGCGTTGGCGATTCCCCTGTCGATGTTATTCGCGACGAACGTAATGGCATTCACGGGCGTGACAGCGAGCTTAATGAGCCTCGGAGCGATCGACTTTGGATTGATCGTGGACAGCAGTGTGATCATGGTGGAAAACTGCATTCGCAGACTCTCGCACGACAATGGTGCTGCAAGGCACGAGGATGTGATTCGCGATGCAGCCGTCGAGGTACGCAAGCCGACGATGTTTGGCGAACTCATCATTGCGGTTGTGTTCTTGCCAATCTTGCTCCTAGAGGGCACCGAAGGCAAACTGTTCCGACCGATGGCATTGACGGTGCTTTTTGCGCTTGGCGGATCGATGATCCTGTCGTTGTCATTCATGCCGGCGATGGCGTCGATTTTCTTGCCAAGGAAGATGAAGGAAGAAGACGTCTTCTTAGTCCGCTTCGTCAAACTTTTTTACGAGCCCTTAGTGAGGCGCGCGATCAAACATCCCTTTATAACCGTAGTGATGGCTGTCACATTGTTCGCGACGAGCTTGCCCATGGCGCGTCGCTTGGGCGCGGAGTTTATGCCCCGCCTGGAAGAAGGTGACTTGCTTATCGAAGCCTTACGCTTGCCGAGCGCGACCCTGGAAGGCTCTATCGAAATGTCAACACAGATCGAAAACATTCTGACGAGGTATCCCGAAGTAAAGACCGTCTTTTCTAAAACGGGCCGTCCGGAAATCGCCAATGACGTGATGGGAGTTCACCAAACGGACGTGTGGGTGCTGCTAAATCCGGTTCACGATTGGCCGAAGCAAAAAACTCGGGATGAACTGATCGCACAGATGTCCGAAGAACTGAACGCCAACGTGCCAGGTGTTGCGTTTGGATTCACGCAGCCGATCGAGATGCGCGTCGATGAACTGGTTGCTGGTGTCAAGGCAGATGTGGCCGTACTGTTGTATGGAGATGATATGGAAGTACTCGGTACAAAGGGCAAGGAGATTGAAGCGATACTTCGCTCGATCCCTGGAGCCGTCGATGTTAAGGCCGACTACCAAGCAAACCTGTCGACGCTCACGATCAAGTCAAAACCCGAGGCACTTGCACAGTACGGTATCGACGCTCAGACGGTTCTCGACGTAGTCTCATCCCTTGGCGGACATCAAGTTGGGCAAATCTTTGAGGGGCGGGCACGCTATCCGATCATGGTTCGAGTTCCCGAGCCATGGCGAGAAAACCTCAAACTACTCGAACAGGTGCCCGTCGCCGACGCAAATGGCGAAGCTGTACCTTTAAAGGAACTCGCCGATATTCGGCTAGAGGAAACGCCACCGACGATCGAACACGAAGGCAATCGTCGACGCACGTTTGTCTCAGCGAACGTTNNGTCTCAGCGAACGTTCGCGGCCGAGATGTCGCGTCGTTCGTGACGGACGCCCAAGCGGTCGTCGCCGACAAACTTGAAATGGCCCCCGGTTATGAAATCCGTTGGGGCGGCGACTTTGAGAACTTGCAATCCGCCAGTCGCAGGCTGGCGATCATCACGCCGATCGTGTTAATGATCATCATGCTATTGTTGCACACCAGCCTGGGCTCGATGCGACTCGCGTTGTTGATCTTCTTAGCCGTTCCCATGGCGGCATCGGGAGGCATCATGGCCCTGTACCTTCGCGGGATGCCGTTTAGCATTTCTGCCGGCGTAGGTTTCGTTGCCCTCTTTGGTGTCGCGGTGCTAAATGGACTTGTCTGGGTCAGCGCGGCAGAATACTCTCGTAAGTCTGGGATGCCACTGCAAGATGTCAGCTACGATACCGCGCTGGTGCGGTTGCGCCCGGTGTTGATGACGGCACTTGTCGCCAGCCTCGGATTCCTGCCGATGGCACTTTCTACAAGTGATGGTGCGGAGATGCAACGCCCACTTGCGACCGTCGTGATTGGCGGCCTAATCACATCTACACTTTTAACTTCGCTGGTAATTCCTACCATCTATCCCTGGTTCACTCGGAAAACAACATGCGACACACAGAAACACATCGCACAGATCGGATCGGCTGGCTAAGGGCCACCGTTTTGGGAGCGAATGACGGTATCGTCTCCACGGCAAGCCTGATTGTCGGCGTCGCGGCGGCCGAGACGACCCGAGGAAGTATCCTCATCGCGGGCGTTGCCGGTTTAGTTGCAGGTGCCATGTCAATGGCTTCCGGCGAATATGTCTCAGTCAGTTCGCAATCGGACACGGAGAACGCTGACCTTGCACGCGAACGCAAAGAACTCGCGACGACGCCTGAAACTGAATTGACTGAACTGACCAACATTTACGTCAAACGTGGCCTTGATGACGCACTGGCACGCCAAGTTGCTTTACAATTGACCGCTCACGATGCGATTGGTGCCCATGCAAGAGATGAGCTGGGTATTTCAGAATTGACAACGGCTCGCCCTGTCCAAGCCGCATTGGCGTCCGCCGCATCGTTCGCGGTTGGAGCGGCCCTTCCATTGATCGCAACATTCCTAACGCCAGTAGAGGCTATTCCGTGGAGTGTCTCGGTTCTTTCGTTAGTCTTTCTGGCATTTCTAGGTGGCATTTCCGCAGCAACCGGTGGCGCGCCCGTGACTAGGGCCGTCATTCGCATCACGTTCTGGGGAGCCCTTGCAATGGCAGCCACGGCGGGTATTGGTTTCGTCTTTGGCGTGTCTACTTGACCCAATCCGCCGATCTGCAAAACTCGAATCCGGATGACGTCGGCATCACGACTCAAGCGAGACTTCGCTACAGCTGATCGACTTCATCGGTTGACATTTCCCGCATTCTGCTCAACGACAGAAATCGCCGGCGTCGATTCCGAGAGATTTTAACTTGCTTCGAAGCGTAACACGGCTGATACCGAGCAGAGAGGCCGCTTTAAGTTGGTTGCCGGCGGTGTGGGTGAGGACTTGGCGCATGAGTTGGCGCTCAGCAATCGCGATTGCTTCGGCGTACAAGTTGTCTGTACCCGAATCAAGTCGCGCAGCGACAAATCGTTCTGAGAGAAATTCCGGGGCATTGGACGACGTGTGCAATCCGCAGCTGTCACCGAGGGGTGGCAAGAAATCTGGCAGCAAGATGTTGCCGCGAGCGGTGAGCAGCGATTGCTTCATCACACTTTCCAGCTCGCGTACGTTGCCCGGCCATTGGTACTGATTAAGCACCTCGATGGTTTCGGGGGCGATTGAGCGGATATTTTTGCCAAATTCGCTGCTATATCGACGCAAGAAGTACTCCGCCAGGACACGCAAATCGTCTTCTCGGTCACGTAACGGCGGCAGGCGAATCGTAACTACGCTGAGGCGGAAATAGAGATCGGTACGAAACAGTCCCTCGGATACGAGTTGTTTGAGGTCATGATTGGTAGCGGCGATGATTCGCACATCCACTTTGATCGGCATGTTGCCACCGACGCGTTCAAATGTTTGATCTTGAAGAACGCGCAGCAACTTTGCTTGTGTCATGGGTGACATGTCGCCAACTTCGTCCAAGAACAACGTTCCTCCATCCGCCTGCTCGAGCTTACCAATGCGCTGACGATGGGCGTCGGTGAAGGCTCCCTTCTCATGTCCAAAGATCTCGCTTTCGAGCAACGCGTCTGGAATCGCAGCGCAATTAATGGCTTGGAACGGAGCGGTTGATCGTGCGCTATGATGGTAGATCGCTTGCGCGACAACCTCCTTGCCAGTACCACTTTCACCAAGCAGGAGCACCGTCAAATTTTGCGAAGCGACCCGGCCGATTGCTTTGTATACTTCTTTCATCGCCTTGCATCGACCAACGATCGCATTGCCAGCGAAGTTCTCATCATTGGCCGTTTCCGCCAGTACCGGCTGAACTCGAATCATGCGACTCAGGTTAAATGCTTTGTCGAGTAGCGTCCGAATTTCGTCCAACTCTAAGGGTTTGAACAAGTAGTCATACGCTCCAAGCTTCGTCGCCTCGATCGCAGACTCGACCGTACCGTGTCCCGTGATGAATATGAACGGCACGCGCGCATCGAGCACGCGGAGTCGCTTAAACAGTTCAAGCCCGCTGGTATCGGGCAGGCTCAAGTCCAGGATAACCACGTCAGGTTTTGCAGCGATAAATATCCGCTCACCCTCCGCGCCGCTTCTCGCCGTGAGAACCGATAGCTTCTCGTTGGTGAATGCTCGTTCGAAGGCTTTACAGATGGTGGATTCGTCATCAATGACTAATAGGCTTTGCATGATGCCTCACACATCGTTGAGTTGCTCGCTTGGGGATTGTTGGACGGCACAATCGGCAAGGTCAAGAGAAATTCTGCTCCACTGCAGACGCGGTTCTGACCGGTCAAAGTTCCACCATGCGAATCAGCAATCCGTCGGCAAATGCCAAGCCCCAGGCCGACCCCGGTCGCTTTGCTGGTCGAGAATGGAGCAAACATCTTGGCAATCATGTCTTCTCGAATGCCCTCGCCAGTGTCAATAACGGCTAATTCGATTTGACGATGAACCTCCATCGAGCGAATCGTCAATTCTCCCCCCGTCGGCATCGCATCCAGTGCGTTAAGCGATAGGTTGAGCAACAACTGCTGGATCTGCGAAGCGTCACCGTCAACCAAGAGCGGCGCGGCACCGCAGTCGATGTTCAGTTTGACGTTCTGCTTTTCACAACGTCCTTTGATGAGCTGCACCGTCTTGCGGATCACTTCCTGAATTGGAAAAATAATGCGCTGACCCGCTTCAGGTCGCGCGAAATCGAGCAAGCTATTTACGCTCCTCTCCATGCGTCGAATCTCTTGCTCAACTAATTCCAAGTCGTCTGTTGGTAGACCTTTGTCCGCAAACTTGCCTCGGTTAATTTGAATCAACATTTTGATCGATGTGAGAGGATTGCGGATTTCGTGCGCCACTCCCGTTGCCAATTGAGCCAGTGTTGCCATTTGTTGTGCTCGTAGCGCCTCCGTTTCTCGCGCCATCGTTACCCGTTGGGCCTCCGCTTGTTCGGCGACTGTCAAATCACGAATGATGGCAATATGTAACGGTCGCAACTCGGATGGATACTCGCTGACTGAGACTTCCACAGGAAATAATGTTCCATCGGTCCGTTTGCAACTTAGCCGAAAGGTCGCTGGCAGAGTTTCAAACTTAAGGGGTAATCGCTCAAGGAAGGCATCGGTCGTTCTACCAACCACATCTTCGATATCCGCCGAGAGGATTTCGGTAACCGCTCGATTGCAGGAAAGGATCATTCCATCCTGGTCGAACGTTATGATGCCTTCACTGGCGTTGGCGACAATTGTTTCGCTCCGCTGGTGTTCCTGGAATGCGATGCGGCGGAGCGGACCTATGATGACCCACCAGAGGACGGGCGCGCAAATAAGCGTCAACAAAATAGCGTCTAAGAGTGCCTTACCGGTTTCACCGAAGAAGTCGGGCACCACATGCGGCAAAACGAGCATCACGCCAACTTCGACAATGAATACGAGTGACAAGACAATGCCGAGAATTCTTGCGGGTGAACGCAAGATGAAGGATAAGTCGGAGACGCGGTTGGACATGCGCAAGTACCGATCTAGCCGAGGAAATCAAAGGGGGGATGGTCACTCAGACATCGCGAACGCTTACCCGCCGAACGGTGTATAAAACACGTCTACGTTTCGATGCCTGCCCAAACCGATCAAGCAAGTAGCATTCTATCATTGTTTTCGACCCCGAACATCTCGCTGAGGACGGCCGTATCCGCGATACGCGTGCCAAACGAAAAAGCGGAATCTATCTATGAATTCGAATTTGTGGTGCCTAATTCCGCTCGCCAGTCAAAACGTTGGTTGCATTTGCAAGGCAACGCACGATGCGTACGGGTACCATCGCCGACCTTGGCGTCGTTAAGCCCTTTCTAGCCGCCGGTCAGAAACCATTCAGCGACTTTACCCTTCACTTGTCCGTAGAGGACGCTGGCGATGCAGGAAAGAGAGACCAATGCAAGAGAAAAAAATTGTCCACATCCTAGGACAGAGTCTTCTCATTTGCGAGTTTCGATGATAGTAGTGGTAGGGTCATAGGTTGCCGAACGCGCCGCTGACAGAATCAGCGACAAGCGAGCGCTCTATTGCATTTTCAGGCAGTATTTTGCGACTCTTGCACGCATTTGCATCGAACGGCGTAAAACACTCTTGAGAGCACATTGCAAGTGTTTTGGAACCGAGCGAGGTTCCAGCTTGGATTTGGCATTCGCTTTGCTCTAAGGAGAGGCTTTAAGCAAGGGATTTCGCTGAGAGGCGATGTTCTCTTTCTCCACTTCCGAAATCAACCACCATCAACGGACTCTGATATGCGTTGTTTCATCATCGGTGTCGCTGTCAGCGCAGGGCTTGTTCTGAACGCGCCTGCGTTGATTTTCGCTCAAAACCTAACAGCGTCTCCCTCCACAGTCACGCCAGCCGCGATTCAAACCGAGACAAGCCGTGTTTATGTCTTTGTTGATAGGGTCGGACTTGGGCATCCACACGGTGTGGAAGCCAAACTCTTGAAAAGTTCGCTCGTATTAGGCGCCACGGAGAATGCGGGCCAATTGATTTTTGACATGACTTCATTCGATGCGGACACACAAGCGGCCCGCAAATATGTGGGATTGGCCGGGGTAACGGACGAAGGGACTCGCACGGCGGTGAATCAGAATATGAAAGGTTCAGCCGTTCTGAACGTCAGACGATATCCGACGGCGACGCTCGATGTAACTTCAGCCAAGGCCACTGGGCAAACCAATGCCCATGGCCTAACACTTTACCAACTCGACGGGCAGTTGACGTTGCATGGGAACACACGACCCATTTCGATCATGGTGGAAGTTGAACAAGTTCGCGGATGGCTACACGTGAGAGGTGCTTTTTCCATCAAACAGACCGACTTCGGGATTACGCCCTATTCCAAAGCGTTCGGGGCAGTTGGCGTAGCGAACGAACTTCGCATTTACGGTGACTTGTTCGTTGCACCGACCACCACCTAGCTCCAGGAACACTCGCATGGATGCGTCGATCAAGTATCGCACCGCTAAAGTAACGACCGATGAATCTCCAAGCAGGGAGTCACGTTTCCATCGAGCTTTCGGCATGGCTTACGGATTTGGCAATCAAATTCTATTCGCCATCACCGTATGGTACTTGTTTTGGTTCCTGCGAGATGGCGGGATGTATCGATGGCATGATCACTGGATTTTCCAAGATTGCAGCCTCGCAATCCTGTTTGCGGTTGCACATAGTGTGATGTTGGTCCCGAAGAATCGCAAATTCCTTTCCAACTATATTCCGCAAGCATTCTACGACACCACTTTTTGCGTCGTAACGTGTGTCACCTTGCTCATGTTGTTCTTCGGCTGGCGCAGCAGCAAGACTTTTCTATGGCATGCATGGGGAACGACTGGAACGATCATCCGAGCGTGTTTCTATATTTCATGGCTCGCACTCTTCTATTCGCTTGCCTTGACAGGTCTTGGATACCAGAATGGATGGACTCCGTTCTATTATTGGCTTCGCCACCAGAAAGGACCGCGTCGTGAGTTTAAACCGCGCGGTGCCTACAAACTGATTCGACACCCGGTCTATTTGAGTTTTTTGGGGCTGGTCTGGTTCACGCCACACATGTCGCTCGATCACGCTGCGCTAACAGCAATCTGGACTGCATACATTTTTTACGGCAGTTTTTTGAAGGACCGCCGCCTTGAATATCTCATTGGCGAGCANNCCCTACAAGCATTACGAAAGTCAAGTTCCAGGCTATCCGCTGATAGGAAAGAAAAGGTGTCAGGACTCATTGTCATTGTTTCGGCCACGATTCCCGATTAGGGCGCCCTCGCGGTCGGAGAGTTAACTCCGACCCGTATCGCCGCACTTTGCAGGCATCGCCAGGGCGAGCCCCAGCGCCCATCCTCGGCTGGCTCAGCAAATCCCATCCGGAAGCATTGTGCGGAGCGGCGGACGAAGACGAGATGCTCGTCGATTTGGGTGAAAAAACGCTTGTATTGCAGTTGGCATGCAGGAACCCAGTCCCCCCGTATATTCGTGGCGAGGGCCTGCACCGATCGTACATCGGGTGTTACGCCCCTAAAAGCGACCTGACCATTTTTCGTCAATGATCAATCGCGCGCCTTTGGAAAATGAACGATATGTCGCAATCCACGTGATCAAGGTCGAGATTTGGTTTCGGAATCCGATCAAATAGAACGAATGTACGAATGCCCACACTAACCAAGCGACAAAACCATGGAATTCTATGCCCTCCATGCAGACAATTGCTTTTCCGCGGCCGATGGCAGCCATCGAACCCTTATCGACGTAGTGAAATACTNNGCGATATTGCGACCAACGAAGGTGCCCATCTGAATCGCACCCTGAGCAACACCTGGAACTTGCTTGTTGGTCTTGGGGTCGATGCATTTAGCAGCGTCTCCGATTACATAAACATTGGGATGCTCTTCGACCGTGAGATCAGCTGTGACCGCAACCCTGCCTGCGGCATCAAGCTTAGTACCCAGAAATTTCGCGAGCGGAGTGGCCGTCACGCCAGCTGCCCAAATCACGTGGTTTGTCTTGATCTCACGCGTCGTTCCATTTTTGCATTCCAATTTCACATGATTGGGAGTTACATCAATCACGCGTGTACCAAGAATGATTTCAACGCCATCGTTCTCCAACTCCCTCTGTGCATGTTGCGAACATGGCTCCGGAAATGCCTTCAATAGCCGATCACCGCTGTCGATGAGAATGATCTTTGCGTCGGAGGCTGTGATTCTGCGAAATGACCGCTTGAATGTATGATGCGTCAGCTCCGACATTGCCCCAGCCAATTCAACGCCGCTTGGTCCCCCACCCACAATGACAAACGTAAGTTGTTCGCCGACATTGGATAAGTCTCGACAGTTCTCTGCATACTCGAAGGCAAGCAAGAAATCCTGCCTGATCTGAATGGCGTCTTTGAGCGATTTCAGGTCTCTCGTTATCGCTCGCCATTCCTGGTTCCCAAAATAGTTGGTTTCGCACCCAGCAGCGATGACCAAATAGTCGTACATGTATTCCTTCTTCGCCGCGCCAACTTGAATTACATTGCGATCCGGATCGATTCCTGTAACTTCTGACATCACGACCATGCAGTTAGTCTGGATCTCCGCGCAACATCGCAACGGAACGGCAATCTGCGAGGCATCCAGCGTTGCGGTAGCGACTTGATAAAGAAGTGGCTGAAACAAGTGGTAATTGCGTTTGTCCACCAATATCACGTCGGCGTTCGTTTTACTGAGCTCTTTTACGGCCCGTATTCCTCCGAAACCACCGCCAATGACGATCACTCGCGGGCGAGTCGAGGACGGTTCTCGATATGATGTGTCAACCATGGCTACTCGGCGGTCCTCTTTAAGCAGGTACAACTTCGGACGAATAACTGTTCGAGTTCGTGACTCTGGAAGTTGCGGGAGCTTTGATGCGGAACCAGGCGACGTAAAGGCAAGGCAGGAAAAGTAGCGTTAAGATGGTTCCCACAACGATGCCGCCCATCATCGCAAATGCCATTGGCCCCCAGAAAATCTCCCGCGATATGGGAATCAGGGCAAAGCTCGCTGCAGCAGCCGTAAGCAAAATCGGTCGCATCCGATGTTCGGTCGCCTCGACAACAGCCGCCCAAGGCTCCATCCCCTCGTCTCGTAAAGCCTCAATCTGCACGACGAGGATTACCGAGTTGCGAATGAGAATTCCAACGAGAGCAAGGACACCTAAAATTGCGACGAAGCCGAGCGGAGCACCTGAAGGTAGCAATGCAGCAACCACCCCAATCATTCCTAGAGGCGCGACCGCGACAACGATAAATAGTCGCTGGGCACTCTGCAATTGAATCATCAAGATGGTTGCAATGCAAAATAACATGAAGGGCATCACCTCGAAAATCGGGTCTTGTCCCTTCGCGCTTTCCTCCACTGAACCACCCGTTTCAAGGGCATATCCCAGTGGCAATTCATGCTCAAAGCTTTGAATTTCATCTTTGAGCTGAGCGACAACCGTCGCCGGCTGAACGGCCTCATCGATACTTGCCTTGATGGTGATGGTAGGTAATCGATAGCGACGCCAGACCACCGGCTGTTCGAGTTCGTAGCGAAACGTTGCGACCGCAGAAATAGGAAACGACCTGCCATCTTGGTTTTGAATCTGCAAGTTTTCCAGCGCCTCGATTGAGGCGCGATCGCTTTCCTTGGCCCTTCCGACAACGTCAACAAGGTATATGAAGTCGCGAATCTGCGTAACGCTTGTACCGCCCACAATCCCGTTCAGCGTTCGAGCGATGGTCTCGGAGGTGATTCCTAGCTGCGACGCCTTGTCCTGCAAAACATCAACTTTGATCACTCGCCCAGGTGCATTCCAATCGTAGACGACATTCTGTACGAAACCGTTGCCTCCCACCTTTGCCGCAAGCTTTTGTGCCAACTGCCGTACTTGCGAAATGTCAGGGCCGCTTACTCGATACTGGACAGGACGGCCGACAGGTGGGCCAATCTCCAGCAAGTGAACGAGGGCATCGGTCCCTATGAATTCTTCAGCGACGATCTTTTCCAATTTCTTACGAAGCCGGTCACGGCCTGCGATACTCTTGCATACAATCACAACTTGACCGAAGTTTGGCGTTGCTGGCTGCACGTCAAAGGAAAGCAGAAAACGGGAAGCTCCCCGCCCCACATACGATGTCCAACGTTCGATATCGTCATCATTAACGAGATGTTTTTCAAAGCGATCCAGCTCTTCCTTGGTACTGGTAATGGACGCATTCTGCCGTAGCGTCCAGTCCACTAACAATTCCAGACGATCTGAATTTGGAAAGAACTGCTGTTGGACAAACTTCATGCAATACATGGATACCCCAAAGAGGGCCACGGTCAGCACTATGGTCAACCATCGATAACGCATGGCACTGAGAAGTGACCACTTGAAAATGCGCGCAGTCATACCCTTGTCGCCATGGGTAGAACCATGTTCGCGATGCGGCGAAGTCGGTTCCATTGGAGGCCTAAGAAACCTGCCAAGCGGCGTCTTGGTTCGCAACCATTTCCGAAGCTTTCCTTCGGACGAACCGGTATGGTGCATCGACTTGGGAAGTAGCGTGACACCAAGTAGCGGTGCGAATAACACAGCGACAACCCAGGAAACCAGCAACGAAATGGCAATGACTACGAACAGCGTATACGTGAACTCTCCTGCGGAGCTTGCGTTCATCCCCACCGGCAGGAAACTCGCGACTGTGACGAGGGTTCCGGTCAACATCGGAAAGGCCGTAGACGTGTACACAAATGTAGCCGCTTTCTCCAAAGAATCACCCACCTCCAGTCGAGCGACCATCATTTCAACAGCGATCATCGCATCATCCACGAGCAGGCCGAGTGCGATAATCAGGGCCCCAAGCGATATGCGTTGAAGCGAGATTCCGAGCAGCTCCATCGCCACAAATGTAATCGCTAGGACTAGGGGAATGGTGATGGCCACCACAAGTCCAGGACGCATTCCAAGACTTACAAAGCTCACAATAAGAACGATCACCACGGCTTCAAACAGTGCTTTTG